>Ga0307287_10000011_pt1 | contig 59559 bp, 67 predicted proteins | sample ER_DNA_141_FD_194485 | JGI IMG/M metagenome (GOLD analysis project Ga0307287, IMG submission 194485) | Bulk soil microbial communities from the East River watershed near Crested Butte, Colorado, United States - ER_DNA_141 | ecosystem: Environmental > Terrestrial > Soil > Floodplain | place...
AGCCCCAAGCCGAGGCCGAAGGCACCGAGGAACTGGTTTCGGAGCAGACTCCCGAGCCGGCTTCAACGGAGGAGCCCGTGGCCCCACCGGAGCCCGAAGCCGAGAGCGCTGCGGACGCGCCTGCCGCAGAAGAGCCTGCGGCAGAAGAGCCTCTGGCCGAGGCTGAGCCCGAGCCTGCTCCCGAGGAGCCGGCCCCCGAAGACCCTGCCGCGGAAGAAGCTGCACCCGAGCCCGAGGCGGAAGAGTCGGCCGAGGAGCCTCAGGCCGAGGTCGTTGCAGAGCCGGTTGCAGAACAGGCAGCGCCCGAGCCGGAAGCCGAGCTCGCCGCCCAGGAGCCGGCAGCAGAAGAAGCAGCGCCGGAGCCGGGGGCCGTCGCCGAAGAGCCTGCCGCCGAAGAGCCTGCCGCCGAAGAGCCTGCCGCAGAAGAGGCAGCGCCGGAAGCCGAGCCGGCCGCCGACGTGCCCGTTGCCGAAGAGCCGGCGCCCGAGCCCGCGGCTGAGGTCGCTGCGCCCCCGGTCGAGCCTGCGAAGCCAAAGACTCCCCGCCGGCCAAAGGCCGATAGAACGGCGCGCACGCAATCGAGGAAGGCCCGCGCCCGCGCGAGAAAGCCTTCCGAGCGCGGTCCACTGATTCGCCTGCCAAAGCCTGAGCACTCAAGGGGGCAACGGAAAGAGCGGCGCGGGATAGTCGTCTCGAACGCGATGGACAAGACGATCGTCGTCCGGGTCGACAGCGCCAAGCCGCATCCGCGCTACAAGAAGGTCGTTCGGCGCTCGCAGAAGATCCACGCGCACGACGAGAAGAATCAGGCGAGCGTGGGCGACGTGGTTCGCATCATCGAGACGCGTCCGCTCTCGAAGAACAAGAACTGGCGCCTCGCCGAGGTTGTGGAACAGGCCAGGTAGTGATCGACCTCCGATGATCCAGCAGGAATCGAGACTTCGCGTCGCGGACAACACAGGAGCCAGGTCGCTCCTCTGTATCCGTGTGCTCGGCGGGTCGCATCGCCGCTACGCGCGGGTCGGCGACATCATCGTCGGTACGGTGAAGGTGGCGACCCCGCAAGGCACCGTGAAGAAGGGCGAGGTCGTGAAAGCGGTCGTCGTCCGAACGAAGAAACCCTTCGGACGGAACGACGGCACCTCGATCGCGTTCGACGAGAACGCGGCCGTGATCATCGATGCTGCGAACAATCCGCGCGGCACCCGTATCTTCGGGCCCGTCGCGCGCGAGCTCAGGGAGAAGAACTTCATGAAGATCGTCTCACTCGCGCCGGAGGTCCTCTAGTGGCCGCGGCCCTGAAGATCCGAAAGGGAGACGTCGTCCAGGTCATCTCCGGCAAGGACCGCGGCAAGCAGGGGCGCATCCTCGAGGCGCATCCCACCGAGGGCCGGGTGATCGTCGAGAACCTGAACATGGTCAAGAAGCACCGGCGGGCGCGTCCAATGAAGGACTCGAGCCGGATGGGTCAGACCCAAGTGCAGCCGGGAGGCGTATTCGATATCGCGGCGCCCATCGACATCTCGAACGTGATGATCGTGTGCCCGACGTGCAACCGCGCCTCGCGCGTCGGCTACGAGTTCCGCGACGACGGGAAGGGCGGCCGGATCAAGGTGCGGGTCTGCAAGCGCGCCGATTGTGGGCAGGTGCTGGATCGATGACCTCGACCGCGACCGAGACTCCGACCCCACGCCTGAAGGACCGGTACGACGCCGAGATTCGTGAGCGCCTCAAGGAGCGATTTGAGTACCGCTCGATCATGGAGGTTCCGCGGGTCTTGAAGATCACGGTGAACATGGGGGTCGGCGAGGCGAAGACGAACACCAAGGCGCTGGACAGCGCCGTCGAGGAGCTGACGACGATCACCGGCCAGCGGGCGCAGATCCGCCGGGCCCGGAGGTCGATCGCCGGATTCAAGATCCGCGAGGGAATGCCGATCGGCGCCAAGGTGACGCTCCGTGGCGCTCGCATGTACGAGTTTCTCGACCGCCTTGTCTCGATCGCACTGCCGCGCATCCGCGACTTCCGCGGGCTCTCGGCCCAGAGCTTCGACGGGCGCGGCAACTACTCGCTCGGCGTCCGCGAGCAGATCATCTTTCCGGAGATCGACTACGACGACATCGACAACGTCCGAGGCCTCGACGTGGCCATCACCACGTCCGCCAAGACGGACGAAGAGGGGTTGGCGCTCCTGCGGGAGTTCGGCCTGCCCTTCCGAGCAGAGAGCTAGGAGGACCTACTGCATGGCTAAGAAGAGCTTGATCGCGAAGGCCGCGCGCCCACAGAAGTTCAAGACGCGCCAGTACTCACGCTGCAACCGCTGCGGACGGCCGCGGGCCGTCTACAAGCGCTTCGGCGTCTGCCGCATCTGCCTCCGCGAGCTAGCGCACGAGGGAGCCATCCCAGGCATGACGAAGGCGAGTTGGTGAGACCAGATGCTGACTGATCCAGTCGCTGACATGCTCACCCGGATCCGGAACGCCAACAAGGCGCTCCAGGAGACCGTGTCTATGCCAACGTCGAATCTGAAGACGGAGCTCGCGCGCATCCTCAAGGAGGAGGGCTACATCCGCGACTACAGAATCGACCAGGGCGAGTCGTTCGATACCCTTGTCGTCGAGCTCAAGTTCGGGCAGAACCGCGAGCGGGTCATCACCGACCTGAAGCGCGTCTCGAAGCCCGGGCGCCGGATCTATGCGAAGAAGGAGCGCCTTCCGCGCGTCCTCGGCGGCATGGGCACGGCTGTTATCTCCACCTCCGGCGGCCTCGTCACTAGCAAGCGGGCGCAGGAGCTGGGCGTCGGTGGAGAAGTGGTCTGTTTCGTCTGGTGAGGCGAGAAGCGAAAATCTAAATGAGCAGAATCGGTAAGAGCCCAATTCCACTACCTTCCGGCGTCAACGTCTCGATTTCGCCTGGCCGAGTGATGGTGAACGGCCCTCTCGGCGAGCTCTCGCAGCAGCTCCCGCAGCGGATCGCGGTCGAGCAACAGGAAGACCAGATCGTGGTCACACGTCCGACGGAGCGGGGTCAGGACCGCGCTCTGCACGGGCTGACGCGGTCGCTGGTCGCGAACATGGTCGAGGGTGTCACCAAAGGATTCGAGAAGACGCTCGAGATCCAGGGCGTCGGTTACAGGGCTGCGCTCCGGGGCACGAGCCTCGAGCTGAACGTCGGCTTCTCCCACTCGGTCTCGATCAACCCGCCGCAGGGGATCGCGTTCGAGGTGCCTCAACCCACAGTCGTGATCGTCAAGGGGATCGACAAGCAGCAGGTCGGCCAGATCGCATCGGAGATCCGTCGCGTTCGCCCACCGGAGCCCTACAAGGGCAAGGGCATCCGCTACCAGGGCGAGTACGTAGCCCGCAAGCTTGGGAAGCGGGCCTAGATCTACTAATGGCGACGTTGACGACACGTGCGGCCCGCGAGCGCCGCCACAAGAGGGTCCGCAGCCGGGTCTCGGGCTCGTCGGAGCGGCCTCGCCTGGTGGTCTTTCGTTCCAATCGGGGCATCGAGGCCCAGCTCGTCGACGACCTGAGTGGGAAGACGATCGCCGGCGCCAACCATCTGGGCGTCAAGAAGTCGTTCAAGGGCTCGAAGACCGAGCAGGCGGCGGAGGTGGGAAAGCTGCTCGCGCAGGCCGCGAAGAAGGCCGGTATCGAGACGGTGGTTTTCGACCGCGGCGGCTACCTCTACCACGGACGCGTCAAGGCGCTCGCCGAGGGCGCGCGCGAAGGAGGACTGGTTTTCTAGTGGCAGTTGACGTACAGCAGGTGCGCCAGCGCGAGATCGAGTCGCGGGAGCTCAAGGAGCGTGTGGTCGAGATCAATCGCGTCGCCAAGGTCGTCAAGGGCGGCCGTCGCTTCTCGTTCACGGCGCTCGTCGTCATCGGCGACGAGGTCGACCGCGTCGGCGTGGGCTACGGCAAGGCGCGTGAGGTGCCGCTGGCCATCTCGAAGGCAGTGGACGACGCGAAGAAGAATCTCTTCCAGGTGCCGAAGAAGGGGCAGACGATCACCCACGAGGTCGTCGGCCGGTTCGCTGCCGCCCGCGTGGTGCTCCGGCCCGCGAGCGAGGGCACCGGCGTCATCGCCGGGGGCGGCGTCCGTGCCGTCCTCGAGTTGGGCGGGATTCGCGACATCCTCGCGAAGAGCCTGGGCACGCCGAATCCGATCAACGTGCTGAAGGCGACCGTGGACGGACTGCAGCAGCTCAGGCGACCGGAAGAGGTTGCCGCGGCGCGCGGGTTGACCGTTCAGCAGGTGCTCTTCCCGCGGAAGCAAAAGCAGGAAGCCGAGAGCACACCGGCTGACGCAGAGGAGGCGCCGCAGGCGCCGGCCGGCGAGCAGACGGAGCCGGAGATGGAGACAACGGAGACGAATGGCGAAGCTGAAGATCACCCAGGTTCGTAGCCAGATCGGCCAGAGCAAAAAGCACCGCGGCACGCTCCGTGCGCTCGGCCTGGGCAAGATCGGGCGGACAGCCGAGCACCCGGAGAGCCCGGAGACGCTCGGTATGCTCAGAAAGGTCCGCCACCTCGTGAGGATCGACGAAAGCTGATGCCGCCAAAGACACCCGAAGAGCGAGAGCTCTCGCTCTCCAACTTGAAGCCCGCCCAGAAGCGGCAGCGACGCAAGCGCGTCGGCCGCGGCCTGGCCTCCGGGAAGGGGCGCTACTCCGGTCGCGGCATCAAGGGGCAGAAGTCCCGTGCCGGGTCGCACTCGATGCGCCCGGGCTTCGAGGGGGGCCAGATGCCGCTCTACATGCGGCTCGGAAAGCAACGTGGCTCGACGTCGAAGGACGCGATGCCGGTCGGCCCTCATCGCACCCACACGATTCCGGTCAATCTCGCCGACCTCGAGCGGGTCTTCGACGACGGCGCCGAGGTAACGCTCGAGGCTCTGCTTGACAAGCGCCTGATCCGAAATACCCGCACTGACGTCAAGATTCTCGGAAACGGCGAGCTGAAGAAGAAGCTGACCGTGACCGCGCACCGATTCTCGAAGACGGCCGCCGAGAAGATCGAAGCCGCCGGAGGCACCGCCACGGCGCTGCGGCCTGTGCGCGAGGTGAAGCGGCGAGCGCCGAAGAAGCTGAAGGCCGAAGAGCCGGCCGACGAGGTGGAGACGCCTGTCGCCGGCGAGCCCGAGGCAGCCGAGCCGGAGCCCGCGGAGCCCGAGAGCACGGGCGAGTCGGAGGAGAACGGCGAGGCCGAGGCTCCCGAGAGCGAGGCCTAGCCCGGAATGTTCTCCTGGCTGACAAACGCATGGCGCGTCCCGGAGTTGCGCCACCGGGTCCTCTTCACGGCGATGATTCTCTTGTTCTACCGGCTCGGGAGCTGGATTCCCGTCCCGGGCGTCGACTCGTCGCAGATCGAAAAGTACTTCAGCGGCCAGGGCGGCACGATCCTCGGCCTCCTGAACATCTTCTCGGGGGGAGCGCTCTCCCAGTTCGCGCTCTTCGCGCTAGGGATCATGCCCTACGTCACGGCCTCGATCATCCTCCAGCTGATGACCGTGGTGATCCCGCGGCTCGAGCAGCTGCAGAAAGAGGGTGAGGCCGGCTACGCCAAGATCAACCAGTACACGCGCTACCTGACGGTCGTCCTCGCAGCGCTTCAGGCGGCGGGCTACTCCTATCTCTTCCAGCGCCAGGGTGCGCTCACGCTCACCCCGAGCCGCTTCGTTCTGATCGTCATCTCGCTCACCGCGGCGACCACGCTGCTCATGTGGATGGGGGAGTTGATCACGAAGCGCGGGATTGGCAACGGCATCTCGCTCCTCATCTTCGCCTCGATTCTTTCGGGCCTCCCGGGCGGCATCCGTGCCTGGTACGAGGGGACGCCGTTCGAGCAGCTCATGTTCCCGCTCCTCGCGCTCGCGATCATCCTGGCCGTCGTCTTCGTCCAGGAGGGCCAGCGCCGCATCCCGATCCAGTATGCGAAACGCATGGTCGGCCGCCGCATGACCACGGGCGGTGCGACCTACATGCCACTGCGCGTCAACATGGCGGGCGTCATCCCGATCATCTTCGCCGCCGCGATCATGGCGTTCCCGCCCACGATCGGCCAGTTCTTCCCGCAGACGCAGACTTTCATCAACTCGAACTTCTCGCCCACGAGCCTGCCATACCTGTTCCTGCAGGCCTTCCTGATCATCATCTTCACGTACTTCTATACGGCGGTTCAGTTCAACCCCGTCGACCAGGCGGACAACCTCCGCAAGCACGGCGGCTACGTGCCCGGCATCAGGCCCGGCCCTCCCACGGCCCAGTATCTCGACCGGGTGCTGACCCGGTTGACCCTGCCCGGCTCGCTCTTCCTCGCAGCCGTCGCAACCCTACCGACGCTCTTCATCCGCTACGGCGGGTTCTCGCAGGCGACCTCGGCGGCCCTCGGCGGTACGTCGATCCTCATCGTGGTGGGCGTCGCGCTCGACACCATGCGCCAGATGGAGTCGCAGATGATGATGCGCCACTACGAAGGCTTCCTGAAATAGGCTCCATGGGCCTCGACATCGTCATCCTCGGTCCGCCCGGGGCCGGCAAGGGCACCCAGGCGAAGCTGATCGCCGACGAGCTTGGAATCCCGCACGTCGCCACGGGCGACATGCTGCGCGCCGCGATCGCGAACGGCTCGCCGCTCGGAAGGCAGGTCCGAGAGATCGTCCTGGAAGGCCACCTCGTCCCCGACAACCTCATGATCGGGCTCGTCCGCGAGCGGCTCCTCGCCGACGACACAAAGGACGGATTCGTGCTCGACGGCTTCCCGCGCACCCTTGCCCAAGCCGAGGGCCTCGATCGGATGCTCGAGGAGATCGACCGGGGCGAGCTGTCGGTAGTCCTGAACTTCGAGCTTCCAGAGGAGGTTGCCGAGCAGCGGCTGCTCGACCGCCATCGGGACGACGACACGCCCGAGGTGATTCGCACGCGCCTTCGCGAGCAATACGTGCCCGATGATCTCGTCGAGTACTACCGGGCCGGCGGCAACCTCGTCGGGATCCACGCCGACCGCTCTGTCGACGAGGTCTTCTCCGAGGTGCTGGACGTCCTGCAGACCGCTGGAGCGCAATGATCATCCGCAAGTCGACCGAGGAGATCGAGGCCATGGCCCGCGCCGGCGCCGTCGTCGCCGAGACCCTCGACGTCCTGCGAGACCAGATACAGCCGGGAGTGACGACGCTCGAGCTCGACGCGGTCGCCGAGGAGTTCATCCGCTCGCGCGGGGGCATCCCGACCTTCAAGGGTTACCGCGGCTTCCCTGGCTCGATCTGCACGTCTCCCAACACGATGGTGGTGCACGGGATCCCAGGTCCGTACCGGCTCGAGGAGGGCGACGTGATCTCGGTCGACGTCGGCGTCACCCTCGACGGCTTCGTCGGGGACTCTGCTTTCACGTTCCCTGTCGGGGAGATTCACCCGGATACCCAACGTCTCCTCGACGTCTGCCAGGCCGCGCTCGCGGCCGGGATCGAAGAGGCGCGCCCGCGCAACCACATCGGGCACATCTCGGCCGCCGTGCAGCGGGTCACCGAGGCGGCAGGCTTCTCCGTCGTCCGGTCGCTGGTCGGGCACGGCGTGGGCCGATCGATGCACGAGGAGCCTCAGATTCCGAATGTGGGGGAGCCGGGCCGGGGGCCGAAGCTCGCAACCGGCATGACGCTTGCGATCGAGCCGATGATCAACGCCGGGGGAGCGGGCGTGTGGGTTGCCGACGACCACTGGTCGATCTACACCGACGACAAGTCCCTTTCGGCACACTTCGAGCACACGGTCGCGGTCACCGACGATGGGCCCCGGATCCTGACGCAGCCACGGGTTCCGGCCACCGGGTCTCTGCTACGATAGATCGGTTTCGCGGCCCGAGCCGGGTTCGCCTTGGCTCGCCGGTAATCCCTATGAAAGTCAGAGCTTCCGTCAAACCGATGTGCGACCGCTGCCGCGTGATCAAGCGGCACGGAAAAGTCCTGGTCATTTGCACCAACCCGCGGCACAAGCAGCGGCAAGGATAAGGAGCAAGATTTGGCACGAATTGCAGGCGTCAACCTTCCACGTGAGAAGCGGCTCGAGGTCGGCCTGACGTACATCTACGGGATCGGCCCGTCCACGTCGCGGAAGATCGCCGCCGAGCTCGGCCTCTCGCCCGACACCAAGGTGCGTGACCTGACCGACGAGGAGATCACCAAGCTTCGCACGTATATCGACGACGGCCTCTCCGTCGAAGGCGACCTTCGCCGCGAGCGCTCGCAGAGCATCAAACGGCTCCAGGAGATCGGCGCGTACCGTGGGGTGCGCCACCGGCGCGGCCTCCCGGTGAACGGCCAGCGCACGAAGACGAACGCGCGCACCCGCAAGGGCCCCAAGAAGACCGTCGGCCGCGGCAAGAAGGCCGTGGCGAAGTAGCGTGGCTCCTCCTCGCCGATCTGCGGCCAAGGGCCGCTCGCGCCGCCGTGTCAAGAAGAACATCGCCATCGGGCAAGCGCACATCAAGACGTCGTTCAACAACACGATCGTGTCGCTGACCGACAAGGACGGGAATGTGATCGCGTGGGAGAGCGCCGGCTCGGCGGGCTTCAAGGGCTCGCGCAAGTCGACGCCGTTCGCCGCGCAGGTCACGGCCGACTCGTGCGCGCGGAAAGGCATGGAGCACGGGCTCCAGAAGATCGAGGTCTTCGTGAAGGGACCGGGCTCGGGCCGTGAGACCGCGATTCGCTCGCTCCAGGCCGCGGGCCTCGAGGTGCTCGGCGTCCGCGACGTGTCTCCGCAGGCCCACAACGGCGTTCGCCAGAAAAAGCGCAGGCGCGTCTAGACATGGCCCGCGAGAACCTTGGAACCAAGTGCCGCAACTGCCGTCGCGAAGGACTCAAGCTTTTCCTGAAGGGCGAGCGCTGCCTCACGGAGAAGTGTTCGGTCGAGCGACGGAGCTACCCGCCGGGCGAGCACGGCCGCGGCCGCATCAAGCAGTCGGAGTACCTGCTCCAGCTCCGCGAGAAGCAGAAGGCGCGCCGCTACTACGGGATTCTCGAGAAGCAGTTCCGCGGCTACTACAAGAAGGCGTCGCGGCGTTCGGGGATCACCGGCGAGGAGCTCCTGCGGATGCTCGAGACCCGGCTCGACAACGTCGTCTACCGGCTCGGGTTCGCTGCCTCCCGCGCACAGGCCAGGCAGCTGATCCGCCACGGGCACTTCCAGGTGAACGGCCGCCGGGTCAACATCCCGAGTTTCCAGGTGCGGCCAGACATGATCGTCGCGATGAAGGCGGGGAGTCCGGCCGAGCCGGTCATCCGCGACGCGACCGACCTGACGGCGTCGGTCTCGCCCTGGCTCCAGGCCGACCACGACAACCTGACAGGCAAGATCTTGAAGCTTCCGGAGCGCGACGAGATCGACGCTCCGGTGCAAGAACAGCTCATCGTCGAGCTCTACTCGAAGTAGGCGCGAGGCGTGCCTCGCCCAGTCATCTGTAGGAGATAGGAAGGAACGCATGGCTACCAGAACGGCAACGATGGATTTTCAGATCCCCAGGATCGTCCACGAGGAGGTCGACGAGCGAAACGGCGTCTTCGTGATCGAGCCGCTCGATCGCGGCTTCGGCTACACGTTCGGCAACTCGCTGCGGCGCGTGCTGCTTTCCTCGCTCGAGGGAGCCGCGGTCACGTCCGTGAAGATCGAGGGTGTCGCCCACGAGTTCACGACGCTGCAGGGAGTTCGCGAGGACGTCACCGACATCATCCTCAACCTCAAGAACCTGATCTGCCGGCTCGAGGGCGATTCGCCTGAGGTCGAGGTTCGGCTCGAGAAGAAGGGCTCCGGGGCGGTCAAGGCATCGGACATCGCCGCGCCCGCTGACCTCGAGATCCTGAACCCGGACCTCGAGATCGCGAACCTCTCCGACAAGGGGAAGCTCGACATCATCCTCACGATCGGGCGCGGCCGGGGCTATGTCCCCGCCGAGCTGAACCGCGAGCCCGAGCAGTCGATCGGCGTGATTCCCGTCGACTCGATCTTCTCGCCGGTGCGCCGCGTCTCCTACGAGGTCGAGGCAGCACGCGTGGGCCAGCGCACGGACTACGACAAGCTGAGGCTCGACGTCACCACCGACGGCTCGCTCGACCCGCGCGACGCGATCGCGCAGGCCGCCGAGATCCTGATCCGGCAGCTCGCCATCTTCACCGACATCGACAAGATCGAGGGCTTCGGGGAAGCGGCCAGTGAGGCCCAGGCCGAGGTGCCGCAGGCGCACGGGATGGAGAACTTCCCGATCGAGGAGCTCGAGCTGGGCGTCCGCAGCTACAACTGTCTGAAGAGGGTCGGAATTGAGACGATCGGTGACCTCGTCACGAAGAGCGAGAACGAGCTTGCCGCGATTCCGAACTTCGGCAAGAAGTCGATCGAGGAAGTCAGCGAGACGCTCCAGGCCCACGGCCTGAGCCTCCGCGACGACTGAGGCTCGGGGGCGGACCGGGTGAGGCACCAGCGGGCAGGCAGGAAGCTCGGGCGCGATTCGGCCCACCGAAAGGCGCTGTACGCCAACCTGGCGAGCGCGCTGATCGAGCACGGCAGGATCAAGACCACCGAGGCGAAGGCCAAGGAGGTGCGGCCGATCGTCGAGCAGATGATCACGCTCGGGAAGAGGGGGGACGTCTCGGCGCAGCGCCAGGCCGTGGCATTCCTACGCTCGAAGCCCGTCGCGCACACGCTGTTCACCGAGATCGCCCCCCGCTTCGCAGACCGAGCAGGGGGCTACACCCGGGTCGTCAAGTTGGGCCCACGGCAGGGCGACGCCGCTCAGATGGCCTACCTCGAGCTCGTGGACTACGTCCCCGAGCGCACACCCGCCCCGGCGGCCGGCTAGTCCGCGTCGACCGCGTCGGCGTACTGTCCGAGCACTCCCGTCCAACCGGAGGCGTAGTTCGCCCGTGTCGCCTCGGCCTCGTCGCCGAGGACCTCCCAGCCCGTCTGCTCTAGTTCGACCCGCGTTCCGTCACCTTCGGCCACGAAGCGGATCTCGAGCTGCTGCGCAGTCTCCGGGCCGCGTCCTGCATGCCAGGTCATGCCGAGCCGGCCGGGGGGATCCCACGTCGTGATCTCGCCCCACTCGTGCTCGGTGCCGTCGTCCAGCCGTTCGTAGAAACGCCCGCCAACGTGGCCTTCGAGGACAATCGTGTCCACCCGCTCGTGGCCGACGGAGTGAGTCCGGGCGGGCCACCAGCTCGTGAGTCCCTCCGTGAATACCCGGAATGCCACTTCGGGCGGGCGGGCGACCGTGATCGTCTTGCGGAGTGTGAGGTCAGTTGCTTCCATGCTGCTCTCCTTCCAGCTCGCTTTCCGCTGCCGTCTTGAAGGCGGCCAGCGCCTGTGTCCAGAACTCGTCGAAATACGTGCGGAGCTCGGCGACCGCGCCCGGCTCGACCCGGTAGACGCGCCGCGTGCCGACGCGGCTCTCGGAGACCAGGCCCGCGTCTTTCAGCACCCTGAGGTGCTGGGAGACTGCAGGCCGGCTGACGGGGAGCTCTCCGGCCAGGTCGCCGACCGAACGCGGGCCGACGCCCAGAAGCTCGAAGATCGTTCGTCGTGTCGGATCCCCGAGAGCTGCGATGCCGTTACCGTAAGCCATCACTTACGGTAAGCATACACTTACGCATTTGGATGTCAACTAGCCTCCGCCGATGGCGAAGCTGAAGCTGACGCTCGAGTACGACGGCACGTCGTTTTCGGGCTGGGCTGTGCAACCGGGGCTGCGCACCGTCGAGGGAGAGCTTCGTGGAGCGCTTGATGCCCTCTTCCCGGGCTGGAGCGAGCTTGCGGTGGCGGGGCGCACGGACGCAGGCGTGCATGCGCTGGCTCAAGTGGCGAGCCTAACCGCCTCCGAGGGCCCGCTCGGAAGTGCCGCCGACGCGCTGAACTCACGGCTTCCCAGCGACCTCAAGGTGATCGCCTCGGAGCGGGTACCCGCCGAGTTCGACGCTCGGTACGGGGCTCGCGCCCGGAGCTACCTCTACCGGATCTGGCGCCGGCGGGCCTCGTCGCCGTTCGAGCACCGCCGCTCGCTCCGGTGGCCGCGTCCCGTCGATCTCGAGGTGCTCGACGCTCTCGCCAGCCTGATCGCCGGCACGCACGACTTTCGGGCTTTCACGCCGACCGAGACGCGGCACTCGAGCTTTCACCGCACCGTGCTCGAGGCGGGGTGGAGCTCCACCGACGACCTGCTCGAGTTCCGGATCAGCGCGGAGAGCTTCTTGCGACACATGGTGCGAACCCTCGTCGGTACGATGCTGGAGGCCGAGCCGGCCGTCTTCGAGCGACTGCTCGAGGGGCGTCCGCGCTCCGAAGCCGGCAGGACGGCTCCGCCCTGGGGCCTCTATCTCGAGCATGTGGACTACTGACGTGAAGTACCCGACTGTCCTCTTCGACCTTGACGGCACGCTGATCGACTCGGGCGGCATGATCCTCGAGTCCTTCCGGCACGCGACGCGAACCGTGCTGCACCGGGAGATTCCGGACGATGAGCTCGTGGCTGCCGTCGGAGGCTCGTCAATTCGCGACCAGATGGCGTCATTCGACGCGGATCGTGCCGACGAGCTCGTCCGCGTGTACCGCGCGCACAACGCGCCCCTCCACGACGCGCTCGAGGCCTTCGAAGGGGTGCACGACGTCCTGGATCATCTCCATGCGGAAGGGCGGAAGCTCGGGATCGTGACCGCGAAGCGCCGAAAGACAGTCGATCTCGCTTTCGAGCAGCTGGGTATCGAGCGCTACTTCGACGTAGTCGTCACCACCGACGACACGGAGCTCCACAAGCCGCACCCCGAGCCCGTCTTGCGGGCGCTCGAGCTGGTCGGCGCGACGCCCGACCGCGCGGCGTTCATCGGGGATTCACCCTTCGACATTCAGGCCGGGAAGGCGGCGGACGTCTTCACGATCGGGGTCTCCTGGGGGAAGATCCACCCAGCCGAGAGATTGCTCGAGCACGGAGCCGACCTGATCGTTCACTCACCGCGGGAGCTTCTCGATGCCCTCTAGCCAGACCTCTGTGACCGGCCGGGTGGAAGAACTGCGCCGTGAGCTCGAGCATCATCTGCACCGGTACCACATCCTCGACGATCCGGAGATTTCGGACGCCGACTACGACCGACTCTACGATGAGCTGGTTGCGCTCGAGGAGGCAAACCCGGAGCTCGTAACGCCGGACTCGCCGACGCAGCGCGTGGGGGCACCGCCCTCGGACAGGTTCACGAAGGTCGATCACCTGGCGCCTATGGGCTCCCTCGAGAAGGTCACGACCGGCGAGGCGCTCGGAAAGTGGGCAGACGACGTGCGAAAGCGCCTCGGCTCGGACGAGCCCGTCGCCTACGTGATCGAGCCGAAGATCGACGGCTCAGCCGTCTCGCTCGTGTACGAGGAGGGGCGCTTCGTCCGCGGGGCCACTCGGGGTGACGGCTTCCGCGGAGAGGAGATCACGGTCAACCTGAGGACCATCCGGTCGATCCCGCTCTCGCTTCGCCTGGCGCCCGGGGAAGCGGCGCCGCCTGTGGTGGAGGTACGCGGTGAGGTCTATTTTCCGCTTTCCGGGTTCCGCGAGCTGAACGAGCGGCTCGTCTCGGAGGGAAAGAAATCGGCTCCGAATCCGCGCAATGCTGCGGCCGGGACCCTCCGACAGCTCGACTCGTCGATCACGGCCGCGCGTCCACTCGCAATCTGGGTCTACGGCTCGGGCTACCGGGAGGAAGTCGAGGTCGAGACGCAGTGGGAGCTCCTCGAGTGGCTTCGCGAGCGCGGCTTTCGCACGAACCCGTACTCCGAGCGCCTCGAGACGATCGAGGAGGTCGCGGAGGCCTGCCGGGCCTGGGAGGCGCGGCGGATCGACCTGGACTACGAGATCGACGGGATCGTGATCAAAGTCGACTCGATCGACCAGCAGCGGCGGCTTGGCGCTCTCCACTCGAGGCCGCGTTGGGCTCGCGCCTTCAAGTGGGCCCCCCTGACGGCGCAGACCAAGCTCTCGAAGATCCACATCCGTGTCGGGAGGACGGGGAACCTGAACCCGTGGGCGCAGTTGGAACCGGTGCACGTGGGCGGCGTCACGGTGTCGACGGCCACGCTCCACAACCAAGAGGACATCAATCGGAAAGACATTCGCGAGGGCGACATGGTGATCGTCCAGCGTGCGGGCGACGTCATTCCGCAGGTGGTCGGCCCCGTCCTGCCGCACGCGAAGGGGACGAAGCCGTTCCAGATGCCGGCGAAATGCCCGCTTTGCGGCGCTGACGTCGTCAAGCCGGAGGGCGAGGTCATGCACCGCTGCCCCAACCGCGCGTGTCCCTCGCGCGGCCTCGAGACGCTCATCAACTGGGTGAGTGCTGCGATGGACATCGAGGGGGTCGGGGAGCAATTCATCCGCCGGCTCTGGGAAGAGGGGCTCCTCCGCTCGATGCCCGACCTCTACCGTCTGACCGCCGACCAGCTCCAGGAGCTCGACGGCTACGGGGAGATCTCGGCTCGGAACGCCGTCGAAGCGATTCAGGGGTCGAAGTCGCAACCGTTCTTCCGGGTGCTCTTCGGGCTGAACATCCCGGACGTCGGCTGGGTGACCGCGCAGAACCTGACCAGGCACTTCGGCTCCGTCGACCGCCTCATGGACGCAAGCCAGGAGGACATCATGGCCGTCGAGGGGATCGGGCCGGAGCGGGCCGAGGCGATCGCGGAGTGGTTCTCCGACGAGGAGAACCGCCGGCTTGTGCAGGAGCTGCGAGAGCTCGGCCTGACCTTCGAGGCGGGGGAGGCAGAGCGGCCTGTCGAGGGCCGCCTCACCGGCTCCACGTATGTGATCACGGGAACGCTCTCAGGCTGGACGCGCGAGGAGGCGACGGCCGCGCTCGAGGAGCTCGGTGCCCGCGTGCTCAACTCCGTGTCGGGCAAGACAACGGGCGTCGTCGTCGGGGAGGAACCAGGGTCGAAGCTCGCGAAGGCGGAGAAGGTCGGCGTTCCCATCCTGGACGAGGCCGCCTTCCAGAAGCTTCTCGAGAGCTAGCGCGCGCGGCCCGAAAGAATCTGTACGAATCGATCCTGGCCCTGCCGTGCGGAGAGCCATGGGATCGGAGCCCCGTTCTGGAGCACGGAGAAGACGTATCGCGCTCCGACGAATCCCGAGAGGCTCGAGGCACTGTCGGTTGTCCCGGTCTTCGCACGAACGAAGCCGCGTGCTGGAGGCGAGCGCAGGCGGTCCTTCAAGGTGCCGTTCACGCCCGCCAATGGCAGCGAGCTCACGAATGGCCGCTGGAAGCCGGGGTCGCTCCAGCCCGTGACCAGGATGGCGGCGACCGCCCGCGCCGTCAGGCGGTCGTAACTGGACAAGCCGGAGCCGTCGGCTATCCGGACCCCGGCCAGCGGCACCCCGCGCGCTCGTAGGACCTCGCGTGCTACGGAGACGCCGGCGGCGGTCGCCCCGCGGTCGAGGACGCGGGCGCCGAGGCGCTTCAGGAGCATCTCTGCGACGAAGTTGTCACTCTGTCGATTCATCTGCCGCACCAGCCCGGCGGTCGAGGGAGAGAGGATCTGGGAGACGAGCGTGTCGCCCTCGTCGGCTCCCCCGACGCCGGCGCCCCGGAGCACCCTGACGCCCGCGAGCATCAGCGCTCGGCGAAACGCCCGCGCTGCGGCAAGCGCCGGCGTTTCGACCGTGCGGCCACGGACCTTCGCTTCGTCGACTACGAGAGCCGAGAGCGGGGGGCACTCCTCCTTGTAGAAGGACGGCTTCCAGCCCGGCGCGACGCGACGGGTATCGAAGTACGTCTCGTCAGCGAAGACCTTGCCCGTCACCGTGGTAATGCCGGAGAGCCGGACTCGCTTCGCGAGCACGGCGAGGTCCGAGCCGGTGAGCGTCGGGTCGCCGTAGCCCTTCAGGATGAGCGCTCCTTGCCAGACAGACTTGCTCGAGGATCCCCTGCCGAGCACGCGAGTCGGGATGCGCGCAGAGGGGCCCAGGCGGTCGAGAGCTGCGAGCGCCACGATCAGCTTCTCATTCGACGCGGGCCGGAGTGGGCGGTCCGGGTGCTTCCCGTAGACGAGGCCGCCGTTGCGAAGATCGAGGACGAGCGCGCCCGTGGCCTGCCAGGAGACGCCGCGGACGGTGAGCGCTCGCGTTAGCTCGCCGGAGAGCGCCGCCGTTGCTGCGCCTGCCGTTGCGAGCGCCAAAGCCGACGCAAGGGCAACGATCCAGGCGGCGCGCCGTGTGGGCCGCCTCACCGGCGAAGATAGGCCTACCGGCCCATGGTCGCCCCATGGCTGCTCCTCGATACTAGAGAGACGGCGATGTCGAACGATTTCCCCCTTCTGCTCGATCAAATCCGCGCACTCCTCGACGCCGCCCCGGACGACGAGGCAGGGCTTGCGGAGATGGAGAATACGCTCACGGACGGCTGCGCACGGGCGCTGCTGCTCGAAACGGAGCGCGCCCGAATCGAGAAGCGGATCGGGGAGCTCGCTCGGGCTGATGAGGACACGATCGAGCTCGAGGAGCTCAGGCGCCTCTCCGACCGGCGCACGCAGGGGGAGGAGGAGCTCGTCCGCCTCCGGGCGCTGCTCGAGCTTCTGCGCCAGCGAATCCATGCTCGCCGCGCCGTGCCGCTGAACGGCTAGACGTCCTTAGTAGGAGGGCTTGGCGAAACGCAAGCGCAGTGCCGCCGGGCCGCGCTGCTCGCCCCGATGCTGCGTCCTCAGTCGCACCGATAGCGCTGCTATTGGCACTCCCTGCGTCCTTGCCTCGGAACGACCATCGCACCCCGGCGACGAGCGACGTTCCACCAATCCCTCCTAGACGATCCCGCTTCGGACGGCGTAGACGGCCGCCTGGATGCGGTTTTCCATCTGGAGCTTCATGAGGATGTTCGAGATGTGGTTCTTCACGGTCTTCGGGCTGATGAAGAGCGCACGCGCGATCTCCGCGTTGTCGTTGCCGCTGGCGATCAGCTTCAGAACCTCAATCTCGCGTTCGGAGAGCTCGGCTCTGATCGTCTCGGCGGCGTCGACGCTCGAGCGCTGGGCGCGCAGGATCTGGAGCATCTTCGCGGCGATCTGCGGTGAGATGAGGGATTCGCCTGCGGCCGCCGAGTGGATGCCGGCGATCAGCTGGTCGACCGAGGAGTCCTTGAGGAGGTAGCCGCAGGCACCGCCCATGACGGCGTTGATGACGTCGCTGTCGTCGGCGGAGATCGTGAGGACCACGACCCGCGTCAGCGGCGCGATGCTCGTCATCTGGCGGATCACGTCAACGCCGGACGGGCCCGGCATGTTGAGATCCATGATCACGACGTCGGGGGCGAGCTCGCGGACGAGTCGGAGCGCGACGTCCCCGTTCTCGGCCTCGCCGACGACGTGCAGCCCGTGCTCCGAGAGGAGGTTGACGAGACCGCTTCTGAAGAGATCATGATCGTCAACAAGGAGAACGCGCAGCTCGTCGAACGTCTTCTCGACGTGCACCTCTTCCGGCACCGAACCCCCGCTCATCGTCCTCCCTGGGCTACCTGGGACAAGACGAATTCTAATGGAGAGTGATCGTGACCGTCCTCCGGCCCCAGGCGACCGCCTGTTCCCGGGTGGGGAACCACAGGTCGATGACGAGGCCCTTGACGGCGCCGCCCGTGTCCGCGGCCACGCCCTCTCCGTAGCCGGGCACGGTCATCCGGGTGCCGAGGGGGATCACGCTCGGGTCGACGGCGACCACGCCCCAACTGGTCGGGATGCCGGTCGCGGTCGTCCCCCGAAGGGCATATCCAGTGGATTGCACCGTCATCTGTGTGCCCGGCCCCGCCGGGGCCCCGGTCGGGACCGCAGGCGGCGGCCCGGACGAGCTCGACGAGTCACCCGAGCCGGACGAGCTCCCGCTCTCGATCTCGTGGGACTGCACCTCTGCAGCCTGCGCCTGTTCGGTCAGGTTGCCGATCTGGACCGTGTTCAGCCCCTGCCGGCGACGAACCTCGGCGAGGTAGCCGGCTCGCTCGGAGCGTGCGGCCAGGAGGGCATCGCGGGCCGCTTCCGCTTCGTCCGTCAGCCGGGCCAGGCGGGCCTGCTCGGCCGCCAGGGTCCGCAGGGCGGTCCGGACGCCCGCGCGCGTCTCCTTGACGTCGGAGATGATCTCCTTGTCCTGGCGCGCGAGCCGTCCGAGGTTGTCGAGTCCAGTCAGCGCCTCGTCGAGGGAGCGCGCCCCGAGGAGGATTGCAAGCGGGTCGGCATCACCGTCGATGTAGAGGGTCCGCAACCGCGCGCCAAGCTGGTCCTCGGCTTGAGCCAGTGCACGGCGGAGGATCTGCAGGTTCCGCCTTGCCGCGTCGCGCTGCGCGGCGAGCTGCTGCGAACGGGCGCGAAGAGTTGCCAGACGCCGTTCGGCGCGTGCGAGACCGGACTCCAGCGCGTAGAGCTCGAGGACAGCCGCCCGTGCATGGTCCGCAAGCGCTGCGTTTTCGGAGCGCAGCCGGTCGCTCTGACTTCGGAGCATCCCGGGGTCGTCGGCGCGCGCGCCGGCCGACGCCAGGAGTGCCACCGACAAGGCCGGGGCCGCAATCGCGATGCGAGCCCCTCGTGGAAGCAGACGCCCTCGCACGAGGCGGCCAACCCTAGCAAGCGCCGAAACCGCGGAACAGGTAGGATTGTATCCGACGGCACAAGCCGGGTCTTCTGGCTCCTAGCCGCCTTCATTGTTAGGCTCCGCCCCTTGTGGCGTCGCCCAGCCCCGCACGCGCGCCTGCTTGCCCTATGTCCGTGTCTCCCAATTCCGGAGCTATCTGATCCAGCCTTGTAGACGAAGGACGGCCGTCGCACTGCTGGCTAGCATGGCCACGCTGCTTGCTGCGGGCACTTCGGCTACGGCCTCGCCGACCGTCTCGGCGAAGCAGGCCGAGGCCCAGCGCGTGCTGGCCGACATCCAGGCCATCGACTCGAGCCTCGACAAGGCGGTCGACGCCTACAACGCGGCCCAGATGAAGCTCGACGCGATCCGCGCGGAGGAGAAGGTAAACCAGCGGCACCTCGTGATCGCGCGGAGCAACTTCAAGAACGCGCAGGCCACGCTTGCGAGCCGGCTCCTCGCTCTCTACAAGAGCGGCGACGACAACGTCCTCGAGGTCCTGCTCGGATCAAGGAGCCTCAGTGAGCTCCTGGAGCGTGTCGACACCATCAGCCGCGTCTCGGCGGAGGACACTCGCGTGGTCAGCGAGATCCGAAGCTACCGGGCAGAGATCAAGCGCCGTGAGAAAAAGCTCGCGATTGCTCGTGTGCAGCAGGAGCAAGTGCTGGCGGAGCGGGCAGAGCGGCGGCGTCAGATCGAAGGACAGCTTGCGGAGCGGCAGCGGCTGCTCGCGTCGATCAAGGATCAGATCGCGAAGATCAAGGCGGAGGAGGCACAGCGCCAACGCCGCTTGCAGGAGCAGGCCCAGCAGGTCGTCGACCAGCAGCAGTCCTCTGGTTCTACAAGTTCCACGCCGGTCGCAGACGGTGCGTCGGGCAGCTCTCCACCGCCTGCAACTCACGGTGGGGTCGCCGGGATCGCACTGAGCTACCTGGGTGTTCCATACGTCTGGGGCGGGGCATCGCCGAGCGGTTTCGATTGCTCCGGGTTTGTCATGTACGTCTACGCCCAGGTCGGGATCTCCCTTCCGCACAACGCCGCAATGCAGTACGGCTACGGCAGCCCGGTCAGCCGCGACCAGCTGGAGGCCGGCGACCTTGTCTTCTTCGATGGGCTCGGCCACGTAGGCATCTACATCGGTGGCGGATCGTTCGTCCACGCGCCCCACACCGGCGACGTTGTGAAGATCTCGAGCCTCTCGGATTCGTGGTATGCGTCGACGTACGTCGGCGCTCGCCGTCTGTAGAAGCGAGTAGCCGAGCCTGCAGGCCTTGGCGCAGGCGCCGCTCGGTGCTCCTCGCCGGGGACACCGCGCCCGCTGATTCCTTCTCGAGGGTGGAAGGGAACCCTTCTCTCGTGCAGAATCACGCCGGTCCCCGATACGCTGAGGCTTGCCTATGCGCACGATCTGGAACGGATCCATCAACTTCGGCCTGGTCAACATCCCGATCGGGCTGGCCGTCGCGCAGCAGCGGCAGGACACCTCGTTTCGAACCCTCCATCGCGAGTGCGGAACGCCGATCAAGCAGAAGCGCTACTGCCCGTTCCACGAGCGGGACGTGGAAGCCGACGAGCTCGTCAAGGGCTGGGAGTTTTCAAAGGGGCAGTTCGTCATCGTCGAGGAGTCTGACCTCGAGACTGTCGCGGTTCAGCGCTCGCAATCGATCGACATCCTCCGTTTCGTCCCGGTCGAGCAGGTCGACCCGATCTACTTCGACCGGGCCTACTACCTGGCCCCGGCCGCGGCGGCGGCCCAGCGGCGGCCGTACGTCCTCCTCCTTCGTGCGATGCAGGAGGCGAAGGTCGGCGCGGTTGGCAAGTTCGTCCTCTGGGGCAAGGAGAACCTCTGCCTCATCCGCCCGCTGGGAGACTCGCTCGCCCTCGAGACGCTGTATTTCGCCGAGGACATCCGCTCGCGCTCCGAGATCGACGAGGCCGTAGAAGAGACCGACGCGAGCAAGGCCGAGCTGAAGATGGCGCTCGAGCTCGTCGAGAGCCTCGTCGGCGAGTTCGATCCCAGCGAGTTCGAGAACGAGTATCGAAACGACCTCAGGCGCATGCTCGAAGCGAAGCTTGCGGGCGAAGAGATCAAGCAGCCCGAGCCGGCGGCTCCCGTCCCGGTGATCGACCTCATGGAGGCGCTGAAGCAATCCGTCGCCCAGGCGCACAAGCAGAAGGCGCCCGCAAAGGCGAAGCGGGGCGGACCGTCCCGAAAGCGAGCCGCAGCGCGCTAGTTTGTCGGGCGGGAATTTCTCCCGCCCCGCGGGTCTATCTGGACGCCGGGCCGGCGCTCAACGCCTGGAGCTGAGCCTGGAAGAGCATCTTGTCGATCTTCCCGTGGTAGATCGGCACCGACTCCTGGACGCAGAGGCGGATGACCTCGATCCGATCGATTCCAAGCTCTTTCGACAGCTCCTCGGGCGTGAGGTGGTTGGCCACGAACGCTCCTTTCAGTCGGGTACGAAAAAGCCCGCCGTCATGGGACAGGCGGGCTTGGCGCCGCAAAGACATCGGTGGCGAGGGAGCTCAAAGGCGTCGGGCTCCTTGCTTCATGGACGGAAGAATACGCGTCGGTGATGTCGGACGCAACGCTCCTCGAAGGTTTTCGCCCGCTGTTTGCAGAGTTCCGGGGGGCCCGCCTGCGGTACTTCGCCGCCGGCGCGGGACGACCTGTCGTCCTCGTCCACGGTCTAGGGGGCGCAGCCACGAACTGGACGCGCCTGGCGCCGCTCCTGGCGCGCTCGAGGCGAGTTCTCGTTCCCGACCTTCCGGGTCACGGCCGCTCGGGCTCGATCGGCCGGCATGCGGACCTTGGCGCCTACGCAGACTGCATCGCCGCGATCCTGCAGCAGGAGACAACCGCTCCCGCTGCTCTCGTCGGCCACTCGATGGGCGGCGTTGTCGCTCTCCGGCTGGCCGTGGCCCACCCAGCCCGGGTCTCCGCCCTCGCCCTCGTGGAGTCGGCCGGCATCTCGTCCGCCTCCCGCCGGGCGGAGGCGTTCCTCGCGCTCACCGGGCTCCTGAAGCCCGCGCGTCATGCGGCGCGGCTGCGGCACCACATCGCGACCCGGCCGTCCTTGCGGGCGCTCACATTCGGCTACTGGGGCGCGGGTCTGGCGCGCGACCTGACCGCGGAGGCCGTCCTTGGATTCCTCGAAGGCGGGCACGACGCGACGGACGTGGCAGCGGCCTCGGCGGCTCTCGTCCGCGACGATCCGCGTCTCGAACTCGACCGGGTGATCTGCCCGGCACTCGTGCTCTGGGGCTCGCGAGATCGGATGGTGCCGCTCGAGGACGGCTTCGAGTACGCGCGCCGGCTCAGGGCTCCGATCCGGGTGGTCGCCGGGGCGGGCCACCTGCTGATCGGAGAGCGCCCCGAGGAGTGCGCATCGATCCTGGAAGACTTCCTAGACCGGGTTGGGGAGGTCGACGAACTCCCACTCGAGTGAGAACTCCTGGGCGATCCGCTCGGCCAGGGCCCGAACGCCTAGCGTCTCCGTCGCGTAGTGGCCGGCCGCGACGAAGTGGACTCCGGCCTCCTTGGCGGCGTGCTTCGTCGGCTCGGCAGCCTCGCCCGTCACGAAGCAGTCGTAGCCCTCCGCGACAGCGTCCGCGAGGAGCCGCGCGGCGCCTCCCGAGCAGATCGCGACTCGCTCGATCGTCTCGGGGCCGTAGGAGAAGACGAGCGGTGGCCGGTCCAAGCGCTCGCGCACCCGGGTCGCGAACTCGTCCATCGGCTGCGGGCGATCCAGGGGGCCGCCGAATCCGATCCCGGCGAAGGGTTCCAACGGGCCCACGCCGAGCTCCTGGGCGAGCAGCACGTTGTTTCCCAGCTCGGGGTGGGCGTCGAGCGCCAGGTGGTAGGCGGCGAGTGTGAGGTCGGCGTGGAATAGCGCGCGCAGCCGGCCTTTCAGCTCCGGGCCGACCACCCGCGAGTCACGATCCCAGAAGAGACCGTGATGGACGAGAACCAGTTGGGCGCCTAGCTCGGCGGCACGCTCGAAGAGCTCGCGGGAGGCGGACACGCCGCAAACGATCTTCATCACCTCCGGCGCACCGACGACCTGGAGGCCCATCGGCCCGTAGTCCGGATGGGCGTCGAGCTCGAGGAGCTCGGCGGCGAATCCGAGGATCTCGTCCCTGCCTGCGATTGCGGTACCCTAGTGCCCGTTCGGGGTGTAGCGCAGCCTGGTAGCGCGCGCCGTTCGGGTCGGCGAGGTCCCCGGTTCGAATCCGGGCACCCCGATATCACCTGACCGCGTCCGCCGCCCCGCACGGCGGTACGCTCAGGCCGAGGTGACGCTTGCGAGCCTTCTTCCGCTGGCGCACGCAGACGCCGTGCCCATCTCCGAGCTCGACTCGGCCTGGTCGACGCCCCCTGCCGTGCTCGCGGGCGCTGCGCTTGCGCTCGTTCTCTTCGGCCAGGCTTTCATCCGGCTGCGGCGCCGGGGCAGGAAGGATCACGCCGGCTGGGACCGCGCTGCCCTCTTCGTGGCCGGAATCGCTGTCGCGACCCTCGCCCTCGTTTCCCCCTTGGACGCAGCCGGCGAGGAGTACCTCCTCTCCGCGCACATGCTCGAGCACGTCCTGATCGGAGATCTAGCCCCGGCGCTTCTCCTGGTTGCGATCCGAGGACCGCTGACGTTCTTCCTGCTACCTGCGTGGGTGCTTCGCCCCCTGGCCGGAATTGCGCCCCTGCGCGCGTTTCTGGGGTATCTGCTTCGCCCCAGGGTGGCGCTGGCTGTCTGGGCGCTCGTCTTCGCGTTCTGGCACATCCCGTCAGCGTTTGACCTCACGCTCCAGAACCGTCTCGTCCACGATCTCGAGCACGTCACGTTCGTGCTCGCCGGAATCCTCGTCTGGTCGCAGCTCGTCGATCCCGCCCGGCGGCGGGAACTGACCATCGGCGGGCGGTTGACCCTGGCGGCCGTCCTGTTCGCGGCCGGGCAGATTCTCGCCTACGTCCTGATCCTCTCCTTCTCGCCGCTCTACCGGCCCTACGCCGCGCAGGACGAGCGGCTCTTCGGTCTCTCACCCCTGACCGACCAGAGGCTCGCAGGGCTCGTGATGATGTCCGAGCAGGTCGTGACGCTCGGGCTCTGCGCCGTCTTCCTCGTCAGCGCATACAGCAGGCAGAGGGCAGCACGGGGCGAGCGGGAGGCGCTCTCGCTGGCGCCCCGTCCGTGACCCCGGCCGCGTCCTCGTGGAGCTTCGAGCCGCTCTTCCTGGTGCTCGCAGCACTGGCGGGGATCCTCTACTTCCGAGCGGCCCGGCGCGAGCCGGTGCCCCCGTGGCGGATCGGCCTCTTCGCGGCCGGACTGATCCTCGTCGCAGGAGCGCTCAACTCGCCGCTCGAGACGGTGGCGGCGCACTACCTGCTGCTCGTCCACCTGCTCCAGAACGTGATGATCGCCGACTGGGCGCCGCCGCTCCTCATTCTCGGGCTGACTCCCGGGATGCGCATTGCGCTCGCCGCCCGCGGCGGGAAGCCCTGGGGGCTCGTGACCAGGCCTCGCGTGGCGCTGCCCACGTGGCTCGTCGGGTGGTACGCGATCCATGTCGCCGGCTTCTACAACTTCGCTCTCGAGAATCCGTGGGCGCTGAACGTCGAGCACGCCCTGCTGATCGTCATCGGAACGCTCTTCTGGTGGCCCGTGTTGGCGGGCGAGCCGCACGAGCTTCCGACCCCGCTGACTCTGGCCTACCTGGCCGCGGGCTTCGTCGGCTCAGCGTTTCTCGGCCTCGCCCTAACGTTCTCTCCAGGGGTGTTCTACGACTTCTATGCCGACGCTCCGCGGCTCTGGGGCATCTCGGCCATCAAGGACCAGAACCTGGGTGGGATCCTCATGAGCGCGGAGCAGGCGCTGATCTTCTTCACTGCGATCACGTACTTCCTCGTTCGCCTCCTGAAGGAAGAGGAGGCCGCCCACCCCACCCGCTAGGACAGACCGCGGGCGTGCACGATCTTCGTGCACTCGTCCTCGACGTAGTCGATGCCGGCTGCGTCCGCAATCCGGCGCGCCTCGGGAGAGACGATTCCGAGCTGGAGCCATAGGCTCCTCGCTCCCGCTGCAACTGTCTCGCGTGCGACTTCGGGGCACGCCTCCGGGCGGCGGAAGACGTCCACGAGGTCGATCGGCTCCGCGATCTCCGCGAGCGAGCGCACACAGGGAACACCCAGGACCTCGTCGCAGCCCCGAGGCCGGACGGGAATGCACCTGTAGCCCTGCTCGAGGAGGTAGCGCATGACGCCGTGGCTCGGGCGGTCGGGCTTCGGCGACGCGCCGACGACGGCGATCGTGCGCGCATCTGCCAGGATCTCTGCAGGCCTTCGCGACACGGCCGCAGGCTATCCTTCCGCCCATGTCCGACCGCCTCCGTGTCGCCGCGATCCAGCTGAACTCCGGCACGGAGAAGGCCGAGAACATCGAGAAAGCCGAGCGCCTGGTCGCCCGGGCGGCCTCGACCGGAGCCGACCTGGTGCTCCTGCCCGAGAAGTGGAACGCGATCGGCTCCGCCGACACCCTTCGCCGGGCCGCCGAGCCGCTCGAGGATGGCGAGACGGTCGAGGCCATGCGCGGCTGGGCCCGAACCCATGGGATCACGATTGTCGGCGGCTCGATCACCGAGCAGCGCGAGGGACGCGAGAAGCTCTCGAACACGAGCGTGGTCATCGATCCCTCCGGCGATGTCGTCTCGGCTTACCGCAAGATCCACATGTTCGACGTCGAGGTCGGGGGCCAGGTCTACCGCGAGTCTGAGGCCGAGGAGCCGGGGGAGGAGACGAACCTGTGCGACGCCGAGGGCTGGCGGGTCGGCCTGACGGTCTGCTACGACCTGCGCTTTCCGGAGCTCTACCGCATCCTCGCGCTCCAGGGAGCCGAGCTGGTGACCGTCCCGGCTGCGTTTACGCTCTACACGGGGAAGGACCACTGGGAGCTTCTGCTCCGGGCGCGGGCTGTCGAGAACCAGTGCTACGTCCTGGCGGCCAACGAGTGGGGCGTCCACGAGGGCGGGAAGCAGTCATACGGCCGCTCGTCGATCGTGGATCCGTGGGGCGTCGTCCTCGCGCAGGCCCCGGACGAGGACTGCGTCATCGCGGCCGAGATCGACAAGACGCGGCTCGAGCAGGTGCGTCACGACCTTCCGTCGCTCGCGAACCGCCAGCCGGCCGCCTACCGCTGGCCGGCCGGCGTGTAGGACCAGGGCCGGCGTGGCGCGCCCACTGCGGGCCGTCCTCTTCGACGTCGACTTCACCCTCACGAAGCCTGGCCCTCTGCTCGGCCCTGAGGGCTACCGCGCGGTGGGGGAGCGCTACGGGCTCACGCTCGATCCCGCCAAGTACGGTGAGGCGCGAGAAGCTGCCGTCCTGGATCTCGAGCACCATCCGGAGCTCGACCATGACGAGGAGATCTGGGTGCGCTTCACCGAGGACATCGTGCGAGGCATGGGAGGCGAGGGCGACCAGATTCGGACGATCGCCGAGGAGATCACCCAGGGCTGGGAGCACTCGGAGAACTTCGAGCTGTACGAGGACACGCTCCCGGCCCTGGCGGAGCTCCGGAAGCACGGCCTCAGCATCGGCCTCGTCTCGAACACGGGCCGAGACCTCGACCACTTCATCCGCCACTTCGCACTCGATGTCGACGCCTGGATCTCGTCGGGGACGCACGGGAAGGTGAAGCCGAGCCCGACCATCTTCCGCGTCGCGCTCGAGATGCTCGAGGTCGACGCGGCAGAGGCAGTGATGGTCGGCGACTCGATTGCAGACGACGTCGAGGGCGCCGAGGCCCTCGGGATGCGCGCTTTCCTCGTCGACCGCGAAGGGCGCTACGCCGATCGCGACGACGCCCTGCCGACGCTACTCGACCTCCCGGCTGCTCTTGGTCTATGAACCTTGTCGCCGGGCTCGCCGAAGCCGAGCGGGCTACGGACAGGGCGAAAGCTGCGGCCGCATGAGCCCGAAGGCCCAGAGCCGCCCGCGATAGACGTAGAAGACGCTCGTCGTTCGCACGTTTCCCCGTCGCAGGAACGCGGTGAAGCGGTCACACGACCGCGAAGCGAGGTCGGAGTAGGCCTTCGTCAGTGCGCCACTCGTCGCGCCGAGCTCGAGCCCTTCATCCGTCCGCCACCCACGCGGGCGCCACACGGTAAAGGCGCGGACGACGCGGCCGCGGCGGAAGACGACCGCGGCGCCCTGCGGCTCGAACGGCTGCAGGTTGAAGTACCAGGTGACGCGCCGGCAGTCGCGGCAGACGCCGTGGCGGCTTCCCCAGATGTCGAGAACCTCGCTTTTCGTATCGCCGAGCCGGATGCCGCCCAGGCTCTCTCCCGGCACGAAGACTCCGTGCGCGGGCAGAGAGGCCGCCGAGGTGGCCGGGAGGGTGAGCGCCGCGGCGACTAACGCGCCGAGAGCGCGGGGGCCCATGAGGCGAGCGGCGAGACGTCCCCGTCGCGCCCGTTCAGGTTCCGGTAGCCGAGCGCATGCTCGGCCTGCATCATCTTGTGGATCTGCGTGGTGCCCTCGTAGATGATCGGGGCGCGGGCGTTTCTGAAGTAGCGCTCGATGCCGTACTCCGCGGAGTAGCCGTAGGCCCCGTGTACCTGGATCGCGAGGTGTGCGGCCCTGAATGCCGACTCGGTTGCGTGCCACTTGGCCAGGCTGGTCTCGCGGGTGTTCCTGACGCCCTGGTTCTTGAGCCAGGCCGCCTGCATGACCAGGAGCTTCGACGTCTCGTAGCCGAGCACCATCTCGGCGATCATGTCCTGGACGAACTGGTACTTGCCGATCGGCTTGCCGAAGGTCTCGCGCTCACGGGCGTACTCGACGGAGCGCTCCAGACACGCCCGGATGACGCCACACGCGCCGGCCGCGACCGTGAAGCGGCCCTGGTCGAGCCCGTGCATCGCGATCTCGAACCCCTGGCCCTCGTGGCCCACGAGATTCTCGGCGGGTACCTCGACGTTTTCGAAGAAGAGCTCGCCCGTGGAGCCGGCCCAGATCCCTAGCTTGTTCTCGGTCTCCCGCGTCGTGACGCCTGGCCACTCCCGCTCGACGATGAACGCGGAGATGCCCTTGTGCTTTGCCTCGACGTCGGTCTTCGCGAACACGAGCTGGTGATCCGCGACGGTCGCGTAGGAGATCCAGTTCTTCTGGCCGTTCAGAACGTATCCGTCGCCCTCGCGGCGCGCGGTCGTTCGCATTGCCGCGACGTCCGAGCCCGCTTCGGGCTCCGTGAGGCCGAAGCAGGCGAGCTTCTCGCCCCGCGCCTGGGGGGCCAGATAGCGCTCCTTCTGCCCCTCGCTCGCGTACTTGAGGAGCGAGAGGGAGTTGAGCCCGACGTGAACAGAGATGAGCGTCCTGAAGGCCGCCTCGCCGCGCTCGATCTCCTCGCAGGCGAGCGCTTCGCAGATGTAGTCCATTCCGGCCCCGCCGTACTCCTCAGGAATGACGATGCCGAGGAGCCCGAGCTCGGCCATTCCTTCGATTGCCTCCATGTCGAGGCGATGCTCGATGTCGTTGTCGACCGCGTTCGGCAGGATCTGCTCGTCGACGAAGCGCCTGACGGTCGCCTGCACCTCGCGCTGCTCTGGCGTCAAGTCGAAGTCCACTAGATGGTTGGTCGGTAATTGGCGGGTAATTGTCGATCAGCCATCTGGGGCTTAGTCTACGGATGGTGCGGCTGATCGCGCTCCTGCAGGCGTTTGTGGCCTCGATCGGGTCTGCACTGGCTCCTCAGGCTCCGGATCCCTTAGAGGGGCTTACACCGCGCCAGAAGGCCGCCCTCGTGATCGTCTCAGGCCTCCCCGCTCCGAAGGGCGTGGGTGGGGTGATCCTCCAGCGCTGGAGCCTCGACGAGCCGCGCCCTCGGAACACGCTCGTCTTCGTCGACCAGGAAGGGGGAACGGCCCAGACCTACGGACGCCTGCCGCCCTGGAGGCCCGCCTCGTCGTACACGAGCGCCCGGCAGGCGTTCATCTCGGGACGCAGAACGGGCCGGGCGCTCCGCCGGACCGGCGCACACGTCGACCTGGCGCCTGTGCTCGACTCGGCTGGCGGCCCACTCGGCTCGCGGCACTTTCGCCGGCCGGCGTTCGCCGTCGCCTTCGCGAGAGGCCTGGCGGCCGGCGGCGCGGGCGCCTGTGCGAAGCACTTTCCGGGCCTCGGCACCGCGCGGGTTTCAACCGACGAGTCGCCGCAGGTTCACGCCTCCGTCCAAGCGGACGAGTTGGCCGGTTTCCGGCTGGCGATCCGCGCGGGCGTCCCGTGCGTGATGACGAGCCACGCCATCTACGACCGCTTCGGGCGCAGGCGCGCCTCCTTCTCCCGGCGCGCCTACCGCCTACTTCGGAGGACCGGGTTCGACGGGGTCGCGATGACCGATTCGGTCTCCGTCTTCGGGTCGAGGTTCGCGGTCGTCTCGGCCCGGCTCGCGATTCTCGGCGGGGCCGATCTCGTGGTCTACACCAACGGGCGCGATGCCGGCCGGGCGATCGCTGCCCTCGTTCCGCTCGCCCGGCGAGGCGGCCTCGACGAGCACGTGGAGCGTGTGCTCCGACTCCGCCGGTCGCTGGGTCTCCCGGCGCAGTGACGCTGCTAAACTCGCCCACTTCATGCGCGCGGAGGCGGGTGTTCGTCCGGTGCGCCGGCCTCGTGCTGCCCCCAGTCGCCGGCGCGGCTTCCGCGCGGTCCAGCCTCGTCGGCGCATCTTGGCGGGCGCGGGTGCGGTAGTCCTGGCACTCGTCTTGATCGTCGGCGTCGCCTTTTCGGGCTCGGACGCCCGCATCGCGGCGGGTGTCGAGGTGGCCGGAGTCAAGGTTTCCGGACTCACGGCGGAGCAGGCGGAGAAGAAGCTCTCCGAGCGGGCTGCGAGCCTCGCGGAGGTTCCGGTGACGTTCACCGGCGGTGGGCGGAGTTGGCGGATCTCACCGATGGATCTCGAACTCTCCGTCGACTGGCCCGCGACGCTCGCCGAGGCCCGTGCGGCAGGAGATTGGCCGCTCCCCTTCCGGGGTCTGAAGCGGGTCACGGTCAGGCTTTTCGGAGCCGAGGTGGCGCCTCGCGCCGACGTGTACGAGGCTGGGCTGAAGTTCGAGCTCGGGCGAATTGCCGCGTCCGTCGACAGGAAGTCCAAGAGCGCGTCGATCGTGCTGAACGGGGTCACCCCGCGCCTCGAGCCGGCACGCGACGGAACGAAAATCGACCTGCAAGCGGCAGAGGAGGCGGTCGTCTCGGCCCTGGCGGGCTTCTCCCGAAAGCCGGTTGCCCTCCCCATTCACGTCGACAAGGCTCCCGTGGGAACCGAAGAGCTCCGGCCCGTGCTCGACGACGTGCGCACTGCCGTGTCGCGCCGCGTCCGCCTAGGCTGGCACGGCACGAGGTGGATGGTCTCTCGGGAGCGGTTGGCGAAGCTGCTCTCCCTACCGCGTGGAGGCAGCAAGGAGCTCACCATCGGAGGCCCGTACGCGACGCTGTACTTCAAGAGGCTTTCCCGCGCGTTTGCGGACCCGCCGAAGAATGCGCAGTTCGAGGTGCAGAGCAATCGAAGCGTTCGGGTCGTCCGGGCTCAGAAGGGGCGGGTGCTCGATGCGCCGGCGACTGCGAGCGCGCTCCTGGAGGCGGCACTCTCGTCCGGCAAGCGGTCGGCCGAGCTCGTGATCAAGGAAGCGGAGCCTTCGTTTACGACAAAGGAGGCGAAGGAGCTTGGGATCACCCGGGAACTCGTCCGCTACAGCACCTTCTACACCGGCACGGCTGACCGGATCACGAATCTGAAGCTCGCGACGACGCTGCTCGACGGAACGCGGATCGCACCCGGTGCGACGTTCTCCTTCAACCGGGAGGTCGGTCCCCGTACCGAGGCGCGCGGCTTCCGTTCGGCTCCGGTGATCATCGGTAGCAAGTACGAGGAAGGCGTCGGGGGAGGTGTCTCACAGGTGGCGACGACAGTCTTCAACGCAGCCTGGGAGGCCGGCTTGAAGATCAAGGAGCGGACTGCCCACGCCCTGTACATCAGCCGCTATCCCCTCGGGCGCGACGCAACCGTGAACTATCCGGAGATCGACCTGAAGTTCGTGAACGACACGAAGCGCTGGCTGGTCATGAGGGCCGTGCCGACGGAAACCGGGATTGCGATCAGCCTCCTGGGCGCGCCCACCGGTCGCCGCGTCGTCTCGGTCGCCGGCGAGCTACAGGAGATCGGGCCCGCGAAGATCAAGCGGGTGCCGGATCCGGGGCTCTTCGTCGGTGAGAAGGTGATCGAGGAGTTCGGCTCCCCACCTCGCGCGGTCACGGTCACTCGAACGGTCTACGTCGGGAACCGCGTGCTCTACGAGGAGACCTGGCGGACCGCGTACCAGTCCGAGCCGCGCGTGATTCGCTTCGGGACGATTCCCGTGCCGGAGGCCGAGCCCGAGGCTCCGCCTCCGGACGAGACCACTCCGACCGAGACGACTCCCACAACGCCGACCACGACAGCCCCGACGGGGACGACGCCGACCTCCACCACCCCGCGCCGCTAGCTCACCCGGCTTCGGCTTTGCGGATGGCCTCGGCGAGCCAGGAGGGCATCCGAGTGGGCCGCAGCGCGCGCGAGTCCACGCAGGCATGTGTCGTCCAGCCGTCGGCGAGCACGCCAGTCGGCTCGCTCGTCCGTTCGATCACGTAGTCGAAGCGAAACCGGGCCCCGCGAACGTCGCTCACCCGGGCGTGGACGCGCACCTCGTCGTCGAAGGCGGCAGGCGCCAGGTAGCGGACATGGCTCTCGACAGTGGTCGCATCGACGCCGTCCTCCTCCCGAAGCCCGCGGTATCCGCCCCGGAAGCGGGCGAGGTACGCGATCCGGGCGATCTCGAACCAGACGAGATAGACGGCGTTGTGCACCACGCCCTGTGCATCTGTCTCGCTGAAGCGAACTCGGAGGTCGGTGGCGAAGCGGAAGTCCTCCACGGCGCGGGAACTTTGGCAGGCGGGTGGGAGTCGGAGCAAGCACAACCCCGAGGAGGACTTCATGCGACGACTGCTCCCGATTCTCTTTCTCTCCATCACAGCGATCGCACTGGCGGCCTGCAGCGGCGGCGACGACGGCGCGAGTTCGAGCGGTGACGGTGATGTAGCCGCCGAATTCTCGTCCGGCGGCACCGGCACCGCGGAGAGCGATCGTCGTTCCCTGGCGGCGGATGAAACTGCCCCGAACGCCAGTGGAGGCCCAGATATTCCGGGGATCGGCCCCCGGATCATCAAGATGGCCTCCGTCCGCCTCTCTGTCCGCCGGGGTGACTTCCAGGGGGCCGTCGACGAGGCGCGTACGATCGCTGCTGCGACTGGCGGCTTCGTCGTCAGCTCCAATCAGAGCCAGGGGGAGAAGCGCCTCATGAATGGCTCGCTCGTCCTGCGCGTTCCGGCGCGGAGCTATGAGACGGTGATGAGAGAGCTGGGAGGCGTCGGGCGCCTGGACGGGCGGCAGGAAAACGCCCAGGAGGTTTCAGCCGAGTTCGTTGACCTGCAATCGAGGAAGCGCCATCTCGAGGCCGTGGAACGCCAGCTCCTGGTGCTGCTCGAGCGCGCGGAGAGCGTGCCGGCGGCGCTGGCGGTCCAGTCGAAGCTGAACGACACGCAGCTCCAGCTCGAGGAGACGCGCGGGCGGCTTCGCTACCTCGACGACCAGACGTCCTTCGCCACGATCTCTGTCAACCTCCGCGAGCGGCTCCCGGTCGCAGCGGCCGGAAAGGACGGCATCGTCGAGACATGGAAGGACGGCGCGGAGGCCTTCGCGTACGTCGCCGGACGCACCTTCGTCGCCGTCGCGACGATCGCACCCATTCTCCTCCTGCTCGGTCTCGCTGCGCTCGGCGCTCGCTTCGTCGTCCGCCGCCGCGTCGCGCCAGGTTCGTGATTGTCCCAGCTGGTTGCTCGGGTATCGTCCTTTGGACGTCCGAACAAGGGAGGCCCATGGCGACCAAGACCAAGAAGGAAGAGAACGGCGGCGTGGTTGGCCGCTTGGCCGGCAAAGGCGAAGAGGCACTGACCAGGCTCATGGACGAGCTCGGCCGGAACGAGCGCGTGACAGAGGCGCTCTCACGAGCCGCGAACGCAAAGGGCAAGCTCGACGTCACCTCGCGCGCAGCCTTGCAGGGGATCGGCCTCGCCCCGGTAGACGACGTCCGCGACCTCCAGAAGCGCCTGGAGAGCCTCGAGAAGCGCCTAGCGAAGATCGAGAGCGCAGCGGGAATCACGCCGACCACGAAGCGGGCTGAGACGAAGAAGACGCGGTCGTCCGCCACGCGGAAGAAGAGGGCCTCCGCCGGATCGAAGACCGACCAGGCGGCTGCGCCCCCGGCCGGCGGGGCGCTCGGCGGTGGCGCGCGCGGCGGCACCGCCGCCTAGAAGCTAGGCGGGAACGCGAAGCCGCAGGGCGTGCGGCACGATCTCGAAGGTCACCGGTGTCGTTCCGGGCTGCTCGCCGTCGAGCGCAATGGGGAGCGGGGTCGTCGAGTCGATCGTGACGGCCCGGCCCCGGAGGTGCTCGATCTTCGGGTGGCCGACGTGGCGGCCCCGGTAGATCTTCGGAAACGTGAGGACAAAGTCGAGCTTGGTGACGTCGCCGATCAGGACCACGTCGAAGAGGCCGTCGTCCGCCTTCGCCTCGGGCGCCATCCACATGCCTCCGGCCGTGTAATCCCCGTTCATCGCCAGTACCTCGAACATGCGGCCCGAGTGGGGGGCACCGTCGATGTCGACGGTCATCTCGGCGCTTTTCCAGCGCGTGAAGACAGCCACCGTCGACCACATGAACGACGCTTTCCCCCCCAGAGCCTTCGTGGAGGCATTGGCGCGCCGGGCGATCGAGCCGCTGATCCCTGCTCCGGCGAAGTTGGCGAAGTAGGCCTCCGCGGGCGAGCCGTCGAGGCCTGTGAAGCGTGCAACGCCGACGTCCACCACTCGTGCCTTGCCGGCGCGCGCCGTCTCGATCGCCTGGTCGAGGTCGCCGGGAATGCGGAGGCTACGCACGAAGTCCTTGCCTGTCCCGCGGGAGAGCACGGCGAGGTCCACGTCCCCCGAGCGGCCGGAGCGGATCAGGCCGTTCACGACCTCGTGGACGGTGCCGTCGCCACCAACCGCGACCAAGAGCCCGGCCCCGCCCGCCGCCGCGCGCTGCGCCAGTTCGACGAGCTGACCAGGGCGCTCGCTGACGAGCGTCTCGCCCTCGAGGCCGGCGGTCGCCGCGCGCTTCGCGATCTCCGGCCACCGCCGGCCGGTGGAGCCGTTCGCGGAGGCCGGGTTGACGAGGAAGACGACCGGCCCCAGGGCCGGGGCGCTCAATGGGAGTCCACGGTCACTGTCGCGAGAGCGAGCTCGGTCATCTGGTCGACGGCGGCCCGCAGATCCTCGTCGCTGATCCGCTGGAACTCGCCCTCGACGACCACGTCGCTGACGGTCAGGAGACAGCCCGCCTGAACCTTGCGGAGCGCGCCGACGGTGAAGAGGACGGCCGCCTCCATCTCGACGGCGAGGATGCCGCGGTCCGACCAGCGTTGGGCCCGGCCCTTGTCCGGGTCGTAGAAGACGTCGCTCGACACGATCGGCCCGATCCGCACACGGCGGTCAAGCTCCTTGGCCGCATGCACGGCCCCGTGGATGAGCTCCCAGTCGGCTGTCGGCGCGTGGGGCTCGCCGCCCGTGTAGTGCCGCGCGGTGCCGTCGGCGGGAACGGCCGAGAGCGCCACGATCAGGTCGCCGAGCTTGAGGTCTGGCTGCAAGCCGCCGCAGGTCCCGACGCGAAGGAGCCGCTTAACGCCCAGCTGGATCAGCTCCTCGACCACGATCGCGGCCGAGGGGCACCCCATCCCGGTCGATTGCACGGACACCGGCCGTCCGCGGAACGTGCCCGAGAAGCCGAGCATGCCGCGCTCCGAGTTTCGCTGCACCACATCCTCGAGGAAGGTCTCTGCGATGTGCTTCGCCCGCAACGGGTCGCCGGGGAGTAGGCACGCCTCTGCGTAGTCACCCGGCTCGGCTCGAACGTGGATCGGCACGCGCGCACCCTACTATCGTCTCGCCATGGCCCGGCTCGTGAAGAGGCCCGACATCGAAGACGTCCTCGCCTTCTGCGCCGAGGATCCGATCGAGCGCGTTTTCCTCGAGGACGTTGCGCGCCGCGGCCTCGGGCGCTTCGTCGGGATCCAGGAGGACGACAGGCTGACGAGCCTCTGCCACATCGGCGCGAACCTGGTCCCTTCCGGCCCGCAGACTGCGGCCTTCGCCGATCTCGCGTCCCGTGGAGACCCGCGGATGATGGTCGGGGAGGAGTCAGCCGTCACCGGCCTGTGGTCCGTCCTTCGCGACCGGATGCCCGAGCCCCTTGACGATCGTCCAGGCCAGCCCGTCTACGTCCTCGAGGAACCGCCTCAGGCCGGAGTAAGCGGGTTGCGGCCGGCCCGCCTCAGCGACCTCGACCTGCTCGTCCGCGCGTCCGCTTCGGCGTACCTCGAAGAGGTGGGCGTCGATGCCTACGCACGTGACCCTGCGCTCTTCGAGTGGCGCACGCGGGTGCAGATCGAGCAGGGGCGCAGCTGGGTCTGGCGGGACGGTGACGACATCCTCTTCAAGGCCGAGGCGTCGGCTTGGACGGACAGGGCCGTGCAGCTCCAGCAGGTCTGGGTCGATCCCCGGCAGCGAGGTCTCGGGAATGCGAAGCGAGGCTTACGGGATCTCTGCCGGCTCCTCCTGGAGCGGACCCCCGCAATCTGCCTCTTCGTGCGGCCCGAGAACACCGCTGCCATCGCCCTCTACGACACCGTCGGTATGCGTCGAACGATCGTGTACCGCTCGCTCATCTTCCCGTAGAGCCCCGAAGCCCTGCCTCGATCGAGGGTCACTCATGCGGGTCATAGTCGCGTTGCCGTCTCGACCCGATGATTGGGGGAGTGCGTCGGCTTGGCCTCTCTGCGGCAGTGGTCGCCTTTGCCCTGACGGCCGGTGCCTGCACCAGCTCACAGGCGTCGGCGGGACATTCGTGTGGAGCCCTGGACAAGCGCTTCATCCAGACCGCAGGCCTCAACATGACGGCGCTCGGGATCTGGGCCTCGGGCTACCAGGACGGTGCGATCGATCCGGCCGAGATGGTCGCGCAGGCCCGAAACGCGGCCAAGCGCGTGGCTTACACGGAACCACACGACCCCTCGCTTCGGCGCGCCCAGGCCCTGATCGACGCGATGTTCCTCGAGTACGGGGACGCGGTCGCGCATCTCGCCAGCGGCAAGCCCGACGCCGGCAAGCGGATGTTCCGCGCCTACGGCCTCGCCAACTTCGCCCGCGAGATCCTGGTGGAGGCGCAGCCCGAGCTCGCGAAGCGCGGCTGCGACGTTGCACCCCTCCTCTAGACCATCAAGCGGACCGAGAACGGAACGGCTCTACTCTAGAATGGGCGCGTGGATACGGCGTCGCTCCGGAGTCGCATCGAGGAGCACGTCCGCCGGCACGAGCTGATCCCGTCGGGCGGCGACGTTCTCTGCCTCGTCTCGGGCGGTCCGGACTCCACCTGCCTCTGGCACGCGCTCCGCGCGCTCGGATACGTGGTCGAGAGCCTGCATGTGAACCACGGGCTCCGTGGCGCCGAGTCCGACGAGGACGCCCGTTTCTGCCGTGAGCGGCTCGGGGCCCGCGTGGTCGACGCGCCCGGACGGACCGAGGAAGAGCTTCGCGAGCTTCGCTACTCCTTCGCTCCGGAGCGGCTCAGGGCCACCGGGCACACTGCCTCGGATCAGGTCGAGACAGTTCTCTTCCGGCTCGCCTCGAGCGGGACGGCAACGGGCATCCGCGTCCGGCGCAAGGATCGGGTCGTGCGACCGCTCTTGACCCTCTGGCGCGAGGAGACCGAAGCCTATTGCCGGGCTGAGGGTCTCGAGTTCCGTGTCGACAGCTCGAATTCGGACACGAAGCGCGGGCTCATCCGCAGCGAGATCCTCCCGGCGCTCAGGCGGCTACACCCGGGTGCCGAGCGCAATCTCCTGGCTGCACTCGAGGAGCACCGATCTCTCCCCCGCCCGGTCGAGCGTGCGCTTGCCGAGCTGCTCTCGGCGCCTGGAGGCTCGCGCCGGGTCGACCTGGGGGAGGGCCGGATTGCGGTTCGGGAATACGAATCGATCTGGCTCGAGCGAGGCCCGGTCGCGCTCGAGGGCCCGGTCCGATGGGGCGGCTGGACGATCGAGACGTCGGTCTCCGGCCTCCAGGTCCGGGGCTGGCGGGCGGGTGACCGCCTCGCACGCCGCTCCAAGAAGGTGCAGGATCTGTTCGTGGACGCGAAGGTGCCGCGGTCGGAGCGCGAGGCCTGGCCGCTCGTGGTCAAGGGAGACGAGGTCGTCGCAGTGCCGGGGATCGCAAGCGCCCCGGGCTGGGAGGGCGCTGTTAGCGCCACGAGGAGCGAGACCTGAGCCAGAGCCCGGTGACCGAGCTGACGGACGGGGTCGAGGAGATCCTCGTCGATGAGGCCGCCCTTCAGGCGCGAGTCGCCGAGCTCGGCGCCGAGATCTCAGCCGATTACCGCGACCGTGACCTCCTTCTGATCGGAGTCCTGAAGGGCGCCATCTTCTTCATGGCCGACCTCATGCGTCAGATCGACCTTCCGTGCGAGGTCGACTTCATGGCGATCTCGAGCTACGGGGCGGGCGTCGACTCCTCGGGCGTCGTCAGGATCTTGAAGGACCTGGACATGCCGATCGAGAACCGAAACGTCGTGATTGTCGAGGACATTGTCGACTCCGGCCTGACGCTCTCCTACCTGCTGCGCAATCTCGAGGCCCGCCACCCCGCGTCGGTCGAGATCTGCGCGCTCCTCACGAAGCCCGACCGGCGGGAGAACGACGTCGAGTGCCGGTACGTGGGCTTCGAGATCCCGAACCGCTTCGTAATCGGCTATGGGCTGGACTTCGCCGAGCGTTACCGAAATCTCCCCTACATCGGTGTCTTGCGGGAGGATCTCATCGCCGACGGGGAGAACGGACAGGACATCCACCGGAGTCCGGTGGCCGAATAGCACACTGCTACCCTTTGCCGTGATCCAAGGACAGTTTTGAATCGTTTCTTCCGCAGCGCACTCTTCCCCCTCATCGTCATCGTCCTGCTGGTCTACCTGGCCTCGCAGACGCTGCTCCCGAGTCGCGGCGAGTCGACGAAGGTTGCCTACAGCGACCTGATCCAGAAGGTCGAGGCCGGCCAAGTTCAGAGTGTCCTCTTCGTCCCGAAGGGCCGCTCGATCGAGGCGACTCTGCAGGGCGGCGAGAAGGTCAAGTCGAACTACCCGAGCGACCAGTCCGAGGCTGCCTTCGAGGAGAAGCTCCTTGCGAACGACGTTGCGTTCGATTCGAAGGGCACCGGAAGCTCTGCTTGGCTCTCGATCCTTACGTACCTGATCCCGTTCGTCCTCTTCTTCGGGTTCTGGATCTTCCTCATGAACCAGGTGCAGGGCGGCGGCTCCAAGGTCATGTCCTTCGGCAAGAGCCGCGCCAAGCGGATGGCCCCGGACTCTCCGAAGATCACCTTCAAGGACGTAGCCGGCGTCGACGAGGCGGTCGAGGAGCTCCAGGAGATCAAGGAGTTCCTTGAGAACCCCAAGAAGTTCCAGGCGCTCGGCGCACGAATCCCAAAGGGCGTCCTCCTCTACGGGCCTCCAGGAACGGGGAAGACGCTCCTCGCGCGCTCGGTCGCGGGCGAGGCCGGCGTCCCGTTCTTCTCGATCTCGGGCTCCGACTTCGTCGAGATGTTCGTCGGCGTCGGTGCTTCGCGCGTCCGCGACCTCTTCGAGCAGGCCAAGCAGGCGAGCCCCTGCATCATCTTCATGGACGAGATCGACGCGGTCGGCCGCCATCGTGGCGCCGGCCTGGGCGGCGGCCACGACGAGCGCGAGCAGACCCTGAACCAGCTCCTCGTCGAGATGGACGGCTTCGAGATGAAGGACAACATCATCCTGATCGCCGCCACCAACCGCCCCGACATCCTCGACCCGGCGCTTCTTCGCCCCGGCCGCTTCGACCGCCAGATCGTGGTCGACCGCCCGGACCGGATCGGACGCCGCCAGATTCTCGAGGTGCACACGAAGGGCAAGCCGATCGACACGAACATCGACCTGGACACGCTGGCTGCAGGGACACCGGGCTTCACAGGCGCCGACCTCGCGAACCTGGTCAACGAGGCCGCCCTCCTGGCCGCCAGACGGGGCCGGAAGACAATTGGCGAGCTGGAGCTCGAAGAGGGGATCATGCGGGTCATCGCGGGCCCGGAGAAGAAGACACGCCTCCTCTCGGAGCACGAGCGGAAGGTGACCGCCTACCACGAGATGGGCCACGCGCTCGTCGGGCACTACCTGCCGCACTGCGACCCGGTTCACAAGATCTCGATCATCAGCCGCGGCCAAGCGCTCGGGTACACGATCTCGCTGCCTGCAGAGGACAAGTTCCTGACCACGAAGTCGGCGCTCATGGACCAGCTCGCAATGACCCTCGGCGGCCGTGCAGCGGAGGAGCTCGTCTTCCACGAGGTCACCACAGGCGCCGCGAACGACATCGAGAAAGTCACCTCGACCTCGAAGCACATGGTCATGCGCTACGGGATGAGCGAGAAGCTCGGGCCGCGCATGCTCGGCCGGAACCACGACATGCCGTTCCTCGGCCGCGACATGGGCTCCGAGCCCGACTACTCCGAGGAGATGGCCCGCGAGATCGACGACGAGATCCGCCGTGTCATCGAGGAAGCTCACGAGCGCGCGCGAGGAGTTCTGCGCGAGCACATGGAGGAGCTGCACAAGATCTCCGAGATTCTGATCGAGCGCGAGACGATCGATAAGGACCAGTTCGAGCGCTTGCTCGCGGGCGAAGCCCCCGAGACCGTGTTCGTCGAGGAGGAGCCGAAGGCGCCGGAGGCCGAGCCGGAGAAGAAGCCGGAGCGCAAGCCGCAGCCCCAGCCGCGTCCCTTCCCGCTTCCGGGCGCGACGATGCAACCCCCGCCACCGGAAGGCGCCAAGGGATAGACGCGGCCGCTTGCGGCGGGGTGCTGCTCTTCACTATTCCGACCCCTCGCTCAAATGCGGCGGGGCCTTCTGGTTCGGTCTGCGATAGCAGCCGTGAAGTCGACCGTCGCATCTAGCCTGACCTCGGGCTTGCGGACGCGGACGCGCGCTCTCGAGATCGGAAATCGCTCGAGCAGAGAATCCGCGACGCTCGCGGCGAGGGCCTCGATCAGGTTGAAGTTCCTTCCCTCCGAGATCGCGCGGACGCACTCGACCACCTCGGTGTAGTCGACCGTGTCCTGAAGCTTGTCGCTGCGGACGCCCGCATCGTGGGCCACGAGCTCGATGTCGAAGAGGAAGCGCTGGCCGTTTTTCTTCTCCTCTGCGAGCGCGCCGTGGAAGCCCTTGAGCTCGAGGCCCTCGATCTGAATGAGGATCTCACTCACGCGACCACCGACCGAGCAGCGGCCAGGGCCTCGGTGTTCTCGCGAACGTCGTGCACCCGGAAGAGAGACGCGCCACGCTCGTAGGCGAGGACGTTGACCGCGACTCCGGCCGCGACCGTACCGGTGACGGCCTTGCGATCGCCCAGAATCCGCCCCAGGAAGCGCTTGCGGGAAGCGCCGACCAGTACCGGCCTGCCGATGGCGACCAGCTCGTCCATCCGCGCGAGCAGCTCGAGATTGTGCTTCACCGTCTTCCCGAACCCGAGGCCGGGGTCGAGGCAGACCCGCTCTTCCTGGATTCCTGCCGCCACAGCGGTTGCGAGCCGTTCTTCGAGGAATGACGCGACCTCGGCGACGACGTCGTCATAGCGCGGAGCGTCCTGCATGGTCCGTGGCTCACCCAGCATGTGCATGAGGCACAGGTAGGCGTTTGCGTCCGCGACGACTCCGGCCAGATCCGGGTCGGCACGCAGAGCCGTGACGTCGTTGACGAGCACCGCGCCTAGCTCGAGTGCGCGGCGGGCCACCTCCGCCTTCGAGGTGTCGATCGAGACCGGGAGGCCTGCGAGTCCCTCCAGCACGGGCTCTACCCGTCGAAGCTCCGCCGCCGCCGACACCCCCTCGGAACCGGGCCGCGTCGACTCCCCTCCAATATCGACCAGCACCGCTCCTTCGGCGAGGAGGCGCTTGGCCTGCGTGATCGCGCGCCCGGGGTCCAAGAAAGCGCCGCCGTCCGAGAAGCTGTCCGGCGTCACGTTGACAACGCCGATCACCGAGGGCCGTGGAAAGGCTTCCTCGAGGGGGGTGCTCACGGACCGAGCCTATCCTAGAGCCCGTGATCGACCTCCATTCGCACATCCTCCCGGGGCTCGACGACGGGGCCCGCACGCTCGCAGACAGCCGTGAGCTGGCTCGTGCGGCCCTGGAGGACGGCGTGCGATCGATCGCAGCCACCCCGCATGTCCGCGGGGACTATCCGACCAGCGTCGAGGCGATGGAGGCAGGCGTAGCGAGCGTGCGGCGGGACTTCGACGAGCACGGGATCGAGATCGAGGTGCTGCACGGCGGCGAGATCGCCCTCGACCGCCTCGGAGGTCTCTCCCGTGAGGAGCTCGAGCGGTTCACGATCGGGCAGTCCGGCCGCTACCTGCTCGTGGAGTTTCCCTATTCGGGCTGGCCGCTCGACTTAGAGCAGCGGCTGTTCGAGCTCCGGGTGGCCGGGCTCGAGTCCCTCCTCGCCCACCCGGAGCGAAACCGCGAGGTCCAGGCCGATCCGGCCCGGATCGAGCCGCTTGTCGCGGCCGGAACGCTGGTGCAGTTGACCGCAGCCTCGCTCGATGGCCGCATCGGGCGCTCCTCGCAGGCGGCAGCCGAGAGCTTGCTCGCCCGCGGGCTCGCCCATGTAATCGCAAGCGACGCGCACACGCCCGACGTCCGCGAGGTGGGAATGGCCGCCGCGGCAGCGTCCCTCCGAGACCAGGGGCTCGCGCGCTGGCTGGTCGAGGACGCCCCGGCTGCGATCGCCGCCGGGGACCGGGTCCCGACACGCCCAGCACGCCGAAAGCGCCGATTCGGGCTCTAGCCAGGAGGCTCGGGTCAAGCCCTCCTACGAGACGAGAGTTGCACGGAAGCCGTACCGCCGCTCGTCGTCGAGCGGCTTGCCGCTGCAGGAGAATGGAGTCGAGAAGAGGCCGCACCCGGCGATCCGCGTGCTCGCGTTCGCCAGGATCAGCTCGAATCTCACCGCACCTCGCACCCTCACTCGAACAGTCGTCTTCCCACCGGCTCCGGCCGGGAGCGAGCGCACCGACACCGCGCCGCTCCTGCGGTAGACGAGCAGGCGCGCCTCGGAGCCCCTTGACCGCGGTGGGAGGAGCAAGTCGAGTCGCAACCGGCTCGACGTCGCAGTGGCGGCCCGGAAGCCGAAGGAGCGACTAGTCAGGTGCTCGAGGGACTGAGAGCGCCAGCCGGTGGAAGCTCCGCGAGCTCGAAGCGTCCACGTCCGCGACGCGGGCGGGTGAGGGTAGGCCGTCCCCTCCTCGTAGCCGGTGGCGGGCATTCGGTTCACGGCGGTGAACCCCGCGAAGACGGCGCCGAAGGAAAGTCCCCGGGCCGACACAGCGGCGCGAGTGGCGGCTAGCGAGTAGAGACCACCTCCGCCCTTTGTCCCGTCAGCCTGCTCCCAGACCTCACGCACGAGGGCGGAGTCGAATCTCTCGGACAGATAGCGCCAGAAGATCCAGGCGCCGTAGTGGTACGGCGCGAAGCTGAGGTCGAGCGGGATCGTCGAGCGTGAGAGCGGGCTCGCGTTCAGGAACTGGCGGTTGTCGTTCACGTCGTCGAACACCTCGTCTTCGATCCACGCAGCCGTGCCCTCCATGAGCCACGTGTCCTCGAGGTAGTCGTACGAGAACTGGACGGCGTGGAAGAACTCGTGTGCCGCGGTCACTTCGAGCGCAGCGAGCCCGCTCGTCGGCCCAGGGAACTGAGTGCGGGCGAAGTCGTCGTCCACCACGCAGTAGGCGGAGGCTGATGAGCGCTGGACATCGGGGTCGTCGCTCGCGCAGTAGCCATAGGCGGTGTCGCCGACGTCCGCGAGGTAGACGTCGAGGCGACCGTCGCCGCCGTTTTCCGGTGAAAGCGAATCGGTCTTTGGGGCGCGGTACCCCATCGCGTCGACCTCGGTCGCCCAGACCTGCTGGAACACTCCGAGGGTCGTTCGAGCCCACTCGGGGACCGTGCCGGGGTCTCCGTCCGCGCCCGGCGGGGCGTCGTCGGTGGACTCGACCCAGTGGATGCAGAGGTTGGCGTCGCACAGGCGAGCCTCCGGCACCGTGTAGGCCGGGCCCCACCCTTCGACCGCCTTCCCCGTTGGCCGCGCAAGCAGCCTCTGTGCGGCCGAGCGTCGCGCCGGTGACAGACCGGCGAGGCCGGCTTTAAGGTCGCGCAGGGCCAGGGTCAGCTCGTGCTTGGAGGCGGCGGCCGCGCCAGGTGTGGAGCGGTTTGCATGCTCTGGCGCCAGGATCGCCAGCACCCGATAAAGAGCATCGGTGGGCGCCACAGCGGCGGGCGCAGGGGCAGCCGCCGTCGCTCCGACGAGCACGCAGAGTGCACACAGACCTCCGAGCCGACGCAGCTGCCGGCCCCGCGCAGTGATCCCCATCAAACCCTCCCCAGGGCTCTCCCTCTGCTTCCATCTAACTGGAGAAACCCTGTTTAGTCCAGACTTGGGCCCATGGCGATTCGCGCCTACGTCGGCCTGGGAAGCAACCTCGGAGACCGCGAGGCGACGCTCTTGCGCGCGCTCGAGCTCCTGGCCGCGGAACCGGGGCTCACCGTGACTGCGGTGTCGGTTTTCCGCGACACGGAGCCCGTCGGCTACATCGAGCAGCCCCACTTCCTGAACGGCGTCGCTGCGGTCGACACCGAGCTGTCGGCGCGTGAGCTTCTCGATCGCCTACTCGGCGTCGAGCGCTCGCTCGGCCGGCGCCGGAACGGGCCCCGCTTCGGCCCACGCACGGTCGACCTTGACCTTCTCCTCTACGGCGACGCCACGATCGACGAGGCCGGGCTCTCCGTTCCTCATCCACGCCTGGGCGAGCGGCGCTTCGTGCTAGAGCCCCTCGCCGAGCTGGATCCGGCGTTGACGCTGCCGGACGGGCGGAAAGTCCTCGACCTCTTGGTTCAAAGCTAGAATCAGAGCATGTCCCACCTCGACGAGCTGGACGAGTACGAGGCGGACCTCGAGCTTCGCCTGAAGAGGGAGTACACGGCCGTCTTCGGCCTCTTCCGCTACTGCGTGGTCACGCAGGACTCGACGTACCTCTGCAACCACCTCGATCTGAAGGTTGTGCCCCAGACGAGCTACCCGTTCTTCCATCTGCGCATGGACGATGTCTGGGTCTGGGACAAGAACCGCCCCAGCCGGATCATCCCGCGTGCCGAGGTCTACACCTCGAGCGACGTGACCATCGAGGAGCTCCGTGCTGAGGGCGAGTCGCCCCCGCTTACACCCGAGACGCTCGCCGAAAAGCTCGGCGAGCCCCTCGCAGGCGACGACGACGCGTCGTAGGGGCGGGGCTCCTCGCCCGGACCGCCGGTGAGGCGCTGACCATGCTCCTGGTCGTCGACGTCGGCAATACGCAGACCGTGCTCGGCCTCTACGACGGCGGGTCGCTCGCCGCACACTGGCGCGTTGCGACGGAGGCCGACCGGACCGCGGACGAGCTTGCCGTCCTGCTCGCTCGACTCCTCGAGCTTCGCGACATGAGCTTCGACGATGTGGGGGGCGTCTGCGTATCGTCGACGGTGCCTTCACTCATTCGTTCGTATGCCGAGCTTTGCGAGCGCTACGTGGAGGCGCCCCTCCTCGTTGTCGGCCCCGGGGTCAAGACGGGCATTCCGATCCTCTACGACGATCCTCGCGAGGTGGGCCCCGACCGGATCGTGAACGCCGTGGCGGCGCGCGAGCGCTACGGCGCGCCGTGCATCGTCGTGGACTTCGGGACCTCCACGAACTTCGATGCCGTCTCCGCCTCGGGTGAGTACGTCGGCGGTGTCCTGGCGCCCGGTGTCGAGGTCTCGATGGACGCGCTCTTCGCCCGAGCCGCGCGGCTCACCAAGGTCGACTTCGTCGCGCCCACGCAGGCGATCGGAAAGACAACCACGCAGGCACTTCAGGCTGGTGTCGTGTTCGGTTTCGCGGGTCAGGTGGACGGAATCGTCGGCCGCATGCGTGGGGAGCTGGGGGAGGACGCACACGTCGTCGCGACCGGCGGGCTCGCCACGCTCATCGCGCCACATTCCCGGACCATCCAGGACGTCGACCCGCTCCTCACGCTCGAGGGCCTGCGCCTGGTCTGGGAGCTGAACGCGTAAGGCGCCTAGGAGCGCTTGACAACGGCCTTGTCCAGGTGTGCGCGCTGGAGGGGGTTCACCCAGACCGAGTGCACCCAGGGTCGCCGGAGGAGCATTGTCCGGCCGTAGGCCAGCGGCACGATCCCGGCCCGCTCGGTCACCCAGATGCGGTCGATCTCGTGATACAGGCGCATGCGCTCGTCCTGATTTCCGAGCGACCGTGCCTGGTCGAGCTTCTCCATGATCTCGTCGTCGCTGTAGAAGGGCCAGCCGGTCTGGAAGAACCCGCGGAAGACGCCGTCGGGGTCCGGGTAATCGGCCGACCAGCCGGCAACCCACGCATGGGCAGTCCCGACCGCGCACGGGTCTGGCAGTCCCGTCTGGGCCGTCACCGTGACCTTGGCCCCGATCGCCGCCCACTGCTCCGCGAGGGCGTCCCCGAACTGGAACCAGCTCGGGACGAGAACCTCGATCGGGGGCAGTCCGCGGCCCTCGGAATAGCCCGCCTCGGCCAGGAGCTCGCGCGCGCTCTCCGGGTTGTACTCGAGAGCGACTCGGTGCGAGTGGCCAGGCATCGCCGGCGGGATCGCGCCGCCCCTGGCCGCGGGTCGGTTGATGCTGTTGGTGCCGGCGAGAAGCGCCTCCCGGTCGATAGCGTGCGCGAACGCTTTGCGGAGGTGGACGTTCGAGAACGGAGCCACATCGGCGCGAAAGCCGAGGTAGTTGAGCCAAAGCTCAGGGACGATCTCGGCGACGGTCTCGGGGGCGTCGCGGACGCTCTCGCCGTAGACGGGGAGCAGGTCGTACTGACCTTCTTTCCAGCGCTCCGAGACGTCCATCGACTTCGTCTTGAAGTCGAAGTGGAGCTCCCGGACGTTACCTCTGGGCTCGAGCCAGTGCGGGTTTGCCACCAGCAGCGCATGGTCGTCGTCGAACTCCGAGAGCATGAACGGCCCGTTCCCGACGAGGTTCTCGGGCTTCCGCCAGTCCTCTCCTAGCTCCTGGCACTTGTGCTTCGGCCAGGGGAACGACCACGCGGAGGCGAGGATGTAGGGGAAGAAGTTGCGCGGCTCCCGCAGGCGCACCTCCAGCGTGCGCTCGTCGAGCGCGACCGCGAGTTCGACGTCCTCCATCATGAACGCAGTCCGCGTCCGCTCCTCGCGCATGCTCCGCCACGCGAAGGCGAAGTCCTCGGCCGTGAGCGGTTCGCCGTCACTCCACTTGCACCCCTCGCGCAGGCGGAAGAGGTAAGTCAGCCCGTCGCTCGAGACGCGGAAGTTGTCCGCCATCGCCGGCACCACGTTCAGGTCGCCGTCGATCATCAGGAGCCCCCGAAAGAGGTGCTCCGTGAAGTACGCACCGTCCGAGGTGTAGACGTCACCCGGCACGACCGCGTCCGGCTTCGTGACGGCTGTCGAGATGCTCTCGGTCGGCTCGACCTGGGGCGGATCCTCGACCCGGCAGCAGAACGCCTCGTCGTAGAGCTCCTCGGCCTCCTCGAAGTTGAAGGCTAGGTGCTGAGCGAGAGCCATCTTGAAGAGCGTGTCCCGGGCCCGGCGCTCGTCGCCGAGCCGGACGAGGAAGTCGCGCGCCTTTCGGTAGTGCTCGAGCGCTTCCTGGTCTGCATAGAGCGCCCGCGCCGCATCGCCCGCTTTCAGCAGGTACTCGACCGCCTTCTCCGGCTCATTCGCCTCGTCAAAGTGCCGGGCGAGCAGCGCGAAGACCTCCTCGGGCGACTCCCGGTAGATCTCCTCGAGCGCCTCGCCGACGCGCTTGTGGAGCTTGCGCCGCGTCGACTCGAGCAGGTTCGCGTAGGCCACCTCCTGGAGGAGGCCGTGCCGGAAGCGGTACTCGGGATTGGGGCGCCGGCGCTTCTCGACGATCAGATCGAGCCGCTGGAGCTCCGAGAGCGCGGGCAGCAGCTCGTCGCGGGGAACGATTCGCTCCAGGAGCGGCATGCCGAACGTGCGGCCGATGACGGCGGCCAGCGAGAGGATCTCGCGCGCCTTGGCATCGAGCCGGTCGAGCCGTGCCTGCAACGCTCCTTGCACGAGAGCGGGGATCGCGAGCTCGTCCGGGCTCACGCCGAGCTCCCAGCCGCCGTTCTGGCGCTTGAGCGCACCGCGCTCTACGAGATCCTGGAACGCTTCCTCGAGGAAGAACGGGTTGCCGCCGGCGCGCTCGGCGAGGATCTCGGCGACCTCCTCGGGCACGTCCCCTTCGGCCGCGTCGCCGACGAGGGCCCGGCTCGCGTCCGAGGGGAGCGGCCGCAGCTCGATCTCACGGTAGCGATGGGGGTAGAGCTGGCGGGCGCGCTCACCGAGGAGCCAGGAGCCATGCTGGCGCTCGGTCCGGTACAGGAGGAAGAGGCCGACGGCCGCTTCCTCGGTGACGGGAAGGATGGCCTCGAGCAGCTCGATCGTCGCCTCGTCGGCCCAGTGGAGATCCTCAAGGATGAGGCAGAGCGGGCGCTCGGCTGCGAGGCGACAGAGCAGCTCGGAAAAAGCCTCGAAGGTCTGGTGCTGGACGCCTTCCCGGTTCAGCTCTCGAATCCGCTCGGCCGCCTCCGGCTCCAGCGTGAGGCCGATCAGGCTCGCGAAGAACGGGTAGATCTCCTCGGCGTCGTCGAAGAGCTCGGCGAGTTGTGCCTTGAGCTCCAGGCGCACCCGCGCCTCCGGGGTCGAGGCTCCGACCCCGAGCCACTCACGTACGAGATCCCGGATCGGCCAATAGGCAAAGTTCTCGCCGTAGGAGACACCGCGACCTTCGATGAAACGAATCTGGGCGCGATAGAGGCTCCGCACCTCGGCCACGAGCCGCGTCTTGCCGATCCCGGGCTCGCCCATGATCGAGATGATCACGCCGCGCCCGTCGATGAGACCGTCCATCGTCCGCTCGAGCACCGTCAGCTCGAAATCGCGCCCGACGAGCGGGCGCTGCAGCACGAGCGATTCCGGATCCCGGACACCCGTCACCTTGAACGTCGGGACCGGGGCGCTCTTCCCGGCGAGTTCCTGCTCCCCGAGCTCCTCGAGCTCGAAGCACCCCTCCACCTGGCGCTTCGTCTGCATACCGACCACGATCCCTCCGCTCGGAGCCAGGGTCTGGAGCCGGGCCGCGACGTTCACGGTGTCCCCGAGCGCGTTCCATGGGTCGCTCCCGTCGCCGTCCTCGGCAGGGCTGACGACCACGGGGCCGGTGTTGATCCCGATCCGGGCGGCGAGTCGGACGCCGTAGGCGGCCTCGACCTCGTCCGCGTAGCGGGCGAGGGCGCGCTGGATGGCCAGGGCTGCGAGAACGGCGCGCTCCGAGTCGTCCTCGTGCGCCATCGGGGCGCCGAAGATGGCGTAGATCTCATCCCCGCGCAGTTGCGCGACGGTGCCGCCGAAGCGGCGGATCTGTTCGGCCATGATCCGCATCACTTCGTCGACGAGGAACTTCGACCGTTCAGGGCCAAGCTGCTCGGCGATCTGGGTCGACCCGACGAGATCCCCGATCAAAACCGAGACGATCCGGCGTTCTCCGGTTGTGACCGCCATGGACGAAGTTATAGCCGGATGGCCCCCTGCCCCCGGGACCGCTCTTTCAGACAGCGTTCTCTTCGAGGGAAAATCCAGGCGCCAAGCGGTATTTGCCGCACTTTCTACCGACTCGGGATGTCCCCTTCGCGCGCACGCGTTCGAATTGCCCCAAAGTAGTTCTTGCAAGGTCGTCCTTGCTCGACCACACTCAGATTGCGCCACAAGGCGCTGGGACACAACTCACTGCGGTGATATGCAAGTTCAACTCAGCGAGCCTTCGCTCGTCGACGATCTGCTCCCGTTCCTGCGGAAGCTGCAGTGCGTGGTCGTGGCTGATGCTGCAGGCACGATCTCGGTATCCATCCCCGACCTGGTTCCCGAGGACGCTCGCGTCGAACTCGGTATCTACCTGGGAGTGTGGCGGGTGATGCATCCGGACGTACAAATCCGTCTCCTGCCTTAAAACCTGACGAGAGGTCAGCTGAGTTCGACCGGGCACCCGATCATGCGAACAGGCTCTTCTAGCCTCCGCCGTACACGGAGATGGGGAGATCGAGGGTGGTCTCGTCGCCCTGCGGGAGTGTCTCCTCCAGCACGGCCAGGGCGTCCCGGGCACCCGGCGCGGCTGCGAAGAGGCGCTGCTCTACCTCGATGATCGAATCCAGCCGGACAAGCTCCTGCTTAAACGGCTTTGGGAAACGGCCGCGGCCGAGATACCAGCCGTAGAACTTCTTCAGGAAGCCGGTTGCCCGCTCGGGCCCGAGCTCGCGGGCCGTCTCCCGCATGAAGAGGACGAGCTCGGCAACCACCTCCTCGCGGCTCGGGTGGCCGGTTTCTCGCACGATCTCCGAAATGGCCCACGGGTTTCCCTGAGCGGCCCGGCCGACCATCACCGCGGCGGCGCCCGTGGTGGCGAGGACGGCCTGCGCCCTTGCTCGCGAAGTGATGTCTCCGGATGCGATCACGGGGACGTCGACGAGCTCGACGAGCTCGGCGGTGAGCGAGTGGTCGGCCGTTCCCGTGTACATCTGCCTGGCCGAGCGGGGGTGGAGCGTGAGCGACGAAGCTCCCGCCTCGACGAGGAGCGGCCCAACCGAGAGGGCGGCACGCGATCCGTCTTCAAGGCCGCGGCGCATCTTCACCGAGACAGGGACAGCCACGGCGTTCGCCACGCCTTCCACGATCCGGCAGGCGCGGTCGGGGTCACCGAGGAGCGTTGCCCCGGCACCGGTCTTGGTGACCTTGCGGACGGGGCAGCCGAAGTTCACGTCGACCAGGTCGGCGCCGGCCGCCTCCACCATGCGGGCCGCGTCTGCCATGACGTCCGGGTCGGAGCCGAAGATCTGAACCGCGAGCGGATGCTCGTCGCTCGCGATCTTTAGGTACCCGAGCGTGCGCTCGTTCCCGTGCGAAAGGCCCGCGCAACTCACCATCTCGGAGCAAACGAGCCCGGCGCCGAACCGGCGTCCCTGGCGCCGGAAGGCCTGCACACTGACTCCAGCCATGGGAGCGAGGACGACTCGAGTCGGGACGACGACGGGGCCGATGTTCCAGGGGGATTCGAGGTCGATGTGCACCGGGAGGAAATGCTAGCCCAGGCGCGAACGTTTTCCTCTTGACGCGAAGGGTAAGATTCTGCGCGCTCGGTACCCGGAAGGGCACCGGGTTTCACTATCTGGGGTCTTGGAGGAACGGACTTTGAAGGAACTACTACTCACTCCCGACGGCTACGCAAAGCTGAAGGACGAGATCCAATACCTCTCGACGGAAAAGCGTCGTGAGGTGGCCGAACGTATTAAGACTGCCCGGGAGTTCGGCGACATCACCGAGAACTCCGAGTACGACGATGCGAAGAACGAGCAGGCCATGCTCGAGCACCGCATCTCGCAGCTCGAGGAGCGGTTGAAGAGCTCGCGCGTGATCGAGGCGCAGGATGTCTCGACGGACGCCGTCACGGTCGGGACGAAGGTGCGGCTCAGGGACATCGGGGCGAACAAGACCGTCGAGTACTTCATCGTCGGCTCCGCCGAGGCGAACCCCGCTGAGCACAAGCTTTCCAACGAGTCACCGGTCGGACGGGCCATCCTCGGTCACAAGAAGGGCGAGACCGTCGAGGTCTCGGCGCCGCGCGGGTCCATGAAGTTCAAGATCATGGACATCAAGGCCGCCTAGGCGGCGCGAGGCTCAACCGGCAGCGAAAGCCAAGTGTCGGCGCCGCCGGCAGCGCGATTCTGCGCCTCCGCCCAGCCGCCGTGAGCGCGGGCGATCACCTCGCTGATCGCGAGTCCCAGCCCGGCTCCGCCGCTCCGGCGCGACTTGTCTGCCTGCGAAAAGCGCTCGAATGCATGCGCCAGGAAGTCGGCTGGGAAGCCCTTTCCCTCGTCGGTCACGTGAGTCTCGACCTGGCCCTCGCGTTCGATCGCGGCGAGCCGGATCGTGCCGGACCCGTGGCGGAGCGCGTTGTCGACGAGGTTGCCCAGAGCCTGCTCGAGGCGGAGGCCGTCTGCGACGAGCGCGAGGTCGCTCGGATCGTCGACCTCGATGCGCCGACCCGCGGCTTCTGCCCGGGCTTCGAACCGGTGTACGACGTCGGCGAAGAGCTCCGCGACCTTCAGGGGGGCGGGGCGAATCGGGAGCGTGCCCCGGTCCGAGCGGGCAATCGCGAGGAGGTCCTCGGCTAGCTGAGCGAGCCGGTCCACCTCCTCCACGGCAGAGCGAAGGGCGTCCTGGAGCTCCTCCGGGCTGCGAGGCTTGCGGACAGCGAGCTCGAGCTCAGTCTTGAGGAGCGCCAGGGGCGTCCTGAGCTCGTGGCTCGCGTCGGCGACGAACCCGCGCTCTCGGGCGAGGGCAGTCTCGAGCCGAGCGAGCATCTCGTTCAGCGTCTCACCGAGCCGCCGGATCTCGTCGTCGGGCCTGGAGAGCGGCAGCCGCCGGCCCTGGCTCGCCGCCGAGATGTCGGCCGCCCCGCGCCGCATGGACTCGACCGGCCGCAGCGCCGCAGCCGCCAGCGCGTAGCCGGCGAGCGAGGCGAGCAGGAGAGCGATCGGCCCGCCCACGAGGAGCTGAGTGCGCAGGCTTGCAAGCGCCTCCGCGCGCCCGTCACGGGAGGCGCCCACGACTACGACCAAGCGTCGGCCCTGCGCGTCCACGGGCGTCGCCAGCACGCGGGCAGGATCGTCCCCGTTGGGGGGTGGGCCGAGATCCAGGACAATCGTGCCCTGCCGTGCGCGGTCGAGCTGCCTGGGGTCCAGCACCGGCGCATGTTTCAGCCCGGAGGTCGAATCGATGACGGCGTCGTGGTCGTCGACCACCTGTGCATAGCTCTCGTCGGGAGGAGCCAGTGGGCTCCTTCCGCCCTCGCGAAGCCCAGAGCCTGCCTGCTGGACGAGTGCGGTGACGGCGTCCGCGCGAGAACGAAGGCCGGCGTTCAGGCTTGCATCGAGCTCGTGTCCGAGCCGGATGTAGAGAAAGAGCCCGGTAGCCGTGAGCACCAGGGCCATCACGAGCGTGAACGCCAGCGTGAGGCGGAGGCGGATGGGGAGTCGGCTCAAATGCCGCCGTCCTTCCGAAGGCGATATCCCGCTCCGCGCACGGTCTCGATCGAGGTTGTCCCGAACGGGCGGTCGATCTTCTCGCGAAGGTAGCGGACGTAAACGTCGACGATGTTCGACCGGTTCTCGTAGCCGTAGTCCCACGCGTGCTCGAGCAGCTGAAAGCGGGAGAGCACCTGGCCGGGGCGTCGCATGAAGGTCTCGAGCAGTGCGAGCTCCTTGGTCGAGAGGGCGATCTCCTCGCCGCCTCGCCAGGCCTGGTGGGTGGCGGGGTCGAGCTTGAGGGAACCGACCTCGAGCACGGGGGGACGGTCGACTGGGCCGCGCCGCGAGAGCGCCCGGAGCCGTGCCAGCAGCTCCGCGAAGGAGAACGGCTTGGTGAGGTAATCGTCCGCTCCGTTGTCGAGCCCTTCGATCCGGTCCTGCACCGCGTCCCTGGCGGTGAGCATGAGAACCGGTGACCAAACGCCGTTAGCACGGAGGCTGCGGCAGACCTCGAAGCCGGTCACGCCCGGCAGCATCACGTCGAGGACGATCGCGTCGTAGTCCGTCGCCCGGGCCATCCAGAGTGCGTCCTCGCCTTTCGCCGCGACGTCGGCAGCGTGCCCGTCTTCGAGCAGCCCCCGCCTGAGGAGGCTCGCCATCTTCAGCTCGTCCTCGACGATCAGCACCCGCATTCCCTCATTGTGGACGGAACGATGAGAGACAGATGAGAGATTGTGATCCCGGGCGCCGTTTCGTGGAGACGGTAGGCTCGCGGCCTCTATGAGCTCGCTTCCGAAGCGCTTTCCCGGCCGAGTCGAGGCCGCGGCGGTCAGGGCCGAAGCCGAGACGTTCGACCCTAGCCAGGAGGGCACTGAGCCGAGACGCCTGGCCGGGCGCGTGCTCGGCCGGCGGGGCCACGGAAAGCTCGTTTTCGTCGACCTCGTCGACCGATCCGGGCAGATCCAACTCTTGTTGAGCGCGGAACGGGTCGGGCCCGTGGACCTCGACCTTGGAGACATCGTCGGCGTGGAAGGCCGGCCCACCAAGACCAAGCGCGGCGAGCCCTCGGTCGCCGTCGACGAGCTCATCCTGCTTGCGAAGACGGCCAGGCCGCTACCGGACACCTTCCACGGCCTGGTGGACGCCGAGACGCGGTATCGGAAGCGCTACCTCGACCTGCTGATCAACCAGGAGACCCGGCGCGACTTCCTGCTTCGAAGCCAGATGGTCTCTTCCATCCGCAGCGGGCTCGACGAAGACGGCTTCGTGGAGGTGGAGACGCCGATCCTGCAGCCGAGGTACGGCGGCGCCTTCGCGGAGCCCTTCGTCACACACCACAACGAGCTGGATGTCGACCTGTATCTGCGAATCGCCTCCGAGCTCTACCTGAAGCGGCTGATCGTCGGGGGGCTCGAGCGGGTCTACGAGATCGGCAAGGATTTCCGAAACGAGGGCGTCTCCTACAAGCACCAGCCCGAGTTCACGATGCTCGAGTGGTACGAGGCCTACGCCGACTACCGCGACACGATGGAGCGCATCGAGCATCTGGTCGACAGGGTCGCCCGCGAGACCACGGGCGGGACGAAGGTCTCGTTCCGGGGGCACGAGATCGAGCTGGCGCCCCCCTGGCAGCGGGTCAAGCTCGTCGACGCACTCGAGGAGCAGGGACTCTGGAGCCGGGAGGAGGGCGAGCTCCGGCGTCGCCTCGAGGAGCGCGGGACTGAGACAGGGGCCGACCGCACCTGGGCGCAGCTCGTCGACCATGCTCTCTCGGCGTACGTCGAGCCCGCCCTGCTCCAGCCGACGATCCTGCACGACTATCCGATCGAGCTCTCGCCGTTCGCTCGGGCGACGGACGAGGACCCGACGATCGTGGAGCGGTTCGAGTACTTCGTCGGCGGCATGGAGCTCGGGAATGCATTCACCGAGCTGAACGACCCGGCCGAGCAGGAACAGCGCTTTCGCGACCAGGAGGTGGCGTTGGAGACCGGGGACGCGACTGCCGAGCCGGGCGACCCGGACTACGTCGAGGCGCTCTCGTACGGCATGCCGCCCACCGGTGGGCTCGGCCTGGGGATCGACCGCCTCGCGATGGTCATCACCGGGAGGGACACGATCCGTGACGTGATCCTCTTCCCGACGCTGCGCGAGCGGGCGCCTTAGCCCCGGGCTACATGTGCGAGCGGGACGTATCCAGCCCGGCGCCACCGCCTGCCAGGAGATACAAGCTCGCCAACCCGGCCCACTCGCCGTACGGCTCGAGGAGCTCGCGCGTGTCGTCCTCGTCGGCCCGGCGGCCGTTGAGCGCCGCGCACAGCTTGATCAGTCCCAAATCGCCGACAAGGCCGTGTTCGAAGCGTCCGAGGCCGTAGAGGCAGATGACGCCTGCCGACCAGGGCCCGAGGCCCCGCTCGCGCTCGATGCGGGCCCGTGCCTGAGCGGTCGGGACTCCGTGCAGGCGCTCCAGGTCGAGCTCGCGAGAGAGCCGGACGAGCGCCGTGGCCTTGCGGCTGACCAATCCAATCCGGGCCAACTCGGCCGGCGCGAAGCTCGCGAACGTGGCGCGAGTCGGTGGCAGCCGCAGCCCTTCGTGCTCCTCGGAAGCGACGCGGATGAGCTTTGCCTCGAGGAGCCTTGCCGCCCGGCCTTGGATCAGCTGCCCGCAGACCGCCTTCAGGAGCGCGTGCGTGACCGTGGCGACCCGCAGGGGGCGCATGCCGCGGAGCGATCTGATCCTGGGCCCGAGCAGCTGATCGTTCCGGAACCGAAGGAGAAACTCGGAGTGGTCGTCGTCTGCGGCGAGCACGAACCGCAGCACCTCCATGGCCGCATCCGGCTCCCGGCTCTCGAGCCGGACTGCCAGCGTCCCGTCCGCCCTCTGGCGCACGTGGGCGAGCGTGGATCCTCCGGCCTCGAAGACGGCTGTGAGAACACCGTCTCGGAAACTCCGCGTGGCGTCGCTCTTGAGCCGTGCGGAGAGTGCGAGCGAATAGGGGGGACATGGCCGCACGTCGGTCTCGAGCACCACGAGACGACCCTATCGGCCAGTTCGGAGCCACAGAAGAAATAAGGTCTGTAGAGGATGGCGCTTAGAGCCGATACGCACTTCAGGCAGCACGGAAGTACCTCCCGACCGGTTCGGTAGCATGGGTTCGGCAGTAGACGGAAAGGACGCGAGCGTTGTTCGAGCGCTTCACTGAACGAGCAAGACAGGTTGTCGTCCTCGCCCAGGACGAGGCCCGTGCCCTCAAGCACAACTACATCGGAACTGAGCACATTCTCCTCGGCCTCCTCCGCGAGGAGGAAGGCTTGGCCGCGCGCGTCCTCGAGTCGCTCGACATCACCGTCGAGGAGGTCCGCGCGCAGGTCGCCCGGATCGTCGGCCAGGGCGACGAGGTGACGACCGGTCAGATCCCCTTCACTCCGCGCGCCAAGAAGGTCCTCGAGCTCGCGCTGCGCGAAGCGCTCTCCCTCGGCCACAACTACATCGGCACCGAGCACATCCTGCTCGGGCTCGTGCGCGAGAACGAAGGGGTGGCCGCGCGCATCCTGCTCGACTTCGACGCGGACGCCGAGAAGATCCGCAACGAGATCATCCGGATGCTCTCCGGCCCCGGCCGCCGCCAGCAGGGCGGGGGTGGCACGCCGGAGAAGTCGAAGAGCTCGAAGCTGCTCGACCAGTTCGGGCGTAACCTCACGAAGCTCGCCGCCGAGGGCAAGCTCGACCCGGTCGTCGGTCGCCAGACCGAGATCGAGCGGGTCATGCAGATTCTCTCACGGCGGACGAAGAACAATCCGGTCCTGATCGGCGAGCCGGGCGTGGGGAAGACGGCGGTCGTCGAGGGCCTTGCCGCGCGCATCTCCTCAAACCAGGTGCCCGAGCTCTTGAAAAACAAGCAGATCTACACGCTGGACCTGGCTGCGCTGGTCGCGGGCTCGAAGTACCGCGGCGAGTTCGAGGAGCGCCTGAAGAAGGTGATGAAGGAGATCACCCAGCGCGGCGACATCATCCTTTTCATCGACGAGCTCCACAACCTGGTCGGAGCCGGAGCGGCCGAAGGCGCGATCGACGCGGCCTCGATCCTGAAGCCGGCCCTGGCCAGAGGCGAGCTCCAGACGATCGGCGCGACGACGCTCGACGAGTACCGCAAGTACCTCGAGCGGGACGCCGCACTCGAGCGCCGCTTCCAGCAGATCAAGGTGGAGGAGCCCTCCGTCGAGGACACGGTGCTCATCCTGAGAGGCCTGCGCGACCGCTACGAGGCTCACCACCGCTGCACGATTACGGACGAAGCGCTCCAGGCGTCGGCTGTTCTCGCAAGCCGCTACATCCAGGACCGCCATCTGCCCGACAAGGCAATCGATCTGGTCGACGAAGCCGCGTCGCGGATGCGCATCAAGACGATGACCGCCCCGCCGCGCTACCGCGAGCTCGAGGACGAGATCGACAACGTCCGCCAGGAGAAGGAGGCGGCGATCGAGTCGCAGGAGTTCGAGAAGGCCGCGAACCTGCGCGACAAGGAGCGCAAGCTGACGCAGAAGCGCCGCGAGCTCGAGGAGAAATGGCGGAGCTCGGAGACGGTCGAGCAGCCCGAGATCGGCGAGGAGGAGATTGCGGACATCGTCTCCATGTGGACGGGAATCCCGGTCTTCAAGCTGACTGAGGCCGAGTCGCAGAAGCTGATCCGGATGGAGGAAGAGCTCCACAAGCGCGTGATCGGGCAGGAAGAGGCGATCGTCGCCGTCTCCAAGTCGATCCGACGTGCCCGCGCGGGGATCAAGGATCCGAAGCGGCCGACCGGCTCGTTCATCTTCCTCGGCCCCTCGGGGGTCGGGAAGACGGAGCTCGCCCGCACGCTCGCCGAGTTCCTGTTCGGCGACGAGGACGCGATGATCCAGGTCGACATGTCGGAGTACATGGAGAAGCACTCCGTCTCCCGGCTGGTCGGGTCACCCCCCGGCTACATCGGCTACGACGAGGGCGGGCAGCTCACCGAGTCTGTGCGCCGGAAGCCGTACTCGGTCGTCCTCCTCGACGAGGTCGAGAAGGCACACCCGGACGTCTTCAACATCCTGCTTCAGATCCTGGAGGACGGGAAGCTCACTGACGCTCAGGGCCGGAAGGTCGACTTCCGGAACACGATCGTGATCATGACTTCGAACATCGGCGCTGCCACGATCTCGAAGAATCAGTCGTTCGGGTTCTCGGTTGGAGACGAGTCCGGCCTCTCGTACGACGAGATGAAGGGCCGCATCATGGGCGAGCTGAAGAAGGTCTTCCGGCCCGAGCTTCTGAACCGCATCGACGAGGTCATCGTCTTCCACAAGCTGTCGAAGGACGAGATCAAGGTCATTGTCGACCTGATGATGAACCGGCTGCGGGAGCAGATGGTGGAGCACGAGGCCGCGATCGAGCTCACGGAGGGCGCGAAGGAGCTCCTCGTCGACAAGGGCTACGACCCCGCGATGGGCGCCCGGCCTCTGCGCCGCGCGATCCAGCGCTTCATCGAGGATCCGCTCGCCGACTATGTTCTCGGCCGCTCGCTCAAGCCCGGCTCGACGATCGTCGTCGACCGCAAGGAGGGCGAGACAGAAGAGGTCGACATCCGTGTCGTCGAAGGCCCGCCGCCGGAAGAGGAGCGGGAGAAGGTCACCGTGCCGCCCGAGCCGCCGGCCGACGAAGCCGACGAGCCGGACGAAGCCTGACCTAGTCCGAGAGCACGAAGAACGCGATCGCGACGTACTGGCACGCGGCAGCGGCGATGACCAGCGTGTGGAAGACCTCGTGGAACCCGTAGACCGCCGGTAGCGGATTCGGGCTCTGGCGGGCGTAGACGAGCGATCCCAGCGTGTAGAGCAGGCCGCCGGTGAGAAGGAGAGCCACACCGGCAGGCGCGATCCCGCGTACGAGTTGCGGCAGTGCGAGCACCGCGACCCAGCCGAGGGCGACGGCGATGGCCACTGCGATCCAGCGCGGGCCGTCCGTCCAGAGGAGCCTGATCAGGATCGCGCCCGCAGCTCCGGTCCAGACAACCGTGAGGACAATCACCTGCCAGGCACCGGAGAGGATCATGAGCCCGACCGGCGTGTACGTGCCGGCAATCAGGAGGAAGATCATCGCGTGGTCGAGGCGGCGCAGCCACAGGCGCCTGCGAGGTGCCCAGTTGCCGCGGTGGTAGAGCGCACTCGCCCCGAACATCGCCGACACCGAGGCTGCAAAGACGAGCCCCGACCACCGGGCGGCGTCCGAAGACGCTGTTGCGACGAGGACGGCTCCGACAAGGAGCGAGAGGAAGAACGCACACTGGTGGAGGACGCCGCGCAGTAGGGGCTTCAAGTCCTCAGCCGGCGGCCCGGTCGGGCCTTCAAGCACGACGAGAGAGTACCGATGATGCGCGATCTTCACACCAGGCGCGTATGGCCTCGCCGTCGCTGTTGAAAGGTGACGAATGAGATGCAGACCCGGCGCACTCGTCGGTAGGCGGCGTCGGGACCGGCTCCTAGACTGGACGGGTGGCGAAGGCAGCTCTCCAGCACGCATGCTCCGAGTGCGGTTACACGACCGGACGGTGGCTTGGCCGCTGTCCTGAGTGCGAGAGCTGGGGCACCCTCGTCGAGGAGCGCGCTGCCACCATGAAGAGCAAGCTTGCGCCGCCGGCTCGCCCCCTGCTTCGGCTCGTAGACGTCGCGGCCTCGGACGCCGAGCGCCTCCCGACCGGTGTTCCTGAGCTCGACCGCGTCCTCGGCGGGGGCCTCGTGCCTGCCTCGCTCGTCCTCGTCAGCGGCGACCCGGGCATCGGCAAGTCCACGCTTCTCCTCATGGCGTTGCGGGACATGTCCGAGCGGCATGAAGTCGTCCTGGTCACGGGGGAGGAGTCCTCGGCCCAGGTCCGGCTCCGGGCCGACCGGCTCGGGGGCGGCGCCGGAGTCCAGATCCTCGCCGAGACGAGCCTTCCCGAGATCTGCGCGACGCTCGAGCGGGAGCGGCCGGAAGTCTGCGTCATCGACTCGGTGCAGACGCTCTACGACCCTGAGCTTGGCTCGGCCCCCGGGTCGGTGGCACAGGTCCGGGAAGCCGCAGGTCGCTTGCTCCGGCTTGCCAAGGAGCACGGCATCGCCACATTCCTGGTCGGGCACGTGACGAAGGAGGGCGCGGTTGCCGGCCCTCGCGTCCTGGAGCACCTGGTCGACTGCGTGCTCCAGTTCGAGGGCGACCGTTACCGCTCTCACCGCGTGCTTCGCGCCGTGAAGAACCGCTTCGGCTCCACAAACGAGCTCGGAGTCTTCGAGATGACGTCGACCGGCCTCGCCGGCGTCGCCGATCCCTCCGAGCTCTTCGGGCGGTCCGAGGGAGAGGTCGGCTCCGCCGTCGCGTGCGCCCTGGAAGGAACGCGTCCGATCCTGCTCGAGATCCAGGCGCTCGTCTCGCCGACCGATCTCGCAATGCCGAGGAGGGTGGGAACCGGTGTCGACCCGAAGCGTCTGTCCATGATCGTCGCTGTCCTGGGCCGCCATGCGGGTGTCTCTCTGGGCCAGGCGGACGTGTTCGTGAACGTCGCCGGCGGCGTTCGAATCGACGAG
>Ga0307287_10000012_pt1 | contig 59374 bp, 54 predicted proteins | sample ER_DNA_141_FD_194485 | JGI IMG/M metagenome (GOLD analysis project Ga0307287, IMG submission 194485) | Bulk soil microbial communities from the East River watershed near Crested Butte, Colorado, United States - ER_DNA_141 | ecosystem: Environmental > Terrestrial > Soil > Floodplain | place...
CGTATGGACGGCGATCGAAGAGCACGACGGGTGGGCGCGAACCTCGGGCGCGCGCGACGCGAAGCGTCGCGCGCGCCTGCTGGCGGAGGTGGAGTCGCTCGCCGCGGAACGCTTCAAGCTGGCCGTGGCCGCGCATCTCGCCGACGACGCGGAGCTCGTCGCCGACCTGACCGAGCGCCGTGTCGACCCGTACCGGGCCGCCGCGGCGCTCGCCCATCGAACGTCCTCGTAGCGGGTACGCTCGCACCGACGACACGATGGTCGAGACGAGCCCGCGAACACGAGACGTGCCGGCGCCGGAGCGGAGCCACACCAGCCGTTCCGGCGTCCCGCTGCAACCCGTGTATCGCGACGACGACCTCTCGGGGTTCGATCCCGTCGCCGACCTCGGCGCTCCCGGCGCCTATCCGTTCACGCGGGGCGTGTATCCGTCGATGTACCGGGGGCGTATCTGGACGATGCGCCAATTCGCCGGCTACGGGACGCCGCGCGAGACGAACGAGCGGTTCCGGGTCCTGACCGAGCGCGGCCAGACCGGGCTGTCCGTGGCCTTCGACATGCCCACCCTGATGGGCTTCGACTCGGACGACCCTCGCGCCGAGGGCGAGGTCGGCCGGTGCGGCGTCGCCGCCGATTCCCTCGATGACATCGAGACCCTGTTCGACGGGATCCCCCTCGACGAGGTGACCGTCTCGATGACGATCAACGGCCCCGCGCCCTGGTTGTTCGCCTGCTACCTGGTCGCGGCGGAACGGCAGGGGGTCGCGTGGTCCTCGCTCGAAGGCACGCTGCAGACCGACATCTTCAAGGAGTACACGGCTCAGAAGGAGTGGCTGTTCCCGCCGCGGCCGCATCTCCGGCTGATCGCCGACCTGATGGCGTTCTGCGCCGAACGGGTGCCGAAGTACCACCCCCTCAGCGTCAGCGGCTACCACATCCGGGAGGCCGGCTCGACCGCGGCACAGGAGCTCGCGTTCACCCTCGCCGATGGGTTCGCCTACGTGGAGCTGGGGCTGCAGCGGGGCTTGGCGATCGACGCGTTCGCGCCCCAGCTGAGCTTCTTCTTCGACGCGCACATCGACTTCTTCGAAGAGATCGCGAAGTTCCGGGCCGCGCGCCGCATCTGGGCGCGGTGGCTGCGTGACCGATACGGGGCCATCGATCCCGCGGCGCAGCGCCTCCGGTTCCACGCGCAGACGGCCGGCGTGTCCCTCACCGCCCAGCAGCCGATGAACAACGTCGCCCGGACCGCCATCGAGGCCCTCGCCGCCGTGTTGGGTGGAACGCAGTCACTCCATACGAACGCCCTCGATGAGGTCCTCGCCCTCCCGACCGAGGAGGCTGCGACCCTCGCGCTCCGAACACAGCAGGTGATCGCCTACGAGACCGGCGTGCCGGACGTGGTCGACCCGCTCGGCGGCTCGTACTACGTGGAGTGGCTCACCGACCGGATCGAGGAGCTCGCCGAGGGACTGTTCGCGAGGATCGCCGACCTCGGTGACGGGTCCATGCTCGAGGGGGTTCTCAACGGCGTCGAGAACGGCTGGTTCGTTCAGGAGATCGCCGAGGCGGCGTTCCAGGAGCAACGCCGGTTCGAACAGGGCGATCTGATCCAGGTCGGCGTCAACGCGTTCACCGGGTCGGTCGACGAGCCGCTCGAGGTTCTCGAGATCCCGATGGCAACCGAGCATGCCCAGCGCGGTGCGCTCGAGCGGACGCGGATGGAGCGCGATGCCGAGGCAGCCGCATCCGCCCTCGCGTCGTTGGTCGCCGCAGCTCGGGAGCCGGACGCCGAGCTCATGGTGCCTCTGATCGACTGCGCGCGAGCTCGGTGCACGGAGGGTGAGGTGACCGAAGCGCTCCAGTCCGTCTTCGGTCCCTGGCGCGAGACACCCGCCTTCTGATCCGACCTGGCAGCGTCTTGCAACAGCTTGCAGTTGCCGTGGCCTGCACGGCTGTGGTTCGATGGTCCCGGTCACCATGGGGAGGGTCGTGCTGATCGCATCATCTGAGGCGTTCGGGATCGGGTTCCTCGTCACAGCGTTCCTCTTCGGCTTCCGCCACGGGATCGACTGGGACCACATCGCCGCGATCACCGACATCACCGGCTCGCAGGATGACCGTTCGCAGGCGTTCGCCTTCGGGACGCTCTACGCCCTCGGGCACGCGCTGGTGGTTTTCGTGATCGGCGTCGCTGCGATCGTCCTCGGGGAGCGGCTCCCCCCCGGGGTCGACGACGTGATGCAGCGGATCGTTGGGGCGACGCTCGTCGTCCTCGGTGTGTTCGTGTTCACCTCACTGATCCGTCACGGCCGGGAGTTCCGGATGCGCAGCCGGTGGATGCTCATCTTCAGCGGAGCTCGGAACGCGTATCGCAGGATCCGCCCCGAACGTGGCGAGACGGACGATCCCGATCACGCTCACCGAGCCGAGCCCGTCCACACCCACGCCGCCGAAGATGAGGGCGTCGCCCTTGCGGTCGCCGAGGATCTTCCGGTATCGGAGTGGCATCACGGCCACCACGGTCGCCCCGGTCACCATCACCACAAGCATCCCGAGCCCGACGCGTTCATGAACTACGGCCGGCGTACGGCGTTCGGCGTCGGGATGATCCACGGGGTGGGCGCGGAGACCCCCACACAGGTTCTGATCTTCCTCGCGGCGGCAGGTGCGAGCGGGAAAGGGGCCGGCGTAGTGGTCCTGCTCGCGTTCCTCGTGGGCCTGCTGACCTCCAACAGCTTGATCACGCTCGGTTCTTCGTTCGGCTTCCTCCGTGCGTCGCAGAACTGGAAGATCTACGTCACGGTCGCGGTCCTGACGGGGATCTTCAGCTTGGTGATCGGGACGTTGTTCCTCTTCGGGAAGTCGAGCCTGCTTCCGGCGCTCTTCGGCGGGTGAGGTCGGCCGCTCAGAGTCCGGCGCAGTCGACGCAGAGACCGGTGATCGCGAAGTGGGTCAGATCGGCAACGAACCCGTGATGGGCGTGGATCAGCGAACCGAGCTTGCCCGCTTCCTGCAGCGAGAGGGCGTCGTCGCGACCGCACCGGCTGCACGTCAAGTGGACGTGCTGTGCCTCGTCCCGCTTGTGGTATTCGGCGCCGGATTCGAGGTGGGAATGCTGCAAGACGCCCACCTCTTCGAGCAGGGTCAGCGTCCGGTAGATCGTCGATGCGTTGACGCCCGGCATCTCGCTTTGGATCGTGCGGGCCATCTGTGCCGGCGAGATGTGCCCCTGCGTGCGCATCACCTCGGAGACGATCGCCCGGCGCTGCGGGGTCATCCGAAGGCCGTGTTCGCGCAGGCGGGTCATGACCTCCGCGAAGTCGCTCGGGGCTCGTTCCACGAGCGGCGAGTGTAGCAGTTCGTTGCAGGTGCAACGCCACGGCTTGCAGGTGCCGTATCCAGCCATCCCCGATTCGCCGAGGCGCAGAGCGATAGCCTTCCGGCATGACCGTGATGGTGACCGGCGCGTCCGGCGTGATCGGCCGAGCGACGGTGAAGGCGCTGTTGGCGCGTGACGAGGTCCGGGCCACCGTCCGCCGAGCGCCCGATGCCGCCTACCTGCGCCAGCTGGGGGCGAAAGTGGCCGTTCGCGAGATCGATTCCCCGGACGCGCTTTCGGAGATCCTCCCTCGGTGCCACACGCTGATCCACCTGATCGGCGGCGTTGCCCAGCCGGATCCGGACGAGCTGTTCCACGCGAACCACGGCAGCGTGCTTCGCGCCCTGGAGGCGGCGAAGCACGCTGGCACGAAGCGGTTCGTGCTGCTCTCCGTGCCCGGAGCCGATCCGGCGACGACGCAGCCGTTCCTGCGGGCGAAGGGCCTCGCGGAAGAGGCGGTTCGGGCGTCCGGCATGGAGCACGCGATCGTGCGCTCGACGCACGCGTACGGGCTCGGGGGTCTGTGGTTCACGGCCACGGTCGAGGGGGCGCTTGCCGAGCCGCCGTTCGTGGTCGGTCCCGGCGACGACGACCTGGCCCCGATCTTCGCGGAAGACGTCGCGTCGGTGCTCGCCGCGATCGACGATGACGAGGCCGAGCTCGCCGGGACATGGGGCCTGGAAGGTCCGGACGTCGTGACCGGCGACGGCTTGGCTCGGGTCCTCCGGGGAGACGATGCGCTGCCGACCCACGCCTCCGGGCAAGCGGCCGCGGAGGCCTTGACGCGGCTCATCGGGGTCCCGTTCGACGCCGTGACCGCGTCGTTCTTCGCCCTGCCGTCACGGGCCGACGCGCCGGACGCGGCCTCGGCGTTCGGGGTCGCCCGCACGCCGCTCCTGGACGGTCTCCGGGCAACCCTCGAGGCGGCGGCGGCGATCGACACGGGGTAGGCTGCGCCGCCATGGGCGAGTTCGTGCGTCTGGAGGTGGATGGCGGCGTCGGGGTGATCCGCATCGACCGCCCGCCGGCGAACGCGATCGATCTGCGGGTCGGCGTCGAGCTGGGGGAGACGATCGGCGAAGCCCAAGAGCGCTCCGACGTCGGCGCGCTCGTGGTGTGGGGCGGCCCGAAGCTCTTCGCGGCGGGCGCTGACATCAAGGCGATGGCCGGGTGGACCAAGGACGAGGTGCGCCCGAGCGTCGAAGCGCTCGGCGATGCCTGCGATCTGCTGGAACGCATCGGGAAGATCTCGATCGCCGCGATCACCGGCTACGCCCTCGGCGGGGGCCTCGAGCTGGCGCTCGGGTGCGACCTGCGCTACGTGGCGGACGATGCGAAGGTCGGCCAGCCCGAGATCGCGCTCGGGGTGATCCCGGGCGCCGGTGGGACGCAGCGATTGGCCCGCCTCGTCGGACCGGGGGTGACGCGTCACCTCGTCTACACCGGGATGCAGCTGGACGCCCGCACCGCGCTGCGGCTGGGCGTCGCGGAGGTGATCCACCCGGCGGAGGCGGTCTTCGACGAGGCGGTCAAGGATGCACGGTCGTTCGCGAACGGCCCCCTCGAGGCGCTCGCGGCCGCGAAGCGCGCGATCCGAGCGGCGGCAGAGACGCCTGGATCCGACGGGATCCGGGTCGAGCGAGCGCTGTTCTTGGACCTGTTCGGGACCGCGGACCAGCGCGAAGGCATGCGGGCGTTCCTCGAGAAGCGCGAGCCTCGGTTCGGGGCCCCTGGGACCTAGCCGCCCCGCAGGCGCCATCTCCTGGACACCGAACGGCCCATCACGTGTCACCGGCCGGTGTCACCATCGCTCCGTACGGTTCCGTGAACGGCGGATGGCCCCAGCCGGATGGGTCGTGGCGGAATGAACCGGCGTCCGGAGCTGTTCGTACACGGTACGAGGGGGCCCGACCCCGTGCCCGTCAGAACGGGCCCCTGGGAAGGATGTGACCGCATGCAGGACGACAGGTTCCGGGGGGCGGCGGTTCGCACGCTGCCACGACCGAACAGGACGTACTCCGAGGGCCGCGTGTGCGCGGCGCCGGGCTGCGGCACGAAGCTGTCCAGATACAACAAGTGGCAGTACTGCTGGCAGCACGAACCCGTCCACGCCTACATCCCGCGGGGGAAGCGGAAGTCGAAGAAGCGCGCCGCCTGAGCCCCAACCAAGGCCGAAGCCCTTCCTGATGGGAGGGCTTCGCTGCATCTGGGGGGTACCCGACGGCCCCCGATCGCGCAGATGGCCCGGGCCCAAGGCCATCCGGGGGTCCGGAAGTCGCGGAACGCACGAACGGTGTCAAGCGCCCGCCCGAGGCTGCCGATGGCTTGGGGGACCGCTCCCCCCGGACGCGGCGCAGCACACCATGGCGAACGAGACGACGGAACCACCTGCGATGCGCATGGGCGCCTGCCCGTACTGCGAGCGGACGGTCCTCGTCTACGAAGAGCCTCCCCGTTGTCCGATCTGCGCATGTCCGCTCGACGGGTCGACGATGCGCCCGTTCCAGTTCCCGTCCGGACCCATCGGACCGGCGGCGGAGTCCGACGGCGGGCTAGTTCCGTAGCGCCGCGTCGATCAGCGCCGCGTCGCGCCAGGGACGTACCGAGCTCAACACGGCCAGTCCCTCGGCCTCCGCGAGATCTTCCAGGCGGATCGATCGCTCCGCGATCGATCCGGCGGAGAGCAGCGCGGCCCGCTCGCAGCCGGGCAGGAGCCCGGCCGCGAGCGGAGGGGTCCACCACCGATCGTCGAGTCGGACCGCGAGGTTCGCGATCGTCGTCTCCGTCACCTCCCCCCGATCGTTGATCAGGATCACGTCGTCCGCGTCGGGGTGTCGCGCGGCGGCTTCCTCGTACCGTTCGCGCAGCGTGGTCTTGTGGAAAAGGAAGACGTCGGCGGGGTCGACGGGGTGGTCGCGGTCGAGCGCGAGTCGGACCGGCTCGGCTCCGGAGGAGATCGGCGCGGATCCCGTCTCGACGTGCCCGCGCCGATCCAGCAGCAGCCGGACGCGCACCACCTTCCCCGGGAACCTCCCGGTCTCCCGGTCGAGCGCTGCCCGGATCGCCGCTTCGTCCTCGGAGAAGCCGAAGTACGCGGCGGACGCGCGCAGCCTCGCGAGATGCTCGTCGAGGCGCCGGTACCCGTCATCCGGATCGAAGCGGAAGGTTTCGAGCAGCCGGAACGCCGGCCGGCGGTGCGTCAACACCCTGGCCTTCGTGAGGACCTCGTCGTACTCCGCGCTCGCGCGCGAGTCCCACGTGATCCCGCCACCGACCCCGTACTCGGCGATGCCGGTCCCGGGATCGTGCACGACCGTGCGGATCGCCACGTTGAACCGGGCGCGGGGGCCCGGCGCGCCGGCAGGCGCGAGATAGCCGACCGTCCCGCAGTACGCACCCCGTGGCGCATCCTCGAGGTCCGCGATGATCTGCATCGTCCGCACCTTGGGCGTTCCCGTGACGCTGCCGCTCGGGAACAACGCGCCGAAGACGTCCCGCAGGGATCGCCCCGGTGAGAGATCGGCGGAGACCGTCGAGGTCAGCTGCCACACCGTCTCGAAGCGCTCGGCCTCGAAGACGTCGCTCCATCGCACCGAGCCGGTGCGGGCCACGCGTGCGAGGTCGTTCCGCAGGAGGTCCACGATCATCGCGTTCTCCGCGCGCTCCTTGATCGAACCGCGCAGCCGCGCGCGGATCGCCTCGTCCTCCGCGAGCCACCGGCCTCGCGGCGCCGTGCCCTTCATCGGCTTGGTCGAAACCGTGTCGCCGTCGATCCTGAAGAACAGCTCCGGGGAGGCGGACAGGATGCGGTACCGGCCGAGGTCGAGGTACGCCGAGTAGGCACCGCGTTGGGCGTAGCAGAGGTCGCGGTAGAGGCCCTTCGGATCGCCCGCGACGGTCGCGCGGAGGCGGAGCGTGAAGTTGACCTGGTACGTGTCGCCGGCCGCGATGTGCTCGTGGATCCTGGCGATCGCCGCGTCGTACGTCTCGCGATCGATCGAGGGGGCCCAGGCGCCCGACGGCGGGGGAGACGGGTCGTCGGGGGGAGCCGGGAGGGTCGTTTCCTGGCGAGCTTCGAACAGGGCGAACCACGCGAGTGGGAGATCGGCGAACGGATCGCCGTCGGGCGGCGTCCGGACCCGCAGCGCCGGGTCGAAACCCGGCGCTGCCTCGTAGGTCACCATCCCGGCCACCCAGAGCCCGCGCGCCGCGGCCGCCTCGGCGGCGTCGATCACGGTGGGCACCTCCGCCGGTCGGCGTGCTTCCAGCACGCCGACCGGCTCCACCAACCGGAAGCTCGGCTCCGCGCCGCTCAGATCGTCGAAGCGCGCCTCGATCACGGCGGTCACGATACGTGAGGTGGCCTGCGCGCTCCGGCGCGGCTTCCCCGGTAGCCTGTGGGGATGCCATCCGTCCTGGTTGCGATGTCCGGCGGGGTCGACTCGTCGGTCGCCGCGTGCCTCCTGCACGAGCAGGGGTACGAGGTCCTGGGCTCGCACCTGTCCCTCGTGCACCTCGACGGCGTCGAGCACGGATGCTGCGGGCCGTCGGCGCGGCGAGACGCCGCGGAGACGGCCCGCATCGCGGGGTTCCCGTTCGAGATCTGCGATCTGAGCGACGACTTCGAGGCGACGGTGATCGCCGATTTCCTCAGCGAGCACGCGTCCGGACGCACTCCGAACCCGTGCGCTCGGTGCAACGGCGAGATCAAGTTCGGGGCGTTCCTGCGGCGGGCCGACCAGCTCGGCATCGACCTCGTCGCGACCGGGCATTACGTGCGCGCGGTCCGCGCCGGCCATGGCTCGTGGGAGCTCGTTCGCGGCGCGGACCGCGCGAAGGATCAGAGCTACATGCTCCACATGCTGGGACAGCGCGAGCTGGCGCGCTCGCTCTTCCCCATCGGCGGGCTCGTCAAGACGGATACGCGAGCGATCGCGGAGCGGTTCGGGCTGCCGGTCGCGACGAAGCCCGATTCGCAGGAGCTCTGCTTCGCGCCCGCCGGCGATGCCGGCGGCTTCGTGCGGAGCCACGCCGCCGCGCTGGTGCGCGAAGGCGGCGAGGTCGTGGATGGGGACGGGAGGGTCATCGCCGAGCACGACGGGACCTTCGCCTTCACCGTGGGGCAGCGGCGCGGGCTCGGGGTGGCGACCGGTTCCCCGGTCTACGTCGTGGAGGTCGACGCCGCGACGAACCGGGTCGTGGTGGGACCGCGGGAGCTCCTGACGAAGCGGGGACTGGTCGCCGATCGCGTTTCGTGGGTGATGGGGAGCCCGCCCGATCATGGCCCGTTCGAGGCCGAGGTGCGGATCCGATACCGGGGCGACGACGTGCCTGCTGTCATCGCACCCGGGACCGATGCCACGATCAGGGTGGAGTTCCGCTCGCCGCAGCGATCGGTGGCGCCGGGACAGAGCGTCGTGGTCTACGACCGAGACCGTCTCCTCGGCGGCGGTCGGATCGTGTACGCGTTCCGCTGAGCCGGGAGCGTCCGCGACGCCGACTATCATCGTCGGGTGAGACTGCTCCGCCGCCGCCCGAAGGTCTTCGACATCCAGGTCCAGGACCTCGTCCTGCGGATCACGGCGCCCGACGACCTCGCTGAGGAATCGCGCGCGGCCGCGTTGTCCTTCTGGGAGCAACTGCAGTCCTACGGGCTCAGGCATCCCGATTTCAACAGCTCCAAGCGGCCGCTCCGTCAGGTGGCGGCCGACGCGCCGGAGATCGTGAAGGAGGTCGTCTCGACGTCGAGTGCTGCCGGGGTTGGCCCGATGTTCACGTTCCGGGGCGCGGTGGTGGACTCGGTCGGCCGGTTCCTGGGACAGCAGGTCCACGATGTCACGGTCGCGTGCGACGGCGACTACTACATCCGGGCGAAGAAGCGGATGAAGGTCCAGGTCCGGCGACACGGGGGAGCCCCCATCACGGTCGCGCTCGACGGCTCGCGCGGCGTCGGCGTGTCCACCACCCTCGGGCGCGGGCGTGGCGGCCGCGGACCCGACGGGCTCGCCGTGATCGCGCAGAGCTGCATGCTGGCCGACGCGGCCGCGGCGGGCGTCCAGGCGTGCCTCGCCAAACCGGACGGCTTCGGGATGGCGCTGCACTACCTGCAGCAGGTCCCGGGCGTTCGCGGAGGGGTGGTGGTCCTCGGCGATCGCATCGGCGTCGCCGGCGCCGTGGAGATCGCGGCATGAAGACCGCGTCCGACGAGCGCGAGCGCGCGGAGGCCAAGCTCCGCGTCGAGGAGCTCCGGGCCGAGGTCGAACATCATCGCTACCGCTATCACGTGCTCGACGACCCCGAGGTGGCCGACGCCGAGTACGACGACCTGATGCGCGAGCTGCGCGGGCTCGAGGACCGGTTCCCGGAGCTGCAGACCCCCGATTCGCCCACGCAGACGGTGGGCGGTGCGCCGGCGGCGCTCTTCGCGCCGGTCGAGCACCGCGCGCCGATGCTCTCCCTCGACAACGCGTTCAGCTTCGAAGAGCTGGACGCGTGGGGTGCGCGGGTGGAGCGCGCCGTCGGGAACGAGGCGCGCTTCGCGTGTGAGCTCAAGATCGACGGGGTCGCGTGCGCGCTCACCTACGAGCGGGGGGTCCTCGTCAAGGCCGCAACGCGGGGCGACGGGCGGATCGGCGAGGACATCACGGCGAACATCCGAACGGTTCACGGTGTCCCGCGGAAGCTCGATGGCGACGACCCGCCGGCCGTGATCGAGGTGCGCGGCGAGGTCTTCCTGCCGGTCAAGGCGTTCGAGGAGCTGAACGACCGGCTGCGCGAGGCCGAGCAACGGGTGTTCGCCAATCCGCGCAACGCCGCCGCCGGCTCGCTCCGGCAGAAGGACTCCAAGGTGACCGCGTCGCGGCCGTTGCGGATGTGGGTTCACTCGTTCGGCGCGGCCGAGGGCATCTCCTTCGAGTCGCACCTCGGCTTCCTCGACTGGGCGGCCACGTCCGGGCTGCCCGTCCCCCCCACCACCGAAGGACGCGAGTCGCTGGACGGGGTCAAGGAGTTCCTCACGTACTGGGAGGAGCACCGGCATTCGGTCGATTGGGAGATCGACGGGACCGTGATCAAGGTCGATCAGACCGACCTGCAGCGCGAGCTCGGTTCCACCTCGCACGCGCCGCGGTGGGCGATCGCGTACAAGTTCCCGCCGGAAGAGCGGACGGCGCTGCTGCGTGCGATCGACGTCCATACCGGAAGGACCGGGAAGGTCACGCCGTTCGCCGTGCTCGAGCCCGTGTTCGTCGGTGGCGTGACGATCACGTACGCGACGCTGCACAACGAGGACGAGGTGCGGCGCAAGGATGTCCGACAGGGGGACACGGTGATCGTGAGGCGCGCGGGCGACGTGATCCCGGAGATCGTCGGGCCGGTTGTGTCCCGGCGGAAGAAGGGCGCGCGACGCTGGAAGATGCCGGCAACGTGCAACGCGTGCGGGACGCCGCTCGTCCGCCGCGAGGGCGAGGCCGACTACCGCTGTCCGAACAAGCGCGGGTGTCCGTCGCAGGGACTCGAATGGCTCTTCCACTTCGCCGGGCGCGGAGCCATGGACATCGAGCACCTCGGATACATGACGGTGATGCGGCTCCTCGAGAAGGGGCTGATCGAAGACCCCGCCGACATCTATTCGCTGGACCAGGAGAAGCTGTCGCAGCTCCCCGGCTTCAAGGACCGGTCGATCACGAACGTCCTCGAGCAGATCGAGGCCTCGAAGGACCGCCCGATCTGGCGGCTCCTGGTCGGTCTCAACATCCGGCACGTCGGCGGTCACGTCGCGCAGGTGCTCGCCCGAGGGTTCGGGTCGATCGACGCGATCGCCGCGGCAAGCGAGGACGAGATCGACGCGGTGCCGGGGATCGGCCCCGAGATCGCGGCGTCGGTCCGGGAGTGGTTCGACGAGGACGAGAACCGCCAGTTGATCGAGAAGCTCCGCGCGGAGGGCGTCCGCCTCGCCGACGAGCGGGTGGAAGCGACCGGACCGCGCCCCCTCGAGGGCACGAGCATCGTCCTCACCGGCGGGTTGGGGACGCTCTCCCGCGAGGAAGCCACGGCAGCGGCCGAAGACGCGGGGGCCCGCGTGACGTCGAGCGTCTCGAAGAAGACGAGCTTCGTGGTCGCGGGGGAGAGCCCGGGGACGAAGCTCGCGAAGGCCGAGCAGCTCGGGGTCGACGTGATCGACGAGCAGGAGTTCCTGCGCCGGCTCGGGCGGACCGGGTGAGCGCGACCGTCATCGACGGGACCGCGGCCGCCGAGGAGCTCCGAGCTACCGTTGACGAGGAGCTCCACGTGCTCCGTCTCTCGGAGGTGCGTCCCGGCCTCGGCACCGTGCTCGCCGGCGAGGATCCAGGCGCACTCGCGTACGAGCGCCACGTCCGCCGACTGGCAGAGGGGCTCGACTACCACTACGTGCACGAGCGGCTCCCTGCCGACGTCGAGGTGGCTGACGTGTTCGCGACGATCGGCAAGCTCAACGCCGATCCTCGCGTGACCGGGATCCTCGTGCTTCGCCCGCTGCCGGCCCACCTGCCCGAGGCGGACGTGAACGCGATCGTCGACCCGCGGAAAGACATCGAGGGTCAGCATCCGGAGAACGCCGGCCTGTTGGCGCTCGGGCGTCCGCGCTTCGTCCCGTCGACGCCCGCCTCGTGCTTCTACCTTCTCGATTCGTACGTCCGGTCGACCGGCGACGATCCCCACGCGTACTACGCGGGCAAGACCATCGTCGTCGTCGGGCGGTCGGCCAGTGTCGGCAAGCCTGCTCAGTGGCTGGGGCTCGAGCGCGACGCGACCGTGATCGCGTGCCACAGTCGAACCGCGGCGGCGGGGCGGTTGGGCGAGTTCACCCGTATGGCCGACGTCCTGATCGTGGCCGCCGGCGTACAGGGCCTGGTGACCGGGGACATGGTCCGCGAGGGCGTGATCGCGGTCGACGTCGGCTTCCACGTCCTGAAGGACGAGGTGACCGGGCGAACGACGATGGTCGGCGACCTCGATTTCGACGGGGTCGCGGCGAAGGCGGCCGCGATCACCCCTGTTCCGGGCGGCGTGGGCCCCGTCACCGATGTCTGGCTGATCGGCAACTCCCTCGTCGCGGCGGCGCTCGCCGCTCGGATCGAACCTCGGTTCGGCACGAGCGGTTGAGGCGCGTCTAGACTTCCGCGCCATGCCGGTCGACATCGACATCGAACACGTCGCGCGTCTCGCGCGACTGGAGCTGACGCACGAGGAGACGGCGCGCCTCAAGGTCGAGCTCGGCGTGATCCTCGAGCACGCCGCGCGGGTCGGGGAGGTCGCCGCCGAGGAGGTCCCGCCCACGGCGTACGCGCTCGCCCGGGCGAACGTCGTTCGCGACGACGTGCCGGAGCCCTGCCTCCCCGTCGAGGAGGCGCTCCGGAACGCTCCCGATCGCGAGGGAGACCGCATCAAGGTCCCGCGCATCACGGAGATCGGAACGTGACGGAGCTCTGCGATCTCACGGGCGGAGCGCTCTCGGCGAAGCTCGCGAGCGGCGAGGCCTCGGCCGTCGAGATCCTCGAGTCGTCGTTGGGGCGCGCCGACGCGATCGACGATCGCGTCGGCGCATTCCTGACGCGCACGCCGGAGCTCGCCCACGAGCGGGCGGAGGAGCTGGACGTGTACCGCGCGACGGGCGCGCCGCTTTCGCCTGTCGCCGGCATCCCGACGGCGCTCAAAGACGTGTTCACCACGAACGGGGTCCGAACGACGTGTGCGTCGCGCATCTTGGACAACTACGTTCCGCCGTACGACAGCACGGCGTGGGCCCGGCTGTCCGGCGACGGCGCCGTGCTCGTCGGTAAGACGAACTGCGACGAGTTCGCGATGGGCTCGTCCAACGAGAACTCGGCGTTCGGGCCGGTCCGCAACCCGTGGGATCCGGCGCGCGTCCCCGGCGGCTCCAGCGGCGGCAGCGCCGCCGCCGTCGCCGCCGGGGAAGCCGTGTGGGCCCTCGGGACCGACACCGGCGGCAGCGTCCGCCAGCCGGCGTCGCTGTGCGGGGTGGTCGGCCTGAAGCCCACGTACGGCCTGATCAGCCGGTACGGTCTGATCGCCTTCGCGTCCTCGCTCGACACGGTCGGGACGCTGACCCGGAGCGTGCGGGACGCCGCGACGCTGCTCTCCGCGCTCGGCGGGAAGGATCCGCGCGACGCCACGAGCCTGGACGGCGACCGCCTCGACTACACCGAAGGCCTCGACGACGGTGTCTCGGGCCTCCGGATCGGGGTGATCGCGGAAGCCTCGGGCGAGGGGGTCGAGCCGGGGGTCCGCGCGGCGGTCGAGGCCGCCGTCGAACGGCTGGCTGTGCTGGGCGCCGAGGTCGCCGAGGCCCACCTGCCTCATGCGGAGTACGCGCTGTCCGCGTACTACCTCATCGCTCCGAGCGAGTGCTCGTCGAACCTCGCGCGCTACGACGGCGTGCGGTACGGGTTCCGGGCGGGGGGAACGCACGCCGACACCATCTCGATGATGGCCGAAACGCGCGGACAGGGGTTCGGCACCGAGGTCAAACGGCGCGTGATGCTCGGCACGTACGCGCTGTCGGCCGGGTACTACGAGGCGTACTACGCACAGGCGCAGAAGGTCCGGACGCTGATCATCCGTGACTACGAGGCCGCGTTCGAACGCTTCGACCTGCTCGTGTCGCCGACGTCACCGACGACCGCGTTCCCGATCGGGGCGAAGGTGGACGATCCGATGGCGATGTACCTGAACGACATCTTCACGATCCCGGCCAATCTCTCCGGGATGCCGGCGGTCAGCGTCCCGTGCGGCTTCGATGACCGCCGCCTGCCGGTGGGTCTGCAACTGACGGCTCCGGTGCTCGGCGAGCGAACGCTGCTGCGAGCGGCCTCAGCCGTCGAAGCCGAGCTCGGGCTCGACCTTCGCCCGCCGATCCTCGCCTGAGATCCGGTCGCGAACCGCGCCGGCCGCCGAGACGATCAGGGCGACGCTCGCCAGGATCACCGCCGCCGCCACCAGGATCTGCATCGTGATCGGCTCGTGGAGGACGAGCGCGGCCGAGCGCCACTCCCTGGTGGTTGGCGGGGCCCACCCCCCTCGGAGCCGGCTCTAACCCATCAGGATCGCGCCGGCCACGGAGAACCGGATCGCGGGACCGACGAGCGGCGGGATCGTTCGGTTCGATCGGTCGATCGCCAGGTACGTGGTGCCCCAGAAGAAGTACACGATCCCGAGACCGGTCCAGATCCGTGCCGCGCTGGGTGAGCTCGGCACGGACATCCGCCCAGGATTCGGGCGCGAAGTCGTCCGATAGGCTGTCCGGCCATGGCTCCGTGGGAGACGGTGATCGGGCTCGAGTGCCACGTCGAGCTCGACACCCAGACCAAGATGTTCTGCGGGTGTCGCAACGTCTTCGGGGCCGACCCCAACACGAACACGTGCCCGGTCTGCATGGGTCATCCCGGGTCCCTGCCGGTCCCGAACGCCGAGGCGATCCGTCGCATCGTGAAGATCGGCCTCGCCCTCGAGTCCGCGATCGCCCCGCACTCGCTGTTCCACCGGAAGAACTACTTCTATCCGGACCTGCCGAAGAACTATCAGATCAGCCAGTACGACCTTCCCATCTGCGTCGGTGGACATCTCGACATCGATCTCGGGGCCGGGTCGACGAAGCGGGTCGGGATCACGCGCGTCCACATGGAGGAGGACACCGGCAAGACGACCCACGGGTCGGAGTCCGGGCGGATCCACGAGGCTGCGTACGCGCTGATCGACTACAACCGCGCCGGCGTGCCCTTGGTCGAATGCGTGAGCGAGCCGGACATGCGCACGCCCGAGGAGGCGGCAGCGTACCTCCGCGAGCTTCGCGCGACCCTCGAGGTCCTGGATGTCTCCGACGTCAAGATGGAAGAGGGGTCGCTGCGCTGCGATGCCAACATCAGCATCCGCCCGTCCGGGTCCGAGGTCCTCGGAACGAAGGTCGAGATCAAGAACATGAACTCGATCCGATCCCTCGAGCGCGCGCTGCTTTACGAGGAGCAGCGGCAGATCCATGCCCTGGAGGCGGGTGAGCACCTGGTGCAGGAGACGCGGCACTGGGACGAGGGCTCGGGGATGACCACCTCGATGCGCTCCAAGGAAGAGGCGTTCGACTACCGGTACTTCCCCGAACCGGACATCCCACCGCTGGAACCGTCGGAAGGTTGGATCGAGGAGATCCGCGCGACCCTCCCGGAGCTCCCGCGCGCGCGCCGCGCGCGCTACGAGGCGCTGGGCCTCAGGTCCGAGGTGGTCCGGGTGCTGGTCGCCGACCGGTCCTCCGTCGTGCTCTTCGAAGGAGCGGTCGCCGCCGGCGCCGATCCGGCGCCGGCGGCGACCTGGATCACCCAGGACGTTGCGGCGCTCCGCAACGCCGCCGGAGCGGAGGGCGCCCTCACGGCGGGCCACGTCGCCGACATCGTCCGCCTGGTTGCCGACGGCACCATCTCCGGGGCCGGCGCGAAGGTCGCGCTCGAGGACGCGTTCGCGTCCGGCGCTGAGATCCCGGAGCTCGTCGACCGGCTGCAGCTCCGGCAGGTCTCCGATGCGGGCGCCCTGGGAGCCCTCGCGGATGAAGTGATCGATGAGCATCCCGACGTCATCGAGAAGTTCCGAGGTGGGAAGGACGGCGTGATCGGCTTCCTCGTTGGGCAGCTGATGCAGAAGGCCGGCGGCGCCGCGAACCCGAAGGTGGCGCAGGAGCTCCTGCGGGAGCGATTGCAGGGATAAGCCCAGGTGGGGACCACCCCTCGGAAGCCGCGGCACCTCCCGCTGTGGCAGCTCGCACTCCTCGGCGTGGTGCGCGCCGTCCAGGGTGTCATCGTGTTCCCGCTGCAGCGGATGTGGCGGTCGCCCGATCCGATCGATGCCTACGGCCTCAACCATCTGACGAGCGTCGCGGGCGACGCGTTGCTCGCGATCTCGCTCGCGGACTCGATCTTCTTCCACGTCCCGGTCGCGGAGTCACGGCTGCGCGTCGCGTTGTTCCTGGGCCTCACGGTGCTGCCGCTCGCCCTGGCGGGCCCGTTGATCGTTCCGATCCTCGACCGCGCCGGTCCGCGTCGCTCGGTGACGTTCGCCGCCGCCGCCGGCCGGTGTCTGCTGGCCCTCTTCCTCGCCCCGCAGCTCGATTCGAACCTGCTCTTCCCGATCGTCCTGCTGATGCTCGTCCTGTCGAAGATCCACGGGCTCGTGAAGAACGGGCTCACGATGGCGTACGCCTCGAGGCAGGAGGGGCTGATGCGCGCGAACGCGCGGCTCGGCAGGATCGCCGTCGCGGGTGCGATCGGGGCGGCGCCGGTTGGCTTCCTGACGTTGAAGGCCTTCGGCGGCGCCGGTCCCATCTACACGGCCGCCCTCGTGTACGGGACCTCGGCGCTCTGCACGCTCCGCCTGCCGCACCCGGGGAGGCTCGCGGAACCGCACGCCCGTCGCAACGTGGCGACACGCGGCCGGATCCCGCAGCTCGCGCTGCCGGCGATGGGAGCGATCGGGATCCGCGCGGCCGGGGGCTTCCTGCTGTTCCTGATGGCGTTCGCGCTCCGCGACGCCGAGGTCGCCCCCTGGGTCTTCGCGGTCGTCGCCGGCGCGGGCATCACGGGAACCTTCCTGGCGGACATCGTCGCGCCGACCCTTCGAACGCACACCCGCGAGGAGGCGGTGGTGATCGCCAGCGTGTGCTCGGCGGGGATCGGTGCGCTCGTCGCGGCCGAGCTCTTCCGCGTCCCCCTGCTCGCGATCTACGCGCTCACGGCGGGGGCCGCCTCGGAGTTCGCGCGTCTCGCGTTCGCGAGCCTGATGCAACGGTACGCGCCCGAGGGAGCCCTAGGCCGGGTGTTCGTCCGCTACGAGGTGCTCTTCCAAGGCGCCTGGGTCGCGGGCGCGTTCGTGCCGGTCCTGCTTCCGATCTCCTTCCGCCAAGGGATGGTCGTGTTGACGCTCTTCTACGGGGCGCTCGCGGGAACCTACGTCTGGCGCGTCCGGACGCGTCGGCGGGTGCTGCGCCCGGACGCAGACGGAGCGGACGGACCCGACCCCGAGGCTGGACCGCCATCGGCCGCGCCCGCGTAGGCTTCGACAGACCACGAACAGGAGGGAACGATGGCGGAGTTCATCACGGTCGCTGCGACCGGCGACGTCGAGGAGGGAGCGGCGAAGGCGTTCGAGGTGAAAGGCGCCGAGGTCGCGGTGGCCCGCTCGGGCTCGGCGCTGTACGCGTTCAGCGACATCTGCACGCACCGTCACTGCAACCTGTCGATGGGCGGCGAGATCGAGGGAACGACGATCCAATGCGAGTGCCACGGAAGCATGTTCTCCATGGAGACCGGCGAGGTCATCGAGGGTCCGGCGACGGAGCCGATCCAGACCTTCGGGGTCCGCGAGCAGGACGGTCAGATCCAGATCGAGGCCTGACGCCTCCGTGGCCAACCGGACCTTCGTCATCGTCGGCGCGTCGCTCGCCGGCGTCACCGCGGCGGCCGCGCTCCGCGGATCGGGGTTCGACGGCCGTCTGATCATGCTCGGCGACGAACCGCATGCGCCCTATGAGCGGCCCGGGTTGTCCAAGGCGTACCTCCGTGGCGAGGAGTCCGCGGAGGAACTGTCCGTCCGATCGGACGGATGGTGGGACGAGCAGGGGATCGAGCTCCGGCTCGGGACGACGGCGCGGCGGGTCGATCCACGGGATGGCATCGTCACCCTCGCCGGCGGCGAGGATCTCCCGTTCGATGCGGCGCTGGTCGCGACCGGGGTGCGGAACCGGGAGCTGGACGTGCCCGGCGCCGATCTCGACGGGGTGCTGCAGCTCAGGAGGATCCCGGACGCCGACGCGATCCGTGACCGAGCTCGCGGTGCGAGCAGGGCCGTGGTCGTGGGGATGGGCTTCATCGGGGCCGAGGTGGCGGCTTCGCTCCGCCAGCTCGGCGTCGACGTGACGATCGTCGAGATCTTCGAGACCGCGCTCTTCCGGGTGCTCGGCGGGCGGATCGGGAACGTCGTGGAGCGGATCCACCGCGATCAAGGGGTGGAGATCTTTTTCGAGGACAACGTCGAGCGGTTCGAGGGCTCGGGTCGCGTGGAGCGCGTGATCACGCAGCGGGGTCGTTCGATCGATTGCGACCTCGTTGTGGTGGGGATCGGCACCGAACCGAACGTCGAGGTGATGGCGGGGGAGGCACTTCACGACGTCGGCGGCATCGGCGTGGACGCGGGGCTCCGGACGGCATTCCCGAACGTCTTTGCGGCCGGCGATGTCGCGACCCACGACCACCCGGTCTTCGGCACGGTCCGCGTGGAGCATTTCGACAACGCGATCAAGATGGGCGGGCACGTGGCCGGCGCGATGCTCGGCTCCGACGCGCCGTTCGACGACCCGCACTGGTTCTGGTCGGATCAGTACGACTCCGAGATCCAGATGGGGGGCGTCCGGTTCACGGACGACATGGTGCTCCGAGGATCGCTCGAGGAGCGGCGGTTCTGCGCGTTCTTCCTGGACCCGGCCGGGATCCTGCGAGCGTGCGTGAGCATCGACTGGCCTCGCGACGTGCGCAGGTCGCTCCGCCTGATCCGCCGGGAGGTGGCGCCGGATCGAGCGGCGCTGAGCGACCCGGCGGTCGATCTGCGAACGCTCGATCCGGCGCGCGCCTGACCCCTGGCTCAGTCGGTCGTGAGCTTCGCGGCCATCTCGTCGGGTGTTCCCTCCGCCTCGATCATCCCGTCCCGGAACAGGAGTACCCGGTTCGCGTAGCGGAGCGCCTCGGGGTTGTGCGTTGCCGCGAGGACGGCACCGTCGCGGACCACGACCTCCCAGAGCGCGGACAGGATCAGATCGGCGTTCTCGCTGTCGACCTCGGCGATCGGCTCGTCGGCGAGGATCACGTCCGGCTCGGCGACGAGCGCCCGGGCGACGGCGACGCGCTGCTGCTGGCCGCCCGAGAGCTCGAAGGTCCGGTGATCCAGCCGGTGGCCGAGCTCGAGGCGTTCGAGCCACGCCGTCGCTCGCGCCCTCGCCTCATCCAGGCCGGTGCCGCTGATCCGAAGCGGGAGCTCGACGTTCTCGACCGCGGTGAGTGACGGCAGGAGGCCGTAGGACTGGAAGATCACGCTCATCCCGGTCCGACGGACGGTGAGCAGCTCGTCGCGCGTGAGGCGATCGAAGGGCGTCTCTCGCCACCGGATCTCGCCTTCGTCGGGCGGGTCGAAGCCTGCCAGCATCCCGAGGAACGAGGTCTTCCCCGACCCGCTCGGACCCATCAGGAGCGTGAAGTCGCGAGACCGGAGCTCGAGCGAGGCGTTGCGCACGGCGGCGACCTCGACGGTCCCGGGGTAGGTGCGGGAGACGCCGAGCGCTTGCACGAGCGGTCGCGGATCAGCCACGGCCACGCTCCGCCCGCCGGCGGATGACGACCTCGTCCTCCGCAACGTCGGCCTCGAGCTCCGCGTCGACGAAGCCCATCGTCACCTCCGGCGGGAGCTGGATCTCACCGTCTGCTCCGAGGGGCGGGAGCGGGATCCCCGGGTGACGGAGCCTGCCGTCGTGCAGATGGACCACGCGGTCGGCCCGCCGGGCCGCGAGCAGGTCATGCGTCGCCATCACGACCGTGGCACCGAGCTCCTGGCTGATGGTGCGGAACACGTCGAGGACCCGCGCCGCCGACTCGCCGTCCAGCTCCGCGGTCGGTTCGTCGGCGAGGAGCAAGGCCGGATCGTTCGCGAGGGCGACCGCGATCGCCGTGCGCTGCTGTTCGCCTCCCGAGAGCGCGGCCGGGAGGTGGTGGCCCCGGTCTGCGAGCCCGACGATGGCGAGCAGCGCCTCGGCATCGGGCGGTGCGCTCCGGTCGGGCCGCACCCGCTCGGTGCGTCCGCCGATCGATCGGGGCAGGCGGACGTTCTGCGCCGCCGTCAGATACGGCACCAGGTTGCGCGCGGCTCCTTGCCACACGAACCCGACGCGCTCCCCGCGGAACCGCGTTCGCTCGACGTCGGTCAACAGGGCGAGGTCCTGCCCGTCGATCTCCACGATGCCGGCAGATGCCTGGTCGAGCCCGCCCAGCAGATGCAGGATCGTCGATTTCCCGGTGCCGCTCGGCCCGACGACCGCGACGAACTCCCCCGGAGGGATCTCGACGTCGACGCCGGCCAGTGCCACGACCCCCGTGTCCACGATGTGGTGCACCTTGTAGACGCGGTGCAGCCGGATGTGGGCGCCGGCGGTCTCTGGTCGTTCACGGGCCGGCGCCACGTATCGATCGTCGTGCGCCCAGGTCATTCCGGATCGCCTCGCAGGACTCCGCTGATCGACGAGCGGAGCAGCGCGCGGGTCGCTGCAACCACGGCGATCGTCGTGGCGACCCCGATCACGATCAACGCGGCGATCAACACGGGCACGTCGATCACCATGACCGGCGCGGGGAACGACGTGGAGACGGTCTTCAGCAACGGGGCCGTCGCGAGCCGGACCACGACGTACCCGAGGAGCAGGCCCGCGATGGAAGCCGCACCGATCAAGGCGGATTGCTCGCGCGCGATCGCGCCGCGCAGCGTCGACGGGCCGGCGCCCATGGCCCGGAGCGACGCGAACTCGAAATCACGGCGGCGCTGTGCGAAGTACAGCGTCGCCGTGACGCCCGCGATCACGAGGCCGAGTCCCGCGATCGCGGCCGCCGCGTCGAGTCCCACCGCGAGGCTCTGCGGTGCCTCGGCCAGGCGGCCTTCGATCGCACGTGCGGAGAGGAGGTCGACGACCGGGAACCCTGCCTGTTGGATCGCGAGCGTCGGATCGGTGTCGCCGTGCGCCCAGACCTCCGTGACACGACCACCTTGCCCCGGTACCGCGCCCTGGAGCTGGAACAGGGCCGGCCCCGAGACCACGATGAACGGCGTCGTCGGGTCGATCCCGGGGAACGACGTTGCCGTCCCGACCCGCTCGATCGGGATCATGCGATCGCCGATCCGGAGCCGCATCGTGGCGGGTTCCCGCTGGGCAACCTCCGAGGAGACGATGGCGGGTACGGCGGCCGGCTTCGGCTCGATCCCCACGAGTCTGGAGCCGACCCCGAACGACGCCTCGAACGTCCATCCACCGGCGGAGGGCGTGATCCGACCGGCGGCTCCGAGCGATCGGAGCGGCACCCAGCCGGCGAGCGACCACGGCGTTCCATCCACCGTGACCGCCGTCAACGTGAGGGGCTCACGCCGCGCGCGGGTCGTCGTCGACGGAGCGACGAACGTGAGGGAGAGCACGGTGCTTCCTCCCGAGACGTCGAGCTCGTACGGGTGCGATCCCGCGGCTAAGGTGAGCGGCTCGGTCGCCGTGATGGATCCATCCGCTCCGAGGATCGCCGCGCGGAGCTCGAGACTCGCAGCGTCGGCCGGGGCATCGATCGTCAACGAGAGGGTCCGTGAGCCGGGAGGAAGCATCATCCCCTGGGCCGGGGTCGCGAGGCGATCGAGCAACTCGTCGAAGGGATCCGTCGCGAAGTCGGCCCGCCACCAGGCAGCCTGACGGAAGGTCGCGGGATCGACCGCGAGGCCTTCCGGCGGGTCCGAGTACGCCCCCTCGAATCCATCGGGCTGCAACCGAGCGACGTCGGCCATACCGGGCGGCAATGGCCGGTCGAATGCGATTGACCCGTCCGTGGGACTCCCCACCGTCGCCACCCAGTCGGCGCCGGCGAACGCGTGCGCCGCGTCCTCGTGGTTCTGCAGCGTCGTCGCCCGGTAGGTCGTCGAGATGAAGAGCAACCCGGTGGCCAGCACCACCAGGACCGCCGACGCGAAGGCCACCCCCGGCGCCCGTCCGAGTCGGCGGCCCGCCAGGTAGGTCGGCAGCCGTCGGGACCGTCCGATCCTCCCGTCGAGCGATGCGAGTCCCCACGACAGGACGCGGATCACCAAGAAGGACGCACCGAGGATCACGAGCGTCGGCCCGAACAGCAGGAGGGGGTCGATCGATCCCTGGCCGGCGGCAGCGGGCGCGATCGCCTCGCCGTTCCGGAGCTGCGCGAGCGCGAAGAATCCCACGGGCAAGACGATGAGCTCGACCGGGGCACGCGCCAGCGCAGGGCGTGCCTCCCGGGACGTCTGGCGTCGCTCGTCGATGATCGTTCGACGGACGGCCGGGATCGACGGGAGCCACAGCACGATCGCACCCGCCACCGCAGCTGCCGCGCCGAACGCGATCGAGCTGATCGAGAGGCTGGTGGGGAACCCCGAGTCCCCGGGCCGCGGTCCGTTCGTGAGCCCCGCGAAGCGAGCGAGGAGCGCGCCGATCGCGATGCCGATGGGAAGGGCGAGCACCGCGGCCAGCAGCGCCTGGATCCCCTGCGCCAGGAGGAGGGTTCTGGCGGTGAACCCTCGCGAGTGGAGGACGGCGAGCTCGAACGATTGCCGGGACACGAGCAACACGCCGACCCCCGCTAGCACAACGAGGGTGACCACGAGGATCTGCAGGAGCACGAGGAGGATCGGCACCCGAAGATCGGCGACGGATCGCTGGACGCCGGCGATCAAGATCTGGACCCCGCTGGAGACGTGCGGGGGCTGTTGCGCGGCGCCCATCCCATCGTTGATGTCGGCCGTGAACGCCACGTACGCGTCCGGGAGGTTCACGGCGTCGACGTAGCTGATGCCCGTGACGGCCAGATAGACGTCCCACGCGTAGTGGGACGAGAGGTCGAGCTCCGTCGACAGGGTCCGCGCGGTTCCTCGGTCCACGATGACCGGGACCGGATCCTCCGAGTCACCGAGCGGGAAGGGCGATCCTTCACCGAACCAGAACGCGTCCAGACGCTCGGGCGGATCGAAGATGCCGGATACCTCGAGCCTCCGATGCTGGTTCGTGGGACCCAGGACGTCCACCCGATCCCCCGGCCTGATCCCGAACGACTGCGCGAGCCCGTAGGGGATCGCCACCTGCCCCGAACCGGGCCCCGATCCCGACCGGAAGGCGAGATGGTCGTTCTCTCCATCGCGGAAGAGCATCGGGACGGAGACCTGGGAGGGCCCAAGGCGAACGGTCGTCTCTCCTTGCGTGACGATCGTGTCGACCGGAAGCACGGAGGAGGCCGTGCGGACCTGTCGGTCGGCAGCCGTCCAGTCGAAGGACGGGTCCCCGTAGACATCGACCCGCACGTTCTTGATCGGGGTGCCGGCGGTCGCGATCGACGACGCCAGGATGAAGTCGCGGGCCGCGTCCGTGTAGATGGGACCGGACGCCATCACGCCCACGCTGAAGGCGAGCGTCAGCACCACGCCAAGTGCGAGCAGGCGCTGAGCGACCAAGCGTCGGAACAGGAAGCGGAGCATCGCCATCGGTAAGCTCTCGCCGGACTATACGGAGGTGATCCGGCGCGCGGTTGCTTCTGCGCCAGGACCCGACTGTTAGGCTGGCGAGTCGCGCCGCCAGACCCGATCGAGGAGCTGATACCCGTGGACAGGCCCGAGATCATCCTCGCGCCGGGACCCACCCCGATCCCACCCGAAGTTCTGCTCGCGCAAGGGAGCCCGCTCGTGTATCACCGGGGCCCGGGCTTCGGGGCGCTGATGCGAGACGTGACGGCTCGACTGCGGACGCTGTACCGCGCCGAGCGAGCACGGATCTTCATCCTGACCTCGAGCGGAACCGGCGGCCTCGAGTCGGCGATCCAGAACTGCTTCTCACCCGGTGACGAGGTGTTGGTTCCGCTCGCGGGGTTCTTCTCGGAGCGGTGGGCACGGCTGGCGGATGCCTTCGGGTTGACCGTGCGCCGCCTCGAGGAGGAGTGGGGGACACGACTCGATCCGGCGAAGGTTGCGGACGCGCTGGCTGGCTCTCCGAAGGTCAAGGGGGTCCTCCTCACGCATTCGGAGACGTCGACGGGCGTGATCCAACCGATCCGGGAACTCGCGCAGGTCGCGGCGGACGCCGGCGCCATGGTCCTGGTCGATGTCGTGAGCAGCCTCGGCGCCGTGCCGTTCGCGTTCGATGAGTGGGGGGTCGACGTGGCGATCGGTGGGTCCCAGAAGGCCCTATCCGCGAGCCCCGGGATCGCGTTCGTGGCCGTGGGCGATCGCGCGTGGGGTGCGGCCCAGCAGGCCCAGAACCCGCGGTTCTACTTCGATTGGCGCGAGTACGAGCGGTTCGCGGAGCTCCCGGAGCCGGAGAACCCGTGGACGCCGGCGATCAGCGTGATGCAGGGTCTCCACGCGGCGCTCGAGCTGTATTTCCAGGATGGCGTGGACGCTGCACTGCTCCGGCACCAGCGGCTCAGCCGAGCCGTCAAGGATGGCGTCCGCGCGCTCGGACTCGATCTGTTCGGCGAGGGGCTCGAGGACAACTGGACCGTGACGGCGATCCGGGCCCCGGAGGGGATCAGCGCGGATACGATCTGCGACCGGATCCGGTCGGACTTCGGATGCGTGCTCGCCCCCGGCCAGGGTCCGCTCAAGGGGAGGGTCTTCCGGATCGGGCACTTCGGTTACGTGAGCGAGCTGGACATCATCCGTGGCCTCGCGGCGCTCGAGATGACCCTCGAGCGTCTCGACCACCCGGTGAAGCGCGGGGCCGCGGTCGCCGCCGCCGAGCAGGTGTTCCAGGAGGCTCGCTGACGGTGCGGGTGCTCGTGACGGAGCAGCTGAGCGATCAGGGTCTGGATCTCCTGCGGAGGGACTTCCAGGTCGATGTCCGGACCGATCTCGCGGCGGGCCCGCTGGCGACGGAGATCGCACCCTACGACGCCCTGATCATCCGAAGCGCCACCCGGGTCACGGACGCGGTGCTGGGCGCAGCGGCCAACCTCAAGGTCGTCGCGCGCGCGGGCATCGGGCTGGACAACATCGACGTCGAGTCGGCCACCCGGCGAGGCGTCATGGTGGTCAACGCCCCGCAGTCCAACATCATCAGCGCGGCCGAGCAGACGCTGGCGCTCCTGTTGGCGCAGGCGCGCAACGTGCCCCAAGCGCATGCCGACCTCATCGAGGGCCGCTGGGAACGTTCTCGCTGGGAGGGCGTTGAGCTGGCCGGCAAGACGATCGGCCTCGTGGGGCTCGGGCGGGTGGGCTCGCTGGTCGCCGCTCGCGCCGCAGGGTTCGGGATGCGCGTGATCGCGTTCGATCCTTACGTGAGCGTCGACCGCGCGAAGGAGATGGGCGTCGAGATGATGCCGACGCTCGAGGCGCTCCTGGTGCAGTCGGACTTCATGACGATCCATCTGCCGCGGACGCCCGAGACCGAGGGGCTGATCGGAACGAAGGAGCTCCGGATGATGAAGCCGGGGGCTCGACTCGTGAACACCGCCCGAGGCGGGATCGTGGACGAGGAGGCGCTCGCCAAGGCGCTCGAGGACGGCCACCTGGCGGGCGCGGCCCTCGACGTGTTCGCCGTCGAGCCCACGACCGACTCACCGCTGTTCGGGATGAGCAACGTGGTGGTCGCACCGCACCTGGGGGCGTCCACGCGCGAGGCGCAGGACAAGGCGGGCACGACCGTGGCCGAGATGGTTCGGCTCGCGCTGAAAGGAGAGTTCGTGCCGTACGCCGTGAACGTCTCGGCCGGGGCAGAGGTTTCGGAGGTCGTCCGCCCGTTCGTCCCTCTGGCCGAGCGGCTGGGATCGCTCACCGCGGGGCTCGCGCAGGGAGGGGTGCGGAGCGTCGTGGCTTCGTACCTCGGGAGGATCGCGGAGCACGATACCCGCGTCCTCACGCTCGCCATCCTGAAAGGCATCTTGGGCCGATCCGTCAACGAGCCGGTGTCGTTCGTCAACGCGCCGATGCTGGCGCGGGACCGTGGCGTCACCGTGAGCGAGATGCGCTCCACCGTGAGCCAAGACTACGTCAGCCTCATCTCGATCCGCGCGGAGACCGATGAGGGCCCCGCCAGCGTGGAAGGAACGATCGTGACCCGCAACGCCGAACGGATCACGAACGTGAACGACTTCGACATCGAGATCGCGCCCGCTCCCCGGATGGTGTTCTTCAACTACGTGGATCGCCCGGGCATCATCGGGAAGGTCGGGACCATCCTCGGCGAGCACTCCATCAACATCGCGACGATGGACGTCGGCCGGAAGCCCGAGGGCCAGGGGATGGAGGCGCTGATGTGCGTCACCGTCGACTCGGAGGTGCCGGCCGAGGTGCAGGACGAGGTTGCCACGGCGATCGAGGCCAAACGCGTCCGCGCGGTGTCGCTGCCCGACTGACGGTCCGTGCGGCCGCAGTTGCATCCTGACGATGGTCACGCGTAGCGTGGCGCCCGTGACCCGGCCATGACTCCTTCGATCGTCTTCCTTTCGGACTTCGGGTATCGGAACGAATGGGTCGGGATCTGTCACGCGGTCATCGATCGGATCTCGCCCGGGAGCGCCGTCATCGACCTGTCGCACGGCATACCCCCGCTCGACGTCCGCGACGGCGCGCTCCTGCTCGCCGATTCCTTCCGTTCATGCGGGACGACGCGATCGCCCTCGCCGTCGTCGATCCGAGCGTCGGCCGCGATCGCGATCTCGCGGTCCGCACGGGGAACGGTCGGCTGCTCGTCGGGCCCGACAACGGCATCCTCGATCCGGCGTGGCAGGCCATGAACGGTGTGGCGCAGGTCGTGTCCATCACGTCCGAGCAGCACACGCTTCAACCCATCGCGCCCTCGTTCCACGCGCGCGACGTGCTCGCGCCGGCGGCAGCCCACCTGGCCGCGGGCGTGCCCCTCGAGGACCTCGGCGAACCGGTCGATCCCGACACGCTGGCGCGACTCAGCATGCCCGAGCCGAACATCGAACTCGGCCGGATCGAATGCGAGGTCCTCGACCTGAATCGATTCGGGAACGTGCAGCTCAACGTCCGCGAATCGCACCTCACCGCGGCCGGCCTCGACGGATCCAAGCATGTCTCGATCGAGGCGCTGTCCGGCGCCGTCGTCGCATCGCGGGTGTCAACCTACGCCGACATCGACGCCGAGGGGTGGGGGTTGATGGTCGACCCGCGCGGCTGGCTCGCTGTGGTCCGGGCGAACCCCGGGAACGCGGCGGAGGGGCTCGGCGTCTCGAGCGGCGATCTCATCTGGATACGCGACGGTTCCTGACGCGGACCGGCTTCACCACCCGAACCCGCCCGGCCCGTGCTACCCTGCTTAGGTTATGGAGCAGACGGTGATCACGGCAGGAGATACGGGCGGACGCTGAGTCCCCCGCGCCCCCACCTCCCACCCTGCCGCCGACCCGATCACCTCTCCGGAACCCACCTCGAGGAGCCGCTCCATGAGCACCCTTCAACAGTCAGCACGTACCCGGATCCGCCGCCTCGCCATCGGCCGGTTGATCTCGATCACCGGCGGCGCAGCCGCGTACACCGCTCTGAACTTCACGGTCTGGGAGCGGACGCATTCGCCCAGCATGCAGGCGTTGTCGCTGCTCCTCACCTTCGGCGTCGCGGGACTGCTCGGCTCCTTCGCGGGGGCGCTGGGCGACCGCTTCGATCGCAGGAAGGTGATGATCTGGTCGGAGGCGATCTCGGCCTCGTTCTTCGTCGCGATGGTGTTCACGCATGCGCCGACGACGCTGATCGTCCTCGCCTTCGGGTCGGCGGTCGCGGAGCTGCCGTTCTTCTCGGCTTCGCGAGCGGCGATCCCGAACCTCGTCGACTCGGAAGAGCAGATCTCCTGGGCGAACGGTCTGGTCACGATGGGTGTGCACGCCGGCATCGCCGTCGGTCCCGTCCTGGGGGGCGTTCTGCTGATCCCGTTCGGCGCGTCCGGCGTGTTCGCCCTCAACGCACTGACGTTCGGCGTGTCGTTGGTGCTGACGCTCACGGTGCACGGGAACTTCCAGGAGGATCGCACAACGGCTCAGGCGGCCTCGGCAGATGGCGACGCGAGCATCCTTGCCGGGCTGGCCTTCCTCTGGCGCGAACGGGTGCTCCGGCGGATGGCGATCGCATGGTTCGTGTTCGTCCTCGGCATGGGGATGAGCATGGTGGCCGACGCGCCACTGGCCGAGTTCTTCGGGGCCGGATCGATCGGGTTCGCGCTGCTCATCACCTGCTGGGGGAGCGGGTCGGTCCTCGGTGCCGCCTGCGGACGATTCATGAACGCGCGGACGGAGCCTGTGTGGCTCGCGGTCGCCTCCTTCGGCATCGCCGCGGCGGCGTTCGGCGTCGGGTGGGCCCCGGCGTTGCCGGTCGCCCTCGTGTGCCTGTTGATCATGGGCACGAGCGACGGCATCACGATGGTCGCCGAGAACGGGATCATGCAGCGCCGCACGCCCGATGCCCTTCGGAGCCGCACGATGGCGGCGTTCGAGGCGGTCCTGTCGCTGGGTCTGGCGATCGCGTACATCCTGGCCGGGCCGGTGCTCCGCGCCGTCGGGCCACAGCCCGTCTACCGGGTCGGCGGCCTCACGGCGCTGGTCGCGGCGCTCACCCTGTCGCCGCTGATCCGCCTCCGCCATGCGCCGGAGATCGAGCCGGCGTCCCAGCCGGAACGCCACGAGGAGGACGTCTACGAGGGGTCGCGTCGGTTCACCTCGGCGGACTCCATGGACGGCGAGCCGGTCGGCGTCCTGGGCGCCACGTCGGACCGCCCCGCCGTCTGAACGGCGTTCAGTAACGAGCCGACCGCCTTCGGTCGTATCGTCGCCGGATGGCGACCACAGGCCGGTTCGATGCGATCGTCGTCGGCGGGGGACACAACGGGCTCGTGGCCGCGGCGTACCTGGCGAAGCACGGCGCGCGACCGCTCGTCCTCGAGGCGCGGCACAAGACGGGCGGAGCGGCCGACACCATGGCGCCCTGGCCCGAGGCACCGGGGTTCAAGGTCACGACGCTCAGCTACGTGATGAGCTTGATGCCCGACACGATCCTGCGCGATCTGCAGCTAGAACGGCACGGGTATCGGGGGATCCCGGTCGGTCCGTACTTCGTCCCCTTCCCGGACGGACGGAGCATCACCCAGTCGGACGATGCGAAGGCGGACCACGACGAGTTCGCGAAGTTCTCGAAACGCGACGCGGATGCGCTTGAGGGATGGGAAGCCTGGATCGGTGGCCTCGCGGATGTGCTCGGTCCGCTCTTGATGCGAACGGCCCCACGGCTCGGCGCTCGGTCCCTCGGCGACGTGAAGGAGCAGCTCGCGCTCGCGTGGCGGCACCGGGGGCTCGGCGTGAGCGGCGTCGCGGATCTCACGCGTCTGATGACGATGTCGATCAGCGACATCGTCGATCGGTTCTTCGAGTCCGAACAGGTGAAGACGGTGATGGCGCTGAACGGTCTGATCGGAACCTGGGCCGGGCCGCGCGAGCCCGGGACCGGATACGTGATGGCCCACCACTCGATCGGTGACGTCGGCGGAGGACATCTCGGCTCCTGGGCCACGCCGGTCGGCGGGATGGGCGCCGTCGCGGCGGCGCTCGAGTCCAGCGCGAGGAGCTTCGGTGCGGAGATCCGCACCGAAGCTCCGGTCGAACGCATCCTCACCTCGAGCGGTGCGGTCCGTGGCGTCCTCCTCGTCTCCGGTGAGGAGGTCGCCGCTCCGATCGTCGTGGCCGCCACCCACCCGAAGATCACGTTCCTCCGGCACCTCGACGAAGGCGAGCTGCCGGAGGACTTCGTCGCGGACATCAGGAGCTGGAGGTCGCGGAGCGGCACGGTCAAGATCAATCTCGCGCTCGATCGCGCACCGGTGTTCACCGCGGACCCCGAGCACCGCGATCTGACCGGGGGCTTCGAGCTGGCCCACTCCGTGGGATACCTGGAGAAGGCGTTCGAGGAAGCCCGCGCGGGAGTGCCGGCGTCGGCTCCGTTCAGTGACGGCGTGATGCCGACGTTCCACGATCCCACGATGGCGCCCGAGGGCAAGCACGTGGTCAGCCTGTTCACGCAGTGGTGTCCCGCCGGATACGCCGACGAGCCCCACCCCCGCGAGCTGGACGCGTACGCGAACCGGGTGATCGACGGCTACGACGAGCTCGCACCGGGGTTCAAAGACTCGGTCCTCCACCTGCAGGTGATCGGGCCGCACGAGATGGAACAGGAGTGGGGGCTGATCGGGGGCAACATCTTCCACGGTGAGCTCTCGGCCGAGCAGTTGTTCCATATGCGGCCGGCGCCGGGGTACGCCGACTACCGCACCCCGATCCGGGGGTTGTATCAATGCTCGAGCGCCACCCATGGCGGCGGTGGTGTGTCCGGGATCCCCGCGTACAACTGCGTCAGGGAGATCGTGAAGGATAGGAGGGCCGCTCGCCGGCGCGTCGGATGGCGGCGGGCGTGAGCGGGAGCCATCGATGAACGACGGATTCACGTTCTACTTCGCCAGCTGGTACAAGAAGTCGCCCTATTTCGCCCGCACCGTCGAGTCCGGGTGCACGAGCTGGGATCTCTACAACCACATGCTGATCCCGACCCTCTACGACGATGACGTCGCGGAGTACTGGCATCTGCTCGAGCACGTGACGCTCTGGGACGTCGCCGTCGAGCGCCAGGTCGAGATCACGGGTCCGGACGCCGCTCGCTTCACCCAACTCCTGACGCCGCGCGACCTGTCCACGTGCGAGGTCGGCCAGTGCAAGTACGTCGTGCTCTGCGCTCCCGACGGCGGGATCGTCAACGACCCGATCCTCCTCCGGGTGGAGCGGGACCGGTTCTGGCTCTCGCTCGCGGATTCCGATGCCTTGCTGTACGCACTCGGCGTGCAGGCCTTCGCCGGCTTGGATGTCCAGATCCACGAGCCCGATGTGTCGCCGCTGCAGGTGCAGGGGCCGAGATCGAAGCCGCTGATCCGCAAGCTCTTCGGCGACGCGATCGCCGACCTCCGCTACTACCGCTGCTCGGAGGCCGAGCTGGACGGGATCCCGCTGGTCATCTCGCGGACGGGGTGGACGGGGGAGGTCGGCTACGAGCTGTACCTCCGCGATGCGACGCGCGGCACGGAGCTCTGGGACCGCGTGATGAGCGCCGGCGAGGAGTTCCGGATCCGAGCGATCGCACCCAGCGACCAGCGCCGCATGGAAGCCGGGATCTTCAACTACGGCAACGATATGGATGTGACGAACAACCCCTTCGAGATCACCGGGCTGGAGCGGCTGGTGGAGCTGGGCGACGACCGCCAGGTCATCGCGGGTCCGGCGCTCGAGCGGATCGCGGCCGACGGCGTCCTGAAGAAGCTCGTCGGGGTCCGGCTGGGCGGTGAGCCGCTGACGATGTGGTTGGAGGACTTCTGGCCAGTCACGTCGGCGGGCCGCGAGGTGGGGCGCTTGACGAGCGCGGCGTACTCACCGCGCCTCCGGTTCAACATGGGGTACGTATGGCTGCCGATCGACCTGTCCCCGATGGGGACGAGGGTGCTCGCGATGTCGCCGGATGGCCCGCTCGATGCGGAGGTCGTCCCGCTTCCCTTCTGGGATCCCGCGAAAGCGGTCCCGAAGGCATAGCCCGCCGACGTTGCATGATGGTGCGATGGGATCGTTGACGGGACACCTCTTGCTGTCGAACGCCTCGCTGTTCGACCCGAACTTCCGCCGGACGGTCGTGCTGATCGGCCATCACGACGAGGAGGGGGCGGTGGGCGTCGTCCTGAACCGGCCCTTCGACGTGACGGTGGACGAGGCCGTGCCACCGCTCGCGGAGCTCGTGCGCGAGGGCGAGGCGCTGTTCCACGGCGGTCCCGTCCAGCCCGAGGCGGCCGTCGTGGTGGCGGACTTCAAGGATCCATCGGAGGCGGGCGTCGTGGCCTTCGACTCGATCGGGTTCCTCGCCGAAGAGGGCGATCGCGTCGACCTCGGCGCGATCCGGCGAGCCCGCGTCTTCGCCGGGTACTCGGGATGGGGGCCGGGGCAGCTCGAAGCGGAGCTCGACGAGGAAGCCTGGATCGTCACGCCCGCCAGGCGCGAGGACGTCTTTCACGACGAGCCCGAGCGCTTGTGGGACGCGGTGCTGGCACGGCTGGGTCCGGGCTACGCCCTCTTGCGCACGATGCCGTTCGACCCGTCGGCGAACTGACGGCGCGTCCCCGGATCTCCTCGCCGGTAGCGCTCGCGAGGGCGAAGTGGAGTAGGTTTCCCGGACCCGAGGATCCGGACCCGACGCCCAGGAGGAGACCCGTGGCATCCGAGACCTTCACGTTCTACGTCCAGCCCTGGTACCGCAAATCCGCTTACTACGAGGCGACGAAGCGCGCCGGCTGCACCAGCTGGGGTCTCTACAACCATATGCTGCTCCCGACGCTGTACGACGACCCCATCACGGAGTACTGGGCACTCGTCAACGACGTGACGATGTGGGACGTGAGCGTCGAACGATGCGTGGAGATCACCGGGCGGGATGCGTTCGCCTTCACCAACCTGCTTACGTGCCGGGACCTGACGACGTGCGCGGTCGGCCAGTGCAAGTACGTGCTGATCACGGCGCGCCGGGGTGGGATCGTCAACGACCCGGTGTTGCTGCGCCTGGAGGAGGACCGGTTCTGGCTCGCGCTCGCGGATTCGGATGCACTCCTGTACGCGAAGGGCGTGGCCGCGTTCGCGGGTTTGGAGGTGAACATCGAGGAGGCCGACGTCTCACCGATGCAGGTGCAGGGGCCACGGTCGAAAGACGTCGTCCGCTCGTTGTTCGGCGATGCGATCGCCGACCTCCGCTACTACCGGTGCGCCGAGGCCAGCGTCGACGGGATCCCAGTCGTGGTCTCCCGCACGGGTTGGACCGGGGAGGTCGGTTACGAGATCTACCTGCGGGACGCCGCGCGCGGAGACGGGCTCTGGCGACGGGTCGAAGAGGCGGGTGAACCGTTCGGGATCCGCGCGATCGCGCCCAGCGAAGCTCGACGGATCGAAGCCGGGATCTTCAACTACGGCTCCGACATCCGCCCCGAGGACACGCCGTTCCACGTCACCGGCTTGGAGCGGTACGTCGAGCTCGACCAGGCACAGGATTTCATCGGGAAGGAGGCCCTCGCTCGGCTCGCCGAGGAGGGCGTCGACCGCAAACTCGTCGGGATCGTGATCGAAGGTGAGCCGATGACGGACGAAGGCGCGCTCAACGACTTCTGGCCGGTGCACGCGGAGCGGAGGGGCGCACCGGCCGGGGACGCGGCCATCGGCCGCGTCACGGCCGGCGCGTGGTCGCCGCGGCTGGAGAAGAACATCGGCTATGCGTGGGTCCCCTCCTCGCACATAGAGGAGGGGACCACGCTCGAGGTGCGCTCGTCGACCGGCCCACGTCGCGCGATCGTAAGCGCGCTGCCGTTCTTCGACCCGGCGAAACAGGTCCCGGTGTCGTGAGCCCGGGAGGGTCGATCCCGTTCGACCGGGCCGCCGAGGTGTACGACGAGACCCGGCGACTGACCCCAGGGGCGAGCGCGGCGACCACCGAGCTCCTCCGCGCCGAGCTCGACGCCCGTCAGCCATGCCTCGAGATCGGGGTCGGGACCGGGCTGATCGGGCTCCCGCTCCAGCGCGCGGGGATCCGGCTGTTCGGGGTCGACCTGTCGGCGCAGATGCTCGCGAAGCTCGTCGAGAAGGCCGGAGGACGCCCGCCCTTCCCCCTGGTCATCGGGGACGCGACCCGGCTGCCGTTCGCCGACCACGTCTTCGGCGCGGCGCTCGCGCGCCATGTGCTCCACCTCATCCCACGCTGGCAGGAGGCGTTGACGGAACTGGTTCGGGTCGTTCGCCCGCACGGGATCCTCCTGATCAACATCGGGTTCAGCGAGGGCCCCTGGCAGGAGATCGGCGACCACCTGGATGGCCACATCGGGGAGACCGCCCGACGGGTCGGTCTGGACTTCCACCGCGGCCCCGAGCTGGATGACGCGATGGCCGGCCTCGGCGCGCGTGCCCGCGAGCTCCCGATCGTGTGGCAGGAGAGCGAGCTCACGATGGATCGCTACTTCCGTGAGGTCGAGGCCGGTGTCTTCTCCTGGACCTGGAACGTCCCGCCCGAGCTCCTCGCCGACGCCGTCGAGGAGACCAAGGCGTGGGCGGCCGAGCGGTTCGGGGACTTCGACCGTGTCCTCGAGCCCCGGTTCGCCAGCGTCTGGCGTGCGTACGACCTCCCCTGATGCCCCGCAGGAGGGCTCGTCGGTCGGTATCCTTGTGCCTCCCCCGATGCGGGGCGGGTTCCATCACGAGGAGGAGCTCCCGGTGCCCATCGCCGAGGTCGAGAAGATCTGGATGGATGGCGAGCTGGTGGATTGGGCGGATGCCAAGATCCACGTGCTCTCGCACGCGCTGCACTACGGCAGCGGGGTCTTCGAGGGGATCCGGGCGTACGAGACCGCTCGCGGCGCTGCGGTCTGGCACCTCGAGGAGCACCTCCACCGCCTCTTCCGGAGCGCGAAGCTCTATCACATGGACCTCCCGTTCTCGTACGACGAGCTCGTGCGAGCGACCACGGACGTGATCAAGGCCAACGGCCTGACCAGCTGCTACGTCAGACCGATCGCCTTCCGCGGGTACGGCGAGATGGGCGTGAACCCGCTCAACGCTCCGATCAACGTGAGTGTCGCGGTGTGGCCGTGGGGCGCCTACCTCGGTGAGGAGGCGCTCGAGCAGGGGGTGCGGATCAAGATCAGCAGCTGGCGCCGCAACTCGCAGAACGCCCTCCCTGCCGCCGCGAAGGCGGACGGCCAGTACATCAACAGCGTGCTCGCGAAGGTTGAGTCGCTCAAGGCCGGGTACGACGAGGCCATCATGCTCAACGAGGCGGGGTTCGTCACCGACGGATCGGGTGAGAACGTGTTCATCGTGCGCGATGGGGTCCTGTTCACGCCTCCCACCCAGGCCGGGTGTCTCGACGGCATCACACGCGGAACGGTGATCACCCTAGCCCGCGAGCGCGAGTACGTTGTGCGCGAAGAGAACCTCGTTCGCACGGACCTCTACAACGCGGACGAGTGCTTCTTCACCGGAACGGCGGCCGAGATCACCCCGATCCGCGAGGTCGACGACCGGCAGGTCGGGGCGGGCCACCGCGGAGCGGTGACCAAGGAGCTGCAGGACGCCTTCTTCGCCGCCACGAAGGGCGAGGATCCACGGCACACCGACTGGCTCACCTACGTCGACGACTGAGACCTGCGTGGATCACGAGCCGTCGACGGATTCCGAGGCCACCTACCGCCTCCCGCGGAGCGTGACCCCATCGAGGTACGACCTCACCTTGGAGCCTTCGCTCGACACGGCGACGTTCGACGGTCACGAAGCGATCGCCGTGACCGTGCATGAGCCGGTGACCGAGATCGTCCTCAACGCGAAGGAGCTCGAGGTCCTGGACGGCTCGCTCGAGGCCGCGGACGGCTCCGCGGTCGACCTCGAGAAGGTCGTGCTGGACACGGGATCCGAACGGGTGACGCTCGGGCTCGCCGAGACGGCCTCGCCGGGGGAGTGGACCCTTCGCCTCCGTTTCCGCGGAACGCTGAACGAGCGGATGGTCGGCTTCTACCGCTCGCGCTACGACGACGAGGGGGCCTCGTACGTGATCGCGGCCACCCACTTCGAGGCGACCGATGCCCGGATGTGCTTCCCGTGCTGGGACGAGCCGGACCTGAAGGCGACCTTCGGGGTCACGGTCGTCGCGGCGGGCAGCCTGACCGCGCTCTCCAACGCGCCCGAGATCGAACGGACCTCTCTGCCCGATGGCCGGGTCCAGGTCCGGTTCGCGGACACGATGATCATGTCGACGTACCTGGTCTGTGTGATCGTCGGCCGGCTCGTCGTGACCGAGCCGTCGGACGCGCACGGGGTACCGCTCCGTGTCGCCTGCCGTCCCGGGAAAGAGCACCTCACCGGCTTCGCGGGCGAGGTCGGCGCGTTCGCGCTCGATTGGTTCGCCGACTACTACGACATCGCCTACCCTGAAGCGAAGCTCGATCAAGCAGCGATCCCGGACTTCGCGCAGGGCGCGATGGAGAACACCGGGCTGGTGACCTACCGCGAGACGCTGCTGCTGATGGACGACGCGCTCGCGACGTTCGCCGAGCGCCTGGATGTCGCGGAGACCATCGCGCACGAGCTCGCCCATATGTGGTTCGGCGATCTGGTCACGATGCGCTGGTGGAATGGGATCTGGCTGAACGAAGCCTTCGCGACGTTCATGTCGTACCTCTGCGTGGATGCGATGGAGCCGGATTGGCGGGTCTTCGACGTGTTCCAGCGCATCCGTTCGAACGCCTTCGAGATCGATGCGTTGGAGACGACCCGTCCGATCGAGTACCCGGTGCATTCGCCGAACGACGCGAGCGGCATGTTCGACACCCTCACGTACACGAAGGGCGGCGCCGTCTTACGCATGCTCGAGCAGTGGCTCGGACACGAGCGCTTCCGCGACGGGATCCGCCGGTACCTCCGCGCGCACGCGTACGCCAACACCGAGACGCACGATCTGTGGGATGCGATCGGCGAGGAGACCGGAGAGCCGGTGCGCCGGATCATGGACGCCTGGATCTTCCAGCCGGGCTACCCGGCGATCATGGTCCGCCGGGACGGCGACTCGATCCGCTTCGACCAGAAGCGCTTCAGCCCATCGCATCCGAACGATCCGACCGCCTGGCCGGTGCCGCTGATCGTGCGGCAGGTTTCGGGCGACGGTGAACAGGTCGACCGCGTGCTCGTCGAGCGAGACGGCCTCCAGCTTCCCTTGGTCTCCGAGGATGCCGTGGTGATCGGGAACGCGGGTGGGGCGGCCTTCGTTCGGGTCTTCTACGACGATGAGCTGCGCGCCCGGCTGACGGCGCGCGCCTTCACGGATCTCACGCCCGGCGAACGTCAGTGTCTGGTCGACGATGCCTGGGCGTCCGTGGTCGCGGGGGACGCGCCAGGGTCATCGTTCGTCGACCTGGTCGCGGGTTTCTCGCAGGAGACGGACCCCTCGGTCTGGCAGGCGATCGTCGCCGGGCTCGCCTGGTGCGACCGCTTCGTCGAGGGAGCCGCTCGCGACCGGTTCCGCGACTTCGTCAGGGACCTGGTGCGTCCCGCGCTGGAGCGGCTCGGATGGGAGCGGCGACCCGAGGAACGCGATCTCGACCGGGAACTGCGTGGCGACCTGATCCGCACGCTCGGCATCCTCGGCGATGACCCCGAGACCCAAGCCGCGGCTCGCGAAGCGGAATCGGAGTCACGCGCCGGTGCCGATGTCGAGCCATCGGTGGCGGCCGCGGCGGTCGATGTTGTCGCGTTCGCCGGGGGACCGGACGACTACGAACGGTTCCGGGCGCGCGCCAAGGACGCCCCGACGCCGCAGGAGCACGACCGGTACCTGTACGCGCTCACACGGTTCCGTGATGAGGATCTGTTCGAGCGGACGCTCGGAGCGACCCTCACGAAGGACATCCGGGCGCAAGACATCCCGTTCCTGTTGGCGCGGGCGCAGGTTAACCGGGACCTCGGGACGCGGGCGTGGGCCTTCGTTCGTGACGGGTGGGACGATCTCCTCGGACGGATCGCCGCCTCGAACGCGATCGCTCTCGCGGGAGGCATCAGGACGCTCACGGATCCCGACAGCGTCGCCGACGTCCAAGCGTTCTTCGCGGACCACGACATCCCGCAGAACCACCTGATGTTGCTCCAGGCGCTCGAACGCCAGCGCGTGTTCGCCGCACTCCGGCAACGCGCCGCCCCGGAGCTGGCCGAGCGGTTCGGAGGCTGAGGCGCCTCAGTCGGTGTCGTCCGCGGCGGCCGCGGCGAGGTCTGCGGGATCCGCATTGCCGCCGCAGACCACGAGCGCGACCCGCTCGTCCGGCTGGGGGACGTAGCCGCCGGCCAGGAGGGCGGCGAGCGGGGCCGCCGCTCCCGGTTCGGCCGCCACGCGGCATTCGTCCCAGAGGAGTCGCCGCGCTCGGGTGACGTCGTCGTCGGATACGAGGATCAGCCGCTCGACGTGCCGCTGGGCGATCGCGAGCCCGATCATGCCGGCGCGACCCGCGCCCAGCGCATCGGCGGCGACGCCTCCGACCTCCACGTCGACCGGCTTGCCCGCGGCGAGCGCTGCTGTGAGCGTCGGGCACCGCTCCGGCTCGACGCCGACCACCCGGACGTCGCTCGCGAACCACGCGGCGATCCCGCCGATCAGTCCGCCGCCGCCCACCGCGACGATCACGGTGTCGAGCGTGGGTTCCTGCTCTCCGAGCTCCTGCGCCAGCGTCCCCTGTCCGGCGACGACGGCCGGCTGGTCGTACGGGTGCAGGAACGCAGCGCCGGTGTCGAAGGCCCGCTCCTCGCACGCGGCGAAGGCCTCGGCGTAGAAGCCGTCGACCACGTGCACCGTCGCCCCGTAGGAACGGATCCGCTCGATCTTCATCGGGGGCGAGGTCGACGGAACGAAGATCTCAGCCGGATGCCCGAGGCGGTACGCCGCGTAGGCGACGGCAAGCCCGAAGTTCCCGCCCGACGCGGCGAGCACTCCCGTCTCGTCGATGTCGGCCGTGAGCATCCGGTTGAACGCGCCGCGAGGCTTGAAGGAGCCGGTGTGCTGCAGGAGCTCCAGCTTGAGCACGAGTCGCCCCGGAACACCGAACGCCCCACGTTCCAGCTCGGCGACCGGTGTATGTCGCACCCAGGTTCCGAGGAGGTCGCTGGCGCTCTCAACGTCGAACCGGGTGACATCCAGTGGCTGCTCGCCGGGAGACAGGGTGCCCATCGTGCTAATGCAACCATGCGGCGGCGCTGCAGGTCATCCTGGCGGGGCCGTGGCGACCCGGTCGTTTGACGCGCCGCGAAGCCGACCCTACCGTTCGTACCCGAACGACCGGCTGGACGCCGGCCGTCGGGAAGGGGTCACCACGAGCGAGCGCATCGCCGTCGAGGGCGTTGCGGTCTCCACCGATCACTGGATCGGCGGTGAGCGCGTCGCATCGGCCGACCGGTTCGAGGATGTATCCCCGATCGACGAACGGGTCATCGCGAGCGTCGCGCGCGGCGGAGCGGCCGAAGCCCGCGCGGCCGTCGCCGCCGCGCGCGACGCCTTCGATGGCTGGGGCCGGACCACGCCCAAGGAACGAGCGGAAGTCCTCCACCGGATCGCGGACGGCGTCGAGGCGCGGGTTGCCGAGCTCGCGGCGGTGGAGACTCGGGACAATGGCTCGCTGTTGCGCTCGCACGTGCGCTCGGTGATGCCGCGGGTGGCGCGCAACTTCCGGTTCTTCGCGGATCGGCTCCTCGCGCTCGATGGGAGCGCGGACGCCACGTACGACGGCAACGCGGAGCGCGTCACGTGGGACCCGGCGGGCGTCACCGTCGTGATCAGTCCCTGGAACGCGCCCCTGATGCTCGCGACCTGGCGGATCGCACCCGCGCTGGCGGCGGGGAACACCGTGATCCAGAAGCCGCCCGAATGGGCTCCCCTCACCGCGTCGCTCCTGGCCGACATCGCGCGCGACGCCGGACTCCCCGACGGCGTCTTCAACGTCGTCCAGGGGGTCGGCGAGGAGGCCGGCGCCGCGCTGACGAGCGATCCCGGCGTCGCGCGCATCGCGTTCACCGGCTCCGTCGACACGGGGAGGCTGGTCGCGGAGGCAGCCGCCGCGAACCTCACGCCCGTATCGCTCGAGCTGGGCGGGAAGTCGCCGTTCGTGATCTTCGCCGACGCCGACCCCGACGCGGCGCTCGCGCAGGCGGTCAACCAGTTCGACAACGCCGGCCAGGTGTGTCTCGCCGGGACGCGGCTCCTGGTCGAGCGTTCCATCTACGACGACTTCATCGATCGGTTCACGGACGCCGCCGCCGCGATCCGCCAGGGGGACCCTCGCGAGGAGACGACGGACCTCGGGCCGTTGATCACCCGCGCCCATCTCGAGCGGGTCGACGGATTCGTCGAACGCGCGAAAGTGGCCGGTGCGCGCCTCGTCTTCGGTGGCGGGGTCTCCCCGGAGCTCGGCGGCCTCTATCACCGGCCCACGCTCTTCGTTGACGCACCCGGCGGCTCAGAGATCCTCACCAAGGAGGTCTTCGGGCCGGTCCTCACGGCGCAGCCGTTCGCGGACGAGGACGAGGCCGTCGCGCTCGCCAACGCCACCGACTTCGGATTGGCCGCCACGGTCTACACCTCGGACCTCGGTCGTGCCCAGCGGGTCTCCGAGCGGCTCGTCGCCGGGACCGTGTGGGTCAACTGCTTCTTCGTCCGCGACCTGAACGCTCCGTTCGGCGGCTCGAAGGATTCGGGGATCGGTCGCGAGGGCGGCGTGTGGAGCTTTGATTTCTACTCGGACGTGAAGAACACGGTCGTCGCGCCGGCGCCGCCGACCTCCGATCGTCCATCGGAAGGCGAGCAGGAGGGGAGGACTTGAGCCATGGGTGAGGTCGTCGGAGCAGGACTCATCGCGCACGTACCAACGATCATGTTGCCCGAGGAGGTCCGGCTGGAGATCAACGAGGGCAAGGAGATCAGCCTGGTCCCGGGGCTGCATCGTCTGAAGTCCGAGGTGATGGATCGCTTGCACCCGGATGTCGTGATCGTCTTCGACACCCACTGGGAATCGACCTTCGAGCACATCGTGACCTCACACGAACGACGGCAGGGTCATTTCACGAGCCACGAGCTCCCACGCGGGATGAGCGCGATCCCGTACGACATCCCGGGGGACCCGGGCCTCGCGCGCGCGATCGCACACCAGGCGGAGGGGCGCGACGACATCTGGATCCTGCCGTGCGACGACCCGTACCTGCCGATCTTCTACGGGACGATCAACATCTGGACGTACCTCGGCGACCCGGCGACCGCGTGGATCAGCGTCGCGGTCAACCAGACCTGCACCACCGAGGACTTCCTGTTGTTCGGCGAGCTGATCGGCTCGGCGATCGCGGGGCTGGACCGGCGCGTGGTCCTGCTCGCGTCCGGTGGCATGACCCACCGGTTCTTCCGCTTCCGCGAGCTCCGGCAGCACGAGGCGAGTGACCCGAGCCGCAACGTGATCTCACCGGAGGCATGGGCCGCCGACCGGCACGTGCTGGACATGCTGCGGAAGGGCGACCATGCGGGCGTGATCGACTGGATGCCGGAGTACCGCAAACACGCGCCCGAGGGGAAGTTCGGGCACTACCTGATGATGGCGGCCGCGATCGGCGGCTCGCGATGCCAGGCGCCCGGGGAACCGTTCAGCGACTACGAGGCGTCCGTCGGCACCGGCCAGGCCCACGTGTGGTTCGAGCGGCCGGGCGACGGATGGACGGGAGAAGGCACGGCGGCCTGAGCCGCCACTCGAGCCCGCGAGAGGGGGATCTTCATGGCAAACCAGTCCATGGCAAACCAAGAAGGGTCGGGCTATGAACGGCTGGGCGCGGCGAAGCTTTCCCTATGGGATTGCATCGCCCAGTCCGTGGGATTCATCGGGCCCGTGTTCTCGACCGCGTTCGTCTTCCCGTTGTTGATGGGTGTGCTCTCTGCGTCTGGGAAGGGAGCAGGGGTCGCAGCGCCCCTTGCCGTCCTGATCTCCGCGGTCGGCATCTTCGCGCTCGGCTGGATCGTGGCTCAATACGCGAAACGCATCCATGCCGCGGGCTCGCTGTACGACTACGTGTCGAACGGGCTCGGATCAACCCTCGGCTCGGCGGCAGGATGGCTCTACTACGGCGGGGCGATCGCATTGACGGTCGGTCTCGGCGTTTTCATCGGCGGATTCATCCACGACACGATCCTCACGGAGTTCAACAAGGAACCACTGCCGGTATGGGCATGGAACGTGATCTGGGCTGTCGTGCTGTTCTTCGTTCTGTACTTGGGGGTGAAGCTCTCAACGCGGCTGCAACTCGGCCTCGCCCTCGTGTCGATGCTCGTGCTGCTGGCGTTCAACATCTACGTGATCGCCAAGGTAGGAAGCGGCAACGACCTCGGCAAGGCGTTCGACCCGAGCGGATCCACCACGGGGAATCTGAGCGGGGTCCTCTTCGGCGTCCTCTACGGGCTGCTGATCTTCGTGGGGTTCGAAACCGCCGCGAATCTGGCTGAGGAGACGTCGCAACCGAAGCGACAGATCCCGAGGGCGGTGCTGCTGTCGGTGGCCATCGTCTCGGTCTTCTATCTGATCGGTTCCTACACGCAGGTCGCCGGGTTCCATTTCAGCTTGGAGACGTTCTCGACTCCCGACGTCTTCCTCGCCCCGGTGTTCGCGCTCGGCGGCCAATACAGCTCCACCGGAACGGTCCGGCTCCTCGAGCTCATCGTGTTGCTCGACATGATGGCCGTCGGGATCGGTGCCGCGGTCGCTTCCACGAGGGGCGTCTTCGCGATGTCGCGGGACCGCCGCCTCCCGGGCATCCTCGCGAAGGTGTCTGCCCGCTTCGGGACTCCCGCGGGGGCGATCGTGTTCCTGATGGTCATCCAAGCCCTCCTGATCTGGGCGACCCAGGCCTGGACGTCGCTGTTCGCATTACCCGACACGCCTCACTACGCGGCGATCTTCGGGTGGATGTCGACGTTCGGGGCGTTCGCGCTCGTGGTCGTGTATCTGATGATGTCGATCGGGGCTCTCGTCGGGCTCCAGGATCACCCGAATCGGGTCGGACTGTGGATCGCGGCGCTACTCGGCATCGCCGTCACCGGAGGGGCCGTGTACGGAGCCTTCTATCAGGTGAAGAGCCCGACACTGCTCGCGCCGATGTACGCCGCGGTCCTGTTCGTGATCGGGCTGATCGCGGCGCTCCTCTTCAAGGGTCGTCAACCCGCGCGCATCGCCCTCCCGGAGCTCCGAACGCATCAGGAGTAGGGGGACGAAGCGGCCGGGGCTCCGGAAGGAGTTCCGGCCGCTCGCCTGAGGTCCCATGACGCCTCCGAAGCTGATCCTGATCCTCAGTGAGAACTGGACCCTCGTGCCACCGAACGACCTGCGGTCGCTCGTACGGATGGCCCTCGACGCGGAGGACGCGGGGTTCGACGCGGTGATGGTGAGCGAGCACGTCGTGCTCGGGTCGAGCTCCGGCAAGGCCGGCCAGCCCGAGAATCCCCGGGACTATGCGCTGCCCGAGAACCAAGACCCGCGGACGCCGTGGCCGAGCTCCCTCCTGCTGCTGGCCGCGGTCGCAGCCGCGACCGAGCGCATCCGCTTGGTCGCCGGCGCCGTGATCCCACCCCTTCGTCATCCGCTGCTCCTGGCGAAAGAGCTGGCGACGCTCGACCTGCTTTCCGAAGGCCGTCTCGTCGTGCAGCCGACGGTCAGCTGGCATCGCGACGAGTACGAGGCGCTGGGCGTCCCATACCGGGAGCGCGGCGAGCGGCTCGACGAGCACCTGGCCGTGTGGCGAAGCGTCTGGGCGATGAGCCCGGCGTCCTTCGAGGGCCGGCATTACCGGTTCACCGACGTCTTCCTCGAACCGAAGCCCTTCCGCCCCGAGGGGCCGCCGCTCTGGTTCGGGGGGGCGCGCCTGCACGACCGTCTGCTCCACCGGCTGGTGGTCTACGGGAGCGGATTCAACCCCCTCGGACGCCCGACCTCGGACGACCTCGATCGCCTGCGCGCGGCGATGGCGGAGGCGGGGCGCAGCATCGACGAGCTCGAGATGGTGGGCGGCACGAGGGGCGCGTTCCGCGCTGCCGGCGGCGTGGCCGATCTGGGGGAAGCCCTGGGAGCGGTCCCCGAGCAGCTCGAAGCGGGCTTCACCTCGATCTGCATCAAGCCATCGCAGTTCACCGACGATCCGGCGGCGCTCGGTGCGCTGTGCCGGGACATCGTCGCGCGCGTCTCGGCACTGACGGCTTGACGGTCGCGCTCAGCCGCCCGGGTCGTCGAACGCGAGGCTCCCCACATCGACCGCCATCTGGCCGCCATCGGCGACGAGCATGGCGCCGTTGACGATCGAGGCATCGTCGCTCGCGAGGAACAGGCAGCAGGCGGCGATCTCCTCCGCGATCGCCGGCCGCCGCGCCGGCACGTGGGCGGTCGCGAGCAGGTACGCGGCGTTGCGCGAGATGCCGCGCTCCACGGCGAGTTCGTCCATCGACCCGTCGCCGAGCGGCGTGACGACCCAGCCGGGGCACACGGCGTTCGTCCGAACGCCGTGGGGCCCGTAGTCCACCACGAGCGACCGCATCAAGCCCAAGAGCGCAGTCTTGGAGGTGACGTAGGCAGCGGACCCGGCGGAGCTCACGAGGCCCGAGACGCTGGACACCAGCACGATCGCTCCGTTCCCGTGCTCCTGCAACGATGGCAGTGCCGCTCGAACGAGCAGCAGCGGTGCCGTGACGTTCACGTCGAGGGTCCGTTGCCAGGACTCGTCGGATAGCTCGCCGGCGGCACCGCCCAGCGCGATCGCCGCGTTCGCGATCACGATGTCGATCCGGCCGAACGAGTCGAGCGTCGTCCGGACGAGCTGCGAGACGTCGGCGGGGTCGGCGGCGTCGCCGGGCACGGCGACGCCGCCGATCTCATCCGCAACCGACCGGACCGGTTCCTCGCGGCGCCCGCTGACGACGACGCGGGCCCCCTCCTGCGCGAACCGCCGCGCGGTGGCGGCACCGATCCCGGTGCCGCCACCGCTCACGATCGCGACCTTCCCCTCGAGTCGCACGCGTGATCCTTCCGAACCGCCGTCAGTGGAACGGCAGGTAGTAGCCGATCTCCCAGGGCGTCACGTCCGTGGTCGCGGGGTCGGCGCCCGAGGCCAGGTACCGCTCCCACTCGGCGCGCTTGAGGATCGTGAACGCCTCGACGAGCTCGCGGCCCACGGCGTCGACCAGCTCGTCGTCCTTCGCGAGCGCGTCGAGCGCCGCATCCAGGTTGGGCGGGATCCGAACGTCCGTGTTGGGCGGGGCGCCCGGTTCCTGCGGGGGAGGAAGCTCCACCTCGTTCTGGACGCCCAGCCGGGCCGCGTGCAGGACGGCAGCCGCCGCGAGGTACGGGTTCGCGGCCGCATCCGACGTCCGCTGCTCGAGCCGGGTCCCCGCGCCTCGCGCGGGGGGCACGCGCACCGTGACCGAGCGGTCGTCGTGGCCCCAGTTCGCCCAGTAGCCGTTCAGCATGTCGGGCTGCAGACGCTTGTACGCGTTCACGTGCGGAGCGAGGATCGCGGCCATGCCCTCGTGGTGGAGCAGGAGCCCGGCGATGCATCTCCGAGCGAGGTCGGAGAGGCCTTCGGGATCGTTCGGATCGTGGAACGCGTTCGACCCGTCGGCCCGACGGAAGGACAGGTTGATGTGGAGTCCGCTGCCACCGCGGTCGCCGAGCGGCCTCCCGAGGAACGTCGCGAGCTTCCCGTGCCGCTCGCAGATCTCGCGGACGAGCAACTTGAACAAGAAGGCCTCATCGGCCGCCGGGATCGCGTCGTCGTACCGGATGTTGACCTCGTAGGCGGCGTTGTCGTACTCGCTACACCAGCTCTCGACGGGGAAGCCGCATCCCAGCGCGACGTCGACGAGGTCGTCGATCGTGCCCGACGGGTCCACCGACATCCCCGTTCCGTACACCCGGTGCCCGGGGATCGACACCGGCTGCCACCCGCCGTCGTCGCCGGGCTCCAGCAGGTAGAACTCGAGCTCGAACGCGACCTGCGGCTCGAGCCCCATGTCCTCCCACGCTCGGCACGCCTCCCGGAGGGCGTGGCGGGTGTCCCAGGGCGCCGGCTCGCCGTGCAGCTCGACGTCCGCGAGCCCGATCACGGTGTTCGCTTCCCATCCCGGTCGCAGCGACTCGCGATCGAGCATCGCCTCGACATCGTGCAGACCGACGTCGAACTGGGTCCGCGGGATCGCGAGGATCTCCTTGTCGTGCGTGAGCGGATAGACGCCGATGCAGAAGGCCGCCATCCCCGTCGAGCTCCAATCTCCGAAGAGGTACTTCCCCCGCTCGAGACCGTGGATGTCCGGGTAGAGGAGTCGCAGGCGCTTCCCGTCCGTATCCATCGACCGCTCCTTCGCCCGCGTCGCGCGGTTTGCGCGCGGCGATGATTCGGCCCCAAAATACCTCAGCCGCGCGACCGTTGGGAGGGATCCGTGAGCCTCGGCGAGACCGTGACGCTGGAGCAACTGGAGACCGACCCGTATCCGGTGTTCGCACGGCTGCGGGACGATGAACCCGTCAGCTGGGTGCCCGCCGTACAGCTGTGGCTGGTAACCCGCTACGACGACGTCCGTGGAGTGGATCTGGCGCCGGACGTGTTCACGGGTGCAACGACGCCGTCGACCCTCAATCGCACGATGGGCACGAACATGCTCGGATCGGAGGGGCCCGACCAGCAGCGCGTCCGGCGCATCACGGAAGCGCCGTTCCGGCCGCGCGACGTCGAGGCGCGGATGCACGGGATGATCCCGAAGCTGGCGCGCGAGCTCATCGACGACATCGCCGACCGTGGGGAAGCGGATCTGTTCACGGCGTTCTGCGACCCGATGTCGGTCCGGTCGCTCCGGTTCATGCTCGGGCTCGAGGAGGTCCCTTGGGAAGCCATCCTCGGATGGAACCAGGCGATGATGCTCGGTCTCGCGAATTTCGAAGGCGATCCCGACAAGCAGGCACCGGCCGATCGCGCGAGCGCCGAGCTCGGCGCCGCGATCGAGCGGGTGCTTGATCGGCTGGAAGAACGGCCCGACGGCTCCGTCCTGTCATGGATGCTCCATCACGATGCGGACGGGGGTCGCATGAGCCGGACGGAGATCGTCGCGAACACGAAGCTGATGCTCTCCGGGGGACTTCAGGAGCCGCGCGACCTGATCGCGCTCGCGGTCTGGTCCCTCGGCTCGCATCCCGAGCAACTCGACGAGGTCACGAGCGATCGCTCGCTCGTGAAGAAGGCCGTGGAGGAGACGCTTCGCTGGTGCGGTCCCGTCGGAACCTCGACGCGGCAGACCACGAGATCCGTCGTCCTCGAGGGGGTGGAGCTCCCGGAGGGCTCGCTGATCGGCGCCGTGCTCTCGTCGGCCAACCGGGATCCGCGCCGGTTCACCGATCCCGATCGGTTCGACCTGCATCGGACCGACGGCGCGCATCTGGCGTTCGCGATCGGTACGCACTTCTGCTTGGGGGCATGGTTCGGGCGCCATCTGGCGCGCGTGTCGCTCGAGATCCTCCTCGGTCGCCTCCCCAACCTGCGCCTCGATCCCGCGCGACCGGTCGAGCTCCGGGGGTGGGAGTTCCGGGCTCCGATGTCGACGTGGGTCCGGTGGGACGCGTGAGGCACGCCCGCAGCCCGGCGCGGGCCGAGACGGTCGGGAGCCTGCTCCGGCCGGCGGCGCTGCGAGCCGCCGTGGCGCGGTTCTACGACGAAGGTCATTCCGCGGTGCTCGCAGAGGAGCGCGCGAAAGATGCGAGCGAGCTGAGGGCCACCGAGGACGAAGCGATCAGGGAGGCCGTCCGCCGTCAGATCGCGTGCGGGCTCGATGTGATCACGGACGGTGAGTTCCGCCGGTGGATGTTCATGAACTCCTTCTACGACGCGGTGTCCGGCGTGCGGACAGGCAAGACGGTCGTGTTCCGGAACGCCGACGGTGAGGAGGTCGAACTGCGCATCCACGAGATCGTCGATCGGCTCCGACCCGTGGACGCACCCGGCGCGCGCGAGGCGGCGTTCATGAAGGACGCGTCGGGCGGATTCCCGTTCAAGGTGACGTTCCCGGCGGCGTCGATCTTCACGCACCCGCTGACGACGGTCGTCGGTGCAGATGGGAGCGGCTACGGGTCGCTGGATGAGTTCGTATCGGACGCCGTCGAGATCGAGCGAGGGCTGGTGGCCGACGCGATCCGTGCCGGGGCGACGTCGATCCAGTTCGATTTCCCGCTGTATCCGTACCTCGTCGACCCCGCGTGGGTGGCTCGGTTCACGGCTCGGGGGCACCGGATCGAGGATCTCGTGGATGCGGCGATCGGAGCCGACACCGAGGTGCTTCGCGACATCCCGGACGACATCACGGTCGCGCTGCACATCTGTCGAGGGAACTTCCGCTCCTCCTGGATGTGCGAGGGCTCGCTGGAACCCGTCGCCGAACGGGTCTTCGGAGCGTTGCCGTACGACACGTTCCTCGTCGAATGGGACGACCTCGACCGCGACGGAGGGTTCGAGCCGATCCGGTTCCTGCGCGCCGACGCGCTGATGGTGATGGGCATCGTGTCGACGAAGTCGCCGGCGATGGAAACCGAGGATACGCTCCTCGCTCGGATGGACGAAGCCGCGAGGATCGCCGGGGGCCTGGAGCGGCTCGCGATCTCGCCGCAGTGTGGGTTCGCGTCGGTCGTCATCGGCAACCGGATCGACGAGGACGTACAGTGGCGCAAGCTCGAGCTCGTGGGTCGCGTGGCCGATCGCCTGTGGGGGACCGTCGATCGATGAACGAGCCCGAGCGGCCTCTGCGCCTCGACGCCACCCGCGAGGAGGCGCTCGAGCACGCCGCGAAGCTGGTCGCCGAAGCGTGGCGGTCGTTCGACCGGTTCCGACCCGAGGAGCCCGCCTTGGACGAGCGCGTGCGCGAGTTGATCCGCGGCGCCCTGCCGGAAGACCCGGTGCCCGTCCACGAGGCGCTCGACGATGCAGCGAGGATCCTGGACGAGTCGATCGCCCAACCTCGGCCACGGTATTTCGCGTTCATCGGCTCGTCGGGGCTGGAGATCGGGACGATCGGGGATCTGCTGGCGCAGACGTACGACATCAATCTGGCCGTCGACGCACGCGCCGCCACTGTAGTGGAGCACCAAGCGGTGCGCTGGGTGGCCGAGTTCGTGGGGTACCCGTCCGCGGACGGCGCGTTCACGAGCGGCGGCACGATCAGCAACCTGACGGCGATCGCGGCGGCGCGAGAACGGGCCTTGCCCGGCTCGCGCCACCGGGGTCTCATCGCCGGTCATCCCGCCGTCTACTGCTCCGAAGAGGTCCATTACTCGGTCACGCGCGCGGTCGAGCTGCTGGGGATCGGCTCGGACAACCTCCGCGCGATCCCGCTCGACGGGCTTCGTCGGATGCGGCCGGATCTGCTCGCAGCGACGATCGACGCCGATGTTGCAGCGGGGGTCACGCCGGTGGCCGTGATCGCGACCGCGGGGACGACCCTCACGGGCGCCGTCGATCCGATCGCGGGCCTCGCCGACGTCTGCGAGCCCCGCGACGTCTGGCTCCATGTCGACGGCGCGTACGGGCTTCCCGCCGCCGCCGTCCGTCCCGAGCTGTTCGGCGGCCTGGAGCGGGCGGACTCGTGCTCGATCGACGCACACAAGTGGCTCTACGTCCCCAAGGCATGCGGGGTCGTGATGAGCCGTCACGCGGGGGCCTTCGCCGGCGCCTTCGCTCACGAGGAGGGCTACCTCCCGCACCAGCAGCACGAGCTGCACGCCGCAGATATCACGCTCGAGTACTCGAGGCCCTTCCGGGCGCTGAAGGCGTGGCTCGCCTTCCGCGCCCACGGGGCGCGGCAGTTCCGCGAGGCGATCGCTCGGAACCTCGACGAGGCGGAACTGCTGTACCGGCACGCGCAGGCCACCGAGGACTTCGAGGTCATGGAGGCGCCGCCGCAGCTGTCGATCACCCCCATCCGCCACGTGCCGCGCGATGTGGTTCCGAACCCCCACAACGAGGCCCTGGCGGATGCGATCCAGTCCGACGGACGGGTGTACCTGGCGTCGGCGCTGATCGACGGCGACGTGTGGCTCCGGCCGTGTTTCGTCAACTTCCGGACGACCGACGAAGATGTACTCGCGTTGATGGACGTGGCGCGGGAGCTGGGGGAGCGCCTCGCGCGCGAAGGAGCATGAGCGTCGACGGCCTCCTCCCCGACGAGCGGAAGGTGCTCGAGCAACTCGGGCACCTCCCCCTCGACTTCCGCGCGATGTGGGCCATCTCCAATCTGTTCCGGAGCTCCGCGGCGATCCGCCGCCACATGGAGGGGAGGGTGCTTGCCCCCGACCGCCTGTCCTGGACGTCTTTCGTGGGGTTGTGGGTGCTCTGGGTGTGGGGCGAGCTCGGTGCCAACGCGTTCGCGGACGCGGTGGGCATCAGCCGTCCGACCGCCACCGGGGTCCTGCGAACCCTCGAGGGCCGCGGGTGGGCCACCCGGCGGAAGGATCCGGCCGACGGCAGGGGCGTCCTGGTATCGCTGACGCGTGAGGGGCGAACCAAGATCGAGCAGTTGTTCCCTCGGTTCAACGCAGAGGAGGCTACGGTCGCCGGCGCGCTCTCGGCCGCGGAACAGGACGAGCTCGCGAGGCTCCTCAGGACGGTGGCGCGGTCCGTCTGATCACGGGTCGGCGTCATCGCCATGACGTTTCCGTGCCGCCCTGAACCGGGTCACGGCCGACGGCGCACCCGGTGCGATGGTGACCAGGTGGATCCGTCGCGCGATCGTGGGGGCGGCGTGTGCCGTGATCGCGGCCGCCGTCTTCGTGAACGCGGTCCCGCGAGCCACCGTGGTGGCCGCACCGATCCCATCGCTTCAGATCGCTGGCGGCATCCACACGATCAAGCACGTGATCGTCGTCATGCAGGAGAACCGCTCGTTCGACAACTACTTCGGGACCTTCCCAGGCGCGGACGGCATCCCGCGGCAGGGAACGAGACCGTCCGCCTGCCTCCCGGATCCGCGCCTCGGACACTGTGTCGATCCCTTCCACGACGTTCACCTGATCGACGCGGGTGGCCCGCATACGCTTCAGGCCGCTCGAGAGGACATCGACGGCGGACGCATGGACGGCTTCGTCCGAGCGTCCCTCGAGGGCCGGCAGCGGCTCTGCGTCGCTGACCCGCACGAACCCAGCTGCGGCGCGTCTTCGCAGCCGACCCCCACCCCGGACGTGATGGGGTACCACACGGCTTCGGAGATCCCGAACTACTGGGCATACGCGTACCACTTCGTCCTGCAGGATCATCTGTTCGAAGGGGTGCGATCCTGGAGCCTTCCGTCCCACCTCGATCTGGTTTCGGGCTGGAGCGCTCGGTGCACCGACCCGAACGATCCCACCACGTGCTCCACCTACCTCGGATTCCTGCCGGGCGCCATCGCTCGAGCGGCACAGTCGAACGTCGTCCGGACCCGCCCGTACGCGTGGACCGATCTCACCTATCTCTTGCACGAGGCCCACGTGAGCTGGCGCTACTTCGTCGCGAACGGCAGCCAGCCGGACTGCGCCGGCGGGCAGATGGCGTGTCGTCCCCGTCCGCAGTCAGCAACCACTCCGGGCATCTGGAACCCGCTCCCCGGCTTCCGGACGGTGTGGGCGGACCATCAGGTCTCCGATGTCCAGCCGGCCCGTTCGTACTTCCGTGACGCGCGGCACGGGACCCTCCCGTCGGTCTCCTGGATCGTTCCCAACGACCGCCACAGCGAACACCCTCCGAACTCGATCGCCGCCGGGCAGGCGTGGGCGACGCGGATCGTGAACGCCTCGATGCGCAGCCCCGACTGGAACAGCACCGCGATCTTCCTCTCGTGGGATGACTGGGGCGGCTTCTACGACCATGTCGTGCCGCCGACGGTGAACGCTCAGGGGCTCGGCTTCCGCGTCCCCGGTCTGGTGATCAGCCCGTACGCGAGGCGCGGGTACATCGACCACCAGGTCCTGTCGACCGACTCGTACCTGCGGTTCATCGAGGACGACTTCCTGGGTGGCCAGCGGATCGATCCCGCGACCGACGGGAGGCCGGATAGCCGCCCGTTCGTCGCCGAGGACGCTCCGGGTCTCGGCGATCTCTCGGCCGACTTCAACTTCGCTGGGGCGCCTCGACCTGCGTTGCTGCTTCCGCTCCACCCGACCGCGGTGCGCGGTCGGCCGCGCTGATCACCGCGGGTGGATCTGGACGGGCATCTTCTTGATCCCGTTGACGAAATCGGACCGGATGCGCTCGACCGGTCCCATGATCTCGATCGAGCGAAGACGGGGCAGCAGCTCTTGGAAGAGGATCTTCGTTTCCAGCCGGGCGAGGTGCGCCCCCAGACAGAAGTGCGGCCCTCCCGGTCCGAACGTAACGTGGTCGTTCGGCGTCCTCGTCACATCGAACAGGTATGGGTCCGGGAAGACCTCCTCGTCGCGGTTGGCGCTGATGTACCAGGTCACGACCTTGTCGCCGGCCTTGATCTGCTGACCCCGCATCTCCACGTCCCGGGTCGCCGTCCTGCGGAAATGCATCACGGGGGTCGCCCAGCGGAGGATCTCTTCAACCGCCCGAGGGATCCGGTCGGGCTCGTCCTGGAGGAGCTGGAGCTGATCGGGGTGCTCGGCGAGGGCGAGCATGCCGGAGCTGATCGTGTGGCGGGTGGTTTCGTTGCCGGCGATCAACAGGAGCGCGAAGTAGTTGTGGTACTCGCGCTCGCTCAGAGCGCCCTCGCTCTGCGCGGCCACCAGGGCCGCGATCACGTCGTCCGCCGGCTCCGCCAGCCGCAGATCGCGCTGGCGGTCGGCGTACGCGAACACCTTGCGCGCCGTCGGCGATCGGAAGGGCAGCAGCCGGTACTCCTCGGTGTCCTCGCGGTCGACCACTGCTGCGGACAGGTCGGGATCCTGGTTGGCGATCATCTGGTCGCCCCACTCGATCAGCGCCGGTGCGTCCTCTTGTGGCACCGTGAAGATCGAGCAGAGGAACCGGATCGGGAGCTCGCGGCTGATCTCGCTCACGAAGTCGAACGGCTCACCCGAGGCGAGGGCGCGGTCGAGCACGCCTCGCGCGACGTCGCGAATCCACTCCTCGTAGACGCCGACCCCGCGCGCACTGAACCGCTTCGAGCAGATCTTCCGCATCTGTGTGTGGCGCGGCGGATCCGTCTCGAGCATCGAATTCCGGATCTGCAGCTGCTCCTCGTCGAGCTCCTCCAGACCGACGGCTCCGATCTCGGAGGAGAACGTCTCCCAGTCCATGTGGATGGCGGTGAGGTCATCGTGTCGCGTGATGGCCCAGAACCCGCGGTTCGGTGGCTGCTCGGGATGCCAGACGACGGGATGATCGTGGCGGAGCCGGTCGAACCACGCGAACGGGATGGCTTCGACGTAGTGGTCGGGGTTCGCGAGGTCGATCTGTCCGAGCTCGTCGATCATGCCTCAGACGGTACCTCCCGTCGCGGCCTTCGCCTCGACGGCCTTCTTCAGGTTCCGGAGCGAGGTCATGGCGTCCTTGCGGATCGCGGGGTAGGCGAGGGCGAAGACGACGGGGCTGATGCTCCCCGTGACATGCTTGGACAGGGTCGTCCCTCCGCCGTTTGGCCGCAGGGTGTAATCGTTCTCGTACCAGGAATCCTTCTTGCCGTCCTGATGCTGATCCGAACGGATCGAGAACTCGCGCGGCCGGTCGAACTTCGTAACGGAGATATCGGCGGATACGGCTTTGCCGGTGAAGACGCCGCTCGAGTGGTACGTGGCGGTCGAGCCGGGCCCGTCACCGCTCGTCTGTGCCATCGTCATCTGGGACTTCGGATTGGCCCACGACGGATGCCGCTCGACGTGCGAGAGCTCGTCGAAGATCAGCTCGGGCGGCGCGTCGATCTGGATCGTGAACTCGGGCATGGGCCCCTCCTTCAGGCGGCCGCCTGGCGGCGGCGTTCACCCTGTTGACGAACCGGCGGATGCGGTTCCGACAGCGAGCCTAGAAGAACGGGTTGGAGAACGCGAGTGGGAGGCTCCCTCCTAGCCTCGGCGAGGCGCGCGGACGCCGCGGAACTCCCAGTCTCCTCCCAGGGCGGTGGAGACGACCTCTTCGGACGCGCTCGGCTGCGCGCCGACGTCGTCGCGGATCGGGGCGCGGCCCTCAACGATCGCGTTGCGAAGGGTGCCGAGCCCTTCGACCTCGACCTCGACGACATCGCCGGGCTCGACCGGTCGCGAGTTGGCCGGCGTCCCTGACAGGATGACGTCGCCGGGCTCAAGGGTGATCGTCCGCGCGAGATCGGCGACTAGGTAATGCATGTCCCAGATCATCTCGTCGGTGTTGCCCGATTGCGCGGTCGCGCCGTTGACCCTCGTCTCGATCGCCTTGCCGTGGAAATCCCAGTCGTCCACCAGGCCGGGCCCCAGCGGGCACAAGGTGTCCGAGCCCTTCACCCGCAGCATCGAGCCCGCATCCGTGTCTCGGAAGTCGTGCAGGCCGAAGTCGTTCGCGATCGTGAAGCCACGGATGAAAGACCCGGCGTCGTGCGGGTCCACGTGCTTCGCTCGCCGGCCGATCACGATCGCGATCTCGCCCTCGTAGTTGAGGAAGCGACACCGCGGCGGCCGCACGACCTCGCCGTCGTGCGCATTCAACGCGGAGATCGGCTTGTGGAAGTACGTCGGGGCATCGCCGAGCGTCACCTGGAACTCCGCTCGGCGGCTCTCGTAGTTCAGATGGACGCAGATGATCTTCGTCGGCTCGACGGGCGGGGCGTGCACGGCTGCGTCAACCGTGAACGTACGACCGTCCGGCGCGATCAGCGCGTCACCGTCTCGCGTGACCGTCGTCGGTATCCCGCCCACGAGAACCCGTCGTGTCTCCACCGGCCGTAGGATAGGCCGCGTGCCGGATCTGAGCGGGTTCTTCGCGCCGCGTTCCCCCGAGGGGCGCGCCTCCATCATCCCCGCCCCGCCCTGGCACTACTCCGGCGACGTGCTGACGCTCGAGTACCGGGCCGCACCGGGCGCGGTCGCGTCGTGGTTGCCCGTCGGCATCGAACCGGCGGACGATGAGCCCGACGCCGTCGCCGTCGTCTTCGCCGACTGGCAGTCGTCGTCCGACGGCGGCGGGGAGCTCCTCGATCCCGTCCGTTCGCAATACAAGGAATGCTTCGTGGTCGTCCGCTGTCGCTATCACGGGGAGACGTTCTCCCGGTGCGTCCTGATCTGGGTCGACAAGGACTTCGCGCTCGCGCGCGGGTGGTTCCAGGGGTATCCGAAGAAGCTCGGGTCCATCTGGATGACCCGTCCGGTCGGGGTGGGACGAGCCGGCCCCCGGCTCGAGCCGGGTGGCTCGTTCGGAGCGACGCTCGCGGCGAACGACCGACGGCTGATCGATTGCCGCTTCACGATCGAGCGCGGGTCCGACACGGGAGGGTTCGTCAACGCGCTCCCCATGTTGCACTCACGTTGGATGCCCGCGATCGACGCCACGGGGTCCGACGTCCTGAACGAGATCGTGACGTTGCGTTCACGCGACGTGGACCTGGGGCCGGCCTTCACGGGATCCTTCGAACTCACGCTTCACGATGTGCCCGGAGAGGAGCTCGCCTCGCTGGCACCGGTCGAGCCGATCGCCGGGTACTGGCGGCAGGTCGGCGCCACGTTCACGGGCGGCGAACATCTAGCGTAACGCCCTTCGGCGGTTCGGGGCGATGCGATAGCCTCGCTGGCCTATGCGACTGCTGCGGTTCCGTCACGGCGAACGCATCTCGACGGGTGCCGTCCAACCGGGTTCGGACACGGTGCAGGTGATCGCCGGCACGTTCTTCGACGATCCGCTCCCGACCGGGGAGGAGGTGTCGATCGACGACGTCATGCTGCTCGCGCCCGTCCTACCGTCGAAGCTCGTCTGCGTCGGGAAGAACTACGCGGCGCACGCGGCGGAGTTCGGGATGGAGGTGCCGGAGGAGCCCCTGCTGTTCCTGAAGCCTTCGACGGCGGTCGTCGGACCGGGCGATCCCATCCGGTTGCTCCCGATCAACGATCGGACGGACTACGAGGGTGAGCTCGCCGTCGTGATTGGCCGCCCGGCGAGGAACGTGCGGGCCGAGGACGCCTCCCGGTTCATCTTGGGGTTCACGTGCGCGAACGACGTCACGTTGCGAGACCTCCAGCGGCCGGACGATCAATGGACCAGGGCGAAGGGCTTCGACGGGTCGTGTCCGCTCGGCCCGTGGATCGAGACGTCGGTGGACCCCACCGATGCCTTCGTGGAGACACGGTTGAACGGCGACGTCGTCCAGCGCGCGAGCACCGCCGACATGGTCTTCGGGGTGGCCGAGCTGATCGAGTACATCACCACCTTCATGACGCTCCTGCCCGGGGACGTGCTGCTGACCGGGACCCCGGAGGGCGTGGGCCGGCTGCGCTCGGGCGACATCGTGGAGGTGGAGGTCGAAGGCGTTGGGACGCTCCGCAACGGGGTGACCGGGCCGTGACGGTCCGCTGCCGGTTCGCCCCGGCGCCGTCCGGCTCGCTCCACGTCGGGAACGTTCGGAGCGCGCTCTTCTCGTGGTTGTGGGCGCGGCGGAACGATGGCGTCTTCATCCTGCGGGTCGAAGATACGGACGCGTCTCGCGTCACCGAGGAGGCGTTCCGGGGGGTGCTGGACGATCTTCGGTGGCTCGGTCTGGATTGGGATGAGGGACCGGAGGTCGGGGGACCACACGGGCCCTACCGGCAATCCGAGCGCCTCGGCATCTACCGGGACATGGTCGAGCGCCTCCTCCACCAGGGCGACGCGTACCGGTGTTACTGCACCGAGCACGAGCTGAACGAGCGCAAGAAGGCCGCGCTCGCGCGCGGCGAGCCGCCCGGCTACGACGGCCGGTGCCGGACGCTCACGGATGCCGAACGCGCCGCGTTCGTAGCCGAGGGTCGCACGTCCGTCGTCCGCTTCCACATGCCCGATCGCGAGTGGGTCGTGCACGATCTCGTGAAAGGGGAGGTGCGCTGGTCCGCGGGCGACCTCCGCGACTTCGTCCTGGAACGCTCCGACGGCTCGCCGGTGTTCCTGCTCGCCGTCGCGGTGGACGACATGTTGATGGCCGTGACCCACGTCGTTCGCGGCGACGACCTGCTCGCGAGCGCCCCGCGGAACGCGGCCGTGATCCAGGCGCTGGGGGGTGAGCCACCGGCGTACGCGCATCTGCCGCAGGTGGTGGGGCCCGATCGGAAGCCGCTCTCGAAGCGCCACGGTTCGACGAGCGTGGAGGCGTTCCGGGAGCAGGGTTTCCTCTCGGAGGCGCTCGTCAACTATCTCGCGCTCCTCGGGTGGTCCCCGGGGGACGATCGCGAGATCGTTCCGCGTGACGAGCTGATCGCGTCGTTCGATCTGGCGCGTGTATCGAGCAACCCGGCCGCGTTCGATATCGAGAAGTTGACCTGGATGAACACGCACTACGTCCAGCAGCTCGACGACGACGAGCTCGCAGCCCGGACCGTGCACTTCCTCACCCAAGCCGGACTCGGGGTCGACCCCGTGACGCTTCGCAAGGCCATGCCGATGGTGCGAGAGCGGATCCATACCCTCCGCGACGCCGTCGATCTGCTCACCTTCCTGTTCTCGGACGACGTCACCCCAAACGAGAAGGGTGCCAACCTGATCGCGAAGGCCCCGGAGGGCTACCTCAAGGAAGCGGCGGATGCGCTCGATGGTCTTGCGACATGGGACGCCGAACGGATCGCCGCGACGCTCGACGTGCTCGCCCAGGGAGCGGGGCTCAACCGGACGAAGGGCTGGCAGCCGATCCGCGCGGCGGTCACGGGTTCGAACGTGTCGCCGCCGCTCCCGGAGTCGCTCGAGCTGCTCGGCCGCGAGCGGACCGTCGCCAGGATCCGGGCGGCCGCGCGATGATCCGTGCCGTCGCGGGCCTGGTCGCCGTGCTCTCGTTGATCGCGGGGACAGGGACGCCGCCGGCCAGCGGCACCGAGCCCGAGGCGACCTCGTTCATGGTCTCCGGTCTCCGACCGCCGATCGTGTGGAAGCCGATCCCGTTCGGAGCCAGGCGGAAGGCCCAGATGGCTGCCTACTCGAAGCGCCACTACGGACGGCACGCGTGGCGACTGCGCGGCCCGAAGGTCGTCGTCGAGCATTACACGGCCGGCATGACCTGGCAGGGTGCCTGGAACACGTTCGCGGCCAACTCGGTGCACAACGGCGAGCTCCCTGGCACCTGCGCGCACTTCATCATCGACCGCGACGGAACGATCTACCAGCTGGTTCATCTGTGGATCCGCTGTCGCCATGCCGTCGGCATGAACTACACCGCGATCGGGATCGAGCACGTCGGGACCAGCGATCAGATGGTGCTCGGCGACGCGGCACAGATGCGTTCCTCGTTGCGACTGACCCTCTGGTTGATGGCGAAGTACCACATCAACATCGGCAACGTGGTCGGGCACAACGAGACGCTCTACAGCCCGTATCGTCTCGAGCTCTACCCGTCGTGGCAGTGCCTTGTGCATGCCGACTTCCCGCACTGGGCCATGAAGAGATACCGAACCCGGCTCCGCGACGTGGCCGGCAAACGGGGCGTCCGGGTCGGCAAGGGGCCGCTCTGGATCAACCGATACGGGTGCTGAGGACGCGGGATCCCGGTCCTTGCCTCCCGTCGCCGAGAGGCGCAGGATGGGGGTGAGGGGGTCTGGATGGGGAAGGTCCTCACGTTGCCCGAGCGCCAGGACGCTCTGGGCGGATGGCATCAGGTGCTGCGAGAGGTCTGCTACGGCTGCGGCTGCCACTACCTCTCCGCGGAGGACGACCATGATCTCGTCTGGGAGCCCGGACGCGAGGTGCAGCGGGGTTGTTCGGACGAGCTCTGCGAGTGTCACACTGCGCCGCTGATCGGCGAGCGCCGGGACTGACGACTCAGATCCCCCTCCGCATCGCCAGGATCTGGATGATCGCGGCCTGATCGATCGTTGTCGTCCGATCGTAGGAGCCGAGCCCGCCTCGCGTGAACAGCCCCGTTCCGGGATCGAGCGCCTCACCCAGCAAGCGCTCCACGTACGAAGCCATCAGGCTCGAGGCCCCGGACCGAGCCGCGGGAAGGGCCAGCAGCGCGCGGAACCAGATCGCGAGGAACGGCGGCGGTTCCTGCCACAGTCGCTCGGCCCGGAACAGGGCGAGCGACGAGCGGGCGGTGGCGTCCGCCTGCTCGGTGCGTCCGAGCATGCGGAGCGCTGCGATGGATGCGCCCTGGTTGTAGCTGAAGACCTTTGGGTCGACGCTCGCTCCGTCGATGTGATCCGCGTAGAGCCCGTCCGGGCCGCGGAGCGTCGCGTCCAGCCACTCCATCGCGCGGAGCGCGAAGGCATCGTCGCCGAGGCTGGAGGCGAGCCACGCCGCCGAAGCGGTGCTGCACGTGTTCCGCGACGTGCCGCCCTCGACCCACAGGATCCCACCGCTCGGGTCCTCGCCCGTCTGCACGAACGGAAGGAGCTCTCGCGCCAGCTCGGGCTCCGGGAGGGCGAGCGCCACGAGC
>Ga0307287_10000014_pt1 | contig 57408 bp, 69 predicted proteins | sample ER_DNA_141_FD_194485 | JGI IMG/M metagenome (GOLD analysis project Ga0307287, IMG submission 194485) | Bulk soil microbial communities from the East River watershed near Crested Butte, Colorado, United States - ER_DNA_141 | ecosystem: Environmental > Terrestrial > Soil > Floodplain | place...
CAGTGAGGGCGTCGTCCCGCAACTGACCGGCCCGCTACTCGCGTTGTCACCTTGGCGACGGGGGCGTCACAGTCACGTCACGGTGTCCGACACCAGGCCGTGGCCGCGCGAGACAGTGAGGGCGACGTCCCGCAACTGAGCGGCCCGCTACTCGCGTTGACACCTTGGTGACAGGGGCGTCACATTCACGTCACGGTGTCCGACACCAGGCCGTGGGATTTGCCGGCATGTGCCTAAGAGCCGCTAGAAGGTAAAGAGCTCGATCCCGCCGCTGACGTTGAGGCCGACGCCGGTGATGTATGACGCGAGATCGGAGCAGAGGAAAACGATCGCGTTCGCGACGTCCTGCGGTTCTCCGGCCCGTCTCATCGCCGTGCGCTGCACCATCCGTTCGTTCATCGCGGGGTTGCCGAAATTGAAGGCTTCCGTGCCGATCACGCCCGGAACAATCGCGTTGCACGTGATCCCGTGCCTTGCTCCCTCGAGCGCCAGCGTCCTCGTCAGCCCGAGCAGCCCTGCCTTGGTGGTGGAGTAGCTCGCCTGACCGAATCCCCCGAGCGTCCCGGCGACGGACGCCATGTTCACGATCCGCCCCCACCCCCGCTCCTTCATGTGCGGCCAAACCGCCTGGGCGCAGTTGAACGACCCGGTCAGGTTCACGCGCAGGTCGCGCTCCCAGAGCTCGGGCGCCTGATCGGGAAGCTGCCCGACATGGTCGAGCGTCCCGGCGTTGTTGACGAGGATGTCGACCGAGCCGAACTCGTCGACGACGCGCCGCACGGTCCCTTCGACCTGCGCCCGATCGGTGACATCGCACTTGATCGCGGCCGAGCGACGCCCCGAGGCGGCGATCTCCTTCGCCGTCGCCTCCGAATAGACGAACCCTTGGGCACGTGCGGCCTGCGCCAGCGGCCCATAGCCCTCGGCCTCCTCTCCGGAGTCGGACTCCACCTGGATGTCGGCGATCACGACGTCCGCGCCGGCGCGGGCGAGTGTGAGAGCGTCGGCGCGGCCAAGCCCGCGTGAACCACCGGTGACCAGCGCGACTCGACCCGAGAGGTCGATCTCAATCACGCGGCATGAGCAATTCTCTTGCGATCACGAGCCGCTGGATCTGCGACGTGCCCTCGTAGATCTGGTACAGCTTCGCGTCGCGCATCAGCTTCTCGACCGGGTACTCCTTCATGTACCCGTAGCCCCCGAAGACCTGCACCGCATCGGTCGTGACCTCCATGCAGGTGTCCGCGGCGAAGCGCTTCGCGTACGAGGACTGCAGCGTCGCGCGCATCCCCCGGTCGATCATCCACGCAGCCTGCCAGCAGAGCAGCCGCGAGGCCTCGATCTTCGTCGCCATGTCGGCGATCAGGAAGTTGATGCCCTGGTTCATCGCAATGGGCATCCCGAACTGCACGCGCTCCTTCGAGTACTCGGCGGCGTACTCGAATGCCGCCCGCGCGACTCCGACTGCGCCGATCGCGGTGCCGGGCCGGGTGAAGTCAAGCGTCTTCATTGCGATCTTGAAGCCCTCGCCCTCCTCGCCTAGACGGCTCGCGGCCGGGACACGCACGTCGGTGAACGAAAGCGATGACGTATCCGTCGAGCGCTGGCCCATCTTGTCGAGATGCTTGTCGACGACGACGCCGTTCAAGTCCGCCGGGACGACGAACGCCGTCAGCCCGCGATGGCCTTTCGACTTGTCGGTCGAGGCGAAGACGGTGAACCAGGCAGCGTGGCCGGCGTTGGTGATGAACATCTTCGAGCCGTTGAGGATGTAGTCGTCGCCGTCACGCACCGCCGTCGTCTGGATGCCCGACACGTCGGAGCCCGCGTTCGGCTCGGTCAACGCGAACGACGTCAGCAGTACCTCCTCCACGAGCGGCGGCAGCCACTCGCGCTTCTGCTCCTCCGTCCCCGCGATGATCACCGGCCCGTGCCCGAGCCCGTTCGCCGCGATGGCCGTGCCAATCCCCGAGCAGCCCCAGCAGAGCTCCTCGCCGATCAGCAAGCCCTCGAGCGCGCCGAGCTCGAGGCCGCCGTAGGCCTCCGGGATGTGGATGTTCATCAGGCCGAGCTCGTGGGCCTTCGCAATCACGTCCGCGGGGTGGATCGAGCCCTCGTCGTACTCGCGTTCCTTCGGGCGGATCTCCCGCTCGGCGAAGTCGTGCGCCAGGTCGCGAAGCGCCTTCTGCTCGTTCGTGAGCCCGAACGAGACGCCGCTGTCGGTGCGTTCCTCGAGGGTCGCCATCTCCGTCCTAGGGTAGCTTGATTGACTGGTCAGTCAATTGCTGGGACATCCAGATTGTTGTTGGATTGCCCGGTGAGCGAGAGGGTTGAGCCTGCCGCTTCGCACCACCCCAGCCAGCGCCGCTCGTACCGCTGGATAGCTCTTCCGCTCCTAGCCTTCGCGCTCTTCTCACTGACCGCAGGCCTCCTGGCGGCCCACGATCCACGCTCCAAAGGCTACTTCCGGCTCTTCTTCGAAGACCCGATTCATCTCAAGGCGGGCTTCGCCTCCGCGGCCGCGGCGCTCGCCTGCTTTCAGGTCTTCTCGGCCACGTGGATCTTCGGGAAGCTGCCCTGGCGCAAGCCGGGGTGGATGAACGCCGCCCACCGCTGGTCGGGACGGCTCGCCTTCGTCTTCACGCTTCCCGTGGCGTATCACTGCATCTTCAAGCTCGGGTTCCAGCACCCGGACACGCGCGTGCTCCTTCACTCGTTGCTCGGCTGCGCCGTATACGGCGCCTACGCCGCGAAGGTCACGATTGTGCGTCTGCGGCGCTTTCCCGTGCCGGTGCTCCCGATCGCCGGCGGGCTTCTCTTTTCGGTTCTGATCGGAGTCTGGTACACGAGTGCAGTCTGGCTGTACACCCGCGACACACCGGCGGCGTCTTCCGCAACGGCCGTGGTCATTCCCGCAGGCGCGCACGCCTCCGCTGGAAAGAACGTCTTCGCTCAAGCCGGCTGCGGAACGTGTCACACGCTTAAAGCCGCTGGAGCAACGGGCCAGGTCGGCCCGAACCTGGACGACCTGCATCCCGGCTATGCGCAGGTGGAGGCGAAGGTGAAGAACGGTGGCGGCGGGATGCCCGCTTTCAGCGGGCAGCTCAGCGCCCAGGAGGTACGCGACGTGGCCGCATTCGTCGCAACGCGCGCCGGCTCACCCTGAGCCGACCCGCGCCTTGAACTGCAACACGCGGCGCACATGAACATCGAGCGCTCCCGCTCGGGCGAGCGGCACGAGAGCGCGAATCGCCTTCGCGGCGTCCTTCCCGCTCGTGAAGAGCAACAGATCGGCGCCGGCCCGGGCGGCGGCGACCGCCCACTCGCGCGCATGGCCGCGGACGACGTCGAGCGAGTCCGTGATCGCGACGCCGTCGAACCCGAGGTCGCGCAGGAGCCGGTACGCGGCCGGCTCGAGCGCCGCGCGACGCGCGCCCACGTGCGGATAGATCCCGTGGCCAACCATCACGCACGGCACGTCAGCCTCGACCGCGGCGCGGTAAGGCGCAAGATCACTCTCGCGCAGGTTCCCGACCACGTGAGGTCGTTTGTCCGTCGAGAAGGGCAGCGGCCCGAGCCCTGGGAAGTGCTTCGCGCACGCGCCCGCGCCGGCCGCGGCGAGCCCGCGTGCGAATGCGACGCCGAAGAAGGGCGAGCGGAACTGGCGCGCGCCGAGCGGGCCGTCCGGCAGGTCGAGCACGGGTGCGAGGTCGACGTCGACGCCGACGCTGCGAAGGGCGCGCCCTGTCGCGCTCCCGGAGGCGAAGGCCGCGGTCTTCGTTCGCATCGCCCGGGCCGAGCTCCCGGGCGGCAGTGCCGGGAAGGTCTTGATCCTGCCGCCCTCCTGATCCGTGAACACGAGCGCGCCGGCAGGCCGCGGCTCGTTCCGGCTGTAGTTCTGCACGATCACACCGCCCACGCCGGGCGGGGCGGGTAACCCGGAGACGACGACGAGGGCGGCCTTCTGCTGCGGTGTCAGCCCCAGCATCGTGGCCATTGTGATGACGGCGGCAACGCCCAAAGCCTCCGTAGACTAGGCCGTCATGGACTTCGAGCTCAGCGACGAGCAACGGCTGCTCCAGGACACGGTTCGCCGCTTCGTGGACGACCGGATCCTGCCGAACGCCGTCGAGAACGACATCAACCACCATCTCGACCTGGGCGCGATCGAGGGGATGGCCGAGCTCGGGATCCTCGGCATCGTGATCCCGGAGGAGTACGGCGGCGCCGGGCTCGACTTCGTGTCCGAGGCGCTCGCGTGCGAAGAGATCGAGCGCGGCGAGGCGGCGTTCCGTACGTTGATTTCGGTCCACGTCGGGCTCAATTCGCTGGCGCTGCTGAAGTACGCGTCGGAGGAGCAGAAGCAGCGGTGGCTCGTCCCGCAGGCAAGCGGCGACAAGCTCGCGTGCTTCGGCCTGACCGAGCCGGCCGCGGGCTCCGACGTGGCCGCGATGAAGTCGACCGCGCGCCGCGAGGGCGACGTCTACATCCTCAACGGCTCGAAGAACTGGATCTCGTACGCGAACGTGGCCGACAACGCCCTCGTGTTCGCGAAGACGGATCCTGCCGCGAAACACAAGGGAATCTCGGCCTTCGTCATCGAGCGCGGCATGCCGGGCTTCACGACCGCCGACACCGAGCACAAGCTCGGCATCTGGGCCGGTTCCACCGGCGAGCTCTTCTTCGAGAACGTCGAGGTCCCCGCGGAGAACCTCATCGGCGAGGAGGGGCAGGGCTTCGAGATCGCGATGTACGGCCTCGACCAGGGCCGCTTCACGGTCGCGGCCGGTGCGGTGGGCGTCATTCGCGCGTGCCTCGAGCGTTCGACCGAGTACGCGCGCGAGCGGGAGACGTTCGGCCAGCAGATCGGCAAGTACCAGTTCGTTCAGGACATGATCGCCGAGATGGTGCTCGGGTACGAGACGTCGAAGCTGCTCGTCATGCAGGCAGCCTGGATGAAGGACCAGGGGATGCGGAACACGCGCGAGACGTCACTGGCGAAGTGGCACGCCACCGAGGCCGCGTTCCGTGCGGCGCACCTCGCCATCCAGGTGCACGGCGCCTACGGTTATTCCGCGGAGTACGGGATCGAGCGGTACTTCCGCAATGCGCGCGCCCCGATCATCTACGAAGGCACGACGCAGATCCACAAGATGATGCAAGCCGAGCACGCACTCGGCTTCCGGGCCCTGAACGGCCGCGGCGGCGACGTCTCGCCGTTGTGCTCGTGGGCGCCCGCGCTCGCGCCCGTGCAGCGCGTCGGCGCGTAACCGCGCGAAAGCGCAGCTTTCGCGCGGTTTAAAAGCCGACGGATTCCGGGGGGTCGAGAGGGCTCTGCGGCAGTCCCGGGCGCGGCTCGCCGGTGTTGTACTCACGCGGCGCGACGTCGTTGGGGCCGTCGGGGTAGAAGAGCGACGCGAGCACCTGGATGTGCCGGCGCCCGACACCGAGCTCGAACTGCCCGCCGCCGTATATCTGGATCCCGTTTGCGGCACAGTGCTCGACGCATTCCAGCAGCCGCTCCGCCGTGCCGAAGCGCGACGGCTTGATGTTGAGCCACCCGGGCTCCACCGGCAGAGCGCGGACGTCCGCCACGGAGTGGATCGGTGCGTCGAAGCTCATCCTTCCCTCCTGCCCCTCCAACGCCGCGCCGCACTCGCCGTCGAGGGACGCGTCTTCGAGCACAGCGTCGGGAAAGAGCTCGACGGCGGTGCGATACAGCGCAGGATCGGGCACGACGTCGACGGGCGTGCCCGTGTAGTACGCCTTGAAGTCGAGGACGCGCACGCGACCGGTCGCCGCGAGCCTCTCCATGAAGGGCCGATCCCAGTCGTTCTCCGGATCGAGCTTCAGCTCGAGCCCGGGGTTGTGCCCCAACCACGCGAAAGCGTCCCCACGCGTCGAGACGACGAACCGGACCGGATGGCTTTCGCGCCCCAGGGCAGCGCCGAGCGAAAGGTCGTTCTGGCGGAGAGCGAGGTCGAGCGCCGCGCTCTCGAACGCCCAGCGCCGGTAATCCGCGGACGCCCCCATCTTGGGCTCCCTCTCGAACAGGCGCAGCCCGTCCAGCTGCGCCGAGAGCTCGCCGAGCGTCAAGCGTCCGGGAGCAGCGAGGTCGGGAAACCAGTCGTGGTCTCCCGGCGTGTACGTCACGTCCTCACCACGGCCCTGCTCGCCTTCACCGCCGAGCACCACCGTCGTGGTGACGCGCTTGAACTCAGTCGAGACGTCGACGGACTTCCGCTCTGCGGCGACATCCTCGACGTTCAGCTCGAGGCCCCGAAGCTCGTCCCAGAGCGCCATCAGCCGAGCGTCGGCTCCGGCCTGCCTGACGGCTCGATGCGCATCAGGTGGTACACGAGCGGGATCGCAGCGAGGATCGGGATTCCGCAGACCGGCCAGAGAATCTGGTAGCCGTCCGTCGCGGGCAGGTACGGCCGCGCGAGGTCGATGGCGATACCGGCTACCGGCGCGCCGAGCAGGAGGCCCAGGCCTTTCGTCGTCGTCGCAAGCCCTGAGATGGCGCCCCGGTGCTGTTGCGGCATCAACTTGAAGAGCAACCCCCACGCGAGCGTCATGACCATCCCTCCCGCGACCGACACGGGAACAATCAGCGCGAAGTACCAGTTGTGCCACGTCGTCGCGGTACCTGCGACGAGGAAGCCGCCGCCGTAGACGAAGGACGCGTAGAAGATCACGCGCGCGATCCCGAACCGGTCGCCCAGCCGCCCTGCGACCAGCGCAGCGATCACGTAGCCGGCCGCGACCGCGCCCAGCAACGTAGACGAGACCGTCTTCGACTCGTGCAGCCCGTCGAGGACGTAGAGCACGACGAACGTGCGCGCTGCTGCGAACGTTCCCTCCCAGGCGGCGTTCGCGAGGAGGAAGCGGCGGACCTCCGCCTCTTCGCGAAGAATCTGCCAGCTTCGTTTGAAGTACGCGGCGACCCCTTCGAACACACGGCCGTGGCCGCCGTCCTCGCGCACGAAGAAGATCGGCACCGCGCACGCCGCAGTCGTCACGAACGCGGCCAGCACGAAGGGCGCCGCGTGCCAGACCTTCAGTAGGAAACCGCCGCCCACAAGCGCCGCGCCAAGCGCGATCCCCCGCAGCACGTGCTGGATCCCCTGCGCCCTTCCATACGTCGAGGGCGGCAGCAGATCCGGGTAGAGACCACGGTACGGCGGCTCGTAGACGTAGTACGCGAAGAAGAATGCGAGGACGATCAGCGTCGTCGTCCAGAGATTCGGCATGAAGGGCATCAGCAGCAGGCAGAAGCCCAGCGGGCCGAGAGCGGCGAGCATGAACGGGCGGCGGCGGCCCATCGGCGTGTGGAAGGTGTCGCTCCACGGGCCGATCACCGGGGAGAGCATCAGCGCGAAGACGCCTTCTGCGCCGAGCACGAGCCCGATCAGCGCACCCGACTCGGTGAAGCGGTGCAGCAGCGGCGGCAGGTAGGCCGCCGTCGTCGTGATCGAGAAGGCCAGGCCGAACGCGCCGAGGCCGAGAACCCAGAAGACGCTGCGCCTGACGGTCTGCGGACTTGCCGCAGCTTCGGCCGTCAGCTGTGTCACTAGACCTTGGCTGTCTCGCGATCGACGGCCAGGCCGCCGCAGATGACGTCGACCACGGTCTCCTCGGCGCGGGCGATTGCCTCGTCGCCGTCCTCGAGCTGGCCGAGCACCCAGCCGGTGAGGATCTCTTCGAGCGCTCCGTAGAAGACGTAGCTGGCCATGCGCGGATCGAGGTCGGAGCGGAATTCGCCCTCCTCCTGACCGCGCGCGATGATGCGCTCGATCCCCGCGAACGCAGCCTCTATCTCGTCGATGCGCTGCTGCAGATGGGAGCTGCGCGTCACCTCACGGACGAGCACGCGCACGAGGTCGGGATCGCGCCGCCATGCGCGCAGCAGGATCTTCGCGATGCCGGCCAACCGGTCGCGTGCGCGCTCGTCGGTCTCCTCGACGGAGCGAACCGCGTCGAGCACGTCGCGCCACGTCTCGCGGAAGATCGTCTCGAGCAGCTCTTCCTTTGAGCGGAAGTAGTGGTACAGCAGACCGTGGGCGACGCCCGCCTCCTCCGCGATGTCACCGACGCGGCACGTGTGGTAGCCCTTGCGGGCAAACACGCGCACGGCCGCGTCGAGAATCAGCCGACGCTTGTCCTCCTGGCCTGTTGAACGGTCAGTCAACGGTCGGAGTGTAGTGGTAGCGTCGCCGGTAGTGGTGCTACGCGGCGTGCTGGTGGTCGACTTCACGCGCTACCTGCCCGGCCCCTTCGCCAGCCGCGAGCTCCTGCGGCTCGGCGCGCGGGTCGTTCGGGTGGAGGCGCCGGACGGCGATCCGCTCCGTTCGGTCGCGCCAGGCTGGGATGCCGCGCTCAACGCGGGCAAGGAGTCCGTGGTGTGGGATCTCGAGCGGGATCCGAGTCTCGGGCCGGCGCTCGCCGCCCGCGCAGACGTCGTGCTGGAGGGCTTTCGTCCCGGTGTCGCCGATCGACTCGGGATCGGCGCCTCCGCGCTCCCGGCGTCAGTCGTGTACTGCTCGGTCACGGGTTTCGGTGCCGGGGACATGCGCGCCGGTCACGACCTCAACTACGCCGGCTGGGCCGGACTGCTCGCGGACACCGCGCCGGCAATGCCGCCGGTTCAGATTGCGGACCTCGCCGGCGGCTCGCTCTTCACCGTCATCGAGATCCTCGCCGCGCTGCTCGAGCGACAACGGAGCGGGACCGGCACGCATCTCGTCGTCTCGATGACGCACAACGCCCACAGGCTCGCCGCGCACCGCCTGCGCGGGGAGCCCGAGCGGACGCTCACCGGGGGCCTTGCGTGTTATCGCACGTACGAGACGGCGGAAGGACGTTTCCTCACGGTGACGGCGGTCGAGCTGAAGTTCTGGCAGCGCCTCTGTGAGCTGATCGGCCGTCCCGAACTCGTCGAACGCCACTACGAGCAGGATCAGGAGGCGCTTGCCGCCGAGCTCGCCGCGGTGTTCCGGTCGAGGGCGCTCTCGGAGTGGCTCGACGTGTTCGAGGGCGAGGACGTGATGGCAGGCCCCGTTGCGACGCTCGCCGAGGCATCGGAGTGGCTGGGGGAGCCCGCAGCAACGGGCGAAGCGCCTCCCCTGGGAGAACACACGGAGAGCTGGCGCGCCGAGCTCGCCTCGATCGAGGGATAGCCGCGTCCGCGCCGGAGGACGATCCGAGTTCCTGGATGACCCCTCGCCGCGTCCTCTCCCTGCTCTGCCTCGCGGCCTGCGCCTCGGCACTGGTCGGCTGCGCCGGCGGGGATGCCCTCGCACTCGACCCGGTTGCGAAGGCGGCCAGCACGACGGCAGACACGACGTCCTCGAAGTTCGAGTTCCGCGCTTCGCTCACCGCAGGCAGCCTCGGCTCGTTCTCGTTTCACGGGAACGGCGTCTATGACGGCAAGGGCAAGTCCGGTTGGATGAACATGCATTTTGCGTTGCCGGCCGCCTACCAGCTGCAGGTCCCGACCTCGGACCCGAGCATGGAGATGATCTTCGACGGTAGCCACGGCCTCGTCATGTACATGCGCTCGTCGCTGTTCGACAAGCTGGTGCCGCCGGGCAAGTGGGTGAAGATGGACGTCGCGAAGATGGCCAAGAAGGAAGGCGTGGATCTCGGCGCGATCATGAACGCGAACCAGGCCGATCCGTCGCAGTCGCTCCGCATGCTGATGGCGTCGAGCAACTCGCGCGTGACCGGGTCCGAGCGCATTCGGGGCGTGCAGACGACGCACTATGCGTTCAACATCGACTTCAAGAAGCTCGCCCACGACAACAAGCAGCTCAGGCAGCTGACTCAGGCGATGGGCTCGGTCTCGGCGCCCGCCGAGGCTTGGATCGATGCCAAGGGGCGCGTCCGGCGGCTCGCCGTCACGATGTCCATGGGCGCTGCCCAGCTCGGCACACCGATGACGATGACCATGACCGAGGATCTCTACGACTTCGGCGCGCGGGCGAACATCACGCCGCCGTCCGACGACCTGGTCGTCGACCTCTCCTCGCTGTCCGGCTCGAGCTAACTCTCTGGCTGGTCGTTTCGGCGCGGCAGCGCGTCGGTGAGCTGGCCGAGCGCCCGCGTGACCTCGCTCGGGATGATCCACACCTTGTTGGATTCGCCCTGCGCGATCTGCGGTAGCACCTGCAGGTACTGATAGGCGAGGAGCTTCGGGTCGGCGTCCCCTTCGTGAATCGCGCGGAAGACCGTGTCGATCGCCTTCGCCTGACCTTCCGCATTGAGAATCGCGGCCTGCCTCTGGCCCTCGGCTCGCAGGATCGCCGACTCCTTCTCACCTTCGGCCGTCAGGATCTGCGACTGCTTCACGCCTTCGGCCGCAAGGATCGCGGCACGCTTGTCGCGGTCTGCCCGCATCTGCTTCTCCATCGAGTCCTGGATCGAAGGCGGTGGATCGACCGCCTTCAGCTCGACGCGATTGACGCGGATCCCCCACTTGCCAGTGGCCTCGTCGAGCACTCCCCGCAGCTGGCTGTTGATCTCGTCTCGCGAGGTCAGCGTCTTCTCGAGCGCCATGCCGCCGATCACGTTGCGCAACGTGGTGACGGTCAGCTGCTCGATCGCCTGGATGTAGTTCGCGATCTCGTAGGTCGCCGCCTTCGGATCTGTGACCTGGAAGTAGATGACGGTGTCGATGCTGACGACGAGGTTGTCCTCGGTGATGACCGGTTGCGGGGCGAAGGACACGACCTGCTCGCGGAGATCGATCGTGTCGCGAATCCGATCGACGAACGGCATGACAATGGAGAGTCCCGGCGTGAGCGTCCTGGAGTAACGCCCGAGCCGTTCGACCACGCTGGCGCGAGCCTGGGGAACGATGCGAATGGTTCGGGCGAGCGTGAGCAGCACGAGCCCGGCAACGACGAGCAGAACGATCAATGCAGCGGTCATCTCTTTCCCTCTCTACTCGTAGACGAGAGCTGTCGCTCCCTCGATCTTGACGACCTCGACACGCGTGCCGGGCTCGAGAACCTGATCCTCCATGTAGGCGCGGGCCGACCATTCCTCGCCGCCGATGCGCACACGGCCACCGTGGACGTCCACGCGCTGCAGAACGACGGCCTTCGTGCCCTCGAGGGCGGCCGTGCCCGTACGCAACGCCGCCGGCATGTGGAGGTGCCGGCGGGCAATCGGGCGCAGGAACGCCACCGAGGCGATCGACCCGCCGATGAACACCAGGAGCTGAGCCGCGACGCCGAGCCCAATCAAGGCGACGAGCGCGGCGGCAACGGCTGCAAGCGCCACCGGGCCGAGGAAGAACATGCCGGGAGTGAAGATCTCGCCGACGGACAGGAGGACTGCCGCGATCGCCCAGATCAACCAGGCAGGCACGATTCAATCGTAATTGCGTTCAGGTGGGTCGCGCGAGACCAAGGGCAGCGGGCAGGCCGTAGAGATCCGTCAGGCGCTCGTCGACGTCCGGATGCCGCTCCTCGCGGTCGATCAGGATGGCGCGCATCCCGAGCGCCCGCGCCCCCTCGATGTCCTCCTCGATCGAGTCGCCGACCATGACCGCGTCCTCGGGCGCGACGGCGAGCAAGACGAGGGCCGCCTGGAAGATGGTCGGGTGCGGCTTGACGCGACCGTGCGAACGGGAGTCGACGATCGCGTCCACGTCGAGGCGGTGGTGTGCGACGAACGCTTGCAGGTCGCGGATCCCGTTGGAGACGACGGCGATCCGAAGCTCGGCGCGCCTCAGTTCCTCGAGCACCGGCAGGACGTCCTCGAACAGCTCGAAGTTCTCCGAGACGCCCCACCCTTCCTCGATCTCCGTCGCACACTCGCTCGCGATCGCCTCCTGGCCGCCCATTCCGATGAAGATCTCCTCGGTGAAGCGATGCCAGATCGACTCGTCGTGCAACAGCTCCGGATGGCGCTTGAGATTGAGGACCGCCGCGTCGCGTGCATCGTCGTAGCGGCTCGTGTCGAGCGTGATGCCGTGACGCGCGGCGATACGCGCGTATCGGTCCGCGGAGAGCTCGGGCCCGGGACGGCAGAGCGTGAAGTCCACGTCGAAGAGGACTGCGCGGAGGGTCACGCGGCGTCCTCCAGCAGCCAGCGCACCGTCTCGAGGTGCGTCGCGTCGTAGTCGCTGTCGAACGCCCAGGCCATGGTCTGCCCGATCGTCCAGCCGCGGGCACGGTCGCGGTCGAGTCCCAGATCGGAAGTCAGCCGGTCGAGGCGATACAGCACGTCGCGCTTGCTCTCCCCGAGCTCGAACGAGCGGACGATGGGCGCGACCCCGAACTCGCGCTCGCCGAGCAGCGGCTTCGGATCGATGACGAGCCACGGTTTGCGCTCCGCCGCAAGGACGTTGTCCCCATGGAGGTCCTGGTGAAGCAGCACCTGTTCGCCTTGTGATTGCGAGAGCGAGCTCAATGCGTCGACGGCGGCGTCCACGAGCCTGCGCTCGACGGTGCGACCCGAGCGCTCCCATTGCTCGGGCAGATAACCGATCCACCATGCCGCCTCGTCTTCGAGCGTGTGAAAGGGCTCGCCCGCCACGACCCAGAGCAGCGGGAGGAGCCCGATCAGCACGTCCAACGCGACAGCCGCGCCCGCTGCGGCGAGGGTCGTCCCGGGCTCGCAACGCTCGAGGAGCATCGCCGAGCGCTCGTCGTCACGGGCGAGCAGTTCAACCGCACCCTCACCGTCCCAGAGCGCGAGGGCATCCGCTTCGTGCTCGGTCTCGCGATCCGGGTAGATCAGCTTGAGAACTGCCGGCCGTCCATCCGGCAGCTCCGCGCGCAGCGCATGACCCGCGGCTCCGGGCTCGTACGGCTCACCAAGCACCAGCTCCCACTCCTCGACGCATTCGGCAACGAGATCGGGGACGCGCTCGAGCCAGACGCCGTGCGTCAGACTCGCGTCGGCCACCGGTACGCGTTCGGCTGCCGGTTCGCGAGCGACGGCAGCTTCGCGCGAATGTTCTCCAGGTGCGCACGATCGAGCTCGGCGGCGATCACGGTCTCCTCGTCCGGCGCCTGCGCGACGACCAGTCCCCAGGGGTCGGCGATGAGCGAGCGGCCGTACGCCGGCTTGCCCGGAAGGGTCTCGCCGATCTGCGCGGCGGCGACGACGTACAGCTGGTTCTCGATCGCACGTGCGCGAAGGAGAACGTGCCAATGATCCTTCCCGGTCGGCGTCGTGAAGTGCGCGGGCACCGTCACGAGTTGAGCGCCTTCGAGGGTGAGGATGCGATACAGCTCAGGGAAGCGCACGTCGTAGCAGATCGAAAGCCCGATCCTCCAGTCCTCGACGTCCGCCACGACCGGCTCGTCACCGGGTTCCTCCGCCTCGGACTCGCGATAGACGACACCGCCGACCTCCACGTCGAAGAGGTGGATCTTCCGGTACGTCGCCACGATGCGTCCTTCGGGGTCGAAAACGAGGCTCGTGTTCGAAAGCTTCTCGCGGCTTTCGCGAAACTCGGCGATCGAGCCGCCGACGAGCGTGATCCCGTGTGCACGCGCCCACTCCGACATGGCGGCGACGGACTCGCCACCTTCGATCGCTTCCGCGGTCGCGTGATACACGGCGGCGTCGCCGATCGCGTTCCACTTCTCGGGCAGCACGACGACATCGGCGCCGGTCGCTGCGGCTTGTGCAACGAGACGCTCGGCCTTCTCGAGGTTTGCGCTCTTGTCGGCGCGGCTGGTCATCTGAACAGCTGCGACACGGATCTTGTCCGGCATATCCGGAGGATAGCCTCGTCCGCAACATGGACTGACCTGCGGGGGAACCAGGTTCCCCCGCATCCAGTCGGGGTGCCCAGATTTGAACTGGGGACCTCTCCGACCCGAACGGAGCGCGCTACCAGGCTGCGCCACACCCCGAGGCGGCCCAAAGAGTAGCCGCTTTCGGCACAGACGGGTCACATTTCGCACGCTATGTTGCCCTCATCGACAACGGTGGAGGGCAACGCGCATGAACAGCGTGATCTTGATCGGAAACCTGACGACGGACGTCGAGCTTCGAGAAGTCGGCGCGGAGAAGCGGCTCGCGAAGTTCGGGCTAGCGGTCGACCGCGGCGGCAAGGACGGCGAGACCGACTTCTTCCGGATCTCCGTCTGGGATCGGCAGGCCGAGGTCTGCGCCGACTATCTCGCGAAGGGCCGCAAGATCGCGCTCGAAGGACGGCTGAGGTACAGCACGTGGGAAGACGAGGGGAAGAAACGCAGCGCGGTCGAAGTCGTCGCGTACCGCGTGGAGTTCCTGTCTGGTCCAGGTGGCTCAGGCGCGGAGGTGATGCCCTTCGAGGCTGCTGCTGCCTAAAAAGTCCTCGATGGCGCGGTCGCAGGCGTCCGGGCGTTCACCGATCAGCAGGTGCCCGCACCCGGGGATCACCCGGAGACGCGCACGGAGACGTCGCGTGTACTCGAATGCGTCGTCGAGCGGCAACTGAACGTCGTCGGCGCCCCAGAGGACGAGCACCGGGCAACGAATCGCCTCGAGCTCTTCGCGCGGATCGTCCGCGCGCAGCGCCCGCCAGGCGCTGTCCACGTCCGTGTGCAGCAGATGCGCGGCAAGAAATCCCTCGACCGCCTGGTCGGTCAAACCGACCGGATCTGCGACCGAAACGAAACCGAATACGAGGCGGCGCAGGAGCGGTGAGCGGGACACCCGCCCGCGGTACCGAGCCGCGAGCCGGCCAGGTCGGATCGTGCTGAACACCGAGAGCAGGTTCCGCCCCCAGACGTTGCCCACGCTCAGCCCTGCCGCGGCTGCGAGCACGACTGCGGGTACATCGTCCGGTTGCCGGAGCGCCATGCGCAGCACGACCATTCCTCCCAGTGAATGACCGATCACCGGAGCCGGCAGCATGCCTTCGCGCTCGGCCACGAGAGCCACTCGGTCGGCGAACGGCTCGAGCCCGGCGACCGCCGGCAGGGCGGTCGAGCCGCCGTGTCCCGGGAGATCCGGGACGAGTAGCCTGTGGCGCCTCATCAGGAGCGGAACGAGCTCTGTCCAGTTCGCCGCAGCGCCTCCGAGCCCATGGACGAGGATGAGCGGCGGCCCCTCCCCGCCCACGAAATACCGCATGCGGACGGCCTTGATCTCGGCGAAGCGTTCCTCCAAACCGGGCAGTTTTGCGTCCGTCATGCGGGCCGATTATCCTTTGGGCAATGACTGCTTTGGGAGTGCCGGCCCGTTGAATCCGGCAATGACATCTGGAGGCTCGACTTAGCCCGCTGAGCGCATTCGCGCCGGCGGGCTTTTTCGTACGACAAGGAAGGAGCGTCGATGGCGAACCACCTAACGCCCGAGGAGCTGTCCAAGGAACTCGGGATCGACCGCCAAGAGGTCATCCGCGTCTGCGTCGAGGAAGGCGTGCCCATCTATCAGGGCAAGATCGACAAGACCCTGTTCCAGGCGCAGCTCGAGGCGCTGGGGGTTCTGCAGAAGCACTGAGCTTTGCCGGGGGGAACCCCGTTCCCCCGCAACCCCTTTCTCTGTGATCGTGGACTTCCGTCCACGATCGTCGTAGCTTTCCGCTGTGCCCGAAGGTCCCTGGTCGCCGGTTGCGTGGTGGCGCGCCATCGTCAGAAACTGGAAGGCGGAAGGACCGGTAGAGCCGCGCGAGCGGCGCGGCTACTGGTTCTGGGGACCGACCATCCTCATCATCCTCACCGTCGAGCTGCTCGGAGCGCTTTCCTCGACGTTCAAGGACAAGATCCCGTGGCCGACGATCTCGGGAACAGTCGGTCACCTCGAGAAGCGCTGGGACTGGGTAGCCGTGATCGTGGTCGGCGTGATCGCTGCGACAGCCTTCCAGGCGCTGGCGTACAAGGCCGGCTCGCGCACCGTCACCGGTCGCTCGCAGCGGCCGGGTGCGCCGACGGCTCAGGAGAGCGGCTACAGCTGGCTGTTCGTGTTGATCCCGGGCCTGATCGCCCTTGGGCTCGCGATCGCGTTCGGTGCGAGCAAGATCCAACTGGGTTACATCATCTACGGCGTCCTCGCCGTATTCGGCATCGTCGTTCCGAGCGTGCTCGCGTTCGTGCTCAACAAGGACGCTCGGTTTCCGACGCTGTTCTTCACTCTCGACCGTCTCCGCCGACGGTTCCACGCAGCGGCGCTGATCCTCGTCAGCGGCCTCGCGATCCTCGTCGTTCATCTCGCGTTCTACCCGTGGCCGGACATCGCGCACGAGTCGGCGAGCTTCGCGGGACTGACTGCCCAGAAAGCGCGAGACAAAGCAGAGCAGAAGGTCCGGAGCCTTCGTGCATCATTGCCGCCGCTCTCGTACTCCACCCAGAGTCGAGCCGTCGTCGACGGACACGACGTCTGGCTGGTCTATTTCCGGACGGCGAGCGGGTCCTCCGCCTGTGTCGTCACCGTGACGCACGACTCGGCCGACCCGACCGACGCCTGCAAGACCTAGGCCGCTAAGCCGACTTGCGCGCAGGTGTGCGCGAGGTTCTGCTCTTTGCCGCAGTCTTCTTCGCTGCGGCCTTCGTCGGCTTGCGCTCCTTTGCCTCGGCGACGCTGCGCTTCAGCGCTTCCATCAGGTCCACGACAGGCGCTTCGGGCACGGGTTCTGGCTTTGAGATTTCCTGGCCGTCCAGCTTCGCCTCGAGCAGCTGGCGTAGATCGCTGCGGTACTGGCTCTCGAGCTGGGACGGGTCGAACTCGCCGACGAGGCTCTGCATCACCTGCTGGGCGAGATCGAGCTCGGCCTTCTTCACCTCGGTGCCGGCGACCGCCTCCTCGATCTCCGCCTGCGAGCGAACGTCCTCCGCGAGAAAGAGCGTCTCGAGAACGAGCGCGTCGCCCTTGGGGCGGATGAGCGCGTTGTATTCGGCGCCACGCAGGACGAAGCGCCCGATCCCTCCCATCCCCGCCTGTCTCATCGCCTCGAGCAGGAGCACGTAGGGCCGGCGCTGAGCGGGCGCCTGCGCAGGCGCGAGGAAATACGTGCGGTCGAGGTAGACCGGGTCGACCTCGTCCAGCGGGACGAACCGCGTGATCTCGATCGAGCGTGACTCGTCGTGCTGTGCGATCGCCTCGAGGTCGGCGTCCTCGACGATCACAAACTCGCCCTTGGCCACCTCCCAGCCTTTGACGATCTCGTCCGGGCCGACCTCCCGGTCATGGGTGGGACACCAGCGCTTCTGCCGGATCGGCGTCTTGCACTCCCTGTGGAGGGTGCGGAAGCTGACGTCCGACTGCTTCGCCTTCGGGGTCGTGGCAAGAGCCAGGCCAACGGGGATGCTGACCAGGCCGAAAGAGATGGATCCGTTCCAGATTGTGCGCATAGCCGCCTTCTTGATTTTACCGGGACCGGGGTGATTCTCCGTCGGTGTGACCTTCCCTGCAAGGCGCCGACTCGGCGGCGCCGCTACAGAGGCCATACGGGCTCTGCCCGTGTGGCCGGCCTTACTACGATTGACGCATGGCGACGGCAACCACGGCTACCGGCACCCGGACGATCGCCCGTTTGTGGCAGGACGCCGTCGCCCGCGGCCTCGAGAGCCCCGCCTACCTCGTCCAGGAAGGGGAGGAATGGCGGCCGGTCTCGTGGGCGGAGGCGGGCCAGGCGGTCGACGAGATCGCGCACGGCCTCCTCGCACTGGGGGTCCGGAAGGGTGACGCCTTCGCGATCCTCGCCTCGACCCGCCTCGAGTGGGTGCTCTTCGACTTCGCGCTCGGGCTGATCGGCGCCGTCGGCGCGCCGATCTACATGAACAACTCGCCGAAGGACGCCGCGTACGTGGCCGAGCACTCGGAGGCCGTCGGCGTGCTCTGCGAGGACGAGGAACAGCGCGCGAAGCTCGCCGGACTGGACCTGGAGCACGTGCTGACGTTTGCGGATCTACCCGCGCTGCGGGAGCGAGGACGCGCCCACGCGGCCGAGTATCCGGGTGCGGTCGACGAGGCGGCCGCCGCGATCGACGAGAACGACCTCTTCACGTTCATCTACACGTCAGGCACGACCGGTCCTCCGAAGGCCTGCATGATCCTGCACCGCAACTACTACGCGATGGTCGACGAGGTGCGGCAGGTGCAGGACTTCACCGTCACCGACGACCTGATGTTGCTGTACCTCCCACTCGCACACAACTTCGGGCGGTGCCTGACGCTGCTCGGCGCGCACATCGGCTACACGATCGCATTCTGTCCCGACCCGTACGCGGTCGGGGACGCGCTGCCCGCGGTCCGCCCGACGGTGTTCCCGAGCGTGCCCCGCGTGTACGAGAAGGTGCACACGGCGGTCACGGCCAAGTTCGACGAGGCTACCGGCGCCAAGCGCCGGCTGATCGCCTGGGCGCTACAAGTCGGCGGCAGGGTCAGCAAGCTGCGCGAAGCCGGAAGCTCGGTGCCGGCCCGGCTCGCGTTGCAGCACAGGCTCGCCGACGTGCTCGTCTACTCGAAGGTGAAGTCGCGTCTCGGCGGCAAGCTGCGCATCGGCGTGTCCGGCGGTGCGCCGCTCGCGAAGGAGATCATCGAATTCTTTGCGGCGCTCGACATCCTCATCCTCGAGGGCTACGGCCTGACGGAGTGCACGACCGGCGCGGCGATCAACCGTCCGACGAGGTACCGCTTCGGCAGCGTCGGACCGGCCCTGCCCGGCGTCGAGTTGCGGGTTGCAGACGACGGCGAGGTGTTGATCAAGACCGACACGGTCTTCGGCGGGTACTTCAAGGACGAGGAGGCGACGCGCGAGATCCTGTCGGAGGACGGGTGGCTTCGTTCCGGCGACGTCGGCCACCTCGACGAGGACGGCTTCCTCACGATCACCGACCGGCTGAAGGACATCCTCGTCACTGCCGGCGGGAAGAACGTCGCACCACAGAATCTGGAGAACGCGCTCAAGGCGCACGCGGTGATCTCGCAGGCGCTCGTTGTCGGAGACCGCCGCCCCTACATCGCAGCGTTGATCACGCTCTCGGAGGACGTCGATCCCGCGGGCGCCCAGCCGGCAGTACAACGTGCAGTCGACGACGTGAACAGCGACCTGTCGCGCTACGAGCAGATCAAGCGGTTCACGATCCTGCCCCGCGACTTCACCCTCGAGGCCGGCGAGGTGACGCCGACGCTTAAGCTGAAGCGTCGTGTGTGCCTTGAGCATTTCTCGAAGGAGATCGAGGGCCTCTACCTCGCGGAGGACTCTCCTCCATCTCCCGAGCGGAGCGATGGGACTAATTAGACCCGCGGAAAATGCGCAGCATTTTCCGCGGTTAGAGGCGCTCTACTCCTGACGGACGTTTTCCTTGTTCTCTCCGCGTTCCTCGCGAGCGCGGTCGAGACGGTCGAGGCCCTCACGATCGTCCTCGCCATGGGCCTCACCCGCGGTTGGCGATCGACGCTTGTCGGGGCGGGAGCCGCGACGCTGGCGCTCGCAGCCATAGTCGCCGCGCTCGGGCCGGCGCTCACCGTGATCCCGATCGGGACCCTCCGGCTCGTGGTCGGAGGGCTGCTGCTCGTGTTCGGCCTCCAGTGGCTGCGCAAGGCGATCCTGCGCGCGAGCGGCTGGCGCGCGGTGCGCGACGAGGAGGCGGTCTTCGCACGCGAGCGCGCGCAAGCTGCGAACGCGCCGCGCGTGGAACGCGCGGGGCTCGACTGGTACGCGTTCACGATCTCGTTCAAGGGCGTACTCCTCGAAGGGCTCGAGGTTGCCTTCATCGTGCTGACCTTCGGAAGCACACAGGGAAGCATTCCGCTGGCCGCGCTCGGCGCCGGGGCAGCGGTGGTACTCGTCGTCCTCGCAGGGATCGTCGTGCGCGAGCCGCTCGGGCGCGTTCCCGAGAACACGCTCGCCTTCGCGGTCGGCGTGATGCTGACGACGTTCGGGATCTTCTGGGGCGCGGAGGGAGCAGGCGTCGAGTGGCCCGGCGGCGACGCGGCACTGCTCGGCGTCCTGGCCTTCGTCTTGTTGATCTCAGTCGGCTTCGTCACCTCACTGCGACGCCGGAAGCTTGCCTTCGCATGAAGCGGTTTGGGAAGTTCTGGTGGGACTTCATCGTCGGAGACGACTGGCGTGTCGCCGCCGGGATCGTGATCGCGTTCGGCCTCACGGCGCTGCTCGCGACGACGTCCGTCCCGGCGTGGTGGGTTCTCCCGCTGGCGGTCGCCGCAGTGCTGTGGCTGTCACTCCGCCGAGTCGCGCGCTAGCTGAGCTAGATCCGGCGGCCGCCGGCGAAGTTCGACGAGTAGTAGCCGCTAAGCGAGGAGATCTTCACCACGTCACCCGTGTGCGGTGCATGGATGAACTGCCCGCCGCCGATATAGATCCCGACGTGGCTCGCACCGGTGAAGAACACGAGGTCGCCGGGCTGCAGGTCGCTGATCGAGACGGATGCACCCATCCCGAACTGCGAGTACGAGCTGTGTGGCAGCGAGACGCCGATCTGGGCGAACACGTACGAGACGAGCCCCGAGCAATCGAAGCCGCGCGGACTGGATCCACCCCAGACATAAGGCACGCCGAGGTAATGCATCGCGATCCCGACGACGCCGCCGTGCACGTTCGGGGGTGCGACCGTCGAGCCCTCCGGTGTCGAGGCCGAGATGCCGACACCCTCCGCCACGGCAAGCTGCACGCCGGAGAGGCGGGACCGGGCCGCGGCGGCGAGCTGGCGCTGCTGCGCGGCCTCGTCGGCGCGTATGCGCTCGATCTGGCCCTTGATCGACGAGAGCAGCTGCCGGCGCGAAGCCAGCTGCGATTCGATCCGCTGCTTCTGCGCGGCTTTCTGCGCCACGATGGTCTGCTGCTCGGAATGGGCTCGCCGTAGTTCGGTCCGGTGACGCTGGACCGCCGCTTTGAACGACGTCACCTGCTGGACGATGCTCGCGTCCTGCTGGGACGTCGAGTTGACGGCCTCGATGCGGTTCAAGAGATCGTCGAGGCTCGACGCGCCCAGGAGCACCGACAGCGTCGAGTTGTCCTGAGTCGAGGTGTACGCGCTCACGAGCCGGGCTGCGAGAGAGTCCTGCGCGATCGTCAGGTTCGCGCGCGTCAGCTTTAGCTGGATGCGGTTCTCGCGCTGGTCGCTCTCGATCTGCCGCAGCCGGACGTTCGCGAGGTTGTAGGACTCGACGGCCACCCCGAGGCTGTCATCGATGTTCTGGATCTGGGCGAGGACCTGCCGCGCTTGCGCCTGCTTGGAGGCGACGCCCGGACTTCCAGATGCTGACGCCGCCACGAGGAGAAACGCGGCAATGCCAACAACGAACGCCTGCGCCAGTCGTCTCCGGCTGCTGGGCGTGAGCCGGACGAACGGGATCGACGGGCGCACCGGAGGGGGCCGGTACGTCACAAGTGGCGCACCCTAGCAACGTCTTCGGATGTCTGCAACCGCTTTCCGAGCCTAAAAGTGACGATTTCTCCATGTGTTAGGACCGCACAAAGTCCGGCTTGCGATAGGGTCACGAGCCGTGCGTTGGCGCAGCGAGAGCCGCTTCGCGCTCGGGCTGGCGCTCGGAGCAGCCCTTCTCGTGGGGATCTTTCTCCCTGGGGCCAAAGGCGCGGGCTCGAAAAAGGAAGCTCATCCCTCTCTACGCCAGCAGCGGCCAGGCGTAGCGGCCCGCTCGCGCACGGCCCTCCTGAGCCTCTACGCCCTGGATTCGCGCCTCCTGGGGGCCCGGAGCGAGTTGGCCGGCCTCCAGAGCCGTGCGGACGGCCTCAGGCTCGAGCGGAACCGGGTCCAGCAGGAGATCGACGTGGTCGCCGGCAATCTCAAGGCGTCCCAGCGACTCCTCGGCGACCGTCTGAGAGCGCTGTACGAGGAGGGAGAGCCGGATGCGATCGCCGTCCTCCTCGGCGCCGCGTCGCTCGACGACGCGGTGACGCGGCTCGACGAGCTCGAGCGGAGCGCCAACCAGGGCGCCCAGGCGGCGAATGACGCCAGGGACGGACGGACGAAGCTGCAGGGCCTCGCCCTCGAGCTCGCCGCGCGGATCCGGCAGGTCCAGGCTCTCGAGGCAGAAGCGCAGCGGACGACGGCAGCGCTCGGGACGGCACGGGCCAAGCGGGTCTCGTATCTCGCCGCCCTGGCGCGGCAGCGGCGCCTGAACGCCGGTCAGATCCGGGCCCTCGATCAGCGCGCTCGGCTGGTCGTGACCAAGGCAGAGGCGGTGCAGTCGCAGGCTGCTCCGCCGTCTTGGGTCGGCACCCCTTCGGTCACCAACGGCCCGCGAACGCTGACGGTGGCCTCGACCGGGTACTCAATGCCGGGCAGGACCGCGACCGGGCTCCCGGTCGGGTTCGGAGTGGTCGCCGTCGATCCGGCGGTGATCCCCCTCGGCACCCGGATATCGATCCCCGGGTACGGCGAAGGCGTCGCGGCCGATACTGGAGGTGCAGTGCAGGGCATGACGATCGACCTGTGGTTCCCGACCCTGGCCCAAGCCCTTGCCTGGGGCCGTCGGACGGTTACGATCACCCTCCACTAAACTTCGTCGGCCCGCCGGGGGAGGGACGCCCAGTATGAGTCAGCCCGTAACAGCGGACGATCAGGCGCTGGCCCAGGTCCGCGTTCTCATCGTCGACGACCACGATCTCTTCAGGAGTGGGCTCCGCAACCTCCTGGAGGACGAAGGCGTGCACGTGATCGGAGAGGCCGCCGCTGGGCAAGAGGCGCTGGACATCGTCCGCGAGGTGGCGCCCGACGTCGTCGTGATGGATCTGAACATGCCCGGCATGGGCGGCGTCGAAGCGACACGCCACATCTCGACGATCGCACCTCTCACCCGCGTGGTGATGCTCACGATCTCCGATCAGGACAACGACGTGATCGACGCGATCCTCGCCGGGGCGTGCGGCTATCTGCTGAAGGACTCGTCGATCCAGGAGCTGATCGCGGGAATCAACGCGGCATCTCGCGGCGAGTCGTTGATCTCGCCGACGATCGCGTCCAAGGTCTTACAGCGCGTGCGCGCGTCCAGCACACAGCCGGAAATCGAGAGCACGATCCGCGCCGAGCTCTCGGACCGCGAGATCGAGGTCCTGAAGCTGATTGCCAACGGCAAGGACAACGCGATGATCGCCGGCGAGCTCCACATCAGCCCGAAGACGGTCAAGAATCACATCTCGAACATCCTGATGAAGCTGCAGATCGACAACCGCATCCAGGCCGCGGTTTATGCGGTCAGAAGCGGGATCGTCTAGTTAGCCGGTTGGCCAGAGGGCTGCCGGACCTCGTCCGCGCGGCTGCGCAGCGAGGAAAGGAGCACACGAAGGTTGCTGAGGTCGCCGTCGGCGGCGGACAGGCGCTGCCCGAGCTGGGTGAGCTCGGAGTGCTCGTCGTGCTGGGGCTTCCCACCGAGCTTCGCCGCGACCTCCGCGATCGTGCGCTCGAGCCGCCAGCGCTCGGCCTCCAGCGCAAGTGCCTGGGCGTAGCCGGCCGTGAGGGTGTGCTCGATGGCGTCGATGGTCGGCGCATCCTCGCCCTTCGGCGGGGCGTCGAGCAGCGAGCGGATCTCGTCGTGAATCATGAGCGGCTTCGACCTCGATCTAAGGGATCCGAACAAGTATCGAACCTGGGACCTTCTATGCGCATGGGCCGCCCGGACTATCTTCTGCCCTGCAACGGCCCATCTTCTTGACCCAAACCGATCAGGCTCGAAGAATGGATTGCGCATGAGCCGCCGTCTTCTCGCCGCCGCCTTCGCGCTGGTTGCCCTCGCGGCGCCCGCGGCGACGCCGGCTGGGCCGACCCAGGATTCGCAGCTTCAGCGCCGGCTCGCCCGTGCGCTGCTTGTTCCCCACGTCGCTCCGGCTAGGTCGGCCGCCGTCGCTCTCGACCTCGCTTCCGGCGCCGTCCTCTTCGAGCAGAACCCGGGGCGGCCTCTGGCTCCCGCGTCGAACGAGAAGCTGCCGCTGACGTACGCGGCCCTCGACCGGCTCGGTCCGGCATTCCGGATCGAGACGGATGTGCTCGGCGAAGGCCAGCAAGATGGAACGCAATGGATGGGCACGCTCGTCCTCAAGGGCAACGGCGATCCCACACTGTCCAGTGCCGACCTGCGCGCGCTCGCCGCGCAGGTGAAGTCGTTGGGGATTCGGAGCGTGACGGGAGGAGTGAGCGGCGACGAGAGCGCGTACGACACGCGGCGTATCGTTGCCGGCTGGAAGCCGAGCTTCTTCATCGACGAGTCTCCGCCTCTTTCCGCTCTCGTGGTCGACCGCGCGCGTGTCGGGCGCGTCGTCACTCGCTCACCGGCGCTCGCGGCGGCAACGGCGTTTCGCGACGCGTTGCGGAAGGCCGGCATCGCCGTCGCCGGTCCCGTCCGGGCCGCAGCGGCGGACGAGTGGTCGGTACTGCTTGCCAACGTCTCCTCCCCGACGCTCGGGGCGATGTTGCGCTTCATGGACCGCGAGAGCGACAACTTCACTGCCGAGATGCTGTTGAAGCAACTGGGCCTCACCGAGCTCGGCCGCGGAACGAGCGCCGCGGGGGCGGCCGTGGTCACACAGGCGCTTTCCGAGGCCGGCGTGCCGATGACGGGGGTGCGCATCGTCGACGGCTCGGGCCTGTCGCGACTCGACCGTTTGACGGCGAATGCGCTCGGCAGCCTGTTGCAGGTCGCCTGGGCCGATCCAACCGTCGGCCCGGCTCTACTTGCTTCCCTGGCGGTGGCAGGTGTGAACGGAACGTTGCAGGATCGTCTACGCAAGCCGCCGGCACGCGGGCGCGTCCTGGCAAAGACCGGCACGACGGATACGGCATCGTCTCTGTCCGGCTACGTCAGCGAGCGCTACGCGTTCGCGGTGGTGCAGAACGGCCATCCCCTGTCGTACTGGTGGGCCCGTCGCGCCCAGGACCGGTTCGCGCAAATCCTGGCCGGTTCGTAGTTCCAAAGTCGTCACGCTTTCGTGACAGCAACGTCTTCTTTTCGGGTCTGACCCCACGCCTGTCGGGTCAGAACATGTCGGACAGGTCCGACGCAGCCGGTTTTTGCGTCAATAGGCGCGGTTCCGTCACGCCTACGTGCGCTTCAGGAGCCCGACCAGGTCGGCTTCGGACAGGATCGGGACCTCGACCTTGCGCGCCTTCGTCAGCTTCGAGTTGCCCGGCTCCTCGCCGACGATCAGTCCCGTCGTCTTGCCGGACACCGAGTTCAGGACCTTCGCGCCTTTCGCTTCCAGCGCCGCCGCGGCTTCGTCACGAGTGAAGCCCTCCAGCGTGCCGGTGATCACGTACGTGTTGCCGGTGAGGGGGCCTTCCACGGGCTTGAGCTCGTCGCCGATCTCGAAGCGAAGGCCGAGCGCGCGCAGCTCCTCGACGAGCGCCCGGTTCGCCTCGTCAGAGAACCATTCCGCGATCGCCTCGGCGCGCTCCGGCCCGATCCCCTCCGCCTCGAGGATGTCCTCCTGCGCGGCAGCCATCAGCCGGTCGACGTTCTCGAATTGGCGGGCGAGATTCTGCGCCGTCACCCAGCCGACGTCCGGGATGTTGAGCCCGAACAGAACGCGGTTGAACGGCACCTGCTTCGAGGCCGCGATCGACTCGATCGCGCTCGTGGCAGAGATCTCGCCGTAGCCGTCGAGCTCCATCAGCTGCTCTTTCGTGAGCCGGTAGAGATCGGGGAGCGAGCGCACGAGTCCGAGATCCCACAAGCGGCGGACAGATTGCTCGCCGACTCCTTCGATGTCCGCGGCCGCCTGCACCCAGTTGATCAGCGACTCGAGCCCGCGTGAGGGACAGGCGCGATTCGGGCAGCGATGCATCGCCTCGCCTTCCGGCTTGACGACGTCCGTGCCGCAGAGCGGGCACTGCTTCGGCATCTTGAACGGCTTCGTGCCCTTCAGATGCGGCAGCACAGGCCCCACGACCTGCGGGATCACGTCGCCGGCGCGCTGGACGATCACGTTGTCGCCCTCGCGAATGTCCTTGCGGTTGATGTCTTCCTCGTTGTGCAGCGTCGCCTGCGACACGGTGACGCCGCCGACCTCGACCGGCTCGAGCTGCGCCCACGGGTTCAGGGCGCCTGTGCGGCCCACGCGGATGTGGATCTTGTTCAGCTTCGTCTCCGCAGTCATCGGCGCCCACTTGAAAGCGCGCGCCCAGCGCGGCCTGTCGTGCAACGCGCCGAGCCGACGCTGCTGGTCAAAGGAATCGACCTTGATCACGATCCCGTCGATCTCGTAGTCGAGCTCGATGCGCCGCTTCTCCCAGTCACGGCACGCCGCGGCCACAGACTCGACGGTCTCGTGCCGTTCCGCGTACGGGTTCGTGCGGAACCCGTGCGCCCGCAGCCACTCCAGCGACTCCCAGTGTCCCTCCGCAGGCAGGCCTTCACGTTGGCCAAGCCCATGGATCCAGATCGAGAGGGGACGTTCGGCGGTGATGGTCGAATCCTTGAGGCGCAGCGAACCGGCTGCCGCATTGCGCGGGTTCGGCGTGGGCTTCTTTCCCTCCGCGATCAACCGCTCGTTGAGCTGGTTGAAGCCACTGAGCGGGAGGTACACCTCGCCGCGTACCTCCAGCAAGGACGGCGGCGTCTCACTTTCGTTGCGCTGCATGCGCATCGAGATCGCCTTGATCGTGCGCAGGTTTGGCGTCACGTCCTCCCCCTGCCTTCCATCCCCGCGCGTCGCGCCGCGGACGAAGACTCCCTCCTCGTAGATGAGATTGATCGAAAGCCCGTCGATCTTCGGCTCCGTCACATAGGCGACGTCGCTCGTGCCGAGTCGCTTGCACACGTCCTGGTGCCACTTTTCGAGCGCCTCGTCCGTGGTGACCTTTTCGAGCGAGCCCATCGGCGAGGGGTGCTCGACCTTGAGGAACCTGTCCGAGGGCGGCGCACCCACACGCTGCGTCGGCGAGCCCGGAGTCACAAGCTTCGGGTTCGCCTCCTCGAGCGCGACGAGCTCGTCGTAGAGTCGGTCGTACTCCGCGTCGGTGACCTCGGGATCGTCCAGAACGTGATAGCGGTAGAGGTGGTAATCGAGGACGTCGCGCAGCTCGGCCGCGCGCTTCTCCTCTTTAGAGGACGGCAAGAAGCTCCTCCGGAGTGTCGACGAGCGCATCGGGCGCTTCGGCCTCGAGCCGTTCTCGTGCGTGGATGCCGCCCCACGTGACGCCGATCGAGAACAGGCCCGCAGCCTTCGCCGCCCTGACGTCGAACGGCGCGTCCCCCACGTAAGCCGCCTCGTCTGGGCGTGCGCCCATCCGGTCGAGAGCGAGCAGCAGCGGTTCCGGATCGGGCTTGTGCCGGGCGGTCTCGTCGCCTCCGACGACCGTCTCGAACAGGTGCTCAATCGGAATGCGCGCGAACGCAAGCTCCACGGTCTGGCGCCGCTTCGCGGTGACGATTCCCAGACGCCGGCCCTCGTCCTTCAGCCGAACCAGTGCGTCGTCCATCCCCGCGCAGCAGACGAGCTCGTCGTGCAGCGGCTCGTTGTGCGCGCGATAGACATCGACCAACTCGTCGGCCTTGTCCGGCGAAAGAGCGTGCATCTGAGCTTCGAGACCGGGCCCGCCGACCGCCGCCATCAGCTCCTCGTCGGGAACTTCAGCGCCGAGAACCTCTCTCGCGGCATGCCGCATCGAGGCGAGGATGATCGCGCCGGAGTCGATCACCGTGCCGTCGAGATCGAAAAGGACAACCGGAAAACGCATTTCTTCGATGCTAGCCGGGCGGAGAGCGCAGCCAGACGGACCATGGCTCGATGCTTTCGACCGCGAGCGTTCCGTCCGCCCACGGATCGTCAGCGAGTCGAGCGCGAACCTCCGCCTCGTTTTCTGCATCGAAGACGAGCAACGCGTAATCCCCGTCACCGGTCCCGACGGGACCGCCAAGGAAGATGAGACCTTGCTCGGTCAGCGCATCCATGAAGGCGGCGTGCTCATCCCAGCCTGCTTGCTCTCGCCGGAGACGTCCGTAATCCCAGCGAGGACCGGGGACGTGCTTGACCAGGAAGTAGTCGGCCACCGTCTTAGTACATCACGCGTTCGAGATAGAGCCCCCAGGGTGGAGCCGTCGAGCCCGCCTCGTTGCGCGCGCGTCCCTCGAGCAGGTGCGCGATGCGCTCCGGGGGCAACTCGAGCATCGTGCCGACGAGCGTCCGCACCATGTGCCTGAGGAAGCTGTCGGCCGTGATCTCGAACTCGAGCGCGTCGCCGCGGCGGTGCCAGGCGGCCGCCAGCACGTGGCGCCGGAACATCTGATGCTGCGTCTCGGTCGGCGTGAACGCCCGGAAGTCGTGCTCGCCCACGAGGAGGTCGGCCGCGACTGCCAGGCGCTCCTCGTCGACCAGACGTTGGTACCACCAGGAACGCAGTTGCTCGAAAGGCGACGGCTCGCGACGCCGCCAGATGCGGTAGCGGTAACTGCGCGAGCGCGCAGAGTGCCGCGCATGGAAGTCGGGCGCCGCTTGGCTCGCGGAGACGATCGAGACGTCGTCCGGGAGGGTCGCGTTGAGCGCTTCCGCGATGCGCAGCACGGGCGGGCCGCCTTCGACGTCGACGCTGACGACGTTGCCGATGGCGTGCACGCCCGCGTCGGTCCGTCCAGCCACGGCGAGTCCCGTGAACGACGGGAAAATACCGAGTGCTTCGCGCACGGCGCCTTCGACCGTGCGCAAGCCCGGCTGCAATGCCCAGCCATGGAACTGGGTGCCGTCGTACTCGAGCGTTAGCTTCACGCGCACGTCAGGCTCCCCTCACTCTGTTTGTCAGGTTTGCCTTATGATCTGGCCATTTGCGGTATGATTGATACACTCTAATCAATGACCGACAGGCAAGCCTTCCTTCTGCAGCGAGTGCAACCGGCGATGGTGGGGCTCATCGACGGCTCGCTCTCGACGCTCGCGCCGATCTTCTCCGTCGCGGTCGTCACCCACAAGCCGCACTACGCCTTCGTCGCAGGCATCGCCACCGCGTTCGGCGCAGGCATCTCGATGGCGTTCTCCGAAGGGCTCTCGGACACGGGTGAGCTGACCGGCCGTGGAAACCCGATGGTTCGCGGGACGATCACCGGCGTCGGAACGTTCATCGGCGGAATCCTCCATACCCTGCCGTTCCTCATCCCGCACTATCAGGCGGCGATTTACTCCGCGATCGCCGTCGTCGCGCTCGAGCTCCTCGTCCTCGCATGGCTGAGGTGGAAGTTCTTCCAGGTCGGTTTCGTCCGCGCGCTCGCGTCCGTCACGTTGGGCGGCGTCATCATCGCCGCGGTCAGCGCTGCGCTCGGCTCGGTCGGCTGACAGGCACTACCGGATGTCCAGCGACTCGTTGGCGTCGCTGACGAACAGTCCTGGTCGGGGTCCCCCGCCGATCACGTACACGCGCGACCCGACGGCGACGACCGCCAGTCCGTGCCGAGGAGTCGGAAGATCGGCAAGCGGCGTCCACCGCCTGGCAGCGGGGTCGTAGGCGAAGACAGAAGCCAGCGTTCCCGTCGTCGCCTCGCCGCCGACCGAGACGAGCCGGCCTCCTGCCGTGGCGGCACCGGTACCCCCACGTGCTTGCGGGATGGCAGGCACCGTCGTCCATGTCTTCGAACCGGCCGTCAACGACTCGACCACGGTGAGGTTCGTATCGATGCCTCCCAGCCGTCCCGCGACCGCGTACACCTTCCCGCCGAGTGGCGCAGCAGCGAGATGCTCGCGCGGGGTCGGCCCCGGAAGACTCGTCCAGCGCAATCGCCGCAGATCCAATGCGTACGCGACGCGCGCCAGAACACCCGGGCGACGGACGCCGCCGACGACGTAAAGCCTGCCGCCCGCAACAGCGACCGCGGCCGCCGCACGCGGGGCGGGAAGCGGTGCCAGGCGCCGCCAGCGGCGACCGTTCAGTACATAGGCAGAACGCAAGGTCGGCCCTGCACCGCTGTAGCCCCCTACGACGAAGAGTCTGCCTCGATAGGACGCCGCCGTCGCGTGATTGACGGCAACTGGAAGATCCGGTCCCCGGCGCCAACGCCGCGTCTGCGTCGAATAGACGTCGACGCGGGGAGATGATCGCCCGTCCGCCAGGTAACCGCCGACGACGAAGATCTCGCCGCGTACTGCGGCGCCTGCAACTTCCGTGCGTGGAACGGGGAGCGAGGGGCCGGTCTGCCATGCACTCGCGACGACCCCCGCAGCCGCTAGAACCTCGGCGAGCATCGGCAGAAATCAGTCTACGAGAAGCGTCAATTCGTTTACGGCCCGCACGACGACCTGCTCGCCGGGATCCGCGCCCGAGTCGGACCGCGCGGACCACAGCTCTCCTGCGATACGCACCTGCCCGAGCGGTCGCAACGGCGTGACCACGACGGCCTTCCGGCCCACGAATGCTTCAGCTCCCGTCACCGCTCGCCGCCGTCGTGACCAGCGGAGCAGGAACAGCGACTCGGCGACGTCGAGCAAGCCGCCGGCGACGACGACCACGATCCCCCACGGGGAGGGCAGGACGAAGATCGCCAGCAGGATCGCTCCGAGCAGGAGCATCCGCTTGCGGCGCTAGGAAGCTGCGGTGCCGACCGGCGACGCGCCGGCAGGCTCGTAGTCGACGAGTTCGAGGTAGACCATCTCGGCGGCATCGCCCAAACGCGGCCCGAGCTTCACGATTCGCGTGTAGCCGCCGGGACGGTTCGCGAAGCGCGGCGCGACGTCTGCGAACAACTGGTGGACGACGTCCTGCGAACGCAACTCGGCGAGCGCGAGCCTCCTGGCGTGGAGGTCGCCGCGCTTGCCGAGCGTGATCATCTGCTCTGCGAACGGCTTGACCGCCTTGGCCTTGGCCACGGTGGTCTTGATCCGGCCGTGCTCGATCAGCGCGCCCGCCAGGTTCGAGTAGAGCGCCTTGCGGTGCGCCGAGTCGCGCCCGAGCTTCTTGCCGGCCCGGCGGTGGCGCATTAGTGGCCCTGCCGGTCGCGCTCGTGGATGCCGCGGTCGCGAGCACCAAGCGAGACAAGGACGCAGGGAGCACTCGGGCTGTGTTGCCCGAGTGCGACTGAGGACGCCGGATCGCGCAGTGTGATCGCGGGCGCGGCGCCGCGAAGTGCGGCCGGTAGGGCCACCTAGATTCCGCCCCCGCCGCCGCTCTCGTCGCCGCGCAGCGTGAGACCGTGCGCGGACAGCGTCTCCTTGACCTCCTCGACCGACTTCTTGCCGAAGTTCGGGATCGCCGCCAGCTCGTTCTCGGTCTTGACGACGAGGTCGCCGATCGTCTCGATACCGACGCGCTTGAGGCAGTTGTACGAGCGCACGCCCAGCTCGAGCTCCTCGATCGGGAAGTTCTCCATCCCGTGCGCGAGCGGCATCTCCGCCGGAGCGCCGTCGCCGCCCGGAGCTGCGGCCGACTCGCCGAAGCCCTCGATGCGATCGAGGTCGGTGAAGATGGCCAGCTGCCTGATGAGGATCTCGGACGCCTGTCCGATCGCATCCTTCGGGCTGATCGAGCCGTCCGTCGTCACGTCGAGACGCAGCTTGTCGTAGTCGGTGCGCTGACCGACGCGCGCCGCTTCGACGTCGTATGCGACGCGCCGGACCGGCGAGAAGATCGAGTCGATCGGGATCACGCCGATGGTGTGCTCGGGCCCGCGGTTCAGCTCGGCCGGGACGTAGCCGCGTCCACGGCCGATCGTCAGCGTCATCTCGAGCTTGCCTTTGTCGGAGAGATGGGCGATCTCGAGGTCCGAGTTGAGGATCTCGAGCTCTGCCGGAGCCTCGATGTCGGACGCCTTGACGTCGCCGGCGCCGCGCTTCGCGACGTGCACTTCGATCTCGGGCGATTCGCCGTGCAGACGGCAGACGAGGTTCTTGAGGTTGAGGATGATGTCCGTGACGTCCTCACGGACGCCCTGCAGCGTGGTGAACTCATGCGAGATCCCCTCGATCTTGACCGAGGTGACCGCAGCGCCCTCGAGCGACGAGAGCAGGACGCGGCGCAGCGAGTTGCCGAACGTGTAACCGAAGCCGCGGTCGAGCGGCTCGATCTCGAAGACCCCGCGCTGTTCGTCCAACTCCTCGTGGACGATCTTCGGGATCTGAAACTCCATCAAACTTGAGCGAGTAGCCAATGCGATTCCTTCCTTACTTCGAGTAGAGCTCGACGATGAGTGATTCCTGGACCGGCGTGTCGATCTCGTCACGCGACGGCCACTTGAGGATCTTTCCGGTCAGCCCGTCGTGGTCGGCCTGGAGCCATGGGGCCACTGAGGCGGTGAGGTCGGTCGCATCGCGGATGACCTGCTCCGCGGAAGAGCCCGGCGCGACCGTGATGATGTCGTCGGGCTTGACCTGGTAACTGGGGATGTTGACGCGTCGTCCGTTGACGTGGAAGTGACCGTGACGTACGAGCTGGCGAGCCTGGGCGCGCGAGGCGGCGAAGCCAAGGCGGTAGACGACGTTGTCGAGGCGCGTCTCGAGCATGCGCAGCAGGTTCTCACCCGTCACGCCGGTGCCCTTGGCCGCCTTGCTGTAGTACGTGCGGAACTGCTTCTCGAGCAGACCGTAGTACCGGCGCGCCTTCTGCTTCTCACGCAGCTGCAACAGGTACTCCGACTGTTTGATCCGGCCGCGGCCGTGCTCGCCCGGCGGATACGAACGGCGCTCGATCGCGCACTTCTCAGTGAGGCAGCGCTCCCCCTTGAGGAAGAGCTTCATGCCCTCACGGCGGCACTGCTTGCACTTGGGGGAGGTGTCGCGGGCCACTAAACGCGCCTCCGCTTCCGGGGACGCACGCCATTGTGCGCCTGCGGCGTCACGTCCTTGACACCGAGGATCTCGAGGCCTGCAGCCTGCAGCGAGCGGATCGCTGTCTCCCGTCCCGAGCCCGGCCCTTTCACGAAGACCTCGACCTTCTGCAACCCGTGCTCCATGCCCTTGCGCGCGCACGAGTCGGCGGTCACCTGCGCGGCGAACGGAGTCGACTTGCGCGAGCCCTTGAACCCGGCCGAGCCGGCGGACTCCCACGCGATCACGTTGCCTTCCTTGTCGGTGAGCGCGACGATCGTGTTGTTGAACGACGTCTTGATGTGGGCCTGTCCGATCGCGATGTTCTTGCGGACGCGGCGACGCGTGCGGCCTCTGGCCGCTGTCTTTCGAGGAGGCGCCATCTTAAGTCTTCGCCGTCGCCTTCTTGCCGCGGCTCACGGTCTTCGCCGGGCCCTTGCGGGTGCGTGCGTTCGTGCGGGTGCGCTGTCCGTTGACGGGAAGTCCGCGGCGATGACGGATGCCGCGGTAGGCGCCGATCTCACCGAGGCGCTTGATCGCCTGCGAGCGGTCGCGGCGGAGGTCACCTTCCACCTGGAGGTTCTCGTCGATGTACTGGCGGAGCTTCGTGACTTCCTCGTCAGTCAGATCCTTGATCTTGGTGTCGGGATCGAGGCTCAGCGCCCCGGCGACCTTCCGCGCCGTCGGCTGGCCGATCCCGTAGATATACGTCAGCCCGATCTCGAGCCGTTTCTGGTTCGGAAGATTCACTCCGGCGATGCGTGCCACTCGGCTACCCCTGCCTTTGCTTGTGTTTTGGGTCTTTGCTGCAGATGACCATGGTGATGCCGTGCCGCTTGATCACGCGGCAGCGGTCGCAGATTGGTTTGACTGAGGCTCGTACTTTCATCGGTGTCTGTAAGTGATTCGGCCGCGAGTGAGGTCGTAGGGCGAGAGCTCCACCTTCACCTTGTCCCCGGGGAGAATGCGGATGTAGTGCTTGCGCATCTTCCCGGAGATCGTGGCGAGCACTGAAGGCCCGCCTTCGAGCTGGACCCGGAACATCGTGCTCGGGAGCGCCTCGGTGATCTCGCCTTCCATCTCGATCTTCTCGTCTTGCTTGGTCATCGCCTTTCTTGTCTACGCACGAAAAGACGGCGGGACGGCCCGCCGCGAACCGATTATGGTACCAAACCGGCCTTTTCCCGGGACTTGACCGCCGTGAGGATCCTCGGCGGCCCCTCCTCGGTGACGGCCACGGTGTGCTCGAAATGGGCGGCCATGGAGCCGTCCTGGGTCGAGATCGACCACTCGTCGTCGTGGAGGTACACGTCGGCCCCCCCGGCCGTGATCATGGGCTCGATCGCCAGGGTCATGCCGGGCTGGAGCTGGGGCCCGCGCCCCGGCTCGCCGAAGTTCGGGATCTGCGGCTCCTCGTGGTAGGAGCGCCCCACCCCGTGGCCGACCAGGGAGCGGACCACCGAGAAGCCGGCGCCTTCCACCACCTGTTGGACGGCGTGGGAGATGTCGCCGACCCGGTTTCCCGCGCGTGCCTGGTCGATCCCGGCCGCAAGTGCCTCCTTGCCAGCGTCGAGCAGCCGCTGGATCTCCGGGTCGACCTCGCCGATCGCAAATGTGTAGGCGCTGTCCGCAACCAGCCCGTCGAGGGTGACTCCGACGTCCACGGAGATGAGGTCGCCGTCCGCGACCCGGTGCGCGCCGGGGATGCCGTGGACGACCATCGCATTCGGCGAGATGCACGTTGCCGCCGGAAAGCCGCGGTAGCCCTTGGAGGTCGGGACCCCACCGTGCTCGCGGATGAACCCCTCGGCCAGGCGGTCGAGCTCGCCGGTGGTGATGCCTGGCTGCGCGTGCTCGCCCAGGAGCGCAATCGTGGCGGCCACGATCTCGCCTGCGCGCTCCATCCCTTCGATCTCTGCAGCGGACTTGCGGACGATCATGCGGCAGGCACCTGCTCCAAGGCGCGCTGGATCTCGGCGAAAACTTCGTTCTCGCGCCTGCCGGCGTGGATCGGGACGAGGTTCCCGCGCGTGCGGTAGTACTCGATCAGAGGCTCGGTCTCGCGATGGTAGTTGTCGAGCCGGCGCTGAATCGCCTCGTCGGTGTCGTCTGCGCGGCCCTCCAGCTCGGCGCGCCGGCGCAACCTATCGAACGCGACCTCGTCGGGAATCTGAAGCGCAAACGCGACGCTGAAGTTCCGCCCGATGTCGTTGAACATCGAGTCGAGCGCCTCCGCCTGCACGGTCGTCCGGGGAAAGCCGTCCAGGACGAAGCCCGACTCGGTGTCGGGTTGCTCGAGCCGGTTGCGGATCAGCTCGATCATCAGGTCGTCAGAGACGAGGTCGCCGCGGTCGTAGACGTCCTTCACGCGCTTGCCAAGCTCTGTGCCCGCGTCCATCTCCGCGCGCAGAATCTCGCCGCTGGCGATGTGAGGAATGCCGTACTCCGCGGAGATCCTCTTCGCCTGCGTGCCTTTGCCGGCCCCCTGCGGGCCGAGGAGCAAAACGTTGAGCGGCACTATTTAAGGAAGCCCTCGTAGTTGCGCATCATCATCTGGGACTCCATCTGCCGCATCGTGTCGAGCGCGACGCCGACGACGATGAGGACCGACGTGCCGCCGAGTGCGCGCGACGTTGCCTGGGAGAAGCCGCCGTACTTGATGAAGATGCTCGGGAGCACTGCGACGGCGGCCAGGTAGAGCGACCCGGGCAGTGTCAGCCGCGTGAGCACGCGGTCCAGGTACTGCGCCGTCGGAGCGCCGGGACGGATGCCCGGGATGTACCCACCGTACTTGCGGAGGTTGTCGGCCTGGTCGACCGGGTTGAACTGTACCGCCGTGTAGAAGTAGGTGAAGACGATGATCAGCACACCCTCGAGACCGATGTAGAGCAGCGACCCGTACGAGAAATGCGAGTTGATCCAGCCTTGCGTCGCCGGGAAGAATTGCGCAATCGTCGGCGGGAACGCCATCACAGCGGCGGCGAAGATGACCGGGATGACGCCGGCCATGTTCACACGCAACGGCATGTAGGTCGATCCCCCGGCGGTTTGTCGCCGGCCCACCATCCGTTTCGCATATTGAATCGGGATCCTTCGCTGGCCTTCCTGGATGAAGACGACCGCGGCGACGATCCCGATTGCGACGAGCGGGAAGAACAGCCGCTCCATCGTGCCGCCGTTGTACCAGGCTGCGATCCCCGTCGGCGCGGACGAGAGGATCGAGGCGAAGATCAGCAGCGAGATGCCGTTGCCGACGCCGCGCTTCGTGATCAGCTCGCCCATCCACATCAGCAGCGTCGTGCCGGCGGTGAGCGTGACGACGATCAGCACGATGCGCCCCGTGTTCGCGTTGAGGTTGCCGGCCCGCTTGAACAGGTACGCGTACCCGGTCGACTGCGCCGCGGCCAGCACGACCGTGAGGTAGCGCGTGTACTGGTTGATCTTGGCGTAGCCCGACTCGCCTTCCTTCTGCAGCTGCTCGAGCTTCGGGACGACGACGGTCATGAGCTGCAAGATGATCGACGCGGTGACGTAGGGCATGATCCCGAGCGCGAAGAGCGCGAACTGCGAGAGAGCGCCGCCCGAGAACACGTTCAGCAGGCCGAGGATGGTCCCGCCACGGCCGTTGAAGTAGTCCTTGATCGTCTGCGAGTCGACGCCTGGAGCCGGGATCCACGATCCCAGCCGGTACAGCGCGAGGATCATGAAGGTGAAAAGGACGCGCTTGCGAAGCTCGGGGACGCGCCAGGCATTGGCGAGCCAGGAAAGCACTAGCTACTCCTCCTCGGGCCTTTGCTCTTCGGCCTGGTCTGCTGCCTCGGGCTCCGCGGGCGCCTCGGTCGCTTCCGCTGCGGGAGTCTCGGGAACCTCGGCCTCAGGCGCACGTCCAGCAACTGCGGGCTTGGCCTTGGCGCGCTTCTTCTTTTTCTTCAGCTTCGGCTCCTTCAGGAGCGAGACCGTTCCACCGGCCTTCTCGACCTTCTGGCGGGCCGTGGCGGAGATCGCGTGCACGCGAATGGTCAGCTTCTTCTCGAGGTCGCCGTTGCCGAGCAGCTTCACGTCGGTCTTCGTGTTCTTGAGAAGCCCTACCTCGACAAGGCTTTCGGGCGTGACCTCGGCGCCGTCGTCGAAGCGATCGAGCGCGCCGACGTTGACCGGTGCCGTGGACGTCCGGAACGGGCCGATCGGCATCGCGTCCTTCGACGTCGCGCCGCGCTGCTTGCCGAGCCGCATATAGATCGGCATCTGGCCGCCCTCGAATCCGGCGCGCATCTTATGCGAGCCCGCGCGGGACTTCTGGCCCTTGATGCCGCGGCCGGAATAGCGGCCTTTGCCCGAGCCGATGCCGCGGCCGATGCGCTTGCGGTCCTTCCGGCTCTGCGCGGGCTTCAGGGAGGTGAGGTTAAGCTCGTCAGCCATTTTCGACCTTCACTAGGTGCCGGACCTTTCGAAGCATGCCTGCGAAGACCGGGCCGTCGTCGTGCTCGGCGGTCTTGCCGATCCTCCCGAGCCCGAGCGCGCGAAGCGTACCGCGGTGCTTCTGGCTCTGGCCGATCTGGCTACGAACCTGCGTTATCCGAACCCTGGCCATCGCTCTTCTTCTCTGGGTGCTTATACGGGAGAACCTCGTTGATGGTGAGGCCGCGCATCTTCGCGACGTCCTCCGGGCGGCGCAGCCGCCTGAGGCCATCGACTGTCGCCTTCGCCATGTTGATGGGGTTCGTCGTGCCCAGGCTCTTCGCAAGGATGTCGCGGATCCCGGCGAGCTCGAGCACGGCGCGGACGCCTCCGCCCGCGATGACACCGGTGCCCTCGCTGGCCGGACGAAGCAAGACGCGCGCTGCATCCGAACGTCCGAGGATCTCGTGCGTGATCGTCGTCCCGTGCTTCGGCACCGTAAAGAGATTCTTCTTGGCATCGTCGACGGCTTTTGTGATCGCGAGTGGAACTTCGCGCGCCTTGCCGTAGCCGACGCCGACTCGGTCGACCTCATCGCCGATGACGACGAGCGCGGTGAACGAGAAACGCCGGCCGCCCTTGACGACCTTCGCCACGCGATTGATCTCGACGACACGCTCCTTGAGCTCTCGGGTCTCCTCGCGCTCGATCACCTGACGCTCGACGCTCGTGAATTCGGGCCTAGTGCTCAAAACTTCAGTCCTCCTCCGCGCACGGCCTCTGCGAGTGCCTTCACGCGTCCGTGGTACAGGTAGCCGCCGCGGTCGAACACGATCGCCTCGATTCCTTCCTTGCGTGCGTTACGCGCGAGGATGCGGCCTACCTCGGCCGCCTGCTCGGTCTTGTTGCCCTCGAAGACCTTTCTCACCTGCAGCCAACTCGCCGCGACAAGCGTGCGACCTTGCGTGTCGTCGACAAGCTGCGCGGCGATGCCGCGATTCGAGCGGGTGACGACCAGGCGCGGCCGCTCGGCAGTCCCGGAGAGCTTGCCGCGCACGCGCTTGTGCCGGCGCCGGCGCGCTTCTCTGACGGTCAAGGTCGCCACTAGGCCCGCTTACCGACCTTCCGGCGCACGTACTCGCCTTCGTAGCGGATGCCCTTGCCCTTGTAGGGCTCCGGCGGGCGTACCTTTCGAATCTCCGCGGCGGTCTGTCCGACCTGCTGCTTGTCGACGCCCTTGACGACGATCTCCGTGTTCGAGGGGACCTCGAAGGAGATCCCCTGGGGCGCCTTCATCACCACCGGGTGCGAGTAGCCGACGTCGAGTCGAAGATCCGAGCCCTGCAGGGCCGCGCGGTAGCCGACTCCCTGCAGCTGGAGACGCTTCTCGAAGCCCTTCGTGACGCCCTCCACCATGTTGGCGATGAGCGTCCGGGTCAGACCGTGGAGCGCGCGATCGTCGCCGCGCTCGGTCGGACGGGCAACGGTGATCGTCCCTTCTGCGTGCTCGATCTTCATCCGAGCCGGGACCTGCTGCGTGAGCTCGCCGAGCGGTCCGTTGACCATCACGCGCCCAGGTGAGAGCGAGACGTTGACGCCGGTGGGCAGTTCGATTGGTTGTCTACCGATTCGACTCATTCGCTACCAGATGAAGCACACGACTTCGCCGCCGATTCCTTTCTCTTCCGCCGTGCGTGACGTGATCAGGCCGGTAGACGTGGACAGAATCGCCACGCCCATCCCGCCGAGCACGCGCGGCAGGCGATCCTTGCCCGCGTAGACACGGCGGCCGGGCTTGGACACCCGCTTGAGGTCGGTGATGATCCTCTCGCGGCTCCGGCCGTACTTGAGCTGGATGACCAGGGTATCGAAGCTCTCGCCCTTCTTCACATGGAAGTCCGAGATGTAGCCCTCCTCCTTGAGGATCCGCGCGATGCCCTCCTTCAGGCGGGAGGTCGGCATCTCGGTTTTCTCGTGCAGCGCCTTGTTGGCGTTGCGGATGCGGGCAAGCATGTCGGCGACTGGATCGGTCAGCATCTCGTCACCAGCTCGATTTCGTCATGCCTGGAATCACGCCCTGGTGGGCCAGATCCCGCAGGCAGATCCGGCAGAGGCCGAACTTGCGGAAGACGGCCCGCGGCCGACCGCAGCGATTGCAGCGCGAGTACGCCCGCACGCGGTACTTCTGCGGGCGCTGCTGCTTGATCCGAAGTGATGTCTTTGCCATTCCTACTGTTGCTCCCTTCCGTCCGCCGCGAAGGGCATGCCGAGCCCGCGCAGAAGCGCCAGCCCGTGCTCGTCCGTCTTCGCGGAGGTCGTGATCGCGACGTCGAGGCCGCGGACCTGCTGGATGTCGTCGTAGTCGATCTCGGGGAAGATGATCTGCTCCCGGATGCCGAGCGAATAGTTGCCGCGTCCATCGAATGAGCCGGGATTCAGACCGCGGAAGTCGCGGATGCGCGGCAGTGCGATGGCGATCAGCCGGTCGAGGAACTCGTACATGCGAGTGCCGCGCAGCGTGACGCGGGCGCCGATCGGCATCCCCTCTCGGATCTTGAACTGCGCGATCGACTTGGTGGCCTTGCGCACCTGGGCGCGCTGGCCGGCGATGATCGAGAGCTCCTCGATCGCGGCGTCGAGCTGTTTCGCGTCGGTCTTCGCCTCGCCCACGCCCATGTTCAGCGTGATCTTGGCGATGCGCGGAACCTCCATCGGCGACGACAGACCGAGCTCTTCCTTGAGCTGCGCACGAAGCTCGTTCTCGTACAGCTGCTTCAGGCGCGGTGCATACGAGGCACGCGCGGCTTCCTTGCGGACTTCTCGGACCCTGGTGCTCACCGGTCGATCTCCTCGCCGCAGTCGGCGCGCTTGCAAACGCGGACCTTCACCTGCTGTCCATGGGAATCCTTGTCCTTCATCCCGACGCGCGTCGGCCTGTGGCAGACCGGGCACACGACCATGACGTTGCCCACATGCACCGGCGACGGCTTCTCGATCACACCGCCCGGCGTCATTCCGGCGGCCCCCATCCGACTGGTGTTCTGGATCGGGCGCGGCTTCGTGTGCCGCTTGACGATATTGAGATTCTCGACGATGACCTTGCGGTCCTTCGGGCGCGCGTCGATGACGCGGCCCTGCTTGCCGCGGTCCTTGCCACTCAGCACGTGCACGAGATCGCCTTTACGAATTCGCATGGTGTGAGCCATGGCTAGAGAACCTCCGGGGCGAGCGAGACGATTTTCATGAAGTTCTTCTCCCGCAGCTCGCGTGCGACCGGCCCGAAGATGCGAGTGCCCCGAGGGTTGCGCTGAGCGTCGATGATCACCGCGGCGTTCTCGTCGAACGCGATCGACGTGCCGTCCTCCCGGCCGTACGGCTTGCGCGTGCGGACGACGACGGCCTGCACGACTTCGCCCTTCTTCACGGCGCCCTGCGGGGCGGCCTGCTTGACCGTGCCGACGATGATGTCGCCGACGCGCGCGTAACGGCGGCCGGTTCCACCTTTCACCCGAATGCAGAGGATCTCGCGGGCGCCGGTGTTGTCGGCCACTCGAAGTCGGGATTCCTGCTGGATCACTTGGCGGCCTCGACTATCTCGACTAGTCGCCAGTGCTTCGACTTCGACAGCGGCCGCGTCTCGACGATGCGGACGACGTCCCCGACATTGGCGGTGTTCTGCTCGTCGTGCGCGTGGAACTTCACGCTGCGGCGGACGACCTTTTTGTAGCGGCGATGTGCCTTGATCGCCTCGACCTTGACGATGATCGTCTTGTCCATCGCGCTCGAGATGACGACCCCGCGACGCTCCTGCCGGCGGCCGCGCTCGGACTCCGGCTTCGGGAGCCGGGAGATCGGCTTACGCTCAGCCGGACGCTCGCGCCGAACCTTCGGGCGCTGACGTCGTTCCGCCCGCGGGCGGGGCTTGCGCTTCTGCTTCGGCTGCGATTGCGGTGCCGGCTCTGCAGGCGGGGTTTCAGCCGCAGGTGCCTGCTCCGCGGCCTCGGGCGCCTCTGCCACGGGCTCCTCCGGCGGTGCTTCTGCGGCGAGCTCCTCGGCGGGTGCGGCCTCGGCGACGGGTTCAGGTGTCGACTCCTCCGCGGCCGGCTCTGTCGCCGGCTCCTCGGCTGGCGCTTCGGCGACCTGCTCCTCCACGGGCGCCTCAGCCATGGGCTCCTCTGCAGGAGACTCAGCCACGGGCTCCTCGACGGGAGCTTCCGCGACAGGGGCCTCGACCGGAGTCTCTGCGGCCGCCTCTTCGACCGGAGCTTCTTCGGCCTTCTTCTTGGGCGCAGCCTTCTTTGCAGCCGGCTTCTTCTCGGCTGCGGGCTTCTCCGCGGTGTCCTTCTTGGCGGCGGGCTTGCGCTTCGGCTTTTCTTCAGTCACGACCTCGTCGTCTTTCTTCTTGCGTGTGGGCTTCTTCTCGTCAGCCATCAAATCTTCCCTGCCTTTGCCTCGCGCTCGACGCGGACGGTCAGAATCCGCGCGATCTCGCGCTTCGCGAGCTTCAGCCGCGCGCTGTTCTCCAGCGCTCCGGCCGCCGACTGGAAGCGCAGGTTGAACAGCTCCTGACGCCGATCGTGCAACGCGTTCTCCAGTTCTTCGTCGCTCATGTCCCTCATGTCTCTAGCTCTCAAAGAGATCCGCCTCCCGCTTCACGAATTTGGTTTTGAGCGAGATCTTCGTGCCCGCGAGACGAAGCGCTTCCTTGGCCAGCGGCTCCGGCACGCCGGCGAGCTCGAACATCACCCGGCCGGGCTTGACGACCGCGACCCAATGCTCGGGCGAGCCTTTGCCGGAGCCCATGCGGGTCTCGGCAGGCTTCTGCGTCGTCGGCTTGTCCGGGAAGACGTTGATCCAGACCTTGCCGCCGCGCTTGATCTTGCGCGTCATGGCGATGCGGGCCGCCTCGATCTGGCGGTTCGTGACCCAGCCGGTCTCGAGCGCCTTCAACCCGAAGTCGCCGAACTGCACGGTGGTCTGCCCTTTCGCGAAGCCCCGACGGCGTCCGCGCTGGTGCTTCCGGTACTTCATCTTCTTCGGCAGCAGCATTACGTGTCAGCCTCTTCCTGCTTCGTCGGGTCCTCGGTCCGCTCTTGTGCCGTTGCCGGGTCCGGCGCCTCTGCGACGGGAGCGGGAGTCGTCTCGGCAGTCGGCTCGACCGGCGGCTGCGCAGCCTGATCGCGACCCTCCGCCGACGTTGTCGCTTCGTCGGTCCGTGGCTGCTCGGCATTCTCCTGGGCCGCACGATTGCGCGGCGCCGGCCTGCCCCGGCCTTGACCACGGCCCTGGCCGCCCCCGCCGCCGCGGCCCTGACCGCTGCGCTTTCGGCCCGGGCGTACGGGCCCGAGGCCTTCCCGATCTCGCTGGCGGTCGCGCCCACCCTCGCGGGAGGCGCCGAGCCCTTCGACGTTCGCGCGGCGCCGGCGTGCCTGGTCCTGCTCGCCGAGCCGGACGTCTTTCTCCGTGTCAAGACCGCCGTACCCCTCCGGCATGATCTCGCCCTTGTTAATCCAGACCTTCACGCCGATGCGGCCGAACGTCGTCTTCGCCTCGACGAAGCCGTAGTCGATGTCCGCGCGGATCGTGTGCAGCGGGACACGGCCCTCGGAATACGCCTCGGAGCGGCTCATCTCGGTGCCACCCAGCCGGCCGCCGCACTGGATGCGGACGCCCTTGGCGCCGGAACGGATCCCGGACGCGAGCGCGCGCTTCATCGCACGGCGGAAGCTGACACGGTTCTGCAGCTGCTCCGCGATCGACTGCGCGACGAGCTTCGCGTCGAGCTCGGGCCGCTTGATCTCGTTGATGTTGATGTGGACGTTCTTCTTGGTGATCGCGTGCAGCTCTTTGCGCAGCGCATCCACCTCGACGCCCGACTTGCCGATCACGATGCCGGGGCGCGCCGTGTAGATGTCGACCGTGACCCGCTGCTTGTCCTTACGGATCAGGATGTCGGACAGCCCGGCGTGCGAAAGCTTGTTGGTGATGTGTTCCCGGATCTTGATGTCCTCGATCAGGTAGCCGGGGAACTCCTTCTTCCCCGTGTACCAGTTGGACTTCCAGTCGTGGATGACGCCGACGCGCATCCCACCGGGATGGACTTTCTGGCCCATTATGCAGTCGCTCCCTTCTTCTTTGCGGGACGCTTGGACGCGGTCTTCTTCTTCGAGGCGGCAGCGGTCTTCTTCTTGCTCGCAGCGGCGCGATTCGGTTTCGGTGTCTCTGTCGCGTCGGCCTGCGCGGCCTCCAGCGTCGCCGGTGCATCTACGAGCGGAGCTTCGACGAGCGTGACGGTGATGTGGCAGGTGCGCTTGCGAATCCGGGCAACGCGGCCGCGCGCGCGCGCACGCCAACGCTTCATGACCGGGCCACCGTCGACGTACGTGGCCTTGACGTACAGCCGGTCCTCGGCGATGCCGTGATTTGCCTCGGCGTTCGAGACCGCCGACTGCAGCACCTTCTGCAGCACTGCTGCGGCCTCGCGCGACGTGAAGGCGAGAACGGCGCGCGCCTCGGGCACGCTGCGGCCGCGGATGTGCTCCGCGACGAGCCGCGCCTTCCGCGGCGACATCCGCACGTACTTCGCCTGCGCCCGGACTTCTCTCGGTGTCTCGACTGTGCTCATCAGGTGCGCCTCTTCACCTCGGTCTTGCGGTCGCCGGAATGGCCGCGGAAGGTCCGGGTCGGCGCGAACTCGCCCAGCTTGTGGCCGACCATCTGCTCGGAGATGAACACGGGCACGTGCTTGCGGCCGTCGTGGACCGCGATCGTGTGCCCGACCATCTCCGGAAAGACGGTGGAGGTACGCGACCAGGTGCGGATCATCCGCTTCTCGTTCCTCTCGTTCATCGCCTCGATGCGGCCCATCAGCCGCGCCTCGACGAAAGGCCCCTTTTTGGAACTACGGCTCATTTACTTGCGCTTCTCCTTTCCGCGCCTACGGCTGCGGACGATCAAACGGTTGGATTCCTTGTGCTTGTGGCGCGTGCGCTTGCCGAGGGTCGGTACGCCCCACGGCGTCACCGGATGCCTGCCGCCCTTCGACTTGCCCTCGCCGCCACCGTGCGGGTGGTCGACGGGGTTCATCGCCGAGCCGCGCACCGTCGGTCGCTTGCCTCTCCACCGGCTTCGTCCTGCCTTGCCGCCGGTGATGTTCTCGTGGTCCACGTTACCGACCTGACCGATCGTGGCGCGACAGGTCAGCGGCACGCGGCGCATCTCGCCCGAGGGAAGCCTGAGCACCCCGTAGCCCTCGTCCTTCGCGACGAGCTGCACACCGGAGCCCGCACTACGCGCCATCTGGCCGCCCCGACCGGGCTTCAGCTCGACATTGTGGACGAGCGTGCCGGTGGGGATGTTCTCGAGCGGGAGCGCGTTGCCCGGCTTGATGTCGGCTGCCGGCCCCGATTCGACAGTGGCGCCGACGCGCAACCTTGCCGGCGCAAGGATGTAGCTCTTCGCGCCGTCGGCGTAGTGCAGCAGGGCGATCCTGGCCGAACGGTTGGGGTCGTATTCGATCGCCGCGACCTTCGCGGGCACACCGTCCTTCAGACGCTTGAAGTCGATCACGCGGTAGCGGCGCTTGTGGCCGCCGCCCTGGTGGCGTGTCGTGATCCGGCCGTTGTTGTTGCGGCCGCCCTTCTTGGTCAGCTTCTCGGTCAGCCCCTTCTCCGGCTTGGTCTTCGTGATCTCCTCGAAGGTCGAGACGGTCATGAAGCGGCGGCCCGGCGAGGTCGGCTTGTAGCGGCGGATGGGCATGGCTAGGCGTGGACCCCCTCGAAGATCTCGATCGAGTCGCCGGGCCGCAGTTGCACGATCGCCTTCTTCCAGCCGGGCTTGCGCCCGCGCAGAGCGCCGCGACGCTTCGGCTTCGACTGCACCTTGGAGACGTTCACGCGGAGGACTTTGACGTCGAACAGCTCCTCGACCGCCTGGCGGACCTGCGTCTTGTGCGCGTCCGGGTGGATGCGGAACGAGTACGTGTTGCTGGCCTCGATCTGCGCGTAGCTCTTCTCCGAGACGACCGGAGCGAGCAGGATTTCGTTTGGATGCAGGCTCATGAGGAAGCCTTCGCCTTCACGAGTTCGAGTGCGTCCTCGGTAACGAGAACAGAGCGGGCCCACACGAGCGCGGCAACCTCGAGCTCGCCGGGAGTCGTGACGACGACCTTGTCGATGTTGCGGAAACTCTTGACGACGTTCTCTTCGTCCTTCGTGACGACGACGAGCGGTAGCTCAATGCCGTGAGTCTCGATGAGGCTCACGGCAAACTTTGTGGACGGAGCCTCGAACCCGGCGCTGTCGAGAATGGCCAAGGTTCCGTTCTCGGCATGACTGCTTAGCACGCCGCGCAGCGCCGAGCGGCGAGTCTTGCGATTCACCTTGACGTCGAAGTCGCGCGGCGTCGGTGGGAACGCGACGCCACCGCCGGTCCACTGGGGCGCGCGCGTCGTGCCGGCGCGGGCACGCCCGGTGCCCTTCTGGCGCCACGGCTTCGCGCGCCCTCCGGAGACGAGACCGCGGCTCTTGGCCGCACGTGTCCCCTGGCGGGCGGCATTCATCTCCGCGCGCACGGTCTCGTGCACGACGTGCGGCTTCAGCTCGGCGGCGAAGACGGATTCCTCGAGCGTCACGTCCTTGGCCTTCTTGCCGGCCGAGTCGAGGAGTGGTGCTTTCGGCGCGGCCATCAGTGGCTCGCCTCCCGCACTTCGACGAACCCGTTCTTCGGGCCGGGAACAGCGCCCTTGACGAGCAGAAGGTTCTCGTCGGGGCGGACCTCGTGGACGACCAGGCCGGTCTGGGTCACCCGCCTGCCGCCCATGCGGCCGGCCATCTTCATTCCTTTGAACACGCGCGAGGGAGTGGCCGACGCCCCGATCGAGCCCGGCTTGCGGACGTTGTGCGAGCCGTGGGAGGTGGGGCCACGGTGGAAGCGGTGCCGCTTGATCGTCCCCGCGAAGCCTTTCCCGTGCGCGATCCCGCTGACCTTGATCTTCTCGCCCGGCTCGAACACCTCGACGGTGACGTTCTCACCGACGATCAGTTCGCTCTGACCGCGCAGCTCGAGCAGGTGCCTATACGCACCGGTGACGTTGTTCTTCTTCAGGTGACCGAGCTCGGGCTTCGTGACCTTGCGCTCGGCCGCCTCGTCGTAGGCGATCTGGACCGCGTCGTAGCCGTCCGCGTCCGCGGTCTTGACCTGCACAACGGGACACGGCGCAGCCTCGATCACCGTCACCGGCGTGACGACGCCGGACTCCGGATCGAAGACCCGCGTCATTCCCAGCTTCTTTCCCACGATCCCCTTCATTGCACTAGAGCTTGATCTCGATGTCGATGCCGGCAGGGAGGTCGAGCCGCATGAGCGAGTCGACCGTCTTCGGTGTCGGCGAGTGGATGTCGATCAACCGCTTGTGTGTGCGCACCTCGAAGTGCTCCCGCGAGTCCTTGTCCTTGAACGGAGAGCGGATCACGCAGTAGACGTTCTTCTCGGTGGGCAGCGGCACGGGACCGGTGATGGTGGCGCCGGTTCGCTGCGCAGTCTCGACGATCGACTGAGCCGACTTGTCGAGCTGCTGATGGTCGTAGCCCTTCAGACGGATACGAATTTTCTGAGCCAACGAACCGGCGCCCCTTCTACTTGATGACTTCGGTGACGACGCCTGCGCCGACGGTGCGGCCACCCTCGCGGACGGCGAAGCGCAGACCCTGATCCATGGCGATCGGCTGGATCAGCTCGACCTCCATGTTGGTGTTGTCGCCCGGCATGACCATCTCCTGGCCGTCCGGGAGCTTGATCGCGCCCGTCACGTCCGTCGTGCGGAAGTAGAACTGCGGGCGGTAGTTGTTGAAGAACGGCGTGTGGCGGCCGCCCTCGTCCTTCGAGAGGACGTACACCTCTGCCTTGAAGTGCGTGTGCGGCGTGATCGAGCCGGGCTTCGCGAGCACCTGTCCGCGCTCGATCTCCTCACGCTTGATGCCGCGGAGCAGCGCGCCTGCGTTGTCGCCTGCCTGCGCATAGTCGAGCGTCTTCTGGAACATCTCGAGGCCCGTGACGACGGTCTTCTCGACCTTCTCGTGAATGCCGACGATCTCGACTTCGTTCCCCGACTGGATCTTGCCCTGCTCGATACGACCGGTCACGACGGTGCCGCGGCCGGTGATCGTGAACACGTCCTCGATCGGCATCAGGAACGGCTTGTCGACATCACGCTCCGGCTCGGGAATGAACGAGTCCACAGCGTTCATCAGCTCGATGATCTTCGGGACCCACTCGCCGTCGCCCTCGAGCGCCTTCAGCGCCGAGACCTGGATGACGGGGATGTCGTCGCCGGGGAAGTCGTACTTCGACAGGAGCTCACGCACTTCCATCTCGACGAGCTCGAGCAGCTCGGGGTCGTCGACCATGTCGGCCTTGTTCAGCGCGACGACGATCGACGGCACCTCGACCTGACGGGCGAGCAGGATGTGCTCACGGGTCTGCGGCATCGGGCCGTCTGCTGCGGACACGACCAGGATTGCGCCGTCCATCTGGGCGGCGCCCGTGATCATGTTCTTGATGTAGTCGGCGTGCCCAGGGCAGTCGACGTGTGCGTAATGACGAGCCTCGGTCTCGTACTCGACGTGCGAGGTGTTGATCGTGATGCCCCGCGCCTTCTCCTCGGGCGCGTTGTCGATCTCATCGAAGCTCTTGATTCCGGTCGTCGAGGTCCCCTGCTCAGACAGCACCTTGGTGATCGCCGCGGTCAGCGTCGTCTTGCCGTGGTCGATGTGACCGATCGTGCCGACGTTGAGATGCGGCTTGGTGCGCTCGAACTTCTGCTTGGCCATGCTTCTCCTTCCTTGACTTACGCGTCGCTCGTGACCAGCTCGGCCAGGATCGATTGCGGAACTTCCTCGTAACGTTCGAATTGCATCGTGAACTCGGCGCGGCCCTGCGTCATCGAACGCAGGTCGGTGGCGTAACCGAACATCTCCGCGAGCGGGACGATGGCCTTGATGACCTGCGCGTTGCCGACGGGCTCGAGGCTTTCGACGCGTCCCCGCCGAGAGTTGAGATTGCCCATCACGTCGCCGAGGTAGTCCTCGGGACTGATGACCTCGACGGCCATCACGGGCTCGAGCAGCTTCGGCTTGCCGCGCTTCATGGCTTCCTTGAACGCCATCGAGCCGGCGACCTTGAAGGCCATCTCGCTCGAGTCGACGTCGTGGTACGAGCCGTCCACGAGCTCGATGCGGATGTCGACGACCGGATACCCCGCGAGCACCCCGGACTCCATCGCCTCCTGGATGCCGAGGTCGATTGCCGGGATGTACTCCTTCGGGATCTTCCCGCCGACGATCTTGTCCACGAACTCGTAGCCGTCGCCCGGAGCCATCGGCTCGGCATTGATGACGGCGTGTCCGTACTGACCGCGGCCGCCCGTCTGGCGGACGAAGCGGCCCTGAATCTTCTCCACCGGCTTGCCGATCGTCTCACGGTAGGCGACCTGCGGCCGGCCCACGTTCGCGTCGACGCTGAACTCCCGCTTGAGGCGGTCGATGATGATCTCGAGGTGCAGCTCGCCCATCCCGGCGATGAGGGTCTGTCCGGTTTCGTCGTCGGTGCGCACGCGGAAGGTCGGGTCCTCCTCCGTCAGCCGCTGCAGGCCCGCGCCCAGCTTGTCCTGGTCGGCCTTCGACTTCGGCTCCACGGCGACCGAGATCACCGGGTCCGGGAAGACCATCGACTCCAGCTTGATCGGCGCCGTGTCCGTCGCGAGCGTGTCGCCGGTCGTCGTCGCCTTGAGGCCGACGCCCGCCGCGATCTCGCCCGCGCCGATCTCCTCGCGCTCCTCGCGGTGGTTCGCGTGCATCTGGAGGATGCGGCCGATGCGCTCCGTCTTGCCGGTGTTCGTGTTGAGGACGCGGTCGCCGGCCTTCAGCTGGCCGGAGTAGACGCGGAAGTACGTGAGCTTGCCCACGTACGGATCGGACATGACCTTGAAAGCCAGCGCAGAGAACGGCTCGTCCAGCGCCGGCCGGCGCGAGAGATCGTTCTCGGTGCGCGGATCGACCCCGTGCACGGGCGGCACGTCGAGCGGGCTCGGGAGGTAGTCGATGACCGCGTCGAGCAGTGGCTGCACGCCCTTGTTCTTGAAGGCGGAGCCGAGCAGGACGGGGCTGATCTTGTTCGCGAGCGTTCCCTTCCGCAGCGCGCGGCGGATCATCTCCGGGGTCACGGACTCCTCGTCCATCAGGTACGTCTCCGTCAGCTCGTCGTCGAACTCGGCAATCGAGTCGATCAGCTGGTGGTGGTACTCCTGGGCCTGCTCCTGCAGCTCGGCGGGAATCTCGCCCGTGTCCATCTTCGTCCCGAGGTCGTCGGACCAGGTGATCGCGCGCATCTCGACGAGGTCGACGACGCCGCGGTGGTGCTCTTCGAGGCCAACCGGGAGCTGGATCGGCACCGGATGCGCGCCGAGGCGGTCGATCATCGACTGCACGGACGCGAAGAAGTCAGCGCCGGTGCGGTCCATCTTGTTGATGAAGGCGATGCGCGGGACGCCGTAGCGCTCGGCCTGCCGCCACACGGTTTCGGACTGCGGCTGGACGCCTGCAACCGCGTCGAAGACGGCGATTGCGCCGTCGAGGACGCGGAGGCTCCGCTCCACCTCGACCGTGAAGTCCACGTGCCCGGGCGTATCGATAATGTTGATCCGGAAATCACGCCACGACGCCGTCGTCGCAGCAGACGTGATCGTGATGCCGCGCTCCTGCTCCTGCGCCATCCAGTCCATCGTCGCCGCGCCCTCGTGAACCTCGCCCATCTTGTGGGTGCGGCCCGTGTAGTAGAGGATCCGCTCGGTCGTCGTCGTCTTGCCCGCGTCGATGTGGGCCATGATCCCGATGTTCCGGACGCGGTCGAGAGCGATGCCGCTCTTGGTGTCGATGGCCATGGCCGCTACCACCTGTAGTGCGCGAAGGCCTTGTTGGCCTGCGCCATCCGGTAGACGTCATCCTTGCGCTTGAAAGCGCCGCCCTGCTGGTTGAGGGCGTCGAGGATCTCCGCGGCGAGCTTCTCGACCATGCCCTTCTCGCGGCGACTGCGTGCGAAGTCGACCAGCCAGCGCACGGCGAGCGTGCGCGCACGGCGCTGCGGCACCTCGACGGGCACCTGGTAGTTCGCGCCGCCGACGCGGCGGCTCTTGACCTCGAGCACCGGTGTGACCGTCTTCACGGCCTGCTCCAGCACTTCGACGGGCGGCTTGCCGGTCTTCTCGCCGATCCGATCCATCGCGCTGTAGACGATCTGCTCGGCCGTCGACTTCTTGCCGGCGGTCATCACCTTGTTGATCACCTGCGTCACGAGCGCGGAGTTGTAGACGGGATCCGGCTCGATCGGCCGGGCCTGGACATCAGCACGGCGCGGCATTAGGAACCCTTTTTGGCGCCGTACTTGGAACGGCCCTGCTTGCGGTCGCTGACCCCGGCGGTGTCGAGCGCGGCGCGGATGACCTTGTACCGGACACCCGGCAGGTCCTTGACGCGGCCGCCTCGGACGAGGACGACGGAGTGCTCCTGAAGATTGTGGCCCTCGCCCGGGATGTAGGTCGTGACCTCCATCTGGTTCGTCAGGCGGACGCGCGCGACCTTCCGAAGCGCCGAGTTCGGCTTCTTCGGGGTATGCGTGAACACGCGCGTGCAGACGCCGCGCTTTTGCGGGGCTCCGCCGAGTGCAGGGGTCTTCGTCTTCCCCTTCTGGAGGGCGCGACCCTTGCGGACGAGTTGGTTGACGGTGGGCATGAACCTCCTGGAAAGTCTGTTCTCACACAGCAACGGTCGGCGGGGCCGATGGCCCTACCAACCGGACGAGGCATGGTAGCGAAACGCGAGAGGCCCCGCAAACCTCGAAAACCCGCTTCTGGAGCGGAACCAGAAGGGTTCTTCGGGCGTTTTTCAGGTACCTCCGGACGATGGGTTTTCTTACTTGCAAAAGCTAGTGAGACCGACCGAGCGCCACTACAGTGAGTCGGCGGGTTTGTCCTTTCCTGCGGCAAACGAATGACCACGATTCTGATCGGGATCAGTGTGGGCCTCGGCGCTCTCGTGGTGCTACTGCTGGCCCTGCTCGTCGTCCGCTGGCGCTCGGACAACTCGACCGATGAACGGGTTGCCGAGGTGGTCGCGAGCCTCAACGCCCGGATGGACGAGCTCGGCCGGGAGCTGGCCGGGGCGCTCGAGCGAGCCGAGGAGGAAGGCCGGCGGAGCCGGATCTTCGGGGAGCTCGCCGGGTCGATCGACTTAGATGAGGTGCTCTCACGGACGCTCGAGGCGGCCGGGGCGCTCGAGGGCGCCGATGCGGCGCTCGTCATGCTCCCGGATCCCACCGGCGACAAGCCCCTCGTCGCCACGTTGGGACTGTCGGTCGAGGAAGCCGAGCGGCACGCGATCACGGGCCCGCCGGACGGTCGTCTCGCGCGCTCGATCACGATGTCCTACACCTATCCGGAGCTGGAACGGGAGGGGAACCCGGGCGAGGAAGTGATCAACGCCGGTCTCGCGGTTCCGCTTCCCGGAGACAACTCGACCCTCGGCTATCTGACCGTCTTCACGCGCAAGAGGGGACACGAGTACGCGGACGGCGACGTGCGCCAGCTCGAGACGCTTGCGCTGCGCGCCGGCCCGGCGATCGAGAATGCTCGCCGCTTTCGCGAGGCGCGGCAGCTCGCCGATCTCGACGCGCTCACCGGCCTCCACAACCGGCGCTATTTCCACGAGACGCTGGCTCGCGAGTGCGCCCGGGCGCACCGCTACCAGCGCAAGCTGTCCCTGATCGTCTTCGACCTGGACGACTTCAAGGAGGTCAACGACCGGATCGGCCACCTGGCGGGTGACACGGTGCTGGCGGAAGCTGCCGAGCGCGTGCGCGACGTCGTGCGTACGGCAGACATTGCATGCCGCGTCGGAGGCGACGAGTTCGCGGTCATCCTCCCGGAGTCGTCGCTCGAGGATGCCGACCAGCTCTATCGCCGGATCCAGAACGCGATCTCATCGCGCCAGCTCGGCCAGGGCGGCAATCTCTTCCTGTCGGCCGGCGTCGCGGAGCTGCGCGCGGAGGACGATCCGGTCGCGTTCTTCAAGCGTGCGGACGACGCGCTCTACCGCGCGAAGGAAGCCGGCAAGGGCCGCGTCGTGTCTGCGAACGCGCCGCGCCTCGGCCCCGCCTAAAGAGCCGGGGTCAGACCCTTGCCGTTTCGGACCTGCCCCGCCTAGGAGGACAACGCCAGGAAGGGCAGGTAGTTCGTGAGGTCGACCTCGCCCTTCTCCGGCATCTGGTCTCGCCAGCAGATGGCCTCGGGGAATGCAGCCTGCTGCGCGGACGCAAGCCACGTGGGATAGCGGTCCTCACGTTCCTGCGCCATCAATGCCGCGCGGATCGCCTGGCGCGCGTTGCCGATGGGGAGTGTGCCGAGCGGAAGCGGAGGGCCGAGCGGCCGCACCTGCACCGTCCCGAGCGGTGACCAGACGGCTGTCCAACGGCCGGACAACAGGTTCATCAATCGCGGCGGAGCTGCCGACTCGACCGCGTACCCCGAACGGCGGCCGCCGAGCCACGGGGCTCCGGACTTGGCTTGCACGAGACGTGCCTGCAGCTCGCCATAGGTCTCCTGGAAGTCGGCGATCTCGCGCGCGCTCGGGCCGCGGACGTTGAACCTGCTCTGGATCCGCGCGCGCCTCAGCTCGTCGCCGATGATGCTGCGCGCAACCGAGAGGTTGGTCCGGGCGTCCGTGATCGCCGCCAGGTACGCGCCCCGGGAACCGGCGAACCGCGCGCTGATGATGGAGCGCTCTGCGGCGAGAATGTCCCCGTAGCCGACCTGCGCCGCGCGCTGCGCAACGACGCGCGCGAACGCATTGGAGAAAGCAAGCTCGGGATCGCCCGTCAGCTTGAGAAGCGGATTGATCTGCGACCACCGCACGGTCGCGTGGCCCAGCTGGCAGCGCAGGCCCGGCGGCAGGATCAGCTGTCCTTCGGTGCGCGAGCGCACGAATCCCTTGCCGGCCGCGCGCGGGCCGTTGCACAGGCCGGTGCTCCTGGTCCAGAGATAGACGCACGCCGCACGCCACTTCGCCGGATCCATCTCGCCGGGCGTCGTCGTCCACTGCGCCCATCCCCACGACCAGATGGAGCTGAAGTTCATCTCCTCGGCGACGAACCGCGCCGCTAGGGCCTGCCACTTCACGGTCCGGAACCAGGCCTCCGCCTCCAAACCCTCCCGCCCGCCACCCCCCTTCGTTGTCTGGAAGCCGAGGAAGATGCCGAGCTTGGAGACAGGGATCCCGGCTTTCGTGAAGTCGAGGATGCCGTTTCGGAAGGCCTGCCGCAGCGTGCGACTGCCGCGAATCGGGCCCTGCTTGTAGATCAGCGGGGCGGGGAAGTAGACCTCACGCACGATCCCCGCCACGTCCGCCACCTGCCTCCACCAGTCGCCGGCGGTGCTATCGGTGTACGGCTTTGCGTTGACGAGCAGCCAGGGTTGCGCGCCACGCTGACGCAGCGTCTGCAGAAAGAGGAGCACGTTCGCGCGGTACTGCTCGTTCGTCTTCGACCACGGCACCGCAAGCCAGGATCCGAAGAGCTCGTTCTCGGCGATCACCGGGTTCGAGCAGTCCATGGCCTGGGCCGCGTACTCGTAGAACTTGTTCGCCTTGTCGACGATCGTCGCAGGATCGGCAGGCGCACTCGTCGTCCCGACGCGCCGGTTCAGATACAGGTCGAAGTACGCCGTCTGCGCACCCGCGTCGCGCAGCTTGGGCGGATAGATCAGGTTGGACGCGAGCGCGGTCACGCCCGGCCTGGCGAAGAGGTTCCAGAAGGGGACGGAGCCGTCGGCGAAGTCGAGCCACAGCGGCGCCTTCCCGGTGAAGAGAGAGCAGTTCGCCTGTAGCTGCTGCGCCGGCGCGCCTTTCCCCCCGGCAAGCGCAAGCGCTAGGACAGCGGCGACGAGGACCCCGAACCTCTTCACGCGCCTAACAGTAGCCGCCTCTTCGGAGAGCCTCAGAGCCGCTTACAAACGCTTTACCGGCAGGCGCACTGCGACAGGCAGTCATGTGGCGAGGCCGGGCTTTGCCCGGCCTCGCCACCAAACACTGTTCTTAGCGTGAGAATCATCATGGCGCCGAAGGCGCCGGATTCTCATGCTTTACGACTGGTCTTTGTCCAGCGGCGAGTCGACCTCGGGGATCTCCTCGGCCTCGATGTCGCTCTTCCCGGAGCTGCCGCCTTCCTCGACGCCGGGCTGGCCGCCGAAATCGAGCCCGAGCGAATCGAGGTCGATCCCGTTCCCGCCGTCGGAGTCGATCTCCTCCAGGGCAGCCAGCAGCTGCTCCTCGGTGGCGGGCCGCATGTACGCGGAGGCAGGCACCTTGTCGGAGGGGCCGATCTCGATTCCGCGGTACTGCTTCAGGCCCGTGGCCGCCGGGATCAGCTTCCCGATGATGACGTTCTCCTTCAGCCCGAGCAGCCGGTCGACCTTGCCCTCGATCGACGCATCCGTCAGGACCTTCGTCGTCTCCTGGAAAGACGCAGCGGAGAGGAAGGACTCGGTGGCGAGCGATGCCTTCGTGATCCCGAGGATCAGCGGCTCGAACGTCGCCTGCTCCTTCTTCTCCTTCTTGATCCTCGTGTTCTCACGGTCGAGCACGGTCTTGTCGACGAGCTGACCCGGCAGCAGATCGGTCTCGCCCGCGTTCTCGACGCGCACCTTCTTCAGCATCTGGCGGACGATCAGCTCGATGTGCTTGTCGTGGATCTCGACGCCCTGCGACTTGTAGACCTTCTGCACCTCGCCGACGAGGTACAGCTCGGTCTCCGTGTAGCCCTTCAGGCGAAGGAGATCGGCCGGGTTGACGGAGCCCTCGTGGAGCGGGTCTCCCGGCTGCACCTCCTGCCCCTTCGTCACGAGCAGGCGCGTGCGGCGCGGCAACTGGATCGCCTTGGGCTCCTCGTCCTTCTTCAGGTCGAACGGGATGATCGTGGCCTTCGGACCACGGTCCGTGTCCTCGATGTCCACCTTGCCGCCGACCTCGGCCAGCGTGGCCGCACCCTTCGGGTTGCGCGCCTCGAAGATCTCGACGACGCGCGGGAGACCGTGCGTGATGTCCGCGCCGGCCACACCACCCGTGTGGAACGTCCGCATGGTGAGCTGCGTGCCCGGCTCGCCGATGGACTGCGCGGCGATGATGCCGACCGCGTCGCCGATCTCGGCCATCTCGCCGGTGGCGAGGAAGGTGCCGTAGCAGTGACGGCACACGCCGAACTCGCTCTTGCACTTCAGCACCGAGCGGACAGGGATCTTCACCTGGTCGACGGTGTCGCCGAGCGCCTCGATGATCTCGTCGAGGGCGAGGGGCGTCAGCTCCTCGCCCTGCTCGGCCACCACGGTCTTGCCCGGCTTGCCGCTCGCGAGGGGCTTGTGCACCTCCGCCGCGAGCGTCCGCCCGAACAGGCTCTTGTTGATTCCCTCGGGCACGTTGATCGGAAGCTCGACGAAGTCCTTCGTCTTGCAGTCCTCCTCGCGGATGATCACGTCCTGCGAGACGTCGACGAGACGCCGCGTCAGGTAGCCCGAGTCCGCCGTGCGGAGCGCGGTGTCGGCAAGACCCTTGCGGGCGCCGTGCGTCGAGATGAAGTACTCGAGCACCGACAGGCCTTCCATGAAGTTCGCCTTGATCGGACGCTCGATGATCTCGCCCTTCGGATTCGCCATCAGCCCGCGCATGCCGGCCAGCTGGCGGATCTGTTTGGAGGATCCACGCGCGCCGGAGTTGGCCATCATGTAGATCGGGTTCAGCTCGAAGAACGTCCGCTCCATCGCGTCTGCGACGGTGTCGGTCGCCTCGGTCCAGATGTTCACGATCGACTCGTGGCGCTCCTCGTCGGTGATCAGGCCGCGCTCGTACTGAGCCTCGACCTTCGTCACGCGATCCTCGTACTCGGCCAGGATCTTCTCCTTGTCTGGAGGGATGACGATGTCGTTCTTCGAGATCGTCACGCCGGCCTGCGTCGCGTACTTGAAGCCGAGTGTCTTGATCATGTCGAGCACACTCGCGATCGAATGCGCCCCGTACTCGTGGACGAGCTCGGCGATGAACGCGTCGAGCTCGCGCTTCGGCAGCGTCCGGTTGATGTAGTCGTGCAGCGGATCCTCGGGGTCGTAATCCTCGACGGCCTCGGCGAGCGCGCGCTCGACCTCGGAGTTGAAGATCACCCGGCCCGGAGTGGTCAGAAGCAGGTCGCCGTTCCAGCGGAACTCGATCGGCTGCTGCAGCGTCACCTGCTCCGCGTCGATCGCGTGCTCGACCTCTTCCTCACTCGCGAACCGCTTCGGCCGGGGCTCGATGTCCTCGAGCTTGGTCTTGTCGAGGTCGGTGCCGCAGTACGTGAGGTAGTACGTGCCGAGCACCATGTCCTTCGTGGGCGTGGCCAGCGGACGGCCGCTCGCCGGCGAGAGGATGTTGTTCGACGACAGCATCAGGATGCGGGCCTCGGCCTGCGCCTCCGCGGAGAGTGGGAGATGCACGGCCATCTGGTCGCCGTCGAAGTCCGCGTTGAACGCGTGGCAGACGAGCGGATGCACCTGGATCGCCTTGCCCTCGACGAGCTTCGGCTCGAAGGCCTGGATACCGAGACGATGGAGTGTCGGAGCGCGGTTCAGCAGGACGGGATGCTCCGCGATGACCTCCTCGAGGACGTCCCAGACCTCCTCGGTCATCGAGTCGACGTACTTCTTCGCCGCCTTGATGTTCTGCACGGACTTCCGCTCGACGAGCCGGCTCATGATGAACGGCTTGAAGAGCTCGAGCGCCATCAGCTTCGGCAGCCCGCACTGGTGCAGCTTCAGGCTCGGCCCGGAGACGATCACCGAGCGGCCCGAGTAGTCGACGCGCTTGCCGAGCAGGTTCTGGCGGAACCGGCCCTGCTTGCCCTTGAGCATGTCGCTCAGTGACTTGAGCGGGCGGTTGCCCGGCCCGGTGACCGAGCGGCCGCGGCGGCCGTTGTCGAAGAGCGCGTCGACGGCCTCCTGCAGCATCCGCTTCTCGTTGTTGACGATGATCTCGGGCGCGCCGAGGTCGAGCAGTCGCTTCAGCCGGTTGTTCCGGTTGATGACGCGCCTGTACAGGTCGTTCAGGTCGCTCGTCGCGAAGCGGCCGCCGTCCAGCTGCACCATCGGGCGCAGCTCCGGCGGGATCACCGGCACGGCCTCGAGGACCATCCACTCCGGCTTGTTCTCGGAGGTGATGAACGCGTTCACGACCTTCAGCCGCTTGATCGCGCGCTGCTGCTTCTGACCCTTCGAGGTACGGATCGTCTCCCGC
>Ga0307287_10000015_pt1 | contig 56610 bp, 64 predicted proteins | sample ER_DNA_141_FD_194485 | JGI IMG/M metagenome (GOLD analysis project Ga0307287, IMG submission 194485) | Bulk soil microbial communities from the East River watershed near Crested Butte, Colorado, United States - ER_DNA_141 | ecosystem: Environmental > Terrestrial > Soil > Floodplain | place...
CTCGAGGAGCTGCAGCGGCGCGGCGTCTCCGTGCTGCTCAACTCGCACCTGCTCAGCGAGATAGAGCTCGTCTGCGACCGCGTGGTCATCCTGCTCGGCGGTCGTGTCGTGACCGCAGGCGCGCCGGCCGAGCTGGCAAGGCCTCGCGGAGTGGAGATCGAGACGGACGGAGGCAAGCGCACGTACCAGGAGGCCGGCCGCGACGACATCCCTCGGCTGATCGCCGAGCTCGTTCACGACGGCGAGAGCGTGTACGGCGCGCGTCTGCTCACCTCAACGCTCGAGGATGTTTACGTCGAGGCCGTCGGCGGTGAGGGCTCGTGACGGCGATCTGGACGATCGCCGGTTACGGACTGCGCGAGGCGCTTCGCCGCAAGGTCTTCGTCGTGGTCTGCTTTCTCACCATCGCGTTCCTCGGCCTGTACTGGCTCGGGGCGCGCTACGCCTTCCACCACGTCGCGAGCGTGGTGCCGCCCGAGGGTGTCGATGCCCGAACATTCGCGGGCGCGTTTCTCTTCGGCATGGCGATGTTCGGGACGCTCTTTCTCGGTGTCGTCCTGGCGATCTTCCTCACGCTCGGGACTGTCCGCGGCGATGCGGAGCGCGCGCTCCTGCAGCCGCTCGTCGTTCGCCCGATCGGCCGGTCGACGTTGCTCGTCGCGCGTTTTCTCGGCGCTGCGGCAGTCTGCGTGCCCTACGTCCTGATCCTCTACTTCGCGGCCATGCTGCTCACGGGGCTCGAAGGCTCCTGGTGGCCGGACCGGATCGTGACGCCTGGGCTCGAGCTCTCCGGCGGGGTGCTGATCGTGGCTGCGTTGTCGCTCCTCGGTTCGGTGTTCTTGAGCTCGATCGCGAACGGGATCGCGATCTTCATGCTCTTCGGCGCGGGTCTCGTCGCCGGGCTGCTCGGCAACATCGGGCATGTGCTCAACTCACCGGGGCTGATCCACGCTGCCAAGATCGCCGCCTGGGCGGTTCCGTTCGAAGCCCTCTACCAGGACGCCCTGCGCGCGATCACCGAGAAGACGTCTGGGCTGACGGGCTTCCTTCTCCGGCTAGGTCCGTTCGGCGGGGCTGAGCAGGGCGGGGTCGCGCTGCGACTCTGGGCGGTCGCATACCTCGTGCTCGTCGGCGCCGTCGCGGTTGCCGGGTTCGCGCGGCGAGATCTGTAGCGAACCCGTCCGGATCTCGATTCGGACCGCGGCGTGCCGGCGTCGAACATATGCGCCCTCGCGCCGAAAGCCGTGTCCGCGCGGGCCGGCTGTTGAAGAGAAGTCACACATCAGTGACACCCATCCTGTCCGAGCCGGACCAGGTCGCGACGTGCCCGTTGCAGTCGTGTGGGGGGACAGTCCCAGGCGTTGGCCCGTTGCGACGTGGGCTACCGAGACAGGGCGACTTCTGCGGCCAGCGCGGCATTCGCGACGACGAGGTCGCGGTTCGCTGCGAGCGTCCTGCCGCCGCTGAGCCCGTGCAGGTATGCCAGGACGAACGGCGTCACGGCTTGGCCCGTCATACCCTCGCGCGATGCCGCGGCGAGCGCTTCCTCGATCAGCGGTTCGACGTCGTCGAGGCTGTCGTCAGGGGGACGCGCGAGCAGAAGACCCCCGCCGCCCAGTTCCCAGTGCGCCCGCGCCACCTGCGCGGCCTCTGAAGCGGACTCCACCCGGGCAGGGACTGGGGGCCCGCCGTGCGCCGAGTAGAACAGCGGCAACATGTCGGTGCCAAAGCCGAGCACGGGCACGGCGAGCGTCTCGAGCAGCTCGAGAGTCGCGGCGATGTCGAGCAACGACTTGATTCCTGCCGACACGACGAGCGCCTGCGTGCGCGCGAGCTCGCCGAGGTCCGCAGACACGTCGGGTGGATCGGGGAAACCGCGATGCACGCCCCCGAGCCCGCCCGTTCCCATGAAGCGAATGCCCACCGCACGACAAACCGCAAGCGTTCCCCCGACCGTGGTCGCGCCGACGGCCCCTTGCACGACGCAAGCGGCAAGGTCGCGCGGGCCGGCCTTGCGTGCGTTCATGTCGAACCGGGCGAGCTCGTCCTCCGAGAGGCCGACGCGGATCTTTCCGTCGAGCACGCCCACCGTCGCCGGAACCGCGCCGGCCGCGCGAACGCTGCGTTCGGCATCGAGCCCGACCGCCAAACCCTCGCCGGCGGGGAAGCCGTGCGCGACAAGCGTCGTCTCGAGCGCGACGACCGCGGCGGCCTCTCGCACCTCGTCCGAGACGACGATCACGGCATTGCTCCCGGCTTCGCCACGGCCCTTGCCGCAGCGTGGAGCGCAAGCTCCGGCCCACCGACGAGGAACCCCGCGGCCAAAGCATCCCCGGCCCCGGTCGCGTCGATGACTTCGCCGTCGCGCGCGGGCAATTCCACCCGCTCCTCACCGAGGACGAGCAGGCCGCGGGCGCCGCGCTTCACGACCGCCGTCGGCGCGAGCCCGTACGCGGCGCCGACGATCTCCCACTCCGCCTCGTTCGCGAAGATCACGTCCGGCGCGAGCTCCTCGAGCTGCTCGCGGAAACGCACCGGCCCGTGCTCGCGAATACGAGTCCAGGCGGAGAGATCGACGCTCACCCGAGCACCGTTCGCGCGCGCCAGCCTCGCGGCGCTGAGCGCCGCGCCGTCGATCGGGGTCGCCAGCAATGCGTACCCGGAGATGTGGAGGCAGTCGCACGCGAACCACGCGGGCTCGAGGTCGCCCGGAGACAGGTCGGGCGCGACACCGCGGTCAGACGCCATCGTGCGCTCACCGTCTGCACCGACGAGGGAGACGACGATGCCGTTGCGGCCGGCAACGGGCCCCGCGACCTCGACTCCGCGTCCCTCGAGCTCGGCCGTCACGAGCTGACCGGCCAGGTCGTCGCCCCGCTTCGAAACGTTTCGGGCCCGGGAGCCGAGCGCCACCACCCACGCGGCGACGTTGGCCGCCTGGCCGCCGGCCGCCGTCTGCGTGGTCGCGAGTGCGTCCGCTCCGGAGGTGAGCGGCTCGCCCAGACGCACGATCACGTCGAGCAGCGCGTCGCCGAGGGTGACGACCAACACACCTACAATCGTCCCATGGACGGCGAGCACAGGGGCGGCCGGCTCGGCTCGTTCGTGGTCGGCGGGGTGCTCGGGGCTTCCGCAGCCCTGGCCGCGGCACGTCGCAGGCGGCGTCGGATCGAGCCCCAGCGGCCCGTCTTCCAGGGGCTCGAGGCATTCGAGGGCGCGCCGTGCTACCGCGAGATCATCGAGAAGGAGCGCGAGCGCGACGAGTTGGATTGAGGCCTGATGTGAAACTCCGCCGGGTCGGATGACGCACCAGACACGGCGTCGGATCAGCACGTTCGCCCGCGGCATGTAGCGCCGCTACGCACCGCGAACGACCGCACTGCCCGACTTGGTCTGGAGCGCCCTCCGACGACGGCCGAATTTCACACCAGACCTCTACAACCGTGACTCTGCGCGAAGCAGCGCGCGCAGGTTGATGTCCGCATCGCCGATCCCGAGCGTCCGGCCGAGCCGCATCACTTCCTCCGAGACCGCGACGTAGCGCGCGCGCGTCACCAGCGGTTCCCGCGAGCGGATCACGAGGAACGGACCGTAGACGCGAGCCTCGAACGCGGCCTGCGGCCTGGGCAACGCATACCGGATCGTCTGGCGCTCCTTCACGTTCGTCGTGTCGCTCGCGTCGAAAACCCAGACGCCCCGGCCGAGCGGCTCTGGAATGTCCTTCAATGCCGACGCGAGCAGGGCCCCGTCCGCCCGTGGGAGCGCGTGACCCGAGAACGAGCGGTTGCGCTCCCACGCGCGCAGGTAAACGGGCTCGTACCCGAGCAGGACGTCGCTCGGCCGATATGTCGACGCGAGCCACGCCGCTGCCGCGTCGCGCGCCTGCGCCTCGCCCGGCGGGTCGCCGTCGAAGATCGGTGGCGTCTTCTCGTGTGTCCAGCGCACTTCTCCGACCAGGAGCACGGCAACTGCGGTCACAGCGACAACGGATCCGAGGCGTCCCCCGCGACGCCCGAGCTCGACCAGCGGCACGGCGAGCAGCACGCTGAAGAACGGCAGCGCGAAAATCAGGTGACGTGCCTCGGGGGACGTAGTCGAGTTGAGCGTCGCGAGCATGAATGCGAGCGCCGGCACAGCGACGACGCAGGCGAACAGCCCGACGCTCTCGGGGCGGCGGCGCCAGAGCAGGATCGCTCCCACGAGCGCGAGCACGAGGACGGGCGTCGACCACGCCCGGTGACCGGCGCTGAAGTCGCCGGCGACCCACCAGAAGTAGTGGAGCACGGAGGTCGGTGACCCGAGCTCCGGCCCACCGCCGCCGACGCCGACGTCGAAGCGGTCGCGCAGCACGACGTCCGCCCACCAGAAGGGGATCCCGGCCAGCCCGACCCCGGCCAGCGTCAAAAGGGCCGGGCGCAGACGTCTGCGGCGGAGAACGACGAACAGTCCCTGCGCGGCGACGACCAGCGCTGCGTACGGATGGCTGGCGAGCATCAGGAGCAGCGCGAGCCCCCAAAGCGCAAACCGCCGGCGGCCTCCACGGTCGAGCGCGGCCAGCAGCGCCAGGAACGAGAGCAGGCTCGTGAACAGGAACAGGCTGTACATCCGCCCGTAGATCCCGTGGAACACGAGCACCCAGCTCCCCGAGGCGAGCGCGGCGGCGACGACTCCCACGGTCCGGTCTGCAAGTCGCGCGCCGAGGAGTGAGATCAGTGGAACGCTCGCGACAGCGAAGACGAGGGAGACGATGCGGAGGTCGGTCAGCCCACCGCCGAGGTGCGCGACCAGCCACGCGAATCCGAAGTGGAGCGGCGCGCCGCCGCGCTCCGCGACGACCGTGTGCAGCACGTGGTCGAGCGAGCCGCGACCGACGAAGAGCGCCAGCGCCTCGTCCTCGTGCGGCGGCCAGGTGCGCAGAAACCAACCGAGGACGCCAGCCAGTGCCGCCGCCACCGCGGTCGTTCCGACCCAGAACGCGTCCACGTCCTGGACTCGCATGCGGGCGCGCGCGAGCGGGGAGGGGTCGGTCGCGAGCTCGACCACGGGCTTTCTCTTTACGGTGTCCAGACCGATAACACTGCTAGCGTCCTAAATCTCGTGCCCACGTACGAATACAAGTGTCCCAACGGGGACGTTTTCGAAGTCTTCAAGCGCATAGCCGACCCGCCGCCGGAAGTGTGCCCGGTCTGTGGAGCGTCGCCCGTCGAGACCGTTCTGTATCCCGTCCCGGTCCACTTCCGCGGCTCTGGTTTCTACTCGACCGACTACGGACGCGGCGGTCGCAAGCGGGACCGTGCGAAGGAATCGTCCACGGAATCGGGGTCGGACTCGGGCTCGGGCGACAAGAAGGACAAACCGACAGAGACGAAGGCCGCAGAGGCCGGCTGACCGCCAGGTCGGCCCTATCGAAACTGCCGGTTCCCGACGACGCAGCCGGGCCCGTACTGACCTGATCCGGGCTGGGGCGGTTGAGGCGCTGCGCGGCCGGTGACCATCTGCACGACGGAGATGTTCTGCTCGTCGCCGACGATCACCGAGGCACCCCCGATCGAGGTCGCCGTCCCGCCGAGGCGGCAGTGGAGCGCGTTCGCCTGGCCCGCGCGCTTCAGCACCCAGCCGAGCTGGACGAATTGCCAGGCGGAAAGGTCGGTGGCCAAGGGCTTCAGCAGGGAGTCGCCGTTGAACGGCAGGCTCACGACGGTCCCGAAGCCGAGCAGCTTGGCCATCACCGCGCGCATCACCGCCTGCTGGCGCAGCCCGCGCGTAATGTCGCTGTCGGCCGGGTTGAGCTGGTTTTCCCGGATGCGGGAGTAGATGAGTGCGCGCTGGCCGTTCATGTGCTGCATGCCCTTGTTGAATCGGTAGCCGTGCCAGGCCGCGCAGCGTGAGGCCTTGTAAGGGCAATCGAACTTGTTCGACAGGATCGGCGCCGGCACGTTGATGTCGACGCCGCCGATGTTGTCGATCAGGCTTTTGAAGCTGCGGAAGTCGACGATCATCACGTGATTGATCTCGAGCCCCGTGAGGTTCTGGATCGTCCGGATCGTGAGCGCGGCACCACCGATGGGGAACGCCGAGTTGATCCGGTCCTCGCCGTGGCCGGGGATCGGCACGCGCAGATCGCGCGGGATCGACAGGTATACGAGTCGATGACGGCTCGGATCCGTGCGCAGGATCATGATCGAGTCCGAGTTGTTCAGCCCGACACGCCGGTCGGTGTTCTCGTGATCGCGACCGAGCAACAGCATCGTCGTCGGGTTCGACAGCATGAGCCCGTTCTGCTTGGCGAGGACGGGGAGCACGGCCTGGTCGAGCCGGGCGTTCGCCTTGTCGACTCCGCTGCGGAACGCCAGGTAGCCCGCGATTCCCCAGACCACCGCTACGACGAGGAGAACGATCAGCCCTAGGCCGATGCGTCGCTTCCAACTCCAGCGGCGGCGGGGTCGGCGGATCTTCGGCTCGCGTGGGCGGCGCCCGTTCCGGTCCGGCCGCGCGTCCTGCGGACGTTCCAGTGGAACCTTGCCCTTGACACGCCCGCCCCGGTAGACGCGGTAGGGCTTCTCTCCCGTCGGCATCGACCCAGTAGGGTAGCCGCGCGCTTTGAACGAAAAACGTGTCATCGGCGTCGACCTCGGCGGCACCAAGATCCTGGCCGGGATCGTCGACCGGGAAGGGCACGTGGAGCACCGTCGTGAGCATCCGACCCGGACCGCATCCCAGGACGATTTGCTGGCCGGACTGGACGAGGCGGTCGAGGAGCTCCTGACGGACGAGATCGCCGCGCTCGGGTTCGGCATCCCGTCTCCGATCGACCAGCGGACCGGCCGTGCTCTTCAGGCCGTGAACATCCCGCTGATGGACATCGACTTCCGCGGCAGGATGAAGGAGCGGTTCGGGCTGCCGGTCGGGATCGAGAACGACGCGAACGCGGCGACCTACGCGGAGTTCCGTTTCGGCGCCGCGCGCGACGTCGACTCGGTGATCATGCTGACCCTCGGGACGGGCTGCGGAGGCGGCGCGGTCGTCGACGGGCAGCTCTTCCGCGGCTGGGCCGAGTTCGGGCACACCGTGATCGTGTACGACGGGCTCCCCTGTCAGGGGACGTGCACGGGGCGCGGACATCTCGAGCCGTACGTGACCGGAGTCGCGGCGGGAAAGCTCGCAGCGGCGGAGTTCGGGCCCGCGGTCGACGCGCATCGGCTGGTCCGCCTGGCGAACGAAGGAGAAGCCCGTGCGATCGAGATTCTCGACGGCATCGGCCGTCACCTCGGCGCCGGCATCGGCAGCCTCGTGAACATCTTCAATCCGGACCTGGTCGTGATCGGCGGCGGTTTCGCGGCCGCCGGCGACTTCGTGCTCGACCCCGCGCGGGAGATCCTGCGCCGCGAAGCGCTCGCACGAGCTGGCTACCGAGTGCCGATCGTGCGCGCAGAGCTCGGGACCGCTGCGGGCCTGATCGGCGCCGGCCTCGTCGCCTTCGACGCAGCCGGGTAGCACCGTGCCGCTCGCCGTTTGCGCGACGCCGATCGGGAACCTCGACGACGTCACGCTGCGCCTGCTCGAGGAGCTCCGCTCTGCCGACGTGATCCTCTGTGAGGACACGCGCCACACACGCGTGTTGCTCGATCGGCACGGGATTTCCGGCGCGAAGCTGCTCTCGTACCACGAGCACAACGAGGTCAAGCGGACCGCTGAGCTGCTTCCGCGGCTCCTGGCCGGCGAGCGTATCGCTCTCGTCAGCGACGCGGGTATGCCGGGGATCAGCGATCCCGGCGCGCGCCTCGTCGGAGCCGCGCTCGAGCAGGGCGTGCCCGTGACCGTGCTCCCCGGCCCGTCGGCTGTCGACACGGCGCTCGTCGCCGGCGGGTTTGCGGCCGACCGCTACCAGTTCGTCGGCTTTCTGCCACGCGGCGATGCCGCGTTGGCGGCTCTGTGGCGCGAGCTCGCAGGCTGGCCGTATCCCGTGGTCGCTTTCGAGTCGCCACGACGGTTGCCTGCGACGCTTCGTTCGCTGGCAGCTGCGCAGCCAGCAAGGGAGGTAGCCGTCTGCCGCGAGCTGACGAAGAAGTTCGAGGAAATCGTGCGCGGGCCGTCCGCCGAAGTGTCCGCGCGCTTCTCAGAAGCGCCGAAGGGTGAGATCACGCTCGTGCTTGGCCCGGGCGGGAAGCAACGCGACCTGACCGACGCACTCGAGGCGGTCGCCGACCTGGTCGCCGCCGGAGTACCACGCCGGCACGCAGCCGATGTCGTGTCGCGGTTGACCGGCGCCTCTCGTAACGAGCTCTACCGCCGTACTTTGTAGCCAGTGTTGACAACAGAAGCCGGTCTTGCTACGGTCGCTTTGTTCTCAAAATTGGCAACGAGGAGGGAACTGTGCGGCGACTTGCCATCCTGATCATCTGCGCGTGTGCGCTCCCTGTCACCGACGCCCGCGCCTGGACGTGGCCCGTCGACGGGCCGGTGTTGCGTCCGTTTGCGTTCGACCATGCGCACCCTTACGCGGCCGGCCTGCATCGCGGCGTCGATCTCGGCGCTCCGACTGGCAGTCGTGTGCTCGCTCCGGCGGAGGGAATCGTGTCGTTCGCGGGGACGGTGCCGACCGGCGGCAAGACGGTGTCGATCCAGACGTCGTCCGGCTACACCGCCACGCTCGTTCACCTCGGCTCGATCGGGGTAGTGCGCGGGACGCTCGTGGGAGAAGGCTCGGTCGTGGGGACGGTCGGGCCGAGCGGCGTGGTCGACTTGGCCGAGCCGTACGTCTACTTCGGCGCGCGGACGACGAGCGATCCTCAGGGGTACGTCGATCCGCTGACCTTGCTGCCTTCGCGCCCGGCGCCTCTCCCGTCGCCGGCTGCTGAGCCCGCCGCTTCCGCAGCTCCCGCTCCGGCCGTTCCTGCTCCTGTCTCTGCTCCCGCGGTGGGCGCCGCCGGCGCCGTCGAGGCTGAAGCCACGGCCCCGGTGCCCCACGCTGCGCCGGCAGTAGACGCAGCCGCAAGCTCCGCCTCGCAGACTGTCGAAGCAGCGCCCGCGGCGACGGTTGGTGCGGCGGCCGCGGTCACGGCCGGCGAGGCGAGCAGCTCGCCGGTCACGTCGGAGCTCGCTCCGCCCGCGTCCGTGACGCCGGCGAGGCCGGCAAATGTGCTTGCCCACGCCCGCGCTGCGAACGACGTCACGGCGACGCCGCTGGCTAAGGTGAAGTTGCGGCGCGCTCGGACTTTGGAACGCGTGAGCATCGGCGGTCACGCGATCGAGGGACGACTGTCCGGCCGGCAGACGCTCGGCTCGGAGCGTGCGGGGATCTCTCAAACGTCGGTGCGATCGGCGGCCGGCGGTTGGCGACTCCCGGCGGGGCTCGCAGTTGCGGCAACCGCGGCTCTGCTCGCATTGCGTGGTCGCCTGCGACGGAAGCCGCTCGACACGCTCCCTATCATGGATTCAGGTGAACACCTTCTACATCACGACACCGATCTACTACGTCAACTCGACGCCCCACATCGGCCACGCGTACACGACGATCGTGGCCGACATTCTCGCGCGCCATCACAAGCAGCGCGGCGACGAGACGTTCTTCTTGACGGGGACGGACGAGCACGCCTCCAAGGTCTACCGGGTGGCGGAGGAGCAGGGACTCGACCCGAAGACCTACGTCGATCAGATCGCCGAAGTCTGGAAAGAGCTGCCTAGGCGAGTCGATGCCGACTACGACTTCTTCATTCGCACGACGGACGAGGGACACAAGCGTTTCGTCCAGGAGTTCATCCAGCGCATCTACGACAACGGCTACATCTACCAGGACGTCTATTCCGGCCTCTACTGCGTGGGCTGCGAGGCGTTCAAGACGGAGGACGAACTGGTCGACGGCAGGTGCCCGATCCACGGGACCGTGCCCGAGCGAATCGAGGAGACGAACTACTTCTTCAAGCTCTCCGCCTTTCAGCAGCCTTTGCTCGACCTGTACGACGCGCGGCCGGATTTCGTGCTGCCGCGCTTCCGCTACAACGAGGCGCGCTCGTTCATCGAAGGCGGCCTCCAGGACTTCAGCCTCAGCCGCGCGGGCCAGCCCTGGGGCGTCCCGGTCCCGTGGGACGAGAGCCAGGTGGTCTACGTGTGGGTCGATGCGCTCATCAACTATCTGAGCGCGCTGACGTACGCACGGGAGGGGGAGGACCTCCGCGGCAAGTTCTGGCCCGAGGTACGCCACCTGCTGGCGAAAGACATCCTGCGCTTCCACTGTGTCTTCTGGCCCGCACTGCTTTTGGCAGCGGACTACGAGGTGCCAAAGCAGCTCTTCGTACACGGCTATCTGCTGCTGGACGATCAGAAAATCTCGAAGTCGGTGGGGAACGTCATCGACCCGCTCGATCTCGTCGACGTGTACGGCAGTGACGCGGTCCGGTTCTGGGCGGTGCGTGCTGTCTCGTTCGGGCAGGACGGAAACGTGACGCTCGAGAGCCTTCACGAGCGCTACGAGCGTGAGCTCGCGAACGACCTGGGCAATCTCGTCTCGCGCACGACGGCGATGATCGCCCGTTATCGAGAGGGACGGATCCCTTCGGCCGTGGGAGAGAGCGGTGTGTCGGAGGCGATCGAAGCTGTGAAGCACGAGGTGCCGGCTCGGCTCGACGTGTTCGACGTCACCGGAGCAGTCGACGTGATCTGGGATCTGGTCCGCTCCCTCAACAAGCACGTGGAGCAGACGAAGCCGTGGGCGCTGGCGAAGGACGACGCGCGCGCGGGCGAGCTCGATCGCGTCCTGTATGACCTGGCCGACGGCCTGCGCGTCGCTGCGGTCGCGCTCTCCGCGTACCTACCGCGAACCGCGCCGCTCATCCTGCAGGCGCTCGGCCAGCCCGAGGACATCGCCTGGGAGAACGTCGAGCCTGGCCGCACGGTCTCCGCGGAGGGCATCGAGCCGGCGACGCCGCTCTTCCCGCGCGTGGACGCTCCCACCGCCGCTGCGTGATCGACACGCACGCGCATCTCGACGCGCTCGAGGATCCGGCAGCCGCCGTCACCCGCGCCCGCGACGCCGGCGTGACGCGGATCGTCACGATCGGAACGGATCCGACCTCGTGGGCCGAGATGCTCCCGATCGTCGAAGAGCACGACGGCGTCTACGGCGTGGCGGGCATCCATCCGCACCAGGCGGCGTCGGACTTCGACGTCGACGCACTCGAGCGCCTGCTCGCGCACCCCAAGATCGTCGCCGTGGGAGAGATCGGGCTCGACTACTTCCGTGACTACGCGCCGCGTGACGCTCAGACCAAGCTGTTCATCTATCAGCTCGGCCTCGCGAAGCGAGCGCAACTGCCGGTCGTGATCCACAACCGCGCCGCGGACGACGACACGGTCGCGGTTCTTCGACAGTGGTTCGACGGCACGGTCGTCCTGCACTGCTTCTCGTCGCCTGCGTTGCTTCCCGAGGCTGTCGAGCGCGGCTGGTACGTCTCGTTCGCCGGGAACGTGACGTATGCGAACGCGGAGGACCTCCGCAATGCCGCGCGTGCAGTTCCCGCCGAGCTCCTTCTCGCCGAGACTGATTCTCCCTATCTGGCGCCGCAGCCGGTCCGGGGCAAGACGAACGAGCCTGCGTACGTCGTCCACACAGTCGCCGCGCTCGCCGAGGTTCGCGACGATGAGCCGGGCGCGCTCGCCGCGCAGATCGACGCGAACGCGACCGCGGCCTTCGGACTGCCTTGACGGTGAAGGCGAAGAAGAAGCTGGGGCAGCACTTTCTGGTCGACGAGAACATCCTCGGCGTGATCGGTCGCCTGGCGGAGCTCGCCGACGACGACGTCGTGCTCGAGATCGGTCCCGGGCTCGGCATCTTGACGACGTATCTCGCGGATCGCGTGGCCCAGGTCTATGCCGTCGAGCTGGATGCCTCACTCGGGCCGCAACTCGTCGAGCGGCTGGCCGGCCGGCCGAACGTCGTGTTGCGTTTCGGCGATGCCGTGAAGCTCGACCTGGCGGAGGCGGCACCGGGCGCAAGGAAGCTCGTGGCCAACCTTCCGTACAACGTCGCGACGCCGTTGGTTGCCGAGAGCCTCGACCGCCTGCCGGCGATCGAGCTCTGGACGGTGATGGTGCAGCGCGAGGTCGCCGACCGCTTCTTCGCCGAGCCGTCGACCAAGGCGTACGGTGCGGTTTCCGTCCTCGTGCAACTGGTGGCAGAGCGGACCGGCTTCCATCCCGTGTCGCCAACGGTGTTCCGGCCGCGGCCGAACGTCGACTCCGCGCTCGTCGCCTTCCGGCGCACGGGGCTGCCCGACGACTTCCGTCGCGTCAAACGAGTCGTGGAGGGCTCGTTCGCGCATAGGCGCAAGCGCCTCGCAAACTCGCTCGAGCTCGCAGGAGTTGCAGAACGCGGTCGCGCCGAGGATGCGATCGCGACGATCGGCAGAGCCCCGAACGTTCGTGCCGAAGAGCTCGCGCCCGATGAGTTCCTCGCGCTCGCCGAGGCCCTGAGGTGACTCGCGCACCCGCACCCGCGAAGATCAACCTGTCGCTCGTTGTCGGTCCGGTCCGTGAGGACGGGAAGCACGAGATCGTCACGGTCTACCAGCGCGTTGCGCTTTCCGACCGAATCGCGGTGGCGCGCTCGCCCGAGCTGAGCGTCGCGGGATTCCCCGGTGACACGCTCGTTCGCCGCGCGCTCGAATGCCTGGCCGACGGCGACGGCGCGAGCTTCTCGGCGCGGATCCAGAAACGCGTTCCAGTGGCGGCGGGACTGGGCGGCGGCAGCTCCGACGCTGCGACCGCGTTGCGGTTGGCAAACGCGCTGCGATCGGATCCCTATCCTGCCGAGCAGCTGCGTGCCTTCGCGCGCACGTTGGGCGCTGACGTTCCCTATTTCCTTGAGGACGGGCCGCAGCTCGGCACGGGCGACGGTACCGATCTCGAGCGCCTCGAGCTTCCCCAGGACTACTGGGTTCTGCTCGTTCTGCCGCGCAAGGCGATGAAGAGCTCCACCGAGCAGGTCTACGCCGCGTTCGACGCGCGCGGAGGGGAGAGCGGCTACGACGAGCGGCGCGGCGCGCTGCTCGCTGCGCTGGAAGCCGTCAATCGTCCGCGCGACCTCGCAGCGCTACCGCCGAACGACCTCGCATCGTCGCCGCTGGCGCGTGAGCTCGTGGCGCTCGGCGCGTTTCGCGCAGACGTCACCGGTGCCGGACCGACGGTCTACGGGCTCTTCTTGCACGGCCACCAGGCGCGAGCAGCGCAGAAGCGAATCTCCCCCGAAGGGCGGACGTGGCTCACGGCACCTGCGTGGTACCGTTGATTGCATGGCGTACAGCCAGCCGATGATCGAGGCGGGCAGCACACGCATCGGCCGTTGGCTCCGGGAACGGCGGCTGCGTCTCGCTCTTTGGGTCGCGGTGATCGAAGGACTTCTCGTCGCACTCACACCGGACCTGACGAAGTGGACCGTCCTCGTCATCGGCGCGATCTTGCTTGCCTTCTACATCGTCGCGGGCCGCAACATACGCTGGGATGTGGGGCGTCAGCTGTCGTGGATCGCCGCGGCGTCGCAGGCGCTCGCGATCCTCGTCGTCATCCTCGCCTTCGTCCTCAAGCTCGTGGCGATCGTCGCGGTCGTGGCCTTCGCGATCATCGCCCTTGTGTATCTCTTCTCGGACTCCCGGCACACCTAAGCTCCCTCTGTGGGGCGTGACCAAGTGCCGCCATCCGGCGGCTGTCGGCGTTTGACTGCGAAACTTGCAGATGGCTGTAGTCGGGCGTAGCCAAGTGCTGAGGCGCTGCTTGCGGCGCCGACCGTCAAGGCTGCGGCGGCTTTGCCGGCGCGGCCGCCGCCCGGCGGCGTCGGCGCTTCGGCTGCGACACTTGATGGAGACGGTGTAGTGGGGCGTAGCCAAGTGGTAAGGCAGCGGGTTTTGGTCCCGCGATCCCAGGTTCGAATCCTGGCGCCCCAGTTCTGATGGCAGGAAGTAACCTCGCAGCAGTCGTCATGGCGGCAGGCCTCGGTACGCGGATGAAGTCCGCGACGCCAAAGCACCTGCACCCGCTGCTCGGTCGGCGTCTCGTCGACTGGGTCGTCGAGGCGGTGCGCCCGCTCGGTGCGGATCCACTCGTCGTCGTGCTGTCGCCTGAAGCGGCAAACGCGTTGGAGGGAGTCGAGGTCGCGGTTCAGCAGCAGCCGCTCGGCACCGGCGACTCGCTCCGCGCAGCCCGCGAGAGCGTCGGCAATGCGAAGACGCTGCTCGTGGTGTCGGGCGACCATCCGCGCATTAGCTCCCACCTGCTCGAACAGCTTGTGGCACAGCATCGCTCTGCGGGAGCGACCGCAACCGTGCTCTCGTTCGAACCCCCCGATGCGCTCGCGTACGGCCGAATCGTCCGGGATGCTGACGGCCGCCTGAAGGCAATCGTGGAGAATGCGGATGCCACCGACGCCCAGCGGGCGATCGGAGAGGTCAACTCGTCGATCTATGTCTTCGCCGCCGACAAGCTCTGGCCCGTGCTCGAGCGGATCGAGCCGGCGAATGCGCAGGGCGAGCTGTACCTCACGGACGCGGTGCGGCTGCTGGTCGAAGAAGGAGAGGAGGTTGTCGTGTTCAAGGCTCCGAATGCCGATGAAGTGGAAGGAGTGAACACCCGTGTGGAGCTGGCCGAAGCAGCTGCTTTCCTACGCGCGCGCGTGAACAGAGGACACATGCTTGCAGGCGTCACCATCGTCGACCCGCAGACGACCTGGATTGATCCCGACGTCGAGCTCGAGCCCGACTCGACGATCCATCCGTTCACCGTGCTCCGTGGGCGCACCCGTGTGGCGGCCAGCGCCGAGGTCGGCCCGCACGTGGTCGCCGAGGACGCCGAGATCGGCGCGGGCGCCAAGGTGGGCCCCTTCTGTTATCTCCGGCCCGGCACGAGGCTGGGGGAGGGAGCCAAGGCAGGGACGTTCGTCGAGATCAAGAACTCCGAGATCGGCGCCCGGACGAAGGTTCCGCACCTTTCCTACGTCGGCGATGCCGAGATCGGCGAGGATTCCAACATCGCCGCCGGGAACATCACGGCCAACTTCCCTCACCAGCCCGACCGGCCGAAGGGAAAGACGAAGATCGGGCGAAACGTCCACACCGGCATTCACAATGGGTTCGAGGCGCCGGTGGAGGTCGGGGACGACGCATGGATTGCAGGCGGTTCGTACATAACAGAAGATGTCCCTCCCGAATCGCTCGCTGGTTTCCCGCCGAAGCAGATCACGAAAGAGGGCTATCTCCGTGGAAAGCGCAACGACTGAGCTGACTCGCTTGCCCGGGCTCGAGGTCGCAGAGACCAAGGCCGAGGTCAAGCCGGAACACTGGATCGAGCGCGGACCGTCCAAGCGGCTCATGCTCTTCTCGGGCCGCTCGCATCCCGAATTGGCGCAGCGGATCGCGCAGAAGCTCGGCATCCAGGTCGGTGACGTCTCGCTGCGCACGTTCGCCAGCGGCGAGACGTATTGCCGGTACGAGGAGTCGATCCGCGGTGCGGACGTCTTCATCGTCCAGACGAGCTCGCCGCCCGTCGACCAGCATCTGATGGAGCTGCTGATCATGATCGACGCCGCGAAGCTCGCCTCGGCGAAGCGCATCACCGCCGTGTTGCCGCTCTATCCGTACTCCCGCCAGGACAAGAAGTCACGGCCGCGCGAGCCGATCACCGCGAAGCTCGTGGCGGAGATGATCCAGTCGGCGGGCGCCGATCGCGTCCTGACCATGGACCTGCATGCCGGGCAGGTGCAGGGCTTCTTCGAGGTTCCGGTCGATCACATGACGGCCCTGCCGATGCTGGCGCAGTACGTGCGCGACCTGGGCCTGCCCGAGGAGGTCGTCGCAGTGGCACCCGACACGGGCCGCACTCGACTCGCGAGCAAATTCGCCGAGATGATCGGCGGCGATCTCGCGGTGCTACAGAAGGATCGGCCCGCACACAATGTCGCGCGCGTCACGAACGTGATCGGCGACATCGAAGGCAAGTGCGCCGTGATGACAGACGACATGGTCGACACCGCCGGGACGCTCGTGGCCGGCGCCGAGTTCCTGAAGGGTCGCGGGGCGAAGAGAGTCTTCGCCTGTGCGACGCACGGCATCTTCTCGCACCCGGCGATCGAGCGCATCGAGTCGAGCGCCATCGACAGCGTCATCGTCACCGACACCGTCCCGATCGATCCGCTGACGAAGCCGGAGCGGGTGACCGTGCTGACAGTCGCCGACATCCTCGCCGAGACGATCCACAACGTCTTCTCCGACGACTCCGTCTCTGCGATCTTCGGCGATATGAACGCGCTGTTCTAGGCGCGACGTTTCGAATCTCTCGGCGCGGTTATGAACCCGCCGTGCGCCGCGGTCGCGGAATCAGTCTCTTCGGCCTCGTCTACGTTGGTGTCGGCGTGGCGATCGCCGCATCGCACCACTATTTCCAGCACATCAACGGCTGGCGGGGCGTGCTTTCCGCGATCTTCGCCATCTTCCTCTGGCCGCTGATCCTGCTCGGGATCAACCTCCACGTAAAGAAATAGCTACCATTCGCCGCCGAAAATGGCTGGCGAACGAATCAAGCTGACGGTCAAAGAGCGCGAGGCGCGCGGATCCGCCGACGCTCGGCGCCTGCGCAAGCAGGGGTTCATCCCCGGAGTCCTCTACGGCAAGGGCAAGAGCTCCTACGCGATCTACGTACCCGAGCGCGACCTCCGGCGCGTACTGACCGGCGCGGGCGGCCTCCACGCGATTCTCGACGTAGTCCTCGACGGGCAGTCGACGACACACGCCTCGATCCTCAAGGATTACCAGCAGGATCCGATCAGAGGTCACATCTCACACATCGATCTGCACGAGGTACGGCTCGACCAGCCGATCCAGGCGAGCGTCACCGTCCAGCTGATCGGGGAGCCCACCGGGGTGAAGGAAGGCGGCGTCCTCTCGCAGGTTCAGCGCGAGATCAACGTCGAAGCTCTGCCGATGGAGATTCCCGAGCACGTCGATCTCGACGTCAGCGGTATGGCCATCGGCGACACGCTCCGCCTCGCCGACCTTGCGCCGATCGAGGGTGTCACCTATCTCGACGACCCGGAGGAGACCGTGCTCGCGAGCGTCGGCCTCCCGGCACGCGAAGTCGAGCCGGAGCCCGAGGAGCTCGCGGAAGGCGAGGAGCTGCCCGAGGGCGAGGTGCCGGAGGGCGAAGCGGCCGAAGGCGCTGCCGAGGGCGAGGCCCCAGCCGCAGACGCGGGCTCGGGCGAGCAGCCCGAGAGTTAGCCCAATGCGCCTCCCGTGGCGTCGAGGCGACCGGGCCTCGTCGCTCGAGCTACTCGTCGTCGGCCTCGGTAATCCGGGCCGCGAATACGCAGGCAATCGGCACAACGTCGGCTGGATGGTCCTCGAGGAGCTTGCGCGCAGGCACGGCGCTTCCTGGAAGAGCAAGTTCTCCGGCCAGCTCGCGGAGGTCCGCCTCGACGACCACCGCGTCGGACTGTTGAAGCCCGAGACCTTCATGAACGAGTCGGGCCGATCGGTCGGTGCGGCTGCGCGCTTCTTCAAGCTCGAGCCCGACGCGATCCTCGTCGTGCACGACGAGATCGATCTCGAGCCGGGCCGATTGCAGGCTCGCATTGGTGGCGGCCTGGCAGGGCACAACGGGCTCCGTTCGATCGCCGCGCATCTCAAGACTCCGGACTTCCTCCGTCTGCGCATCGGCGTCGGCCGCCCGGGCCGAGGCGATCCGCGCAGACCTGCGGACTATGTGCTCTCGAACTTCACCGCCGACGAGGACGCGCACACGCTCGTCGCGCGCGCAGCAGACGCCGTCGAGAAGCTCGATGCCGAAGGGCTCGAGCGCGCGCAGGCGCATTTCAACTAGCGGTAGCGGTTACTTCGTCGAAGCTGGGCGCTCCGCGGATGGAGCGGTTCACCGTGGTGACGACGGCCAGGATGACGAAGCCTGCAAGCACGAAAGCGGCGGTAACCTGGACCGAGTAGGACGCGAGCAAGAGCCCCGCCGCCACCGGCCCGAGCGGGAAGGCGAGCAGGGCGAGCGACCTGGCGACGCTGTTGACTCGTCCTTGCAACCGGTCGGGCACGATCGCCACGCGATAGCCGATGACCATCGCGTTGACGGTCGGGTTGAAGAAGATCAGCGGAGCTGTTCCGGCGACGAGCACGATGACGTTGGGCTCGATGACGAACGCGACGATCCCGAGTGACAGCCACGCCGATAGTACGAGCACGGTGCGCATCGGGAGCAGGCGCAAGAAGCGGGGCGCGGCGATCGAGCCGAGCAACGAGAAGGCACCGGTTGCGGACACGAGTCCCCCGATCACTGCAGGAGAGTAGCCCTGACGTTTCGCGGCCACGATGAGTATCAGCTCCAGAGCGCCGAAGAGGAAGTTTCCCCCGACGAAGAGCAGTGCGCAGGTGCGGAGAAACGCGTGGCCCCAGAGCCAGGCGAGCCCTTCCTTGACCTGCGTCAAGAGGCCGGCCGTCTCGCGCTCCTCCCGCTCCTCCTGGAACGGCGTCCTCATCGCGAGCAGCGTTCCTGTCGAGAACGCGTAGGAGACCGCGTCCACCAGAAACGGCAGCGATCGCGCCAGCCCGAAGAGTGCGCCTCCGAGCGGTGGGCCGGCGAGATAGACGGTCGACATGCGAGCCTGCTCGGTCGCAAAGGCCCGCTGCAGCTGCAGCGCCGGGACAACCGAGCGGACAGCGCCGATCTCCGCGATGTTGAAGATGACGAACATCGTCCCTTCGACGAAGGCGACGATCAGGATCTGGAAGAACGTGACGTGTCCGGTGGCGACGCTGACGCCGAGTGAGCCGAGCGCGAGCACCCGCACGATGTCGGCCCAGATCATCAGCCACTTTCGGTTGAAGCGATCGGATGCGACGCCCGCAGGGAGGGCAAACAACGCGTAGGGGACGAGGCGCGCGAACGACGCCAGTCCGGCCTTCGCCGGTGATCCTGTGAGTGCGAGGACAAGCAACGTGTAGGCGATCCCGGACGCCTCCGAGCCGACAGTCGACAGCGCCTGGCCGATCTGGAGAAGGACGAAGTCGCGATTCCGTCGAAGCGGAACCGGCTCGCGCTCCGCGGCGGGTCGACCATCCATGCGGGGGTACCATGACAAGCGCCGAACCCGCGGGGTTCGGCCTTTCGTCATGGACCACTCGATCCTGCATCCCTTCGTCGCGGAGCTCCGCGCCACCGAACGCCTCAAGGACTACGCTGAGGCATTCCCGGCTGCTGCCCGCGTTTCCGAGCCCGCGCTGCCGCTGCTGCTCGCCTCGCTGTACGAGGAGCTCGACCGTCCGCTGGTTCTCCTCGCACCCGAGGATCAGGACGCACGCGACGCAGCCGAGGGCGCCGCGTGGTTCCTCGGCGACGAACGCGTTGCGATGCTTCCGAGCCGCGGCGTCCACTGGGGCTCCGGTCTCGATCCTGCGCCCCACCTCGTCGGTGAGCGCGCACGTGCACTCGACGTGCTCGGCGCGGGCGGGCTCGTCGCTGCTTCGGCCGCGGCGCTCGCCGAGCCGATGCCGCCCCCAAACACTCGTCCGCGTCCCATCCGGATCGCGCCGGGCGAGGAGGTCAGCCTCGAGCAGCTTTCCGAGACGCTCGCGCTGTCGGGCTACGAGCGAGTCGAGCGCGCCGACGAGCGCGGCCAGTTCGCGGTCCGCGGCGGCCTGGTCGACGTCTTTCCGACGACGGGACGGGAACCGCTTCGGATCGAGTTCTGGGGGGACGAGATCGAGCAGATGCGCGCGTTCTCGCCCTTCACGCAGCGCGCACTCCATCCGGTCGAGACGGCGGTCATCTATCCCGCGGTCGAGCGCCGTCTGGATCTGATCGAGCCGACACTCGTCGACCAGGACCGGGCCATCCCGATTCCGAACGATCTGGTGCGGCCCGTGCCGGGCGGCCCCGATCTCGTGTGGCAGGCCGGCGAAGTCCGGACGGTGTGGGAGGAAGAGGGCCTCGAGCCGGTGCCGTTCGGCAAGGCGGCGCTCCTCGACACGCTTCCCGCAGGGCAGCCGTTCGCCTTCGAGGCGCAGCGTCCTGCCCTCGTCGCCCGTGGCCTGGCGGAAGCGGAGAACGAGCTGGCCGCGTTCGTACGCTCGGGACAGCGCGTCGTCGTGGCCTTCCCGCATCTCGGCGAGGCGCTGCGGCAGCAGAACCTCCTGCGCCGCATCGAAGCGCGCGTCATTGCAGAAGGAGAAGAGCTGCCGCGCGGAGCCGGGCTCATGTTCGCCGTCACGCCTGCGCGACGCGGCTTTGTCTGGCGAGATCTCGGCCTCGTTCTGCTGCCCGACACGCAGGTCTTCCGCAAGCGGCCGCCGCGCGAGCGGCGAGTCGGCGGGCGCGCGCTCCAGTCGTTCGCGGACCTGCGCAGCGGTGACTTCGTCGTCCACGAGGACCACGGCGTCGGGAAACTGCTCGGCTTCGAGACGAAGGAGGTCGCGGGTGTTACGCGCGACTACCTCTTCCTCGGCTTCCGGGGGGACGACCGGCTGTACGTCCCGCACGAGCAGCTCGGCAAGGTGTCGCGCTACATCGGCGCCGACACCTCCGCGCCGGCACTCTCGAAGCTCGGCGGTAAGGCCTGGGACAACCTCAAGACGCGCGCCCGGGAGTCGGTTCGTGAGCTGGCCGGCGAGCTGCTGGCGCTCTATGCCCAGCGGCAGCAGGCGCCCGGCGTGGCGTACGACCTACGCCACGAATACCTCGAGCGCCTGGAGGCAGAGTTCCCGTACCGGGAGACGCCGGATCAGCAGGCTGCGATCGAAGCCGTGAAGGAAGACCTGGAGGCGCCGCGTCCGATGGACCGTCTCGTGTGCGGCGACGTCGGATTCGGCAAGACCGAAGTGGCGATTCGCGCCGCCTTCGCCGTGGCGGTCAACGGCAAGCAGACGCTCATGCTCGCGCCGACGACAATCCTCGCCGAGCAGCACTGGCATACGTTCCGTGAGCGCTACCGCGACTTTCCGGTGCGCGTCGAGATGATCTCGCGCTTCCGCCCGCCGCGGGAGGTGAAGCAGGTGCTCGCGGACTTCCAGGCGGGCAAGGTCGACGTCCTGATCGGCACGCACCGTGTCCTCAGCCGCGACGTCATCCCGAAGGAGCTCGGGCTCGTCATCCTCGACGAGGAGCAACGCTTCGGCGTCGCTCAGAAGGAGTTGTTGCGTGCACTGCGGCTCGAGGTCGACGTGCTCACGCTGAGCGCGACGCCGATTCCGCGCACGCTGCACATGTCGCTCTCCGGGCTCCGCGACATCTCGATCATCGAGACGCCGCCGGAAGGCCGCCGCCCGATCCGCACGACCGTAAGCGAGTACGACGAGGAAACGATCAAGCTCGCCCTCGAGCGGGAGGCGGAGCGGGGCGGACAGGCTTTCTACCTCCACAATCGCGTCGAGACGATCGACGAGGCGCTCGAGAAGCTGCGACAGCTCGCGCCGAACCTGCGCTTCCTCGCCGCGCACGGCCAGATGCGCGAGCGCGAGCTCGAGGAGAAGATGCACGCCTTCCTGCGCGGGGACGCGGATGTGCTGGTGTCGACGACGATCATCGAGTCGGGCCTCGATATCCCGCAGGCGAACACCCTGATCGTCGAGCGTGCCGACCAGCTTGGCCTCTCGCAGCTCTACCAGATTCGCGGCCGGGTCGGCCGATCCGATCTGACCGCCCACGCGTACCTCTTCTATCCGGACATGTCGGAGCTGACTCCCGAAGCACGCGCGCGGCTGGCCACGCTTGCAGATCACACCGAGCTCGGCGCGGGCTTTGCCATCGCGATGCGCGACCTCGAGATTCGCGGCGCCGGCAACCTGCTCGGCGACGAGCAATCAGGGCATGTCGCGGCGCTCGGCTTCGAGCTGTACGTGGAGATGCTCGCCGAGGCCGTTGCCGAGCTCTCCGGCGAGCGCCGTGTCGCCGCGCGTCCCGTCCGCGTCGACGCGCGGGTCGATGCATACGTTCCGCCGGAGTACATCGCGTCGGAGGCCCTCAAGATCGACCTCCATCGGCGGTTGGCGCTGAGCGAGTCCGAGGACGAGCTGCGAGAGCTGCAGGCCGGGACCGAGGACCGCTTCGGCCCCCTGCCCGAGCCTGTCGAGAATCTGTTCCTGATTCAGGAGGCGAAGCTGAAGCTGGCGCGCGCCGGCGCCGACTACTTCGTCTTCCGTGGCGGCAAGGCCAGCGTCGGGCAGATGGTGCTCGGCTCCGAAGAGCTCCGTGACCTGCGGCGGCGGGTCGACACCGCCGTCTACACCACCGCAAACCGTGAGGTGTCACTGCGGGAGGAGGGTTTCCCGCAGGCGCTCCGACTGGTCGATGCTATACTGGCCGCGCGCCAGGCAGCGTGACGAATCCGCTGCAAATGGCGCATTTTCCATGAGACGACTCATCCTTCTTGCGTTCTGCTTGCTCGTGCTCCTGGTCGCCGGCTGTGGCGGCACCTCGACCGCGAGCCTGAGCTCCGACGACGCCGCGGTCGTCGGCTCGACGCCGATCACGAAGGACCAGTTCCAGTCGCTGATGGACCGAGCGAAGAGGAGCTACGACTCGCAGAAGCGCGCCTTCCCGAAGCCCGGGAGCACCGAGTACGAGCAGCTCAAAGGCCAGGCCGTGACGTTCCTGATCCAGCGGGCCGAGTTCGAGCAAGAGGCCGAAGCAATGGGAATCAAGATCACGGACGACAATGTGAACAAGCGCATCGAGCAGCTGAAGAAGCAGTTCTACGGCGGCAACGAGCAGCGCTACCAGAAGACGCTCAAGCAGCAGGGGCTGACAGAGGATCAGGCCAAGGAAGAGGTCCGCGCCCAGCTGATCTCGGAAGAGCTCTTCAAGAAGGTGACCGGTGACGTCAAGGTCTCGAACGACGAGGTCAAGGCCTACTACAACTCCCACAAGTCTCAGTACGGGCAGCCCGAGACGAGGGAGGTACGACACATTCTCGTGACGAAGAAGGTTCTCGCCGACAAGCTCTACGCACAGCTCAAGGCCGGCGCGAACTTCGCGAAGCTGGCGAAGAAGTACTCGAAGGATCCGGGGTCGGCCTCCAACGGCGGCAAGCTGACAATCTCCAAGGGACAAACCGTTCCCGCGTTCGACAAGACCGCTTTCAGCTTGAAGAAGGGTGAGCTCTCAGCCCCGGTCCACACGCAGTACGGCTACCACATCATCCAGGCGCTCTCCGGCGTCAAGGCGGCGCAGACGACGTCCCTCAGCAAGGTTCAGGCGTCGATCAAGCAGCAGCTCGAGCAGCAGCACAAGAACGACGCGATGACGAAGTGGGTCGACAAGAAGAAGCAGACCTACTGCAAGTCCGGCATCAAGTACCAGGTCGGTTACCAGCCGAACCCGGATCCCTGCGCGACGGTCACCGGCACGACCACCACGACGTCTCAGTAAGTGGGCCTCGCCGAGGCGCTCGTCGACCTCCAGAAGCTGACCGAGCGGCTGCGTCGCGAGTGTCCCTGGGATCGCGAGCAGACCGAGCGTACGATCGTGCCGCACACCGTCGAGGAGGCCTACGAGGTCGCCGACGCGGCGATGGGCGGGGATGACGCGAAGCTTGCAGACGAGCTCGGCGACCTGCTGTTCCAGGTGTACTTCCTTGCTCTTCTCCTTGCCGAGAAAGGCCAGCTTGGGTTGGAGGACATCGCTCGCGGCGTGCACGAGAAGCTGGTGCGACGTCATCCCCACGTGTTCGGGGGAGCTGAGCTCGACTCCCCAGGTGAAGTGAGGCTTTCCTGGGAGTCCAGTAAGCGTGACCTGGAAGGTCGCGCAGGCATCTTCCATGACGTGCCCGACTCGCTCCCTGCGTTGCTCTACGCGCGCAAGGTGCAGCGGCGCGCCGCGGCGGTCGACTTCGAGTATCCGGACACCGCCGGCGCGCTCGCGGATCTCGACGACGAGGTTCGCGAGCTGAAGCAGGCGCTGGCCGAGGCCGCCGAGATCGTGCCGGAGACCGAGCCGCCGGCGCACGTGTTCGAGGAGATGGGGGACGTTCTCTTCGCGGCCGTCAACGTCGCGCGGCGGCTGAATGTCGACCCCGAGCTCGCGCTGCGCGCCATGTCGCGCCGCTTCGTCGAGCGCGTCGAACGTGCAGAGCGCTCCGCCGCGGGCGAAGGAAAGTCGTTCGCCGAGCTGCCACTGGATGAGCAGGACCGATATTTCGATCGTGCCAAGGAGGAATTCGAATGAGTGCCACCTCGATTGCGCGCGTGCACGGGCGCCAGATCCTCGACTCGCGCGGAAATCCGACCGTCGAGGTGGACGTCGTGCTCGAGTCAGGGGCGACCGGACGTGCGGCGGTGCCCTCGGGCGCCTCCACCGGACAGTTCGAGGCCGTCGAGTTGCGCGACGGCGACGAGCGCTTGTACCGCGGCAAGAGCGTTCTCAAAGCCGTTCGCAACGTCGAGACGGAGATCGCGCCGGCAGTCGCGGGGCTCGACGCCGAAGACCAGCGGGCCGTCGACTCGAAGCTGATCGAGCTCGACGGGACGGAGAACAAGTCCCGCCTCGGCGCCAACGCGATTCTCGGCGTGTCGCTCGCCACTGCAAAGGCCGGGGCTGCACAGGCGGGCGTCTCGTTGTTCCGCTGGATCGGCGGGGCCGGTGCCCACGTGTTGCCGGTGCCGATGATGAACGTGATCAACGGGGGCGCGCACGCCCAGAACTCGCTCGACTTGCAGGAGTTCATGGTCGTCCCTGCCGGCGCGGATTCATTCGCCGAAGGACTGAGGATCGGCGCGGAGACCTTCCACGCGCTCAAGGACGTCCTGCACGAGCGTGGGCTCTCGACCGGCGTCGGCGACGAAGGTGGTTTCGCTCCGGAGCTCGAGTCGACCGAGGCCGCGGTCGAGGCGGTGCTCGAGGCTGCCCAGCGGGTGGGACACCGCGACCGCGTCGCGATCGCGCTGGATCCTGCCTCGACCGAGTTGTTCCGTGACGGCGCCTATCACCTCGAGCGCCAGGGCCAGGTCATGAGCACCGACAAGCTGATCGATCTCTACGCGGAGCTCGCCGATCGTTATCCGGTGGTTTCGATCGAGGACGGGCTCGCAGAGGACGAGTGGGGCGGCTGGAAGACGATGACCGAGCGGCTCGGCGACCGGCTGCAGCTCGTCGGTGACGACCTCTTCGTGACCAACGTCCAACGGTTTCAGCGTGGCATCGACGAGGGCGTCGCGAATGCGATTCTCGTCAAGGTCAACCAGATCGGAACGCTGACCGAGTCGCTCGACGCGATCGAGCTCGCCCGTGCGAACGGCTATGCCGTTGTGATCTCGCACCGCTCCGGCGAGACGGAGGACACGACGATCGCCGACCTCGTCGTCGCGACCGGTGCTGGTCAGATCAAGACGGGCGCACCCTCGCGCACGGACCGGGTCGCGAAGTACAACCAGCTGCTCCGGATCGAGGAGGAGCTCGGCGACGCTGCGGTCTATCCCGGGTGGCAAGCGTTCCCCAAATCCGAGCGGAAATGAACCCCTGGGGAAACCTCCGGGTTTCCCCAGACCCTTTCCACTGGTCCGCTGCGCGGACAGTCGCTACGCGACTCCCGACGCTGACGTGTTCCGGCGCTAACCTGAGTGCATGGCTTCCGTCACGCCGCGTCGGACGAAGATCGTCGCGACGATCGGCCCTGCCTGCTCGACGCCCGAGAAGCTGCGGGAGCTGGTTGAGGCGGGGATGGACGCGGCGCGCCTCAACCTCTCACACGGGACTCATGAAGACCACGCGGCCAGAGCGAAGCTCGTCCGGGACGTCCAGCAGGAGGTCGGCCGGCCGCTTGCTCTGATCGGCGACCTCCAGGGACCGAAGTTCCGCGTCGGTGGGCTCGACCTGCCGTTGGACCTCATCCAGGGGTCCGATGTGACCGTGGTGACGGGCGGCGACGGCCTCCGGAACGGCGAGCTGCCGATCGCGCCGGCCGCAATCGGCGAGGTCTTGCGACAGGGGCACGAGGTGCTGATCGACGACGGGATGATCCGCCTCCGCGTCGACGAGGTGGAGTCCGGCCGTGCCAGGTGTGCAGTTGTCGTGGGCGGGAGGGTGACGTCTCACAAAGGCGTGAATCTTCCCGGTGTTCCGATCCCGATCCCCTCCTTGACGCGGAAGGACCTCGAGGATCTCGAGTTCGCGCTGAAGCTCGGGTGCGACTTCATCGCGCTGTCGTTCGTGCGGTCTGCCGCCGACGTGCGCGATCTGAAGGCGCTGGTCGAGCAGGAGGGATCGACCGCTCACGTGATCGCGAAGATCGAAAAGTCGGAGGCGGTCGACGCGCTCGACGCCGTGCTCGAGGAGGCGGACGCGGTCATGGTTGCCCGCGGCGATCTGGGTGTCGAGATCGGCCCGGAACTCGTGCCGCTCGTGCAGAAGCGAATCATCTCCAAGGCGCTCGAGCGCGGGAAGCCCGTGATCACGGCGACGCAGATGCTCGAGTCGATGATCCACCACCCCGAGCCGACGCGGGCGGAGGCCAGCGACGTCGCGAACGCGGTCCTCGACGGAACCTCCGCGATCATGCTCTCGGGCGAGACCGCGATGGGCGAGTACCCCGTGCAGGCAGTGCAGACGATGGACCGCATCGCCCGCGCGGTCGAGCCGAGCCTCGGCTACCGCCATCAGATTCCCGAGGCGACGGAGGACCCGACGATCGGAAACGCCATGTCCAACGCTGCCTGCGACCTCGCGGAGGCGCTCGGCGCGAAGGCGATCCTCGTTCCGACGTTCACCGGGCGCACGGCGTCGGCGGTCGCAAGGCTGCGCCCGCGCCGGCCAATCGTCGCACTGACCCACAAGCAGTGGTCGGTGCACCAGATGGCGATCGAGTGGGGCGTGACGCCGATCTGGATCCCCGAATGCAAAGACGTTGAGGATCTCTGGAACCGCTCCCTCGAGGCGGCGAAAGAGGCAGGGCTGATCGACTCGGGCGACACCGTGGTGATCACCGCCGGCACGGCGGTCAACATCCCCGGCTCGACGAACGTCATCAAGGTCGACGTCGTTCTCTAAACGGCGTCGCCTGTCGACGGGTCCCCCGGAACCTCGGCTCGTTCACTCGGAGGAGGGCGCTGGGCTGCCCCGAATCCTGCGCTCATGGCAGCGCGGGCTTCACGACGTCCCCCTCTCGCCTCGCTCGCGCGGCGGTGGCTAGCCGTCCTGCTGGTCATTGGGATCGGCTATGCGTATTACCACCCGCTCAGAAGCTGGCTCGAGACGCGGCGCGAGCTCTCCTCGCGGCGCTCCGAAGTCGGCCGGCTGGCGACCGAGAAGCGCGCACTCCAGGACCGGCTTCAGTTCTCCGAGAGCAGCGACGCGCTCGCGCGCGAGGCGCGGAGGCTGGGGTTCATCCGTCCGGGCGAGCACCTCTTCATCGTCAAGGGCATAGAGGCCTGGAAAAAGCTCCACGCCGATCGCTGAAAATGCTGCGCATTTCCAGCGGGGTAGGGTTTCGGCATCGCTTCGCTCGCGAAAGATGACGAAGATCGCGCGGCAGTAGAACGCCAGCTAGGCAGAACTCCCCGGGCCTTCAGGCGCGTCGTCGTTCGCTGCCCGTTCGGGCATCCGGCGGTCGCGGAGCAGCATGCGTTCGACGACAGCGGCGAGCCGTTCCCGACGACGTTCTGGCTCACGTGTCCCCAGCTCGTCGCCGCGGTGTCCAGGCTCGAAGCGGCCGGTGGTGTCGAGCGCTGGACGCGCGCCGCCGCCGAGGATCCCCACCTGGCGGCGAGCCTGGAGCGCGCGCACGCAGAGCAACGCGAGCTGCGTCCCGAGCTAGACCTCGGCGTGGGCGGTGCGCGGGCCGGGGCCGGGAGCCTCAAGTGCCTGCACGCGCACGTGGCGTTCGCGCTCGCCCGTCCCGGCTATGAGCTTGGGGAGCGGATCCTCGACGAGGTCGACCCGGTGTGGCCATCTGTTTGCTGCGCTCCGTAACGGATACGTTCTCCGCCCGTGTCGGTAGTGGTCGACGTTGCGAGACGAGAGTGGGAAGACGGCTACCGCCGCTTCGAGGCGGCGTCGCGTGATCCCGTGGCCGCCGACCGGTTGGCCGCGCAGCTCGAAGTCGTGACGGGAGAGCTGCGCCGCCGGATCGGGCAGACCTTCACGCTGGAGGAGCTGGTGGCCCTCTACGACCGGGCGGAGGCATGGGTCCGCGACGTGGTTTCCGAGCACGCCGCTACGCCCGGTTGGCCTCGAACGCTCGCCCTGGTGGAGGACGCCGCATTCCACCTCTACCAGCGCGGCGCCGTCGACTACAAGCCGTGACTCCGCTCACCCCGGTCGACCGAAACGAACGCCGCCGGCTCCGGCGGCGGCAGGAGACGATCCGCTGGAGCATTCGGGTGCTCCTGATCGTCCTGGTCTTCGCCCTCGGGATCGCTCTCGGGCAGGCGATCCAGGACAACCCTCGGCCGGAGCGGACGGTGACGTACGACCGCACGCTCCATATTCCGACCGGCGGAGCGCAAGGTTCGACCATTACTCCGTGAGCCGCCTCCAGGCCTCCCCAAAGGATTAGGCAGATTTGGCTCCTGGCTCCGCCAGGAAGTTAAGAACGCGCACGTTTGGGTAGATTCGCGGGGTGGCGACACGAGACCCCGGTCCCCGGCGGGCTGCTGCCGGCGAAAGCGACTGGCTGACGCTCGGCCAGGCGGCGAAGTTCCTCGGCGTCGCGCAGAGCACGATCAGAAAGTGGTCCGACGTCGGGCGAGTTCCGGCCTTCTACACCCCCGGCGGGCACCGCCGGTACAAGCGCGGTGACCTCGAGGCCTTCCTCGACCGTTCCGGCCCCGGGAAGCCGGCACGCGGTCCGCTCGTGCTGCTCGTCGACGACGACCCGCAGGTACGCGAAGTCGTGCGCATCAACCTCGAGATGGAAGGCTATACCGTTCGCGAAGCCGCGAATGCGGAGGACGGCATGGCCGCACTCGAGGACGAAGCGCCTGATCTCATCCTGCTCGACGTGATGATGCCGCAGGTCGACGGTTGGGAGATGTTGCGACGTGTGCAAGAGCGGCACGGTGTCGGCTCCATCCCGGTCGTCATGTTCAGCGGCCAGCTCGATGCGGGAAATGAGGCGGTCAAGCGCGGTGCGCAGGGCTTCGTCGGCAAACCGTTCGACCTGCGCGCGCTGATCGAGCAAACGAAGCAGATCGTTCCGGCCTGATCTCTCTCGACCGCCACGTCGAGCGCTGGGTGGTCCACCACCGCGCGGGCTGGCTGAATCCGGTCTTCGAAGGGCTCTCTTACGCCGGCCGGCTCGGGCTCGTCTGGATCGTCATCGCGCTCGTGCTCTGCCTTGCGTATCGCCGTTGGGGCGTCTTCGCTCTCACGGTGGTCGCGATCGTCGCGGCGGACCTGTCGGCGTCGGGACTGAAGTCGCTGATCGACCGGCCGCGTCCACCCCTGCGTTATGCGGAACCGAAGACACTCGTGCCCCTGCCGCATGACGCATCGTTTCCGTCGGGTCACGCAGCGACGAGCTTCGCTGCGGCGACGATGCTGTCGTTCGCGTTCCCGCGCTTCGCTCCGTTCCTCTACGTGCTCGCCGCAGCTGTCGCATTCTCGCGCGTCTATGTCGGCGTCCACTATCCCCTCGACGTGATCGGCGGTGCGGCGGTAGGCGCACTGATCGCGATAGCGCTCAGGCTGCTAATGAGCCCTCGCGCACGGCAAAGGTTGAACGGCGCGGCCGAGGGGGCCAACGCTTAAGGCCGGAGGCTAAGACCAGGCGAAGCCGGGCTTAGCCGGAGGCGAACTGATGCGGGCGCGGCCGCGTGAGCGCCCGCGCCCGGACGGTTGAGGACGATCGCGAACCAGAGACGCGGCAGGAGTGCGCGGGCTTCGCCCGCGCACGTTCAGCGCGAAGCGCCGTAACCTAAACCGAGCGAAAGCGCAGCTTTCGCTCGAGTGGGTCAGAGCTCTTCGCCGGCTCGTAGGAGCCCGGCGGCGATCACGAGGAGAGATGCGATCAGGCTGATGAAGATGCCGATGCCGCGTCCGCGCCAACCGAAGAACTCGTCGGGAACGCTGATCAGCCGGATGAGTACGAAGATGGTCGACAGCGCACCGAGACCGATGACGACCAGGCTCTCGGGAACGGTTGCGGGCAGTTCGATCCCCGCCTCTCGCAGGATGACCAGAGCCAGGACCGCGAGCCCGATGACGAACACGAGCTTTCCGAGGGCCCCCGTGTGCCACCCGATCACGCTCGTCGTCGGCCCGGGCCCCGAGCCCACGTACCAGTCCGTGAACGCAGAGATGGCCAGGATCAGGCCGGACACCCAGGTAAGCCGCATTCCCAGGCCGGAGAGGTCCTCGAACGAGCGAGAGGGCCTCGGTTGAGGGGTCATCCAGTCCTCTTCGGGCTCTGGTGGGGGATAGGGCTCTGGGGTTTGCACGGGTCTGGGGCCGGAGAAAGAGGCGGCCGAGGGATTCACGCCGTAAGGGGTACTCTAAGGGGGTCTGGATGATGGAGCGCCTGGATACGTCGCGACCGGCACCTGACGAGTACGTCGAGTTCAGGGGAGCCGGCGACTCGGTGAAGGGTGAGTTCCATTGCTCCGAGTGCGGCTACGGGGTGACGATCGTCCGTACGCTGCCGATCTGCCCGATGTGCGGCGGGACCTCCTGGGAGCAAACCAGCTGGAGCCCGTTCGGCCGGGCCTCGACCCTGCTGTAAGTAGAGCCCGAAGACCTTCTTAAAGCCCGAAGACCTTCTGGACTTCGTGCCAGATGGTGAGCAGCAGGAACAACGCAAGGCCGACCAGCAGCGCGAACGTGACGAAGAAGCGCAGCCGCGCGCGCGCCTTCTCCCGTTGGCGCCGAAGTCGCGCGTTTCGCCGAGCCCGGTGATAGTGATACGCGCGGTCGATCGCCTCGGGGTCGACAAGCGGATCTTCGGGTGGTGCCGCGACGTGCCGTCTGGCTGGCAGGGCCATCCGGGGAGTCTAGTGCGGCTCTCGCCTGGAGCTCGCTGGTCCACCATACTTCGGCGAGGTCGGGATGGCTGTGCGTCCAGAACACGGGGGGGTCGGGCTCGCGGAGGGCGGTCTCGATGCGCTTGTGGAGGCCGGGCTGTCGCTGGGGCTGTCGGGCAGCCTCGCCGAGGCCATGCAGATCGTGGCCGAGGCGGCGGCCCGGGCGGCGGGCGCCGAGGTCGTCGTCGTGCGGATCGTCGACGAGGCGAGGACATCGCTGACTGCCTGCGCAGTGGCGACGAGCTCTGCGGCTGTCGGCGCCGAGCTCGAGGGCTCGCGCCTCCCGCTCGCAGACGTGCCCGCTCACGAAGCATCGGATGCCGACCGCCTGCCGGACAGCGTACGACGCACGGCCGAGCGCGTCGGAGGGGGTTCGATCCTCCTGATCCCGGTTGAGGTGGACGGACGCCTGGAGGGAAGTGTCGAGCTCATGCGCGCGGGCGCCGCCTTCGATGATGCCGAGCGGCGGCTCGCCCGGCTGGCGGTATCGCAGGCGGCGCTCGCGATCCGGGCGTTCGCCGGCGCCGTCGGTGCCCGCGAGGTCGACGCAGAAGCCACGCTCGGTCTGGCAGGTGAAGCACTCGCGGCGGGCGCGGACGAGCTCCGCACGGCAGACGAGATCGCGCGCTTCGCCACGGAGGCAACCGGTGCCCTGGCTGGGCTCCTCTGGCGCCGCAGCAACGAGGGCGCGAGGCTCGAGCTCGTCGCCTCGAGCGGCATGGTCCTCCCCGACGACGCGTTGCAGCCGGCCGGTGCCGCGGCGGAGCGGGCGCTGCTCGGTCGCCAGGCTGTCGGCGTCGAAGGGATGGACGACCTTCCGGGGATCGCGACGCTGTCTGCGACCCTCCAGCTGGGGCAGCCCTCGATCGGCGCGCTGCAGCTCCTCTTCTCGCCCGACAGCGAGCCGAGCGATGTTGCTCTCGCGACCCTTGCGACGTTCGGCGTGCGCGCCGCACATGCATTGCGCGCGAGCTCTCGAGCTCGGACGGTTGCGGTCGAGCTCGAGCACACGCGGGCACTGCTGGCCGTCGTCGGCCAGGCGATCAGCGAGTTGTCGCTGGCACACACCCTCGAGACAGCCGTTGAAAGGGTAGGAGAGCTGCTCGAGGCCGACCGGCTTGCCGTCTATCTGCGCGAGGACGACCGGCTGTATGCCGCCGCCGGCATCGGGCTGGCCGGCCCACATGTGCTGCTGGCCAACCGGCTGCTCGAGCTCGCGCTCGGGTCCTTCCGCTCACGCGGCATGCTCGTCGTCCAAGACGTTGCCTCGGATCCTCGACTGGCGGGTGTCGGCGACGCCGCGGCGGAAACGGGCATCGAGGCGGCGATCGCCGTCCCACTGCTTGCCGGCCAGGACATCATCGGCCTGCTCGGCGTCTTTCCGGCCAGAGGGCGCATGTTGACGGAGAACGAATCCGCTCTCCTGTCCGCGCTCGCGGTGCAGCTGGCGGTCGCTGTGCAGAACGCCCAGCTGCACGAACGCGCGAAGCAGCTCGGTGACGAACGTGAGCGTGCGCTCGACGCCGAACGTGCAGCTTCGAAGCGCGTGCGGGCGCTGTACGAGATCTCACGTTCGTTCGCCCAGAGCCTGTCGCTCGAGGCGACGCTCCAAGCGGTCGCGAGCACCGTGGTGGACGTGCTCGGAGTGGACATCGCGCTCATCCGCATGCCCGACGAACGGCGGGAGTGGCTGATGCCGAGGGCGATCGAGGTCGCCGAGCCGCGGCTGGACGAGGCGGTCCGCTCGATCATCTACAAGCCCCAGGCCTTCGGAGCGCATCCCGTCCAGTTGCTGTTCCGGCAAGGCGAGCCGTTTCTGATCACTCGTCAGACCGTCGAGGAGCTCGGGGCGCCGGCGACCGCCCTGCTGCCGTTCCTCGAGCGAGGCTGGACCGGCGCCGTCGTGCCGATCGCGACTCCCGCCGAGGTGCTCGCATCACTGACGATCATCTCGGTGCGGCCTGGCTCTCCCGTCACGGTGGAGACGATCGATCAAGCGACGGCGATCGGCGGCCAGGCTGCGCTTGCGATCGACAACGCGCGCCTGTACCAGCAGCAGAAGCAGTTCTCGGACACGATGCAGCGCTCGCTCCTCCCGCGCTCGGTGCCGGAGCTGCGAGGCCTCGAGCTCGGCGATGCTTACGAGTCGTCCGCGCACGTCGAGGTTGGCGGCGACGTCTACGACTTCATGGAGCTCGGCGACGGCCGGCTCGCGGTCGCGCTCGGCGACGTCACCGGTCACGGCATCGAAGCTGCGGCGGACATGGCGATGGCGAAGTTCGTCTTTCGCTCGCTTGCACGTGAGCATCCCGAGCCGGGCGATTTCCTCCAATCGGCGAACGAGGTGGTCGTGGGGGAGATCGCTCCGGGAAAGTTCATCACGCTCGTGTACATGCTCATCGACGGCGGCAAAGGTGAGGTCGCTGCGGCCGGCGCGGGACATCCACCGCCGCGAATCGTGGCCGCCGACGGGTCTGTGACAGGGTTGGAGGCGCGCGGGCTGGTGCTCGGGATCGAACCGAACCAGCATTACGAGGAGGTGCGTGCGACGCTGGACGTCGACGGCGCCGTCGTGCTCTACACCGACGGAGTCATCGAGGCGCGCCGTGACAGCGAGCTGTACGGCGTCGAGCGTCTCGATCGCGTGCTCTCCGAGCGGCGTGATCTGTCGGCCACCGAGCTGGCGCGGGTCGTGCTGGACGACTGCCGGGCCTTCGCACGCGGCGAGCTCGCCGACGACTGCGCGGTGGTCGTCGTCAAACGGACCGCTTGATCGAGCTGCGGCGCCCGGACGGCCGTTTCGCTCGCGTCGGCCACCGCGGTGCTTCGGCACTTGCCCCGGAGAACACGTTGCGCGCACTCGAGCTCGCAGTCGAGCTCGGCTGCGACATGCTGGAGTTCGACGTCCTCGACCTCTCCGACGGGACTCTGGTCCTCGCGCATTCGAACGACCTGCGTGAGGTGAGCCACGGAGCTGCGGGCGGTCGCGTGCGCGGCCGCGACCTGGCGGGCCTGCGACAGGTCGCGCCGGATCTCCCGACGCTCGACAATGCGCTTGCATTCTGCGTCGAGCGGCTGCCGGACATCGGGCTTCAACTCGACCTCAAGAGATTGGGCATCGAGGCGGCTACCGTCGACGCGGTGCGCAGACACGGCGTCGTCGACCGCTCCTGGGTCAGTACGTTCGACGCCCGATCGCTTCGGCGCCTGGCGGAGCTTGCGCCCGAGCTGCCGCGCTCCTACACCTTGCCACGCGATCGTTTCGGGGTCGCGAAACGCGGCCCCCTCGCGCCGGTCGTCCGGGCCGCGCTCGCCTCGATGGGCGCGTCGCTGCCCCGCCGGCTCCCAGTCTTGCTCGCCCGGGGCCGCGCGCTGGCGGCGACTCTGCATTACTCGATTGCGTCCCGAGCGGCGATCGACCGCGCGCACGAGCTCGACGCGGCCGTCTACGTCTGGACCGTCGACGACCCTGGGCTGGCCGAGCGGCTCGTCCACGACGGCGCCGACGGGATCATCACGAACGATCCACGGATCTTTACGATGTTCCCGGCGTGAAACGCCTCCCGCTACTCCTCACGATCCTCGCCGGCTTCGCGGTTGCGGCCGCTCCCGCGGCCCTCGTGGCGGGAGCGGCCGACCCGCCCACCGCGATCCCGCTCGGCGTCACGATCGGAGGTGTTCCGGTGGGCGGGCTGACCCCCGAAGCGGCCGCGACCGCGGTCCAGCAGGGATTCCAGACACCGCTCGAGCTCCACCTCGGCTCGACGCGGATCCTGGTCACCCCGGACGTCCTTGGAGCCACGCCGGTGGTCGACAAGGCGATCGAGCGGGCGTTGGCCGCGGAGCCGAACAGCGTGATTCCTCTCGGGGTCAGCGTCATTCCCGGAGCGCCGGCGGCCTTCATCGCGACGCTCGCGAAACGCTATGACCGTGCGGCGGTCGACTCCAAGCTCTTCCTCAGGCATCTTCGTCCGTGGCTCTCGAAAGAACGAGCCGGACTGAAACTCGATCGGCGGCAGGCGGTTCGTGACGTTGCCACTGCGGTCGCCGGGGGCGTCCGCACCGGGATCACACTGACACAGGCAACGGTCCGTCCGAAGGTGACGCGCGCGAACTTCGGGCCCGTGATCGTGATCCGTCGGGGCTCGAACCAGCTCTTGCTGTACGACGGGATGCGCTATCGCCGCCTCTTCGGGGTCGCGACCGGCCAGCACCAGTACCCGACGCCGCTCGGGCGCTTCTCGATCGTCGTCAAGTGGAGGAACCCTTGGTGGTATCCACCGAACTCGCCGTGGGCGGTGGGTCAGAAGCCGATTCCGCCGGGACCCGGCAACCCGCTCGGCACGCGCTGGATGGGGCTGTCGGCGGCCGGTGTCGGCATTCACGGCACTCCTTCGGACGGCTCGATCGGCTATTCGGTCTCGCACGGCTGCATCCGGATGCACATCCCGCAGGCCGAGTGGTTGTTCAACCACGTCGAGGTCGGCACGACGGTCTTCATCGTCGCGTCCTGATGACGCGACCGGCCAGGCTCGCGGCACAGGGGCTGGCGGTCGCGCTGGTCATCGGCTTGCTCGCGTTGCTCGTCTGGCGCGTCGCCAACGACAACAGCAAGGGCGTGGCGCAGGCGCTCAAGGACGGCGGACATCCAACCGCGCCCGCTTTCGACCTGAACCGGCTCGACGGCCGCGGACGCTTCGATCTCGCGTCGGTCCGCGGGAAGAAGCCGATCGTCCTCGACTTCTGGGCGTCGTGGTGCGTTCCGTGCATCCACGAGTCGAAGCGGCTCGAGGCCGCACGGAAGCAGTACGGCGACCGCGTCGCGTTTATCGGAGTCGACACGAAGGACTTCTCGGGCGACGCGCGGGACTGGCAGAAGCAACACGGCATCACGTATCCGAGCGTGCACGACGGCAGCGGCAGCGTCCTGGCGAAATGGGGTGGGTTGCCGATTCCGCGCATCTTCTTCGTCGCGCGGAGCGGCAAGGTCGTCGGCGAGCTGATCGTCGAGGAGGATCTGCCGCGCTATCTGCGGCAGATCGCGGCGTCGTGAGGCGGCTCCTACCCATCTTGCTGCTCGCGTTGCTCCTCGTCCCGACGGCCCGCGCGAGCGAGCGGCACCCGACGCTTGCCGAACTCGAAGGCGAGGTCATGTGTCCCGTGTGCGAGACGACGCTGGATCAATCCAGCTCTCCCGCCGCGCAGCAGATCAAACGCCTGATCGCGACGCGCATCGCCGCAGGAGATACGAAGACACAGATCAAGAACAGGCTCGTCGCCGAGTACGGAGCTGCGATCCTCGCGGCGCCGCCGCGCAAGGGTTTCGGGCTCGTTGCCTGGTGGCTACCGGTGGCCGGGATCGTCGCGGCTGCCGTTGCGGTCGGTTTCGGCGCGTGGCGGTGGGCCCGTTCGCGCGAGCCGGCCCCCGCCGGCCCGCCGCTCGATGTCGCGTCGGAGCGGCGGCTCGACGACGAGTTGCGCCGCTTCGAGGGCTGATGGAGAAGGCCGGCGGACTCTTCCTTCTCGGGTTCGCCTCGATTGCGTTCCCGTGCGTGCTGCCGCTCGTCCCGGGCTACCTCTCGGCGGTGTCGGCAGTTGAGGCGCAGCGACTCGGGGACCCCGGCGTGGGGCGGCGCGTCGCGTTGGCCAGCCTTCCCTTCATCGCCGGCTTCGCGATCGTGTTCGTGGCGCTGGGAGCCACGGCGAACCTGGTCGCAGGCGTGCTGAACGACCAGACGAAGCAGGCGCTCGCCGGGTTCATCCTCGTTGTCGCTGGACTTGCCTTCATGGGGCTGCTGCCGGGGACGGACCGGTTCGTGGCGGGCGGGCTGATCCAGGGCGCGCGAAGGAGCGGCTCGCGTGTTCTGCTCGGCGGCGCCTTCGCGATCTGCGCCGCGCCGTGCGTCGGGCCGTTCCTTGCGGAGGCATTCGCCGCAGCCGGCAACTCGGACACCGTCATTCGCGGCTCTGCCTGGCTGGCCGCCTATTCGGCCGGTCTCGGCGCGGCGTTCCTCCTGGTCGCCGTGTTCTTTGTGCGGGGTATGACGCTGTTCCGTTGGATGCGCGATCACTACCGCGTGTTCTCGATCGTCGGCGGCACGATCCTCGTCGCGCTCGGGCTACTCCTGTTCTTCGACGAGTTCTATCGAGTGCAGGTCTATACGCACCGCTTGCTCGAGGCCGTCGGTCTCGGCGATCTCTAGAGCAAGGGTGGCGGAAGCTCGAGCGAGCCCTGCTCGTGCAGCTCGCGCAGCTGTGCGAGCAGTGGTTCGAGGTCGATGCCGCGGTGCACCGGGGCGAACGGAGCGAGCCGCCGCACCGCCTTCGCCAGCTGCCGCTCGGTGCCGATCTCGCGGCCGCGTCCGGCCTGGTACCAGGCAACCGCGACGTGCACCAGACCCTGAAAGAAGTCGCGCTCCTCGGCGGGCGCCGCGCGCCAGGCATCCTCGAGCTCTTCGTGCGCGGCGAAGTACTCCCCGGCCCTGATTAGCGCTAGACCACTGCGATACGCAGTCTCAAACTCCTCTGTGTCAAGCGAATGTGTCAAGTTGACCGCCCAGCAGCCCCTTTTACACTGCCAGGCATGAACCGACCACGCGCCTGGCGGAAACGACGGCGCCGAAGGTTGGCGAGCGTATCTCGCTTACGACCCGCGCGAGGACGAACATCCACTAACTGTCAGCTTTGCCCGGACTCTGCGGAGCGGGAGCTTCGTCGCGGCCTTTCGGAAGCCCTGGCCCTGGCGTGGTCGGACTCGTCGTTGTTGTGGACGTGGCTGTCGTCGTCGTGCTTTACGAGGTCGGCTCGGTTGCGGTTGTCGCGTCCGCGCGATGAGACGGCGCGCCGTGCGCGACTGCTCCGGCCAAGGCGAACCCGAACAGCCCAAGCACAAAAGCGACTGCCATCAAGCCGATCTTCTGTCCCATCGCTCTCAGCCTACGCGTGCACAAAGCAAGTTCCTCGTCCGGCTAGTGTCTTCTCTAAGGGGAGGGCGAGCCCCGGGAGAGCGCCGTTGCGCTGACTGCGGCGTGAGCGCAACGGTCAAGAGGCTCGCCCGCCTCATAGTCACAGCAGGATCAGACAGACCTGCGGCCGAGCCTCGGGTTAGGCTTCGTGCCAGCCGTAAGCCCCAGCGGTGATCCCGTTATGACATCGCAGGGCACAGCACGCGGCCGCTTCCAACGCGCGATTCATCGCCGTCACGTTCAGGCCGCGGAGATGGCCGCACGCGAGATGGGCGGGCTCTCACTTGCTGACGCACTCTTGCTGTGCGAACTCCTCGCGAACGTCGATCCGGCGCGCTACGAGCGAGCGGCGTTGCGTTGGCTCCAGCGGTTCATCGACGAGCGGTTGCCACCACTCACCGAGGTCGCGCTGGCTGCATCAGCGCTTGCGGAGCTTCGGCACGGCCAGCGAAACGTCGGCGTCGAGACGCTAAAGCGTTTGCTCCGCCATCATCGCGGCTAGCTGGCTGGCCTTCATCAGAGGAGCCAGGCCGGGATTCGCGCGCCAAGTCCCTTCCGCCAGGCCCCACGAGGGGGAGTTCGTAGGAGCCCGGTTGCCTGGCTCCAAAAATGAATTGTGCCTGCTGGACGGTATGAGGCGCGGGTTTCAGGACGAGCCGAGGACGACAGTGAGCCGAAACGGCGGGCTTTGTCGTTCCTTGGTCAGGACGCCGGGAACAGATACCCGACGTGTTTTGCCCTTTCGATATCGAAACCGCCAAGAAGCACGGCCTGATCGCACACCGGTTCTACGGTTCGGAAGATGGAAGCAAGGTGCTAGTGGTGGACGAGTGGCCCGATCGGCAGAGCTTCGAGTTGCGAGCTGCCCTGGCCTCAGGCGCCCGACCGCTGATCCTGTGACGAGTCGGGAGTTAGCACGGTTGGCTGCCCCAGTGTTGCTGGAATGTCACATGACGGGTGGTAGCCGACCACGCGCAGGTTGCGGAGGCGAGGCCGGGGTGACGATTGCCTTTCGCTCGAGCGTCAGAATGCCGGGATGGAGTTCTTGCGTGCGGTTGTGCTTGTTGAGGGCGTGAGCGACAAGGTTGCGTTGGAGACGCTCGCGGTGCGACGTGGCCGAAATCTTGCGGCCGAGGGCGTTTCCGTCATGGCCATCGGGGGCGCGCAGGCGATCGGCCGATTCCTGGATCTCTACGGCCCGCTCGGATCGAATGTCGGGCTGGCCGGGTTCTGTGACGCGGGGGAGGAGCGAGCGTTCCGTCGCGCCCTCGAGCGCGCTGGCCTCGGTGATGACCTCGACCGCGCTGGGATGGAGCGACTTGGCTTCTTCGTGTGCGATAGGGATCTGGAGGACGAGTTGGTCCGCTGTCTAGGCGCCCAGGTCGTAGAGGAGATCCTCGCCGTGAATGGGAAGCTGGGATCGTTTCGCACCTACCAGAAGCAGCCAGCGCACCGAGCACGGGCGACAGAGGAACAGCTCCGGGGCTTCCTCACGAACTGGAAGATCCGACTCGCAGCGCCGCTCGTGGAGGCGCTCGAGCTTGGCCGCGTACCTCGCCCACTGGACGGCGTGCTCGCCAACGTCTGACGCGCGTTACAGCCCCGTCGCCTGGGCTAGCGTCCTTGTCACTTGAGCTGGATCAGGTAGGACATCCGCGACACAGAGCGGCCTGGTCGTGTTCGGTGCGGCGCGGTGATGCAGGAGGTGGGCTGGGCCCAGGCCGTTATGTGGATATCGCTGTCGGGGGGTTCCGAGGATCCGCACACGCGAGAAGCTCAAGCAAGTGGGGGGAGGCACCCCTCGATCGACCGCGCGGGAGAGGTCTTCGCACGCGCACGAGCGCTGAAGCGCCTTCAGGGCATGCCCGCGGGCGTAGTAGCGCCAAAACGGAGCTTCTAGCCCCCTCCTCTGCTTGACACTGGCTTGACACGCGGCCAGCAATCGCTCTGTCTATGCCGGTTCCCCGCGCGAGTACTTCGGGGGAAGCGAAGTACTCGCCTGTACGAATCAGCTCGACGCCCGTCTCATATGCGGACTCGAACTTCTCCGTCTTCCACCTGGACGTCGTACGTGCGGAGCTGGATCGCGAGGTCGAACTCGTTCTGGCCCGTTCTCACGTCGTACTGCCAGCCGTGCCAGGGGCACGTCACCACGCACCCATCCAGCTTGCCCTGGCCGAGAGGTCCCTGGAGGTGGAGGCAGTGCGGTTGAACCGCGTAGAAACCGCCGTTGCAGTTGGCCAGGGCGACCTCCTCCTTGCCTGCCTGGAGGCTGCGGATGGTTCCGGGCGGAACGTCGTCGACTCGAGCGACGCTGACGAAGCCGTCTTCCACGCGGGCGACCCTAGCAGGGGCTTGAGTAGGCAGGTCCAAGCGCGATACCCTTTGGCCGTGGCGACGATCCTGCTCTGTGGGGTCGATGTCTACTTTCGGGGCAAGCTCGAGGCCTTGCTCCCTGGACATCACTTCGTCACGACCGACAGCGCCGTTTGGCCAGACCTGGTGATCGCAGACATCAGCCGCGTCGACCCGATCGACGTCGCCGACTCGTATCCGGAGATACCGATCCTCGGCTTCGGGGGGCACACCGACACGGCCGGACTACGGCGCGCCCACGAGGCGGGCTTCGACCAGGTGCTCGTGAAGAACGCGCTCCAGGAGCGCGCAGCTCAGGTCGTGGATGAGCTGATCACTTGAGTAAAGTAGGTCGCGCCCAGTGACCTACATCATCGCCGAGCCCTGCATCGACATCAAAGACAGATCCTGCGTGGATGTCTGCCCGGTCGACTGCATCCACGAAGCCGAGCGCATCCTCGTCATCGACCCGGAGGAGTGCATCGACTGCGGTGCATGCGAGCCGGAGTGCCCCGTTGAGGCGATCTTCCCGGAGGACGCCCTGCCGGACAAGTGGCAGCCGTTCGTGCCGATCAACTACGCGTACGGCGAGGGCCTCGACGTCGTGAACAAGCTCACCGACGAGTACGCGACCGAGCACGACGTCCAGAATCCACCCCTGGAATAACCCTCGCGAAAGCGGGTAGTGGACGCTCGTCATCCGCCAATTGAGGGGGTCCGAGACATGCCACAGGAAGCATGGAACGACAAGCGCGAGCGTCAGTACGAGCACATCAAGGAGTCGGAGAAGAAGCAGGGCCGCTCGACGAAGCGGGCTAAGGAGATCGCCGCAGCCACGGTCAACAAGCAGCGTGCGGAGGCCGGCGAAACGAAGAGCGACTCGTCTCGGTAGACCGGTACGTCGCAGGTACGCTGGCGACGTGAAGCCCAAGATCCTGGATCACGTCGCCTTCTGGGTCGCGGATCGCGAGCCGATCGTCGACTTCTTGACGCAGCACGTCGGGATGCACGTGATCGACCGGCAGGATGCGTTCACCTTGATCGGCTCCGATGCGCGGCGCGGAAAGCTGACGCTCTTCACGGCCGAGGGCCCGCGCGAGCAGGGTGCGTTCAAGCACGTTGCGCTGCGCGTGTCGAATCTCGACCACGCGCTCGAAGACCTTCCTGAGGGCGACGAGGTCGAGCTCGGCGAAGGAGTGCGTGTCCGTCTCGTCGAGGCGCCGACAGATGTCGAGTACGACCTCGACCACGTCGCGTTGTATTCCGCCGAGCCCGACCAGACGGCGCAGGAGTACACCGAGCTCGGCTTCAACCCGGCCGGTCCCTCGGCTGAAGGTAACCCGCGGGTCGAAGTCGGCGGCGCCTACGTCGAGTTCCATCCCGGCGACCCCGGCGACGCCGAGAAGCCGTTGCTGAATCACGTCGCGGTGCTCGTCGACGAGGTCGACCCGGTCATCGCAGAGGCCGAGGAGCGTCACATCGTCGACAACGTCGTCGACGCAGCGAACACGCGCGCGGTCTTCGTGTGGGGCCCGGAGCACGTTCGCATCGAGTACGTCCAGCACAAGCCGGGATTCGCTCTCAAGTAGTGTCCCTGCCAGCGGTGCTTCCGAGTTTCTGGGTCGCGAGCACCAAGCCAGGGGCCGCACTCGCTCGCAGCCAGGGCTGGACCGCCTTGGTAAGAGCGAGGGTGGACTCTGGCGCCGTGTGATCGCCGGGCCAGAAGCCGGCAAGCATTGCTGGGAGGGACACTCCACATAGTGGGTGCGGGGATGGCGGGGCTGTCCGCCGCCGCGCGTGCACGCGAGCTGGGAGCGACCCCGATCGTGTATGAGAAGGGAACGCGGCCTGGTGGATCGATGCTGCTGTCGAGCGGCGTCATCTGGCGGTTCCGCGAGTGGGAGGACTACCGAGCGGAATGCCCGGCCGGCGACGAGGCGCTGCAGCGCGTCGTCTGGGAACGGCTCGACGGCGCGATCGCCTGGCTCGAGTCGCTCGGCGCGCCCGTCGTCGAACCCGACACGGGGAATCCGCGCACGACCGGAAGGCGTTTCGATCCGCGCGGCTTGACGGCGGCGCTCGTTCGTGTTGCAGGCGACGTTCGGCCGGGGCAGGAGGCGGCGGCTGAGCCGACGATCCTCGCGACCGGAGGCTTCCAGGGAAACGCAGAGCTCGTCGCCGAGCACATCCATCCGGCCGGCTCCCTCAGGCTGCGGGCGAATCCCTGGAGCAGCGGTGACGGCATGCGTTATGCGCTCGCGCGCGGCGCGGAGCTCTCTGCGGGGCTGGACGAGTTCTACGGGCGTAACATGCCGGACGCGAGTTTCAGCGAAGCGCAGTTCGTCCCGCTCGCGCAGCTCTACGGCCGGTTTGCCCGCGTCTACAACGAGCGCGGCGAGGAGTTCTTCGACGGCGAGGTGTCGTGGTCCGAGAACGACCTCGTGCAGGCGACGGCGCAGCAGCCGGACGCCCGTGCGTGGTACTTGCTGGACGATGACGCGCTCGCGCAGTCGGTCAGGGAACGAAAGGTCGCGCACATCGTTGCCCTCGCGCCGACACGAGTGGATCCGGCCGAGCTTCCGTTTCCCGCGCCTGCGGGCGCACGCGTGGCGGTTCGCGTCTCACCTGGCATCACGCACACGATCGGCGGCTTACGCGTCGACGAGCGAGCGCGGGTGGTGGGCGTAGACGGTCTCTTCGCCGCGGGCGCCGACGTGGGCGGAATCTCGACAGGCGGCTACGCGAGTGGACTGGCCGCGGCGCTCGTGTTCGGACGCATCGCGGCTGAGAGCGCCCTAGACCGCTTGTAGGTACACGCAGGGCCGAGGATCGTTCGGCAGCGGCGACGGTCCGACCTTGACGACCTGCTCCTCCAGATCGTCGACTTCGACCAGCGCGCCGACCGCCGGCGCGTCGCCGTCAGCGTCGCGCAGCTCATAGCCGCTCGGCTTCCAGACGAAGAGGAGATGCCTGCCGTCGGCCATCGGCCGCGCATCCTACCCAGGGTCAGACCCTGGCTTCTCGAGACGTGACCTGAACGGCTGGGGTCAGACCCTGGCCTAACGAGCCGTGGCGTACGGCGGGAGCACGACGCGTACCGTAGTCCCGGCCTCCTCGCCCTGGTCGACGGTGAGGACCCCGTTCAGCGTCCTCGCCCGCTCCTCGAGCTCCTCGAGGCTGCGGCGGCGGCGTTCGCCTGGGGCGTCGTCCGCGATCGCGGTCTCGACGCCGCCGTCGGGTGTCTGCCGCATCGTCACCGACAGGGTCTGTGGCGGTCCGCGGTGCACCGCCTGATCGAGGGCCTCGCGGATGATCTGGTAGATCGCCGCCTGCGTCTTCTCCGCAAGCTGCTCGGCCGCCTCGACGTCGACCTCGACACGGACGTTGTGGGCGAGCTCGATCTGATCGGTCAGGGCGCGGACCGCCGGGGCGAAGCCCTGGTCGCGCAGAACCACCGGCTCGAGGTTGAAGGAGAGGTTCCGCAACTGGCCGATCGTTGCGCGATGTCGCTCGAGCGCGCGGCGGATGATCTGCTGCGCCTCCGCGCCGCGACCTTCCTCGATCGAGTTCAACCCCGCATCGAGCAGCAGGGCGACTCCCGAGAGTGACTGCACCGCGCCGTCGTGCAGCTCGTTCGCAAGGCGTCGCCGCTCGTCTTGCTCGGCTGTGATGAGCTGATCCGACAGTCGGGAGCGTTCGGCTTCGCGCACGCGCGCATCGTCGAGCAGCTCGGCGTTCTCGTGCTCGCGCGCGGCGAAGTCGGCCAGCACGGTTGCACGCACGACGTCGTCGCGCTCGAAGGGACGCTGACGCGTCAACCGCAGCGCGCCGATCTCCTCCTCGTGTGCACGGAGGGGAATCACGATCGCGTTCTCCGCCGGGGCCTGCAGCGGCGGCTCGCCCGGCGGCAGCAGCAACGCCCGCGCCTCGAAGAGCCGCTCCGCCTCCTGGCGTGTCCGCTCCAACACCTCGGCCCCGCCCGCGATCGAGCCCATCGTCTCGACGAGCGACTCGAGGAAGCGCGCCTCGCTCGTGAGCTCCCGCTCGGCAGCCTCGTGCCGCCGGCGCTCGCTCACGATCAGGGACGCGGCGACGACCCCCGCGAGCGCGATTGATGCTGCGAGACCGGCGAGGGCAAGCGGGTGGCTGCCCACGGCCAGCGCGACCACGGCCAAGACCGCCGCCGCGGCAAACGCCAGAACGAGCAGCCCGGCTCTAGTCGATGATCGCTTCGCGAAGCGCAATCGCAACCGCTTGCGTCCGCGTGTCCGCCTCGAGCTTGGCGAGGATGTGGCGGACATGGCTCTTCACCGTCTCCTGACTGATGAACAGCTTCGCAGCGACGTCCTGATTGGACATTCCGTCCGCGAGCAGCTGGAGGATCTCCCGCTCGCGCCCGGTCAGCATCTCGTCCTTGTCCTTGCCGGTCAGGAACGCGGGCATCAGCGCCGGGTCGACGTAACCCTCGCCCCCCGCGACCTTCTCGATCGCCCGTAGCAGCGTCTGGTGGGGCGCCTCTTTGAGGATGTAGCCCTTCGCGCCCGACTCGAGCCCGCGGCCGAGCAGGGAGCGCTCGCTGTACGCGGTGAAGATCAGCACTGCGGACTCCGGGACCTTCTCCGTCAGGATCTTGGTCGCCTCGAGCCCGTCCATCCCGGGCATGCGCACGTCCATGATCACGACGTCAGGCCGCCGCCGCTCTGCGAGCGCGACCGCGCTGGCGCCGTCGGACGCCTCGCCGATCACGCGGATGTGCGGCGCACGCGACAGCGACAGCCGTAGCCCTTCCCGGACGACCTCGTGGTCGTCGACGATGAGACAGGTGATCTCGGAGGGGGTGGAGGGGGTAGACACCCGTCGAGGATGATATTCGGCCGAGGCGTCGACATCGTCGACGCCGCCTAGGAGGCCGTGCGGGCTTGGCCCGTGCGGCCGTTCAAAAGCTCAGCGATAGCTGCTCGGGCTCCGGGGGAGGCGCCAGCTTCAGCACCCTACGGTCTCGGATCCCGTATTCACGCGCGAGCGCTCCGACCTCGTTCCGCAGCGGATTCCGCTCCTCGGTGCCGAGGTAGGCTCGCCGCCGCGCGTAAAGCCGCTCGTAGAGCGGCAGCTGCTCGGGCCAGTCCTCGGCGAGGTGCTCGAGGAAGTGCTCGCGCGTTCCCGGGCGAAGGAAGAGGAGATTGGCCCAGATGCCGGTCGCGCCGGCCTCCCTCGCCGCCCGCACCACCTCCCGCAGTTGCTCGGGCCGGTCGGAGATCCCGGGCAGGATCGGCGCCATCCCGACGCTCGCCTTCACTCCGGCGTCGACGAGCGCCGTCACCGCCTTCAGCCGCTGCCGCGGATGCGCGGTCGACGGCTCGGTCCGCTTCCAGACCTCGTCGTCGAGCGTCGGAATCGAGAAGGTCACGCCGACGTCCGCGCGCAGCGACGCCTCGGCGAGGACGTCGATGTCGCGGACGATCATCGGTCCGCGCGTGATGATCCCGAAAGGGTTCGCCGCGTCGCGGAACACCTCGAGGCACGCGCGCGTCAGCTTGTACTTGCCCTCGACCGGCTGGTAGGGGTCGGTGGCCGCGCCGACCGTCACCTGCTCGTGCTGCCAGGTCGGACGAGCGAGCTCCTTCCGCAACACCTCGGCCACGTTCGTCTTCACTCGGATCGACGTCCCGTAACGATCGTCCGAGGGCCGGTCCGATCGTCTCTCGAACGCCCGCACGTAACAGAACGTGCAGCGGTGGACGCAGCCCATGTACGGGTTCAGCGACCACTTGAAGCCCATGCCCTTGACCGGGTTGAGGGCGCTCTTGCAGGGCTCTTCGCGATACTCGATCCGCATTGTCCTCAGCAGGGAGTATAGAACAGGCGTTCGTACAGCTCGAAGACGGTATTCAGCGGCTGACGCTGCCGCTCCCGACCGGGCCGAGGCACGTCCACTGCTATCTGGCGCGCGGCACGGTCTTCGACACCGGCCTCGGGCTCGGAGACGCGCCGTGGGAGTCCGTGGACGTCGAGCGCATCGCGATCACCCATTTCCACCCGGACCACGTCGGCGGAGCGCAGTCGGCGGCCGCGGCCACCGGGGCCCCGGTCTTCCAGGGCGGGCTCGACTACGCCCAGTGCGAGCGGGTCTGGGGAAGCGACGACTGGCCCGAGCGGATCGCGGCCTGGTTCGTGCGGCACGGAGTGCCGGCCCCCGTCGTCGAGGACCTCATCGTGCAGGGGCACGCGTTCGCCCCCTTCATCCGTTACGCGCTCGACCCGGAGCTGCTGTACGAAGGCAGCGAGGTCGGAGGTTGGCAGGTCCTGGAGCTGCCCGGCCATGCCGACGGACACCTCGGCTTCCTTCGCGACGGAGTCCTGATCGGCGGTGACCACCTGCTGCGGCGGATCACGCCGGCCGTCGGCCTCTATCCCGAGAGCCGCCCGGATCCGCTCGGCGACTACCTCGCGTCGCTCGAGCGCACGATCGAGCTCGCGCCCCGTGTGGTTTATCCGGGCCACGGCGAGCCGATCCACGACGCGCCCACGCGGGCCCGCGAGCTGATCGAGCACCACCGGATCCGGCTGGACGATCACGCAGCGGCGCTCGCAGTCGAGCCACGCAGCGCCTACGAGGTCTCGCTCGGCGTGTTCGGTCGCGAGCTGGCGCCCACCCAGCGCCGTTTCGCGGTCGCAGAGACTCTGTCGCACCTGGAACGGCTTGTCCGCGAGGGTCGGGCCGGGCGCTTCGGTGACGACAACCTTGTTTCCTATACTTCTCAGTAGTTGGACGACGAAATCCCGCCTAGTACCAACGCCCACGGGGTCGGGGCGTGACGATCCTCTTAGAGCTCGTCGCCGTCGGCGTTCTGATCCTGCTGAACGCCTTCTTCGTCGCGGCCGAATACGGCCTCGTCACCGCACGGCGGACCCGCATCGTCGAGTTGCAGCATCAGGGCAACCGGCGAGCGCGCGACGTGTTGCGAATCACGGCCGATCCGCCGCGCTTCATCGCCGCGATGCAGCTCGGCGTGACGCTCACCTCGCTGGGCATCGGTGCCCTGGGCGAGGTGGCGCTGTCGCGGCTCTTCGACAAAGCGATTTCGACGGTGCTCGCGGTGCTCTTTGCCTACCTGGTCCTCACCTTCCTGCACGTTGTGATCGGCGAGCTCGTGCCGAAAGGGATCGCACTCGGGCACTCCGAAGGAACAGCACTGTTCGTGTCAGCGCCGGTGCGTTTCTTCTTCATCGTCATGCGGCCGGCCGTGTGGTTCCTGGAGCGCTCGACAGAGATCGTCCTGAAGTGGCTCGGCTTGAAGCCGCCCGGCGCGGACGACGACGTCCTCTCGGAGGCGGAGCTGCGCATGCTCGTCTCGCAGTCGACGCGGCATGGCGAGATCGAGCAGCAAGAGCAGGAGATGCTCTACAAGGTGTTCGACTTCGCCGACAAGGAGGCGAAGGACGTGATGGTGTCGCGGCCGGAAGTCGTGGCCCTCTCCATCGATCTCCCGCCGGAGCAGTGCCTCGAGGCGGTGATGGACTCGCCGTTCACCAGGTACCCGGTCTACCGCGAGTCGCTGGACAACGTCGTCGGCATCCTGCACGTGCGCGATCTCTTCCGCGCCTTGCGCGATCGCGGCATGCACGAGGTCAAAGTTGAGGACATCATCAGGCCCGCGCACATCGTCCCCGAAACGAAAGACCTGGCGGCTCTGCTCGCGGAGTTCCGCCGGGCGAATCAGCACATGGCGGTCGTCGTCGACGAATACGGCGACATGGAGGGGATCGTGACGCTCGAGGATCTCCTCGAGGAGATCGTGGGAGACATCGAGGACGAGTTCGACCTGCCGGACGAGTCCGTCGAGCAGATCGACGAGGACACGGTGATCATCGACGGGACGTTCCCGATCGACGATTTCAACGAGCGCTTCAACACCGCGCTTTCCGACGATGACTACCACACCATGGCGGGCTTCGTCTTCGGTCTGCTCGGGCGCCAACCCGAAGCAGGTGACACGATCATGCACGACGGCATGCGCTTCGACGTGCTCGAGGTCGAGGGGTCGCGCATCCTCAAGCTCGGGGTGACGTTCGAGCAGCGGCGCGAACAGCGCGACCGCGACGACGTCGAGCGCGAGGCGCTCGAAGCCGAGCTCTTCGACGCCGACTCTTAATCGACCCCTAACACGGCCGCGGCTACCATGGCCGCGAAATCTTCGACCGGGGAAGGAGCCTCATGAATCGCATCACGCTTGCGCTCGGGGTCGCGCTCGCGGCTCTCATCGTGGCCGCTCCCGTTGCGGCACGGACCTCCGCGGCGACGGCGACAACCGTCAACGTGGCGATGAAGGAGTTCAAGTTCACTCTGTCCAAGGCGAAAGTGCCGCATGGCAAGGTCACGTTCAAGCTGACGAACAAGGGCAAGATCCCGCACGACTTCGCCATCGCAGGCAAGAAGAGCAAGCTGATCTCCGCGGGAAAGACCGGCACCTTGATCGTCACGCTCAAGGCCGGGAAGCTTCCATACAAATGCACGGTCGACGCACATGCCAAGCTCGGCATGAAGGGCACGCTCACCGTCACGTAGACAAATCCGCCTGAAGCTCCTTTGCGTAGGCACGGGGCGTAAGCCCATCTACGCGAAGGAGCTTCATGTTTCGACTCGCACTCTCAACGCTCGTTGTTGCCGCCGTAGCAGCGGTTCTCTTTCTCGTTCCTGCCTGGGGCAAGAGCACCGGACTGACCGGCGAGGTCGGCCCCGGCTACAGCATCGAGGTGAAGAAGGCCGGCAAGGATCTCAAGACGATCAAGGCCGGGACGTACAGGATCAAGGTCGAGGACAAGGCCGCGATCCACAACTTCCACCTGATCGGGCCTGGACTGAACAAGAAAACGGGCATCTCGTTCAAGGGCGACGCGACCTGGACGATCAAGCTCAAGCCCGGCCGCTACACGTACCAGTGCGACCCGCACCACCTCAGCGGCATGCAGGGCCACTTCCGCGTCACTGCGTAACGGGTACCTCTTCGATCCGGCCGTCTTCGATCCGGAAGGCGGCCAGATCGTCCTTCTGGATCGAGTACACGAGATAGGGCTTCCCTTCCCAGAGCCCGATGTTCTCGACGTCTGTCCGCGACGGCCGCGCAGGCGCGGAGATGTGCGAGTGGAAGACGGCGAGCTCGTAGCCTTCATCCTCCGCGAACCAGACCTCCGGGTTGTCGAACTCGAGCTCGAAGCGAAACGGAGACGACGCGGCATTGCGACCAGGCTCGTAGCGCTCGGCACGGCCGTCTCGCAGGAGGACGAGCCCGCAGGCCTCGTTCGGCGCCTCGCGTCCGGCGTGCGCGACGAGCGCCGCGCGCACGTCGTCCGGAATCACCACCAGACGGTTCGCTCCATCGCCTGTTCCACGTTCTCCGCGTCCCAGAAATCCGCCGACAGGTACTTCCAGCCGGCGTCCGCGAAGATCGCGACGACCACCCCACCGTCGAGCTCCCCCGCCAGGGTGCGCGCCACGTGGCCGACGGCTCCTGCGGAGACGCCCGCGAAGATCCCTTCCTCGTCGAGCAGCCGGCGCACTTCACGCACCGACTCCTCGTTCGACACGAGCACCTTGCGGTCGAGCTTCGACACGTCGAGGATCGGCGGCACGTAGCCCTCGTCCAGCGAGCGCAATCCCATCACGGGATCTCCGGGCAACGGCTCCGCTGCGGCGACGAGGACGTCGGGAAACGACTCGCGGAGGCGTTCGCCTGTCCCCATCAGCGTGCCGCCGGTGCCGAGACCGGCAACCAGCACGTCGACACGGTCGAGCGCCTCGGCGATCTCCGTGCCCGTGCCCTCGTAGTGCGCGCGCGGGTTCGCCTCGTTCGCGTACTGGAAAGGCATGAAGTAACGGGGCTCGCGCTCCGCGAGCTCGAGTGCGAGCCGGACCGCACCGTTCGATCCTTCGTCGCCCGGCGAGAAGACGATGTTCGCGCCGAAGAGCCGCAGCAGTCGCTTGCGCTCCTCGGTCGCGTTCTCCGGCATCACGCAGGTGAGCGGGTAGCCCTTCAGTTTGGCAACGAGCGCCAGCGAAATACCGGTGTTGCCGCTCGTCGGCTCGAGCAGTTCGCGCCCCGGCTCCAGCTCGCCCGAGGCTTCGGCCGCATCGATCATCGCCTTGGCGATGCGGTCCTTGATCGAGCCGGTCGGGTTCTGACCCTCGAGCTTCGCGTAGACCTGGACCTCGCCGACGGGCTTCAGTTCGACGAGCGGGGTGTTGCCGACGAGCTCGAGGAGGTTGCGCGCTATGCGCGTACTAGCCACCGGCCATGGCCGGCAGGAGGATCACCGTCGAGCCGGGCTGCACTTCGGTCTCGAGGCCGTCGAGTGTGCGCACGTCCTCGCCCTCGAGGTAGACGTTGACGAACGGTGCGATGTCGCCGTCCTCGACGAGCTGAGTCCGCAGTGCGGGGAACCGTCCCATGAGGTCCTCGAGCAGCTCACGAACCGTGTCGCCCTCAGCGGCGAGCTCGCGCTGGCCGCCGGCCTGCTCGCGCAGCGTCGGGGGGATCCTGACTTTCGTCATTGCCCGCTCCGCTGGCAATGACGTAGGGAAGGGGCTTCGGGGGAAACCGTGCGGTTTCCCCTTGTGTTGTCCTCGGCCCACGCGGCGATCTCAGCGGCGCGGGGGTCGAGGCGTCCTCTGAAGAAGGGAGCTCGTGAGGGAAACATGGTTTCCCTCACGGGAGCGAGCCGAAGGCGAGCGACGGTCATGCCGGCTCTCGCGTCCCTGCGCAGAACTCGACGTAATCCACGTACTCGGTGATCGTCGGGTGCTCGCCGCAGACCGGGCATTCCGGATCGCGCCGCAGCTTCACCTCGTCGAACGTCGCGGCGAGGGCGTCGAAGAGGAGCAGCCGGCCGATGAGCGGCTCGCCGATCCCGAGCGCGAGCTTCAGCGCCTCGCTCGCCTGCAGCGAGCCGATCACGCCGGGCAGCACGCCGAGCACGCCGCCCTCCGCGCAGGACGGCGCGAGCTCCGGCGGCGGCGGCGTGGGGAAGAGGCAGCGGTAACAGGGACCTTGATGTGGCTTGAAGACGGTCACCTGTCCTTCGAAGCGGTAGATCGACCCGTGCACGACGGGAATGTCGTGCCACACCGACGCGTCGTTGACGAGGTAGCGCGTCGGGAAGTTATCGGCGCCGTCGACGATCACTTCCCAGCCGTCGGCCAGGATCCGCTCGATGTTCTCGGAGGTGAGGCGCTCCTTGTAGGCGACGACCTCGACATCGGGATTGAGCGCCTCGACCGCGCGCCTGGCCGACTCGACTTTGGGCTCACCGAGCGACTCGGTGGAGTGGACGATCTGGCGCTGCAGGTTCGACTCGTCGACGACGTCCGCGTCGACGATTCCGATCCTGCCGACGCCGGCTGCGGCGAGATAGAGCGACGCGGGCGAGCCGAGGCCGCCGGCGCCAATGAGCAGGATCTTCGAGTCGAGCAGCTTCAACTGTCCTTGCTCGCCGACCTCCGGGATCAGGAGGTGGCGGCTGTAGCGCGCGCGTTGTGGCGCCTCCAGCCCGGCCTGGAGCAGCACGGGGAACCCGTTGCGCTTCCAGTCCGTGAACCCGCCCGCCAGCGAGACGACGTCCTCGTAGCCGAGCTCGGCGAGCGTCTTGGCGGCGAACGCGGAGCGGTTGCCGGCCGAGCAGTAGACGACCACCGGACGGCTGGTGTCGGGTGCCAGGCGCTCGATCCGGGATTCGAGGTGGCCGCGCGGGACATGGACGGCCCCTGGGATATGACCCTCGTCCCACTCGTCCTGCTCCCGGACATCGACGACGACGGGCTCGCCGGACTCGATCCGGTGCCGCGCGTGGCTCGCATCGATTTCCGAGATCTCGGACCGCGTCTGCTGCAGGAGCTCTCGATACGTAGGCATCGCTATAGGAAATATAGCTTTGCGCGCTTGAGCTAGCGTCGCCCGGAATGAGCGCGCGAGCCAGGGTCTGGATCGTCGTCGGGCTCGCCGCCGTGGCCGCTGCGGGAACCGTGGTCGGCGTCACGCTCGCAACGCGAAGCGACGTCCATCGGCAGGCCGGCAAACCTCCGCCCTTTGTTGCGGATCCGACGGCGCGGACGGAGGTCGCCCAGCAGGTGCGCGAAGCGCTGAAGGCCTGGCCGGCGGGCACGGCTCGCAGGCTGCGGATCCTCGCGGCCCGCTATCCGCACAGCGCGCTCGTCCAGCTCGAGCTCGGTCTGGCGCTCGCGTTCTCCGGCCAGCAGGCCGACGCGACACGTGCCTGGCAGGCGGCGGAGCGGGTCCAGCCGGATTCCCCTTCGGCCGTCCGCGCGCAGGATCTCCGTCATCCCGGCAGCGCGCCGGGCCTGCCTCCGTTCGTGCCGAGCTTCACGCGCGTCACGAACGTCGTCCAGGCCCACCTTCTGCGGGGCTCGGCCTACCAGCAGGCATTGCGCCCGGTTTCCGCGGAGCGCGAGTTTGTCGCCGCGGTTCAGGCTGCCCCGAACGACCCCGAGGCGCTGACGGCTGCGGCCGTCGGCCTCTACGACAAGGACCGGCCGGCAACGGCTTTCTCCCGGCTCGGCCCGCTCGTGCGACGCTTTCCGCATGCCCAGACGGTGCGGTTCCACCTTGGGCTTTTGCTCATCTACTTCGGAGACATGCCTCGTGCCCGTCGCGAGCTTGCCCTCGCCCGTGCGCAAGGTCCACTAACATCCCTTGGAAAGAGGGCCGAAACGCTTCTGCAGGCGGGTCGAAACCCCTAGGACCATTCGGCACAAAAATGAGCCGTTCGGCCTATAGCGGTTGTCCGATCTAGCTGGCACAGTGCGGCATCGCCAAAACGCCGGTCCTGGAGGGGGGAACGGAGTGAGCGCAACCGAGGTAGCCGGACCACCGAAGGCCGTCACCGACCTGCTCGAGACGGAAGACGCCAAAGCGCTCCTGGAGGCCGGGCGGGAGCACGGGCACCTCAGTGCCGACGAGATCGCCGTCGCGCTCGACGAGCTTGATCTCGAACCGGGTCAGATCGACGACTTCTACCACGCTCTCGAGGAGCTCCAGATCGAGGTCGTTGTCGCCGAGGAAGAGGAGCAGCAGGCAGAAGAGCCCCGCGAGGTTTCGACCGACGCGCTGCAGCTCTTCCTCAAGGACATCGGCAAGGTCGATCTCCTCACGGCCGCCCAGGAGGTCGAGTTGGCGAAGCGGATCGAGCGCGGCGACCACAGCGCGAAGCAGGAGATGGTCGAAGCGAACCTTCGTCTCGTCGTCTCGATCGCCAAGAAGTACAGAAACCAGGGTTTGCCCTTCCTCGATCTGATCCAGGAGGGGACGATCGGGCTCGTTCGCGCGGCCGAGAAGTTCGACTACCGCAAGGGGTTCAAGTTCTCGACCTACGCAACGTGGTGGATCCGACAGGCGGTCGCGCGAGCGCTGGCGGACAAGGCGCGCACGATCCGGATGCCGGTCCACGTGGTCGAGAAGCTCAACAAGATCGTCCGGTCCGAGCGGAAGCTTCGCGCCGAGCTCGGCCGCGAGCCCACCAGTATCGAGATCGGCAAGGACCTCGACCTCACGGGTGAGGAGGTGGAGCACATCCGCCGCAGCGCCCAGACACCGGTGTCGCTCGAGAAGCCGGTCGGCGACGAGGACGAGTCCGAGTTCGGACACTTCCTCACCGACGCCAGCCTGCCGCTCCCCGACGAGGAAGCCGAGATCACGATGCGCAAGGAGACCCTGCGCAAGATTCTCGGCACGCTCTCGAGTAGGGAGCGCCAGGTGCTCGAGCTCCGCTACGGCCTCGACGGCCAGCACCCGAGGACGCTCGACGAGGTTGGGCGGACGTTCAACGTCACCCGCGAACGCATTCGGCAGATCGAGAACCAGAGCCTGAAGAAGCTGCGTGCTCTCGCAGACGCGGTGAAGCTGCGCGACGTCGCCTAGCTTGTAACTAGACTCGCCTGCCGTGGAACAGGCATGGCTTGACGAGCTGCGCGAGTTCATCGCGATCCCGTCGGTGAGCGCAGATGCGGCGCACCAGGACGACGTGCGCCGCGCGGCGGAGTGGGTGCGTGACTTCGTCAAGCGCATCGGAGGCGAGGCCGACCTCGTCCCGTATGGGGAGCGTGACCTCGTGATCGGCGACATTCCGGCGAACACAGACGGCGCCGCCGCGCCGACCGTGATGATCTATGGCCACTTCGACGTGCAGCCACCGGCGCCGCTCGAGCTCTGGGAGTCGCCGCCGTTCGAGCTCGACGAGCGTGACGGCTGGTTCTATGCGCGCGGCATCGCCGACGACAAGGGACAGCTGTACACGCTGCTGAAGGCGGCCGAGCTGCTGCACCGCGACAACGCCTTGCCGGTGAACATCCGCGTCGCCTGCGACGGTGAGGAGGAGATCGGCGGCCATTCGATCGTCGACTTCATCCGCGATGACGAGCGCGGCGCCGACGCGTGCATCATCTTCGACGGCGGCATGACGCGACCCGAACGACCGGAGTTCATGCTTGCGACACGCGGCCTGGTCGCCTTCCACATGAAGGTCCGGACCGGCGAGCGCGACATGCACTCGGGGTACTACGGCGGTGCGGCGCTCAACGCGATCCATGTGCTGATGCAGGGGCTGTCGGCGGTGACCGCGCGCGACGGACTGCTGCCCGACCAGCTTCGCGTCGGCCGCGCACCGCTGAGCCAGGTCGAGGTCGACAGTCTCGAGAGTCTTCCGAAAGGCTGGGAGATCCTCGACGAGGCAGGTGCGACGCCCCTCGACGCCAAGGCGGCGGAAGATTTCTACGACCGCACGTGGGCGGAGCCTTCGCTCGACGTGAACGGCATTCGCGGCGGCAAGCCCGAGTTCGTCAACACCACGCTGATCGTCGAGGCCGAGGCACGGTTCACCATCCGCCTCGCGCCGGGTCAGGATCCCGAGACGATCGCCGCGACGGTGGAGAAGCTCATCCGGGCGGCGATGCCCGCGACTGCGCAGGTGGAGCTGATCCGGGAGAACTCTGCGGCGCCCGGCGTCTTCTCGCCGGACTCGCCGGCGATTCAGCTCGGCCTCGAGGCGTTCAAGAAAGCGACGGGCGTGCGCCCGCTGCTCGTGCGCGTCGGCGGCACGCTGCCGATCTATCCCGCCCTGGCCGCGAAGGGAATTCCGACGATCGGCACCGGCTTCGCTCTCCGCGAGAGCAACGTCCACTCGCCGAACGAGCGGTTGCGGGTCGAGGACGTCGATCGCGCCGTCGCGGCGGCCTCCGAGCTGTACAGGAGCCTCGCAGCGCTTGGCTGATCCGCGCTATCCGACGTCGATCGCCGCCGAGCTCGCCGACGACGTGCTCGAACGCTTCCTGCGTTACGTCCAGGTCGACACGCAATCGGACGACGACTCCGAGACGTACCCGAGCACCGCCAAGCAGCTCGACCTCGGCAAGATGCTCGCCGAGGAGCTGCGCGAGATCGGGTTGGAGGACGTCGAGCTGACTGAGCACGGCTACGTCTTCGCAACGGTTCCCGGCTCCGCAGGCCCGACCGTCGGACTGATCGCGCACATGGACACGAGCTCCGACGAATCCGGCACGAACGTCAAGCCGCAGGTCATCCGCAACTACGACGGCACCGACATCGTTCTGCCCGGGGACGCACGCAAGGTCCTGCGTCCGAGCGAAAACCCGATCCTCGCCGAGCGGGCGGGGCACGACATCGTCACGACCGACGGCACGACGCTGCTCGGAGCGGACGACAAGGCGGGCGTCGCCGAGATCATGGGCGCGGTCGCCTACCTCGCGGCGCACCCCGAGATCGAGCACGCTCCCATCCGTGTCGGCTTCACGGTCGACGAGGAGGTGGGCCGTGGTGTCGATCACTTCGACATCGAGGATTTCGGCGCTGACTTCGCGTACACGCTCGACGGCTCGGAGATCGGCCGAATCGACGACGAGACGTTCTCGGCATCGGAGGTGCGAATTCGAATCGAGGGTCACAGCGTCCATCCCGGCACGTCGAAGGGAAAGATGGTCAACGCGATCAAGCTCGCAGCGCGCATCGTCGAGCGTCTGCCGCGGGACGACCGCTCGCCGGAGACGACCGAAGGACGGGAGGGATTCGTCCATCCGACGCGGATCGCCGGCACGACCGCCGAGGCCGAGCTGCGCTTCATCGCACGCGACTTCGACGCCGAGAAGCTCGAGGAGCACGAGCAGCTCCTCCGCAGGCTCGCAGACGATCTTGCCGCGGAGGAGCCGCGCGCGCACGTCACGGTGACCGTGGAGGAGAGCTACCGCAACATGAAGGAGTTTCTCGACGCGGATCCTGCGGTGACGG
>Ga0307287_10000017_pt1 | contig 55962 bp, 50 predicted proteins | sample ER_DNA_141_FD_194485 | JGI IMG/M metagenome (GOLD analysis project Ga0307287, IMG submission 194485) | Bulk soil microbial communities from the East River watershed near Crested Butte, Colorado, United States - ER_DNA_141 | ecosystem: Environmental > Terrestrial > Soil > Floodplain | place...
CAGTGGAGGAACCTCCCGGTTCCCCCACACCCCCTCCACACACTCATGGGCCAAAGGTTGGCCTATGAGCGTTGTGGAGGAGGCGGTCGCCGCCATCCAGGCGGGCCAGGTCGTCGTCCTCCCGACCGACACGGTCTATGGGATCTGCGCCGATGCCTATCACGAGGCTCCGGCCCGCAGGCTGGCACGACTGAAAGGACGGCCCGAGACCCATCCGACGGCGCTCCTTGCGGCCGACTTCGAGATGATCCTCGATGCTGTGCCCGAGCTCCGAGGCCGTGTGGCCGTGCGCGCCCGGGCCCTGCTCCCGGGTCCCTACACGCTCGTGCTCCCGAATCCTGCGCGGCGGTTCCGCTGGCTCTGCGGGACGAGCCCGGAGGCGATCGGCATTCGCGTGCCCGACCTCCCTTCCGATGCCCGCGCCGTCGTCGACCGGGTCGGTGCGGTCGCCGCGACGAGCGCCAATCGACACGGGGAGCCCGACCCGGCCAGGATCGAGGACATTCCCGCGGAGATCCGCTCCCAGGCGGCCGTCGTCGTCGACGGGGGTCAGTTGCCGGGAACGCCGTCGACTGTGCTCGACCTCACCGGCCCCGAGCCGGCGGTCCTCCGTGAAGGAGCAGGTCCTGCGGCCGAGGCGCTCGCAAGGCTTGCGGCGGCGGCGAGCTAACTAGCGGCGGTCGAGCTCTGGGGCCGTTGCTCGTTCGGCCGTCGCCCTGACGCCCGCAGCCGCGAGCGAGTAGACAACGATGGCCACGACGACGGCGGCCGTCCACTGCAGCGTGGGGCGCTCGGCGAGCGGAAGCGAGAGCGCCAAACCGATCCCGAGCGACGGGAGTACGAGGAGCGTCGTTGCCAGCGCCGCAAGCCGCCCGAGGCCCCACGCCTGCCGCAAGTCTGCGTACTCGCGGGCGAGCGGTGCGACCACCACGGTGCCGACGAGGGCGAGGAGGATCAGGTTCGCGTCTTCCATATCCGGGAAACGCCGTGTACCCCTTTCGGGTTACGCCCACACCCAAGAACCTCTATCGCAATAAAGTTCTGAGTCGCCTCATTACGACAGAGGTTCTCAGTAAGCTGCTCGCGTGGCCGTCGCTCAGGAGACGTTCGAGCAGCTCCGCCAGGCAGGCCTTGCAGAGATCGACGGGGAGATCGCCGCCTTGCTCGGCCGGGAGCTCGAGCGCCAGCGGGCGCAGATCGAGCTGATCGCGTCGGAGAACTTCACCTGGCCGAGCGTGCTCGAGGCCGTGGGCAGCGTGCCCACGAACAAGTACGCCGAGGGATACCCGGGCAAGCGCTACTACGGCGGCTGCGAGGTGATCGACGAGATCGAGCAGCTCGCGATCGACCGCGCCAAGTCGCTCTTTGGTGCCGAGCACGCGAACGTGCAGCCTCACGCCGGGGCGCAGACGAACATGGCGGTCTACTTCAGCTGCCTCGAGCCCGGGGACACCATCCTCGCCCTTCGCCTCGACCATGGAGGCCACCTGACGCACGGGCTCAAGGTGAACTTCTCCGGGCGTCTCTACACCATCGCCGGCTACGGGGTCGATCGCGAGACGAATCTGGTCGATTTCGACGAGGTCGGTCGGATCGCGAAGGAGTGCAAGCCGAAGCTGATCATCTGCGGGGGCTCCGCCTATCCTCGGAAGATCGAGGCCGACCGGTTCCGGGAGATTGCGGACGAGGTTGGCGCGCTCCTCCTCTGCGACATGGCCCATTTCGCCGGGCTCGTGGCCGCCGGGCTCCATCCGAACCCGACGCCTCATTGCGACTTCGTCACGTCGACCACGCACAAGACCCTGGCCGGGCCTCGTGCCGGCTTCGTGCTCTGCAAGGAGGAGCACGCCCAGGCGCTCGACAAGGCTGTCTTTCCGGGCATGCAGGGTGGGCCCCTCTGCCACACGATCGCCGCGAAGGCGACCTGCTTCAAGATCGCAAGCTCGGAGGCATTCCGCTCCTACCAGGCTCAGGTGCGGGCGAACGCGGACGCGCTCGCCGACTCGCTCGTTGAGGGAGGCCTGGAGCTCCTGACCGGCGGCACCGACACGCACCTGATGCAGATCGACCTGCGCCGCAGCTCCTGGACGGGCCGGGAGGCCGAGGAGCGCCTGCACGAGGTGAAGATCACTGCCAACCGAAACACGGTGCCATTCGACGAGCGGCCTCCGACCGTGGCCTCAGGCCTTCGCCTGGGGACGCCGGCGATCACGATGCGGGGCTTCGACGAGGAGGATGCCGCCGAGGTTGGGAGCATCATCACCGGTGCCCTCTCCGAGAGTCCGGACCTCGCCGCGTTAAACGAGCGCAGCGACACCCTTTGCCAGCGCCATCCGCTTTACCCCGACTTTCGCGGTTTCACGGCGTACCGGTGAGCGCTACGGTGGCGACCGAGCGCGTCATCGAAGTCACGCACCCGCTCGTCCAGCACAAGCTGGGAATGCTGCGGGATGTCGAGACACCGACCCAGCTCTTCCGCCAGCTCGTGAACGAGCTGACCCTTCTCCTTACGTATGAGGCGACGAAGGACCTCGCGACGGAGGAGGTGGAGATCGCTACTCCACTCGAGCGGACGACCGTGCAGCGGATCTCCGGCAAAAAGGTCGCGATCTGCCCGATTCTTCGCGCAGGCATCGGCATGCTCGACGGCGTGCTCTCGCTGATCCCTGCCGCCCGTGTCGGGTTCATCGGCCTCTACCGAAATGAGGAGACACTCGAGCCGGTCGAGTACTACGTGAAGCTCCCGAACGACATCGCCGAGCGGGACGTGATCCTGCTCGACCCGATGCTTGCGACGGGCAACTCGACTGCGGCCGCGGTCACGACCGTGAAAGCCGCGGGGGCGCACTCGGTGCGGCTGATCGCCCTGATCGCCGCCCCGGAGGGTATCGAGCGCCTCCACCGTGAGTATCCGGACGTGGCCGTCGTCGTCGCCGGGATCGACCGGGGCCTGAACGAGCGGGGCTATATCCTGCCGGGCCTCGGCGACGCGGGCGACCGACTATTCGGAACCAAGTGAGCTAGCCCCGCGCGGCGGCTCTTCGCTCGTCGGCTTCCTCGCTCTCGCCGGGGAGCGGAGCAGGCGGGTAAAGCGCCCGCACCTCGTCCACGAACGCGGCCAGCCGGTCTGCGAGGTCTGCATCGTGGATCTCGAGGACGTTCTCGGCATTCTGCTCGCCGGAATGCGAGAGGTTGTAGCTTCCTGCGAACACCGTGTCGTCCGCGATCGTGACCTTGGCGTGCATGTAGTCGTGCACGTTGTCGCCGCGTCCGTACGGCGTCGAACGCTTGCCTGAGAAGGGAGCGTTACGAAAGATTCCCTCGAGGAGCGGCATCTTCCAGGCGGCGTTGCCGTTCAGCCGCCACTGGTAGTAGACGCCCTTCATCTGAGTGCCGTCCACGACTCCGGCGATGTCGATCTTCCGATCGGCGACGGCTTCCGCCAGGCTGCCGAGGATCGGGGCAGACGTGAGGACCGGTGAAGCGATCCGGATCCGCTCCCGCGACCGGGCGATCCGGTTCGCAATCCGGTGGGCGAGGGACTCGCCCCGGCCGGGGCAGAACCAGGTCCGAACCTTGCGGCCGTCGACGCGGATCGGGTTTGGATCGATGTCTCCGCTCGTCGCGACGTTCCCCGTCTGCCAAAGTTCCTCGAAGTCACGCGTGTAGTTTGCGGCGACGTATTCATGGTGAACGACTGCGACGACGTTCTCCTGGCGCGTCCAGGAGTCGGCGGTCCAGTTCATAGAGCCGGTCCAGACACTCTCGCCGTCCCTGATTACGTACTTGTGGTGCATGAGGTCAGGCTCCCCCGCGATTCCCTTCGTCTCAACGGGGAGCTGCTCGATCAGGTCCGGCACGCCTTCCGGCGGAGGGGGGACGGGAATCGGCGCCGCGTAGTCCAGGTTGTAGGCGATCCGAACCGCGACACCACGCTCGTGAGCGGCCACGAGCGTGTCCGCCACGAGCTTCGCCTCCGCATCGAGAAGATCGACGTCATACAGGGCCAGGTCGAGCGACCGCTCGGCGGCTCCGGCGAACGCGACGACGCGGCGCGCAACCTCATCGGCCGTTTGGCCGCTGTCCCTCAGCGTCGTTACTTGGATCATCTACCCAGTCTTTCGAATTGTCGTCGACGTCGGTTCTATGAGCGGGCGGCGGTCTGCGCCAGGAGCCCGGGACGCCGCATCGCGTCGAGCCAGATGGCGCGCGACTCCTCGCGGCTTCCGCGTTCGGACAGCCGCTCCAGCACCCAGGCCGGCCCCGCCGAAGGGATCTCCCCCAGGATTGGCGCGATGCCCTGATGCCGCTCGGGGCCGAGTTCTTCGCCCGGTCCCGTCAGAACCTCGCTGAGCGTCTCGCCCGGTCTGATCCCGACTGTCTCGAAGTCGGGGCCCCCTGCGCGACCCGCCTGGCTCCAGATCCGTTCGGCCAGCTCGCCGACGGTGAGGGTCATGGGCGCAGCCGACGTGGCCAGGCTGACGCCCTCGGAGGCGAGGAGGACGCCCTGGGCGGCCAACGTTGCCGCGTGCGCCATCGTGATCCAGTAGCGCACCATGCCGGAGTCGGTGACCGTGAGCGGCACGCCGCCGCGGGCCTGTCGGAGGAAGAGCTCCGAGGCGCTTCCGGCACTTCCGAGGACGTTCACGAACCGCACGGCGATTCGCGGCCCTCCGGCCCGGCGCGCTGCGAACGCCGTCAGTTGCTCCATGAAGCGCTTCGTCCGGCCGTAGAAGGACGCGGCGAGAGCCGCCTTGTCGGTCGATGCGACCACAACCGTGTCGACGTCTGCTCGCTCTGCTGCCCGCAGCACGTTCCAGCTCCCGTGCAGGTTCGTATCAACGAACTCCTCGGGGTAGACCTCGGCCCAGTCGACGTGCTTGTACGCAGCGAGGTGGAAGACGACGTCCGGCTTGTTCTGTGCGACCTCCCGCTCGATCCGGCCGAGGTCGCGGACGTCGCAGAGGGCGTAGCGAACGGTCGCGTCGGACTCCCGCGCGCGTCGGTCGGCGGTCAGCGAGGCTTCGTGGGCGTCGAGGAGCGTGACGGACTCCGGCCTGAAACCGAGCAGGAAGGTGGTCAGCGCCCGGCCGATGGAGCCGCCGCCGCCGGTGAGGAGAATGCGCCGTCCGCCGAACCGCTCCTGCAGGTCGAGGAGCGACGGCACCGGATCTCGCAAGCCGAGCACGGCCTGCCAGTCGAAGTCGTCCGGCCGCAGGCGTCTCGGCCGGGGAGCCGGCGGCGGCTCCGGCTGGGCAAGGGCCTTCTCGATCGCCAGATAGCCGCGCTTCATGTCGGGGGAGCGGGCGTGGTCGGGCTCGTTGATCTCCGCGACGAGGAACCGGGCGTGTTTTCCGATACGCGCGACGGCCCGGTCGAGGTCGAGCTCGCCGCTTCCGTAAGGCAGGCCCTCTCCGAGCAGCCCGTGGGCATCCGAGATGTGCGCCACGGCTGCAGCGGAGCCGAGCTCGTCGATGTAGCGGTCTAGTGTCAGGTCCTCGTCCGACGCAAGGCCGAAAAGCGAGGGATAGGCAGCCGCGAAGTTCTTGAAGAGCCCGGCGTGCGAGAGGTCGAGTGTGAAGCCGAGCTCCGGGACGCGCTCGCGCCATCGCACGAGGTCCTGCCAGTGGCCCCCGATCTGGGATACGAAGAGCCCTCCGACCCGCATCCGGAGCACCGGTGGAACGTTCTCGATCAGCGGCTCCACGCCGCGCTCCAAGCAGGTTTCTGCGTAGAAGCGGAGGAAGCGCTCGACCTCGGCTTCGTCGAGGGCGGGAGCGACGCGGAACTCAGCCGGCGCCAGCGGCGCATACAAGTGGATCGTGAGGATTGGTGACCCGATCGCGGCGGCAAAATCGGCGCTTCGCTCGATGCTGCGACGTGCCTCCTCGGTCAGCCGGTCGACGCAGACGAAGGCGCCACTCGGCCAGCTCACGGGTGCTTCGGCCGTCAGCGCGAGCCGGGCTCCTTCGGTCGCACCGAGCGTGGCGTCGACAGCCCGTTTGAGCGTGCTCTCGTCAGTCACGTCGCGCGGCGCGAGAGCCAGCTCGAGCCCGGCCCAGGGACCGCCTTCGAGGCGCTCGGCTATCTGCTCAAGGTCCGGAGCGGCCTTGAGCTGTGGGATGGTGGCGGAGCCAGTCGACATAGAGGGGTATAGCTTCCTCGAGGGGGCGGACGCCAAAGCCTAGTGTTGGCCCTGCCCTGTCCGCGCCGTAACTCAGGTTCTCGCCCGGCTCGAGGGCTCCTCCGGGAGTTTCGATCGGGGCCTCCGAGCCGGCCGCGTCGCGGACGAGCTCGGCGGCGCGCCGAAGCGGGGTCCCGACGCCGCTTGCAAGGGTCAGCGTCTTGTTCCAGCGCGCCTCAACCACGATCGCTTCCAGGGCCGGCACGAGGTCGTCGACGTAAACGAAGTCGCGCATACGCTCGGGGTCGCCGGGGATGACGATCGGCTCGCCCGCGAGTGCGCGCGCTGCGAAAGCTGCGATCGCGCCCGTCGCTCCCTCCCGCGCGACCTGACCGGGCCCGAAGACAGAGGTCAGCCTAATCACGGTCGCGGAAGCCGGATGGAGCCGGCAGGTCTCCTCTCCGAGCCGCTTCGAGAGCGCGTACGGGTCGGGCGGCGGGTCGAGGGCCGCTCGGACCGTGGACGGGAAGACGAGCCCGCAATCGTGCTCCTGGCAGCCCTCGAGCAGGTTGAGCGTCGTGCCCGCGTTCTGGCGTACTGCCCAGGCCGGATCCGAGCGCGAGCGTGCCGGATCGGGGACTCCCGCGAAATGGAAGACGGCATGGGCCCCCGCCAGCAGGTCGCGAGCAGCCGGGTCGCCGGAGTCGATCTCGATCGCCTCGCCGGCGAGCGCACGGCTCGCTCCGTGCGGACGCGAGACGCGCACGACATCGTGCCCGCCCTCCTCGAGCAGGTCGGCCACACGAGAGCCGAGGAAGCCCCGAGCGCCGGTGACGACGGCTCTCACGGGCGGAGGTACTCACGAACGGTGTGTCGGTAGTCGAAGGGGCTTCGCACCGTGAACGCCGGCTCGTCAGCGGGTTCCTCGCCTCGGGCCAGCCGGGCAACGTCGGCGACGGTGACCGTCTCGGCCGCCACGTTCACCACGCCTGGATCGGACTCGAGGAGGATCCTGGCGGCATCCTCGACGTGAACGACGCCGATCGTCGCCCTTCCACCGTCGTCGAATGGGAGTTCGGCCCCGGCCTCGGCCAGCCGGCGAAAGCGGTCGACGACCGTCTGGGACTCGGGCCGTTCGTGCTCGACAGGACTCGGTCCGTAAACGATGCCGAGGCGGAGGACGGCGAGGTCGAACCCGCGGCGCCGGGCGTAAAGCCCGAGGCAGAGCTCCGCGTAGACCTTCGAGAGATGGGCGAGGTCGCTCTGCGGGCCATAAGGTCGGTTTGCGTCCACGTCGCCTGTGAGGCCGGGGCCGTAGACGTGCAGCGAGCTTCCGTAGACGAGCATCGGGCCGCCACGCGCGGCAACCGCCTCGGCGACTCGCCGTGCTCCGGTCACGTTCGTCTCTTCGGTGTAGTCGGGCTCACGCTCGGAGAGCGGCCGGCTGGCCTGGGCGGCGAGTAGAAAGATGCGCTCAGGGCCCTCGGCCAGGAGCCGGTCGATCTGCTCGCGGTTTCGGATGTCGGCGGTCTCCACCCTGGCACCCCGCTCCTCGAGCTCTGCGAGTTGCTCCCGCTGCGTCGCGTACCAGTTGTCTGCGAGTACGACGTCAGTACCCGCCACGAGTGCACGCTCTGCCAGCGCCCCTCCGACGTACCCCGCGCCGAGCACGAGGATCAAGGGCTAGGGCGAGCCACTAGATCCGGTGGACGCCGGGGCCGGCCGGCACGACGTTCCGCGCGTCCACGACCACCTTCGCCTCGTCCCAGAGCGGCTGCTGGAGGAACTGGCGATGCTGGGTAAGCATGACGACGCAGTCGGCCTTGCCGACTTCGTCGGCCGACCACTCGACGCTCTGGTGCAGGCGGTCGTCGAGCTCGACCTCGGGAACCCAGGGATCGCAGTAGACGACATCGCCGCCTCGCGAGAGCAGCTGGCGCATCACCTCGAAGCTCGGCGACTCCCGCGTGTCGTGGACGTCTGCTTTGTACGCCATCCCGAGGAGCAGGATCCTCGAGCCCTTGATCGGGCGGTCGACGTCATTCAGCGCATCGCCAACTTTTCCCATCACGTAGAGCGGCATCCTCGTATTGATTTCGTGCGCGGCCTCGATCAGCTGGGGCGAATAGCCGTACTCGCGGAGGCGCGCCGCGAGGAAGTGGGGGACGACCGGGATGCAGTCGCCGCCGAGCCCCGGCCCGGGGTAATGCGGCAGGAACGCGAACGGTTTCGAGGAAGCAGCTTCGATCACCTCCCAGGCCGAGATCCCGAGCTTGTCGCACATGAGCGCGAGCTCGTTCGCGAGGGCGATGTTGACCGCCCGGAACGTGTTTTCGTGGAGCTTTGCGGTCTCGGCGACCATCGGGCTCGAGACCCTCACGACGACATCGACGATCTGCTTGTAGAGAAGCTCGGTCCGGCGCGCGCACTCCTCCGTGACGCCGGCGACGAGCTTCGGGGTCGTCTTGATGGTGAAGTTCTTGTTCCCAGGGTCGACCCGCTCTGGTGCGTAGCCGAGAAAAAAGTCCGTCCCCACCTTGCCGCCTCGACGCTTTAGGATCGGCAGGACGATCTCCTCGGTCGTCCCCGGAGACGTTGTGGATTGGAGGACGACGAGCTGGCCCGGCCGGATGTTCTCCGCCACGGATTCGGCCGCTGCGACGATGTAGGACGCATCCGGAGTCCGGGTCTTCGAGAGCGGGGTCGGGACGCAGATCGTCACGGCGTCGAGCTCCGAGACCGCGCCATAGTCCGTCGAGGCACTGAGATCGCCGTCGAGACTCTCGTAGCGTTCAGAGGGGACGTCCACGAGGTACGAGCGGTGCTCGCCGATGGCGCGCACGCGCTCGTCGTCCAGATCGACTCCCGTCACGTCGAAGCCGGCCTCGGCGAACGACATGGCCAGCGGCAGACCGGCGTAGCCGAGTCCGACGATGCCGACCTTCGCCTCGCGAGTTGCGATGCGCTCGTCGAACCCGGATGTGGTGGCAACTACCTCAGTCACGGCCACGATGCTAGCGACGTGGGAGGAGGGCTCGCGTTTCGGCCTGGATTGAGGATTGCCGGCCAGCGCCTCTGCTATAACCGCCGCATGTCCTTCCCCGAGGCGTTGCGTGCCCTCGTTGGGGACGGCGCGGCGGTCTGGGGCTTCCTCACGGCGATCGGCATCGTGCTCGCCCTGACGCCGCTGATCGCGCGTGTGGCCCCCCGGATCGGTGGTGTCGACGTCGGGGGCGACCGGCCTCGGGTGCACCAGAGCCCAGTCCCGCGGATCGGGGGCGTCGCGATCGTGGTCGCGATCCTGGTTCCGGCCGCGATCTTCATCCACCCCGAAGGGCCATACCTCGGAATTCTCGTCGGGACGCTGCTCGTTGCGGCGCTCGGCCTCGTGGACGACATCCGCGGCCTTCGTCCCAGCACGAAGTTCATGGGAGTCTGCGTGGTCGCGCTCATTCCGGTGCTCGGCTACGACGTCCGCTTCCACCATCTGACGTTGCCCGTCTTCGGCGACTTCGACCTCGGCTGGGTGGGATACCCCTTGACGATCCTGTGGGTCGCGGTCCTCGCGAACCTCATCAACCTGATCGACGGCATGGACTCCCTCGCTGCGGGAATCGTGTCCATCGCGGCGATGTCCTTTGCCGTCCTGGCGGCTTCGTTCGGGCGGTCGAACGCTGCCGCGCTCGCGGCCATCATCTGCGGAGCGACGCTCGCGTTCCTCCGACATAACTACCACCCAGCAAAAATCTTCATGGGCGATTCGGGCGCGCTTGCGCTCGGGTTCCTCCTCGCGACCGTGGCGGTCGAAGGTGTCCTGAAGACAGCGGCCACAATCGCGTTGGTCGCGCCGCTGCTCGTCCTGGCCGTGCCGATCCTGGATACGTCTTTTGTCGTGCTGAAGCGGCTCAAGTACCGCCGTCCCCCGTGGGACCCCGACCAGAACCACTTTTACCACCGCTTCATGAGGATCGGGCTCTCGCAGCGGCGGACCGCGGCGTACCTCCACCTGTGGGCCCTCCTGCTTGCAGCCTGGGCGGTGATGCTCCGGTTCGTGCCGCCTCGCCCGCGTGGTGTCTGGAACCTCGAGCACATGGTGATTGCCGCCGGAACCGGGCTCGTGGTCGTCGCAGCGTCGATCTGGATGGTCTACAGCCTCGAGATCCTGAAGGCGCGCCACCTGCGGGTGCTCGGCTTCGGGCGCGAGCCCGCCGAAGACCTTCCGGCCGAGGAGCCGGAGGAAGCCGTCGAGCGGGCCCTCACCGGACCGCGCAGCTAGGCCAGCCAGGGAAGGGCGAGCCGGAGCAGCTCGGCGGGGTTACGCCGGATGCGCTCGCGCCAGGCACCAGGCGGTTTCTTCTCGATCTCGAGCTCAGCCGGGTCCGCCAGGAAGCGGAGCCTGCCCTCTCGGGCGAGACGCTCGTCCACCGCTCCGAGCTGCCCTTCGAAGATCGACCAGACGGGCGTGCCGAGCACAGCCGCCTCGCGGTTCATCGTGCCGCCGGCCGAGACGAGGAGATCGGCGAACGCAACGAGACTCCTCCCGTCCACCGATCGCTCAGGGACGTGGACTCGCTCGAGCCCGAGCGTCCGGATCGCCTGGCGCTGGCCCGGTGTTCGGGCGAGGACGACGGTCTGTGTCCGCTCGTCGGCCGAGAGGCGCCGCAAGAGCCCTGGCAGCAGCTCGTTCTCGGACCCGCCCAGGTAGAGGGCGTAGGAGGGAGCCGTCCGCACCACGCAGAGGACGGCGTCCTCGGGCGGCTTGAGCTCCTCGAGGAGGGTCGGGTCGGGCACGAAGTCGGCGAGGTAGTACTCCTCCTTGAGGCCCGGGTAGCGGACGAGCTTGGGCGGGCGGGCTCCGTAGCGGGCGAGCCGCTCCGCCGGGATGGCGTCGGGCACCAGGACTCGATTAGCGAGCCGGCAATTGGCATGGTGCTGCAGAGCGGCCCACTCGTAGTCGAACATGGTCGTGTTGGGGATCCGCAGCGCACGGCAGGCGGGCGGTAGGTCGGTTGACCCGTGCGCGAGCGCGCAGTCAAAGCGCCGTCCGCGCGCGAAGCGGAGGAGTTGCGGCGCGCGCGCCAGAGCAGCACGCGCTTTTCCGAGGCGCGAGACGCCGCCGTGGTAGCCGAGCACGGTGTGGGGATGGCCCCAGTCCTCGAGTAGCTCGACGGTGTGTGAGAGCGGGCGTGCAGTGAGCGTCACGTCATGGCCGTCCGCCTCGAGTCGCTCGACGAGCGGGCGCAGGACGAGGACGTGCGCGGTGTTCGTGAGATCGGCCCAGACGCGCATCAGCCGCCTGAGGATAGACGGTGAACAAAGTCGCCTTCGAATTGGCTCTTTTTCGCAGAAACAAGCCGTTTCAGAGCGTCACGAAGTCGCGCCACGATCTCGTCGGGCGCTGATACAGTGCCCCCGGCCCGCATGACCGCCCACGTGACGGCAGAGCGCACATCCCTTGACCCTCTCGGCGCCGGAGCGCTCCTCCTCGCCGTCCTGGTCACGTGCGTGGGAGTGGGCGCGCTGGTTGGCTGGGCGGCCGGCTCAGTCGGCGTGGGCGTCGCGATTGGCTCCGTGATCGGCATCCCTGCTGCGATCGCGACCGTCTACCGCATGTATCGGAACATTGCGTAGGTAGTGGCCACCATGCTCACCCCGAGGCCGATGCCGGAGCGCCGCCTCCCCGTTGTCGCCGGCGGCGCGCTGGTTGCGCTGGCGCTGCCGATCTTCGCGATCGCCGGTTGGGGGCTCAGAGGCTGGGCGCTCGGCGCCGTCCTCTGGGCCGCGAGCCAGGCGCTTGGGCTGCTCTTTGCCCGCTTCGGGATCGGCGAGCCAAACCTACGCGGATCGGGAGTGGTCGCGTTCGGGATGATGGCCCGCGGCATCCTGCTCATGATCGTGGCGCTCGCTGTCGCCACCTCGGATCCCGGCCTTGCACTCGCCGGCGCGCTCGTCTACACGGCTGCCTACTCGCTCGAGCTCGGTCTCAGCCTGACGCTCTACTTCTCGGGAACGCCGAAGCAGTGAGCTTTGCCTTGATCCTGGCGGCTGCCGAGGACTTCCAGCCGCAGCACGAGTTCGAGCTGCCGGCTTGGGTGCCCGTCCACCTCGGCCCGATCGACATGTCGATCAACAAGGCCGTCGTCTACCTCTGGGTAGGCGCCCTGGTAACCATCGTCCTGGGCATTTGGATCATGCGCTTCGGGCTCTCGCTCAGGCCGAGCCGGCGGCAGACGACGGGCGAGGCCCTCTACGAGCTGATCCAGGGGCAGATCGCGGAGGGCAACCTGCCGTCGAAGGCGATCGGGCGCTGGTTTCCTTACGTCGCCTCGCTCTTTCTCTTCATCTGGATCCTGAACCTGGTCGGGTTCGTGCCGCTCCCGATCTCCAGCGAGAAGTTCGAGCTCTTCGGGCTCGAGGTCCCGACCTGGGGGATCTACGCAGCTACCGCGAACTTGAGCGTGACGCTCGGCCTTGCCCTGATCACGTTCATCGCCACTCATGTGGAGGGCATCCGCTACAACGGGCCCGTTCGCTACTTCAAGAGCTGGATCCCGGCCGGCGTGCCGAAGGCTTTGCTCGTCTTGATCGCGCCGCTCGAGGTGATCTCGCAGTTCATGCGGTTGATCTCGCTCTCCGTCCGGCTTTTCGCGAACATGCTCGCAGGCCACATGCTGATCCTCGTCATGATCGGCCTGATCTTCATCTTCTCGTCGTACGCGATCGCGGTGATCGCGATACCGGTCGCGGTCGCCGTCTACATCTTCGAGGTGGCGATCGTCGTGACGATCCAGGCGTTCGTTTTCGCCCTGCTCTCCGCCATCTATATCGGTGGCGCCATCGAACCCGAACATTGATAGGAGGCTCGACTTGACCACCCTTTTCGCAGCACTCAACGGGGACGTCGCCGATCTGGGCAAGGCGATCGCGTTCGGCGTCGGCGTCGGTCTCGGCGCGGTCGGCGCGGGCATCGGCATCGGGAACATCTTCGGGTCGATGATCCAGGCCGTCGCGCGCCAGCCCGAGCTCCGCGGCGAGCTCACGGGCATCCAGTGGCTCGGCTTCGCCCTGACAGAGGCCGTCGTCTTCTACGCACTCCTGGGCGGGCTCCTCGCCTACGTCCTCGTCTAGATGGTGCCGATGACGGCGCTTCTTTACGCAGCGGAGGGGGGCGGGCTGATCTCGGTCGTCCCCGGCCTCATGATCTGGACGATTCTGACGTTCGCGATCGTTTTCTTCGTCTTGCGCCGCCTTGCGTTCGGACGCATCCAGGCAATCATCGACCAGCGCCGGGAACGAATCAGGCAAGCGCTCGACGAGGCCGACAAGGCGCGAGAAGAAGCCAGGCAGCTCCGCGAGTTGACCAGGAAGGAGCGCGAGGAGGCGAAAGCCGAGCGCGAGAGCATCCTGGAAGAGAGCCGGAAGCAAGGCCAGCAGCAGCTGGTCCAGGCACGGGCGCAGGCCGCGGAGGATCTCGAGCGGCGCCTCGAGGAGAATCGGAAGGCGCTCGAGGCCGAGAACAGGAAGTTGCGGGAGGCGATCCGCCGGGACGTCGTCGAGCTGACGCTGCTCGCTTCGGAGAAGGTGACCGGGAAGGTGCTCGACTCGGACGACCAGAAGCGCCTGATCGACGAGACGATCGAGGAGATCGACATCAAACGGATCGCCTCGGAGAACTAAGCGCCTGGTGCCCCTTCCAGCAATACTTGCCGGCCTCTGGCCCGCGATCACGCGGCGCCAGAGCCCACCCCCGCCCTTGCCAAGGCTTCTAGCCTTGGCTGCGGACGAGGGCGGCCCCTCGCTTGGTGCTCTCGACCCAGAAGCTCGCCAGCATCACTGGAAGGAGCACTAAATGGCCGTCGTCCACCGGATCTACGCCCAGGCGCTTCTCGACGCGGCGCACGAGCAGGACAGCCTCCCGGTCGTCCGTGACGAGTTCGCTCAGTTCGCGGCAGCGCTTCAGGAGTCGGACGAGCTCGCGGCGCTCCTTGGCAATCCGCAGGTCGACAGCCGGGCAAAAGGAGACGTCCTCGATGCGGCGCTGGCCGGCGCGAACGAGGCGATCCGAAACTTCGTCCACCTGTTGGTGGAGAAAAACCGGATCGGCGAGGTGCTGGAGATCTACGAGGAGTGGGAGCGCCTCCTCGCCGCCGAAGAGCGGATTCTCGAGGTCGAGCTCACGACCGCAATCGAGCTCACCGACAAGGATGCTGCCAGGATCGTCAAGCAGATCGAGGCCGCTGCGGACCGCAAGGTCGAGGCAAGTCGGAGCGTCGACCCAGACCTGATCGGCGGGCTCGTCCTTCAGGCGGGATCACTCCGTGTCGACGCCAGCGTGCGCGGCCGGCTCGCGGACCTCCGTGAAGAGCTTTTGCAGAAGAGCTAACGAGAAGGAGACACGGTGAAGCTACGCCCAGAGGAGATCACCTCGATCCTGAAGCAGCGGATCGAGGAGTACGACGTCGACACAGAGCTCGCGGAGGTGGGCACCGTTCTCCAGGTCGGAGACGGGCTGGCGCGCGTGTACGGGCTCGAAAGCTGCATGGCCATGGAGATGCTCGAGCTCGAGCATGGCGTCACTGGCATCGCCTTCAACCTCGAGGAGGGAAACGTCGGTGTGCCGCTCTTCGGCGAGTGGGAGCACGTCCGCGAAGGCGAGTCGGTGAAGCGGACCGGAAAGGTCGTCAACGTGCCCGTCGGGGACGCGCTAGTGGGCAGGATCGTGAACCCGCTCGGCGAGCCGCTCGACGGCGCCGGGCCGATCGACTCGTCCGAGACGCGCCCGCTCGAGTTCAAGGCGCCCGGCGTCGTCAACCGCCAGCCCGTGAAGGAGCCGCTCCAGACCGGTATCAAGGCGATCGACTCGATGATTCCGATCGGCCGCGGCCAGCGCGAGCTCGTGATCGGCGACCGCTCCACCGGCAAGACCGCGATCCTCGTCGACACGATCCTGAACCAAAAGGGCCAGGACATGATCTGTGTCTACGTGGCGATCGGCCAGAAGGCCTCGACTGTCGCCCAGGTCTACGAGCGCCTGCGCGAAGCCGGAGCCATGGACTACACGATCATCGTCGCTGCGGACGCGGCCGAAGCCGCCCCGATCAAGTGGATGGCTCCCTTCGCCGGCTGCGCAATGGGGGAGTACTTCCTCTACGACGGCAAGCACGCGCTCTGTATCTACGACGACCTCTCGAAGCACGCAGACGCCTATCGCCAGATGTCGCTGCTCCTCCGGCGGCCGCCGGGGCGCGAAGCGTTCCCCGGGGACGTGTTCTACCTCCATTCCCGGCTCCTCGAGCGAGCCTGCAAGCTCTCGGACGACCTGGGCGGCGGCTCGCTGACCGCCCTGCCGGTGATCGAGACTCAGGCCGGCGATGTCTCGGCGTACATTCCGACGAACGTCATCTCGATCACGGACGGTCAGATCTTCCTGGAGAGCGACCTGTTCTACTCGGGCGTCCGGCCGGCCATCAACGTCGGCATCTCCGTCTCGCGCGTGGGCGGGAATGCACAGACGAAGGCGATGAAGAAGGTGGCGGGACGCTTACGTCTCGAGCTCGCCCAGTACCGCGAGCTCGAGGCCTTCGCGCAGTTCGGTTCCGAGCTGGACCCACAAACGCAGCGGACCCTGGCCAGGGGGGAGCGGATGGTCCAGACGCTGAACCAGCCGCAGTACCAGCCGTGGCCCATGGAGGACCAGGTCGTCGCGATCTACGCAGGGATCCACGGCCACCTCGACGACGTTCCGCCGGCCCAGGTGCCCAGGTTCCAGGAGGAGCTGCGGGAGTTCCTGCGCTCCGAAGGAGACATTCTCAAGGCCATCCGTGAGGAGAAGGACCTGACGGATGAGATCGTGGAGAAGCTCGAGGCCGCCATAGAGAAGTTCAAGCAGGGCTTCTCGGTGAAAGAGGAGCCGAGCCTGGCGGGAGCCGCCTCATAGCCTCCGTCCAGGACATCAAGCGGCGCGTCCGCTCTGTTCGAAACACGAGCAAGATCACCAAGGCGATGGAGCTCGTCGCCGCGGCGAAGCTGCGCCGTGCGGAGGCACGCATCGAGGCCCTGCGCCCCTACGCAGAGCGGATGCGCGAGCTGATGATCGGTACAGCTCGTGCGACGCCGTCACGCGGCTTCCCGCTGCTCGAGGAGCGGGAGAACGCGAGCTCGGTGGCGATCGTTCCCCTGACCGGCGACCGCGGGCTCGCGGGCGGGTTCAACGCCCAGATCATCCGGCGTGCGCTCGGCCTGGAGCGCGAGGCCAGGGAAACCGGCCAGGACGTCCGGTGGGCGGTGATCGGCAAGAAGGGCCGCTCTACCCTTCGGTTCCGCCGCCTCGAGGTCGAACAGGCCTGGGTCGACTTCACGGACCGGCCTGAGTACTCGGACGCCGCAGCGATCGCGCGGAAGCTCGCCGAGCTTTTCACGGAGCGGGTCGTCGACCGGGTCGTCATCGTCTACAACCGGTACGAGTCCGCGCTGACGCAGCGGGTCGTCGTCGAGGATGTGCTGCCCATCCCGCGGCACGCTCTCGAGGAGGACGAAGAGAAGAGCGCGCACGAGATCGCGCTGGAGGGCGACTTCATCTACGAGCCGGAGCCGGACATCATCCTCGACCGCCTACTCCCGACCTACCTCGAGACGACGATGTACCGCGCGCTGCTCGAGTCTGCAGCGTCAGAGCATGGCGCTCGAATGACCGCGATGCGGAATGCGTCCAAAAACGCCGGCGAGCTGATCGACCGGCTCACGCTGGAGATGAACCGTGCCCGCCAGGCCGAGATCACGCAGGAGATTCTCGAGGTCGTCGCAGGCGCGGACGCGCTCGAGGGTTAGCTCGACCGGTCCGGCCCCGACAGCTGGCACGGGCACGATCCATCAATTACACTCGCGCGGCGTCTAAAGGAGGACGGGCATGAGCGCGCCAATCGCCACCGAGCCGGACGCCGTTCAGCTCGAGCCAGTCGGATCTCTCGAGACTGTCGTCGGCCGCTCGCCGCGGCAGCTCTTCTGGGCCCGCTTCAAGCAGGACAAGGCCGCGCTCGTCGGCCTCGTGGTGATCATCCTGCTGATCCTGCTAGCGCTCCTCGCACCGGTGATCGCGAACATCGTGGGCCACGGGAAGAACGAGCTGTTCGGCTCGACGGCGACGGATCAGTTCGGGCTTCCGAAGGGACCGTCTAAAGATTTCCTCATGGGCGCGGACACGGCCGGCCGCGACGTCTTCGTGCGCGTCATCTACGGCGCCCGAACCTCCCTCATCGTCGCAATCGGAGCCACGGGGATCGCAGTCCTCATCGGGATCGTCCTCGGCCTGCTCGCCGGGTACTTCGGCGGCACCATCGACACGATCATCTCGCGCGGAACCGACATCATCCTCTCCGTTCCCTCCCTCCTCTTCGCAATCGGGATCGTCGCCGTCTGTTCCACGTCGGCGAAGGGCTGCCTCGGCGGCCTCGTCAAGCCGGGCCTCACGCTCGTGATCTTCGTGATCTCGCTCTTCACGTGGCCCTACATCGCCAGAATCGTGCGGGGCAACACGCTCTCGCTCCGTGAGCGGGAGTTCATCGAGGCGAGTCGCTCGCTGGGCGCAAGCCACACCCGGATCATGTTCCGGGAGGTGCTGCCGAACCTGGTCGCGCCGATCATCATCTACGCGACGCTCCTCATCCCGCAGAACATCCTCTTCGAGGCCGCGCTTTCGTTCCTCGGCCTCGGGGTTCCCCAGAGCATTCCGTCCTGGGGCCGCATGATCTCGGACGCCGCCCGCGTCTTCGAGGTCGCCTGGTGGCTCATGGTTTTCCCAGGTCTCTTCCTGATCGCCACGACGCTCGCGTTCAACCTGTTTGGCGACGGCCTGCGCGACGCGCTCGACCCCCGCAGCGGTCGGTAACGGTTAGCGCGTCGTCGTAATCATCCGATACGAGGCGCTTCTAACTTCGGGGCGGCATGGTCGTCTCTTGTCCTCGGATGGTTCCGTTCCCCGACTGCCGTCCTAGTGCGGCTGGAAAGGAAAGGTGAAGACCGTTCGAACTCTGACGAACTGTTCCGGCATCGAAATGGGAGAGAAAAATTGCCACGTAGACGATTTGCACTGATTGCGCTCTTCGCGCTCGTGCTCGCGCTTGCAGCTTCGGCGTGCGGCGGCGGGGACGACGAGGGAACTAACACGAGTGGCGCGACCGACACCGGGCAGGCCGGCGCGGTGACCAAGGGCGGGATCTACCGCATGGCAGGGTCGTCCTACGAGTTCACCGGGGGCTTCGATCCGACCGGAGAATATCTCGGGACGGCACTCGGTCTCTACTCGAACCTCCTGCTCCGAAACCTCGTGGGCTACCAGCACGTGAACGGCGCGGCTGGGAACGAGCTCGTCCCGGACCTCGCCACCGACTTGGGCGAAATCTCGGACGACGGCCTCACGTACACGTTCACGCTGAAGGACGGCGTGATGTTCGGTCCTCCGGTCAGCCGCCCGATCACCTCCAAGGACGTCGCCTACGCCTTCGAGCGGATCGGCACCGAGGCGCTCGTAGCCCAGTACGGCTTCTACTACACCGTCATCAAGGGCATGGCCGAGTTCACGGCCGGCGATGCCAAGACGATCTCGGGCATCGAGACGCCCGACGACAAGACGATCGTTTTCACGCTGACTCAGCCGACGGGCGACTTCCTCTACCGGGTGGCGATGCCAGCTGCCGCCCCGATTCCACCGGAGGTCGGTAAGTGCTTCAAGAAGGCCGGCGAGTACGGCCGCAACGTTGTGTCCTCGGGCCCGTACATGTTCGAGGGCTCGGACAAGGTTGATGCGAGTAGCTGCGACACGATCAAGCCGGCATCCGGTTTCGATCCGACGCGGGATATGTCACTCGTCCGGAACCCCGACTACGACCAGTCGACGGACGACACGCGTGAGAACAACGTCGATGGGTTCGACTACAGCCTGAACACGAACATCAAGGACATCTTCAACAAGATCGAGGCGGGCGAGCTTGACGGTGAGATCGAGGCCGAGCCAGCGGAGGTTCTGCGCAAGTACTCGACCACCTCAGACCTCAAGGACAGGCTCAAAGTCGGGGCAGGAGACCGCACCTGGTACATCACGATGAACCTCACACAGCCGCCGTTCGACGACATCCACGTCCGCAAGGCCCTGAACTGGGCCATGGACAAGGCCGGTCTCCAGCGAGCGTGGGGCGGTCCGATCAAGGGCGCGATCGCCAACCACATCGTCCCCGACACGATGTTCAACGGGGATCTCGACGACTACGCGCCGTACGGAACGGAGAACGACGCGGGCGACGTCGACAAGGCCAAGGAAGAGATGAAGCAGTCCAAGTACGACACGGATCAGGACGGCCTCTGCGACGCTCCGGAGTGCTCCGGCGTCCTGTTCGTCAACCGGAACACGCCTCCCTGGACCGACATGGAGCCGCTCATCGAGCAGGGTGCTGCCAAGGTTGGCATCAAGCTGAACACACGTGAGTTCGAAGACGCGTACCCGGTCATCCAGGACACGGGCAAGAAGGTCCCCGTCTCGGCCGTCCCCGGCTGGGGCAAGGACTACGCGGATCCGTCCACGTTCATGGTGCTCTTCGACAGTCGGTCGATCCTCCCGCAGGGGAACGTGAACTACTCCCTCGTGGGCCTGACTCCGGAACTGGCGAAGAAGGACAAGATCGAGGGAACGCTCACGGATATCCCGAGCATCGACGCCGACATCGACAAGTGCAACAAGCTCTTGGACGCTGAGCGTCTCACGTGCTGGGAAGACATGGACAAGAACCTCATGGAGAACATCGTCCCGTGGGTGCCGTATCTCGACGCGACCAACGTCGACACGATCGGCCCCGCCGTGTCGAAGTACGAGTACGACCAGTTCTCCGGCACGACGGCCTACTCGAGGGTCGCCGTCGACGTGTCGAAGCAGAAGTAAGAACGCAAGTAGGAAATGTCATGGAGAGTCGCCCCGTTCTTGGGGCGACTCTCCATGATTCTCGGGTTAGACTTCCAGTGAGTCTCGTGGTCGACGCCGAGTAGAACGGAGAAGCTGATGGGGCGCTACGTGATCCGACGAATGCTCTGGGTTGTCCTCGTCGTCCTCGTGGTCACGATGATCACGTTCGTCATCTTCTACGTCATGCCGCCGACCGACCCGGCCACGCGGTTTGCAGGTAAGCAGCCCACCCCCGAACTCGTCGCACAGGTCAAGGAGCAGCTAGGCCTCGACAAGCCCGTCTACCAGCAGTACGCCCTGTTCGTGAAGCGGCTGTTTTTGGGCGACGAGTACGGCTGGCCCGGGCTCGGGTTCAACTACGACGGCCGGGTATCCGTCCGCGACGAGATCGTCAGGCGGGCGCCGATCTCGTTCCAGCTCGCCTTCGGAGCGGCCATCATCTGGCTTGTCATGGGCATCTCGATCGGGATCGTGTCGGCCCTGAAGCGCCGCACGTTCCTGGATCGCTTCGCAATGGGCTTCGCGCTCTTCGGGGTCTCGGCGCCGGTGTTCTGGCTTGGCCTCATGGGTCTCTTCATCTTCTGGCAGAAACTCGGGCTCTTGCCTGGGACGGGCTACGTGCCGTTCAGCGTGAACCCGTATGACTGGTTCATGCACATGATCATGCCCTGGACGGTCCTGGCCCTTCTCTATGCCGCGTACTACGCCCGAATGGTGCGTGGAAACCTGATCGAGACTATGGGCGAGGACTACATACGCACGGCGCGGGCGAAGGGCCTCTCCGAGAACAAGGTCGTCGGCAAGCACGGCCTCCGCGCAAGCCTGACTCCGGTCGTGACGCTCTTCGGCATCGACCTCGCGCTCCTCCTCGGCGGCGCGATCATCACCGAGACCGTCTTCAACCTCCCCGGTATCGGCTCCTGGGTGATCCAGTCCACCGTCCGAGGCGACCTGCCGGCGGTGCTCGGGGTCACGGTCCTCGCGTCCTTCCTGGTGGCATTCCTGAGCCTCTGCGTCGACATCGTCTACGCATGGCTCGACCCGCGCGTCCGTTACTCGTAGACTTCCCGCTTCCCGTCTGAGGAGATATGGCCGAAGCCCTCTTCGAGGTCAAGGACCTCCGAGTCCATTTCAATACTCCCGACGGCGTCGTGAAGGCGGTCGATGGCCTGTCCTTCACGGTCGAGAGGGGAGAGACCTTCGGCATCGTGGGCGAGTCCGGCTCAGGCAAGAGCGTGACCTGCTTGACCGCGCTCGGCCTCACCAACCGCAAGGCCGCCGATATCACCGGGGAAGTGCTCTTCCAGGGCAAGAACCTTCTCGAGCTTCCGCCAAACGAGCTTCGAAAGATCCGCGGGAAGGACCTCGCGATGATCTTCCAGGACCCCTTCGCGTGCCTGCACCCCTTCTACCGGGTCGGCGACCAGATCGTCGAGGCCGTCCAGGCGCACGAGGACGTCCCGAAGGAGAAGGCGCGCGAGCGCGTCGTCGAGCTCCTGTCTGCGGTCGGCATCCCGAAGCCGAAGGAGCGGTTCCGCGACTATCCGCACCAGTACTCGGGAGGCATGCGCCAGCGCGCGATGATCGCGATGGCGCTCGTACACAATCCGGACATCCTGATCGCGGACGAGCCCACCACCGCACTGGACGTCACCGTCCAGGCTCAGATCCTCGACCTGATCGACCGCGTGAAGAAGGACTTCAACATCGGCGTCATCCTGATCACGCACGATCTCGGAGTCGTCGCCGACGTCGCCGCGAAGGTCATGGTCATGTACGCCGGACGGGCGATGGAGCGCGGGACGAAGGACGAGGTCTTCTCGCAGCCCTTGCACCCGTACGCGTGGGGCCTCCTCGAATCGATTCCCACGGTGACCCAGAAGGGGACGCGATTGATCCCGATCGAAGGCGCGCCGCCCTCCCTTATCAACGTCCCGCCAGGCTGTCCGTTCCACCCGCGCTGTCCGCACAGGTTCGAGCCGTGCGACAAGGAGGTCCCACCCCTCAAAGACCGGGGCGGCGGGCATCCGGAGGCGTGTCACCTCTCGATCGAGGAGAAGCGACGGCTCTGGTCGACCCGTGAGGCGCGGCGCTTGAAAGAGGCAGTGTGAGCGTCACTCGCCTCCGGCTCGCTCTCGCAGGGGCACGGCCAAAGGGCGGCCTATGAGCGTCTCTCGCCTTCGGCTCGCTCCCGTGGGGGAAACCATGTTTCCCCCACGAGCCCCCTTCTTTGACCCGGTGGAGGAACCTCCCGGTTCCCCCACACCCCCTCCACACGCTCATAGGCCAAGGAGCGGCCTATGAGCGTCTCGACGCCGGCCTCCGTCGGCTCGGACTCCCCGCCCGCCGAGGGGGCCCTCGTTTCCGTCCGCAACCTGAAGAAGTACTTTCCGATCACGCGCGGGATCATCTTCCAACGGGAAGTGGGCCGGGTGCAGGCCGTTGACGACATCTCGTTCGACATTTATCCCGGCGAGACACTCGGCCTGGTCGGCGAGTCGGGCTGCGGGAAGTCGACGACTGCCCGCCTCGTCATGAAGCTCCTCGACGCCACCGCCGGCTCGGTCACGTTCGAGGGCACGGAGATTACGAAGCTCTCGCAGCGGAAGATGCGGCCGTACCGCCGCCAGATGCAGATGGTCTTCCAGGACCCGTACGCCTCGCTCAACCCGCGCCAGACGGTCGGCCAGATCATCGGGGCTCCTTTCTCGATCCACAAGACGGAGGGCGACACGAAGCGTCGCGTCCGTGAGCTCATGGATCGCACCGGGCTGAATCCCGAGCACTACAACCGCTATTCGCACGAGTTCTCGGGCGGCCAGCGCCAGCGCATCGGGGTCGCGAGAGCGCTCGCGCTCTCCCCGAAGCTGATCGTATGCGACGAGCCCGTGTCGGCGCTCGACGTCTCGATCCAGGCGCAGATCCTGAACCTCCTCGAGGGCCTCCAGGAAGACTTCAACCTCACGTACCTCTTCATCTCGCACGACCTCGGGGTCGTCCGCCACGTCTCCGACCGGATCGCGGTCATGTACCTCGGGCACATCGTCGAGGTCTCGGACGCGGACACGCTCTACGAGAACCCGAAGCACCCGTACACCGCCGCGCTTCTGTCGGCGGTTCCCAAGGGGTTCACCTCCGACGGTCACGCCGCCTCGGAACGGATCGTCCTCGAGGGCGACGTCCCTTCTCCGGTCGACCCGCCGCCCGGCTGCCCGTTCCATCCTCGTTGCCCGAAGGCGAGGCAAGTCGCGGGCCCCGACGAAGAAGTGCCGGAGAACTGCCGTACCGAGCGTCCTCCACTAGGCGAGGTCGAGGCTCGCCACCGCGCCGCCTGCTGGTATCCGCTGGAGAAGGGCGAAAAGCTCCAGCAGGCCGCCCACGTGTAGGCTTTTCTGCTCTCGCCGGCCCTCCCGGGCTAACCCTTCTGCACTGCGCGCGTCGAAAGAGGCAGGAATGGGCGTGAAGCCGATCGATCCACTGTGCGAGCGAACCCGCGCCTGGGCTTCGCTCGAGCTCGACGGAGAGCTTTCCGAGCTAGAGGGCGTACTCTTTCACGAGCACGTTCGCGGCTGTGAGGATTGCGCCGACGCCGTCGAGGATCTGCGCCGGATCGCGGCGATCGTTCGCGCGACGCCGCTCGCCGAGCCGAGCCGCCGCGGCTTCGAGTTCCCGGCCCGCGCTGTGCAACCGCGCGCACGCCCTCTGGCCGTCCGCGCCCTCGTCGCCGCCACGGTGATCGCGCTCGCGGCGGGGCTCGGCCTGCTCGGGAACTCCCTCGGGAAATCGCCGAGCGCGCCACAGCCGACCTCCCCCGAGATCGCCTTCTTCCCGCGGAGCATCGATAACGAGATCCGCCAGCTTCGCCAGCCGGCGCTCCAGAACCCCAGGCAGCGCGTCGGCCCCAACGGTCGGCTGAGGGCCTTCGTCTGAGAGCCCGGTACCGGCCGCGTCCAACTTGGGCGCGAAGCTAGACTCCGCGCCGGAACCACCCGAGCCAGGAGTCCCATGCCCGAGAACGGAAAGTCGCCGGCAGGCGTCGGCAAGGTTGTCGAAATCCGAGGCGTCGTCCTCGACGCCGTCTTCCCCGGCGATCTACCTGAGATCAACCACGCACTCAGAATCAAGGTGGCCGGCGAGGAGGGCCGCCCCGAGGTCGATCTGATCGCAGAGGTGCAGCAGCACCTCGGAAACGACCGCGTTCGCGCAGTCGCGATGGACACGACGGACGGCCTCGCGCGTGGCGTCGACGTCGAGGATCTCGGCGAGCCGATCAGCGTCCCGGTCGGAAAGGCGACCCTCGGACGGCTCTTCAACGTGCTCGGGGAGACGATCGACGATCGCGACGAGAAGCTCGAGGACGAGGAGCGCTGGCCGATCCACCGGGACGCGCCCTCCTTCGAGGACCTGCAGCCGACGGTCGAGATCTTCGAGACCGGCATCAAGGTCATCGACCTGCTCGCCCCGTACGTAAAGGGCGGGAAGGTCGGTCTCTTCGGCGGAGCGGGCGTCGGCAAGACGGTCCTGATCCAGGAGCTGATCCGGTCGATCGCCGAGGAGCATTCCGGTCTCTCAGTCTTCGCCGGGGTCGGCGAGCGGACGCGCGAGGGGAACGACCTCTATATCGAGATGACCGAGTCCGGGGTGATCGACAAGACCGCGCTCGTCTTCGGCCAGATGAACGAGCCGCCGGGCGCACGCCTCCGAGTGGCCCTCTCCGGGCTCACGATGGCCGAGTACTTCCGCGAGCAGGGGCAGGACGTCCTCCTCTTCATCGACAACATCTTCCGCTTCGTGCAGGCAGGCTCAGAGGTCTCCGCGCTGCTCGGGCGGATGCCCTCTGCGGTCGGATACCAGCCAACGCTTGCAACCGAGATGGGCCAGCTCCAAGAGCGGATCACCTCGACGCGAACGGGCTCGGTGACCTCGGTGCAGGCGATCTACGTGCCCGCCGACGACCTCACCGACCCGGCGCCGGCGAACACCTTCGCCCACCTCGACGCGACCACAGTGCTGAACCGGGCGCTGACCGAGCAGGGGATCTATCCAGCCGTCGACCCGCTCGACTCCGTCTCCCGGATCATGCAGCCGGGCGTCGTCTCCGACGAGCACTACGCGACCGCCACGGGCGTCCAGGAGATCCTCCAGCGCTACAAGGAGCTCCAGGACATCATCGCCATCCTCGGGATGGAGGAGCTTTCCGACGAGGACAAGGTCATCGTCCAGCGCGCCCGGAAGATCCAGCGCTTCCTTTCACAGCCGTTCTTCGTCGCGGAGCAGTTCACCGGCACCCCCGGCAAGTTCGTGGCGCTCGAGGACACGATCAAGGGCTTCTCGGAGATCCTCGAGGGAAAGCATGACGATCTGCCCGAGGGCGCCTTCTACATGGTCGGAACAATCGAGGAAGCGGTCGAGCGGGGCAAGGAGATGGGCGGCGAAGACAAGGCCGAGGCCAAGGAGGAGCCGGAGGCGGAGGAGGCCGAGGCCGAGAAGGCCGGCGAGCCCTCCGAGGAGCGCGAAGCCGAGCCCAGTCCCGCCTAGATCTGACCATGGCCGAGGGCACGGGCAAGACATTCGAGCTCTCCCTGGTCACGCCCGACGGTGCTGCGTACGAGGGCGAGGTCGAGATGCTGATCGTGCCCGGCGCCGACGGTGAGATCGGCGTCCTGGCACGCCATGCGCCGCTGGTCGCCATGCTGAAGGCGGGGGAGATCCGCGTTAAGGCCGACGGGTCCTGGGAGAGCTTCGCGGCGGGACCGGGCTACTTCAAGGTGCAGCAGGACCGGGCGATCGTCCTCGTCGACGACGCTGTGCGGGCTGAGGACATCGATGTCGAGGCGGCCAAGCGCGAGATCGAGGAGGCCAGGGCGCTCCTCGAGCGTGCCGAGTCGGGCGACGAAGACCTCGACCTCTGGAAGGTCGAGCAGCAGCTTCGTCACGCAGAGAACAAGCTCGAGGTTGCGGGCCGCGGCTGAGCCGCTACTCAGTACGTTAATGGGGCATTAAGCCGGGACTGGAGCCTTGCGCTCCCCCCGGACGCTCTCGGTAGCTTGAAGCGTCCGTTCCAATCGACCTCCGAAGGAGGCTCAAATGATCTATTCGCTCCTGCGCTCCATTGTCGGGCTCGAGGCCGGCCGTTCGTGCCGGGCGTGTTCCGAGTCGATCTCATCGCGCGATCCATTCGGCCTCAGCGAGGGGGTCTGTCACCCCTGTCGCGAGCACTGACCGAGTCTCGAATCGAGACAGCAAGGAGCTCCCGCCTGCAGGCGGGAGTTTTCGTTTTCAGGACAAAATCGAGTGCTCCTGGCCCGAGCCGCAGGTCGAAAGGCAGAATGAACGGATGGTCACGACCGCCGTCTCCGCCGAAACGCGCCTCAGCGAGCTCCTCGGCCAGCGGATCGTCGTGCTGGACGGCGCCTGGGGAACGATGCTTCAGCGGCTCGAGCTCGACGACGCGGACTATCGCGGAGAGCGGTTTCGCGAGCACCCGCAGGACGTCAAGGGCGATCCCGATCTTCTAAATCTCACGCGTCCGGACGTCGTTCTCGACGTCCATCGCGCCTACCTCGACGCCGGTGCGGGGATCACGACGACCAACACGTTCACCGCCACCTCGATCGGCCAAGCGGACTACGGGCTCGAGGACGCGGTCTATGACATCAATCTGGCGGGCGCCCGACTCGCGCGCCAGGCGTGCGACGAGCGCACCGATGGAGACAGGTTCGTGGCCGGATCGGTCGGCCCGCTGAACCAGACGCTGTCGCTGTCGCCGAAGGTGGAGGACCCCGCCTTTCGGCGCGTCACCTTCGACGACGTGCGGGAGAGCTACGCGGGACAGATCCGCGGGCTCGTCGACGGCGGCGTCGACCTCCTGCTCGTCGAGACGATCTTCGACACGTTGAACGCCAAGGCGGCGATCGCGGCTGCACACCAGGTCTTCGAGGAAAAGGGTGAGAGCTTGCCGCTCTGGATCTCCGTCACGATCGTCGACAGGAGCGGCCGTACGCTCTCTGGCCAGACGATCGAGGCATTCTGGACGTCGGTCGAGCATGCGAGTCCTCTCGTCGTGGGGGTCAACTGCGCGCTCGGGGCGAAGGAGATGCGTCCCTACGTCGCGGATCTCGCCCGGCTCGCACCTACCTACGTCAGCTGCCACCCGAACGCAGGGCTTCCGAACCCCTTCGGCGGCTACGACGAGCAGCCCCACGACACGAGCGGGTTCTTGCGTGAGTTCGCCGAGGCCGGGCTGGTCAACATCGTCGGCGGCTGCTGCGGGACGACACCGGACCACGTGCGCGCGATCGCGGCTGCCGTCGACGGCCTGGCCCCGCGGGAGCTGCCCGGGCCGCGACAGGTCGCCCGCCTGAGCGGGCTCGAGCCCTTTACGTTCACGGGCGACACGAACTTCGTGATGATCGGGGAGCGCACGAACGTGACCGGGTCGGCGCGCTTCCGCAAGCTGATCGAGGCCCGGGACTTCCAGGGAGCGGTCGACGTCGCGCTCGAGCAGGTTCGAGGCGGGGCAAACATTCTCGACGTCAACATGGACGCAGACCTGCTCGAGTCGGAGCAGGCGATGACGACCTTCCTGAACCTGATCGCCACCGAGCCCGAGGTCGCGCGCATCCCGATCATGGTGGACAGCTCGCGCTGGTCCGTGATCGAGGCAGGTCTCAAGTGTGTGCAGGGGAAAGGCGTCGTCAACTCGATCAGTCTCAAGGAGGGGCAAGAGGAGTTCCTCGCCAGGGCGCGCGAGGTGCAGAGCTTCGGCGCCGCCGTCGTCGTCATGGCCTTCGACGAGCAGGGGCAGGCCGACACGGTCGAGCGGAAGGTCGAGATCTGCGGCCGGGCCTACGACCTCCTCCTCGGCCAGGCGGGCTACCAGCCCGAGGACATCATCTTCGACCCGAACATCCTCGCGGTGGCGACCGGCATGGAGGAGCACAACGACTTCGCGAAGGCGTTCATCGACGCGATCCCGCTGATCAAGGAGCGCTGCCCCGGCGTCAAGATCTCCGGCGGCATCTCGAATCTCTCGTTCGCGTTCCGCGGCAACGACGTCGTCCGGGAGGCTATCCACTCGGCCTTCCTCTACTACGCGATCCGCGCGGGGCTCGACATGGGGATCGTGAACGCGGGCCAGCTCGTCGTCTACGAGGACATTCCGCCCGAGCTCCTCGAGCACGTCGAGGACATCATCTTCAACCGGCGGCCCGACGCGACCGATCGGATGGTCGCCCTGGCGGCGTCCGTCCGCGGCGAGGGCACCAAGCGTGAGCTTGACCTGAGCTGGCGCGAGGCCCCGGTCGAGAAGCGCCTCTCCCATGCGCTCGTACACGGGATCGTCGACTTCATCGAGGAGGACACCGAGGAGGCCAGGTCGCGTGCCGCCCGGCCGCTGGACGTGATCGAGGGCCCGCTGATGGACGGGATGAAGATCGTCGGCGACCTCTTCGGCTCCGGGAAGATGTTTCTGCCGCAGGTGGTGAAGAGCGCGCGCGCGATGAAGCGCGCGGTTGCCTACCTCGAGCCGTACATGGAGGCCGAGAAACTCGCCACGGGGGGCAATGGCCGGGCGCGGGGCAAGGTTGTCCTCGCGACCGTGAAGGGCGACGTGCACGACATCGGGAAGAACATCGTCGGAGTCGTCCTCGGCTGCAACAACTACGAGGTGATCGACCTCGGCGTCATGGTGCACGCCGACCGGATCCTCGACACCGCGGTCGAGGAGGGGTGCGACCTGGTCGGGCTCTCCGGCTTGATCACGCCGTCCCTGGACGAGATGGTCAACGTCGCGAAGGAGATGGAGCGGCGCGGTCTCGACCTACCGCTCCTGATCGGAGGAGCGACGACCTCCCGCCAGCACACGGCTGTCAAGATCGCGCCTGCGTACGGCCAGCCGACGCTGCACGTGCTCGACGCCTCACGAGTCGTGGGCGTCGTAGCCGACCTTCTCGACCAGGACCGGCGCGCGACCCTGGATACCGGTAACCGCGAGGCGCAGGAGCGCCTCCGAGGGCTCCACGCGGACCGGGACCGAAAGCCGCTCCTGTCCTACGAGGCCGCCCGTGCAAATCGGACGAAGATCGAATGGCGACGGGAAGACCTGGCCGCGCCGCCCTTCACGGGCGTGCGTCTGGTCGAGCCGTCGCTCGCCGTGCTCCGCGAGTACATCGACTGGCAGTTCTTCTTCTACGCCTGGGAGCTCAAGGGCAAGTACCCCCAGATCCTTGACGACCCGGAGAAGGGCGAGGCCGCGCGCAGCCTCTTCGCGGACGCGAACTATCTGCTCGACAAGATCGTCGCGGAAGAACTCCTGACCGCGCGCGGCGTCTACGGGTACTGGTGCGCGGCGGCCGAGGGCGACGACATCGTGCTCGCGGACGGCACTCGCTTCTGCATGCTGCGCCAGCAGTCCGACTACGGCGACGAGCGGCCGAACCGCTCTCTGGCGGATTTTGTCGCGCCTGCGGACACTGGCTTCCCGGATCACATCGGTGCGTTCGCGGTCACGGCCGGGATCGGCGCGGACCAGCTCGCGGGCCGGTTCGAGCGCGAGCAGGACGACTACAGTGCGATCATCGCGAAGGCGCTTGCGGACCGCCTCGCCGAAGCTTTCGCGGAGTACCTGCACGAGCACGCCCGCCGCGAGTGGTACGAGGCCGGTGAGGCCCTGCCGAAGGAGGATCTGATCGCGGAGCGTTTCCGGGGCATTCGCCCGGCGTTCGGCTATCCGGCGTGCCCGGATCACACCGAGAAGCCGAAGCTCTTCGACCTGCTCGGGGCACGCGAGGTCGGGATCGAGCTGACGGAGACGAACGCGATGCTTCCGGCCGCCAGCGTGAGCGGCATCTACCTCGCGCATCCGGCTGCCCGCTACTTCTCGCTCGGGCGAGTCGCACGCGATCAGGTGGTCGACTACGCCGGCCGCAAGGGGGCCTCGGTGGTCGAGGTGGAGCGCTGGCTCAGCCCGAATCTGGCCTACGAGCCACCCGCGTCCTAACCCACGCGCCTAAGGGCGAGGTCCGGCTGCGCGCTTCGGTATCCTCGCCGGGGTCGCCTTTCGGGCGACTCTTCGTATGAAGACGACGCTGAAGAGAGGCACAGGCCGGGGGAGCTCCAACGGCTCGAACGGCCACACGACCGTCCCTCCACTCAGCCCTTTGACGCCAATCGCGCGGTACGGCGGCCCGCCCCGCCGTACCTGGCCGCGCCGGATCGGAAAGGCCCTCCTCTGGCTTGTCGTCGTCCTCCTGATGTTGGCGGGCGCGCTCGTGGGCGGGTTCTGGCTCTGGATCAACGAGAGCGTCTCCGCCGTCCGCGCACACACCAAAGAGGCGATCGAGGCCGAGAAGGTCCTCGACGTGCCGCTCCCCGGCCAGCCTACCGTGGCCATGGTCCTCGGCTACGACAAGCGCTACGGCGAGGGGAAAGGCGCCAAGTCCCGGTCGGATACGATCATGCTGATCAGGCTCGATCCGCAGGGGAAAACCGTCTCGATGTTGTCCTTCCCGCGCGATCTCAACGTCGAGATCCACTGCAGGGGCCGGACGACCTACACCGCGCGCATCAACGAGGCGTTCAGCGTGTGCGGCCAGCGCGGCAGCCTCGAGACGGTGAAGGCGCTGACGGGCATCAAGATCAACTACCTGATCACCGTCAACTTCCGGGGCTTCCAGCAGATCGTGAACAAGCTCGGCGGGGTCTACATGGACGTCGACCAGCGTTACTTCAACAACAACGCGGGCCTCTACGGGCTGGCACGGTTCGCAAAGATCAACCTGCATCCGGGCTACCAGAAGCTCTATGGGCCGACGGCGCTCGACTTCGTCCGCTACCGGCACACGGACTCAGACCTCTACCGAAACGCCCGCCAGCAGGAGTTCGTGAAGGCCATGAAACAGCAGGTCTCGAGCTTCTCGAACATCACCAAGATCCCGTCCATCGTCAGCTCGATCACCGAGAACGTCGAGGTCGGGGTCGGAGGCGGCAAGGCCCTAGACAAGCGGACGCTCCTTGGCTACGCGAAGCTCGCCTACGAGCTGCCGACGGGGAGCTTCCAGCAGGCGCGACTCCAAGGCCTCAGTGACATTGCAGGGACGTACGAGCTCCAGGTCTCCGATGAGGCGGTCCAGACCGCCGTGGACGACTTCATGAAACCCGACACCGAGGCCGCCGAGAAGGCGACCCAGGTTGCCACGAGGAAGAAGACCAAGAAAGAGAAGCCCGTCGGCCCGTCGCCCGCGGACGTCACGATCCGCGTCCTGAACGGGAACGGCACCGCCGGCTCCGCCGACGACGCGGCCTACCTGCTCGGCCGGCGGGGCTACGGCGTCAGCGTCGGCGGGAACGCAGATCGCTTCGACTACTTCGAGACGGTGGTGAGCTACGACGCTGCGAACCCGGATGCAAAGCTTGCGGCCGAGGCCGTCGCGAAGCTCTTCGACGGGAAGACGGAAGAGGCAGCGCCCGACTCGACGACCCCGGAGATGCTGCTCGTCACCGTCGGGCAGACGTTCCACGGGACGCTAGCTCCGGCACCGAGAGACACGACGCCGAAGTACTCGCCCCCGGACGTGGAGCCGGAGGCCGAGGCGCGTCCGCTCGTCCGCCGAGCCCAGCCAAAGTCAGACTTCCCGCTGCTCGCCCCGACTGTGAAGGAGCAAGGCTCGTCGCTAGGGAGCGACGAGCCGATCCGGGTCTACGAGCTGAACGACCATACGGCCGTCCGCCTGACGTATCGCTCGGCCGGCCTCAACGAGTACTGGGGGATTCAGCAGACGTCCTGGATGGATGCGCCCATGCTCGACGAGCCAAGCGTGAGACGGCGGATTGCAGGTCGCAGTTACCGCCTTTTCTTCAGCGGCCCGCGCCTCCACGTGGTTGCCTTCGAGGAGAACGGTGCCGCCTACTGGGTCGTGAACTCGCTGCTCGACAGCCTGTCGAACGAGACCATGCTCGCGATCGCCAAGGGCCTGAAGCCGGTTCGCGGCTAGATGGTGCGCCGCGTCTGGGGCCCCCATTCGAGGGTCTGGTAATTGTCCATCAATCATCTAGCCTTTCCCTGGATGGAACGAGAGGCAATCGGGATCCTTGGGGCCGGCTGGGTCGGCACAGTCACGGCGGCGTGCTTTGCCGAGCTCGGCCACGACGTCGTGGTTCGGGACGTGGACTCCGCGCGGATCGAAGCGCTCGCCGCCGGGCACGTGCCGATCTACGAGCACGGGCTCGAGGAGCTACTGGAGCGAAACCGGGACCGCCTGAGCTTCACCCTCGACATCGGCGACGTCTTTCGCGCCGCCCGCATCGTGTTCGTCTGCGTCGGAACGCCCTCCACGCACTCGGGCGACGCTGACCTCTCCGCGGTCTACACGGTGCTCGACGAGATCCCGGAGGTCGACCATCGGGTGATCCTCGTCATGAAGAGCACCGTCCCGGTTGGCACAGGCGAAAAGGTCCGGAGCGCACTCGACGCACGCGGGCTGGCCCACGTCGGCTACGTCTCGAACCCGGAGTTCCTCGCGGAAGGAACGGCCGTGCACGACTTCTCGCATCCGGATCGCGTGGTGGTCGGCGCCTTCGCCAGGGATGACGGCGAAGCGGTGGCGGCTCTGTACCGGCCCCTGGAAGCCCCGGTCGTCCATGCGGACGTTGCCTCAGCGGAGATGATCAAGCTCGCCTCGAACGCCTTCCTCATGACGCGGATCAGCTTTATCAACGAGATCGCGAATGTCTGCGAGGCGCTCGGCGCCGACGTGGTCAAGGTCGCCCAGGGAGTCGGGCTCGACCACCGGCTCGGGCCACACTTCCTGCGCGCCGGCATCGGCTACGGCGGCAGCTGCTTCCCGAAGGACTCGCTCGCGCTGAAGCAGCTGGCCGCGAACACTGGGTACCACTTCCAGCTCCTTTCCGCGGTCATCGAGGTAAACGAGCTCCAGAAGCGGCGCGTCGTGAACAAGCTCAAGAAGCACCTCGGGACGCTCCGGGGGAAGACGGTGGCGCTTCTCGGCCTCGCCTTCAAGCCGCACACGAACGACATGCGCGAGGCCCCGAGCATCGTGCTCGCCTCCAGGCTCCTGGCGGAGGGGGCCACGGTCCGGGCCTGGGACCCGGTCGCCGTCGACGAAGCCCGCAGCCTGCTGACGGGCGTCGAGCTGACCGACTCCCTGCCCGAGGCGGTCAAGGACGCGGATGCGGCAGTCATCGTCACGGAGTGGCCCGAGCTCCTGGAGCTGCCGACCGCAACCGTTCGCGACGCGATGCGGACGCCTCTCATCGTCGACGGGCGAAACCTGCTCGATCCTGCGAGCGTGCGGGCGGCCGGCTTCACGTATGAGGCCATCGGCCGGGCGTCCTCGCTCCTCTCGAGCCTGCCGGAGACCGAGGAGCCGAGCCGAGAGCTCAAGGCCTAGTCGTGGAGGCGATCCTCCTCGCCGGAGGAAAAGGCGAGCGCCTCGGGGAGGCTGCCCACGGGCGTCCGAAGGCCCTCGTGCCCGTTGCAGGCCATCCCCTCGCGGCTTACCAGGTCGCACTCCTGGCGGCAGCGGGGGTCCAGCGGGTCGTGGTCAGCTGCGCGGAGGGTCAGGGAGTGCGTTTCGAGCGGGAGCTCGCCGGGCTCGGGGTCGAGATCGTGCCGGTCGAGGAGCCGGAGCCTCTCGGCCGAGGCGGCGGCCTCCGGCTCGCCGCCGGGGCGCTCACAGAGCCTGGTGCGTGCTTTGCATTGAACGGAGACGAGCTGCTGGATGCGGACCTCCCGGGGCTGGCACGCAGTCATGACGAGTGGGACGGGGCTGCGACTATCACCGTGACTCGAGTCCGCTTGCCGTTCGGCGTCGTCGAGCTTTCCGAGGACGACGTCGTGACGGGTTTTCGTGAAGCGCCTCTGCTTGACGACTGGGTCAGTTGCGGCGTGTATGTCCTCGGGCCGGAGGCGCTTGCACGGCTCCCCGAGCGCGGTGATCACGAGGCGACGACATTCCCCGAGCTCGCGGCCGAAGGCAAGCTGCGCGCCTTTCGCCATCACGGTTTGTGGATCACGGTGAACACGCCGAAAGACCTGCGGCTCGCGGAGCAGTACGTCGGCGAGCATCCCGAGTGGCTCCGTCCGCAGACCAAGGAGGGGACCAGGGCTTGACTCGCTTCTTCCGGCGCAGTAGGAACGCACCCGTGAGCGAGCTTTCCCCGAACCTTTTCGACCTCGATCGGTTCTCGCAGAAGGTCAAGCGGGTCGAGAAGCCCTGGGGCTACGAGATCATCTACGCGGCGACGCCGCAGTACTGCGGGAAGATCCTCTTCATCCGCAAGGGCGAGCAGCTGAGCCTCCAGTTCCACCGCGAAAAGGACGAAGTCGTGTACCTGCACGAAGGCAGGATCGAGCTCGAGATCGGCGACCCGGGCGGCAACCTGGACGTCGAGGTGGTCTCGCCGGGACACGCGTTCCACCTCGAGCCCGGAGTCGTCCACCGCTGGCGCGCGCTCGAGGACTCGACCGTACTCGAGGTGTCGACGTCGGAACTCGACGACGTCGTCCGTCTCGAGGATCGCTACGGCCGCGCCGAAGACGCTTAGAGGCCTGATGTGAAAGTTCGGCCGGGCCGGATGACGCCCCAGACACGGCACTGGATCAGCACGTCCGGTCACGACACGTAGCTTGGTCTGGAGCGTCCCCGGCGGCGGCTGAATTCCACATCAACCCTCCGTAGTTCCCTACACTGCCTCCCGGCATGGCGACGGCAGCACCCAGTCACGACGTCAAGGATCTCGGGCTCGCGCCCGGCGGCATCCAGCGCATCGAGTGGGCCGATCGGCTCATGCCGGTGCTGATGGCGATCCGCGAGCGCTTCGAAGCGGAGCAACCGCTCACCGGCATCCGGGTCTCTGCCTGTCTGCACGTGACGACGGAGACAGCGAACCTTGCGCGGACGCTCAAGGCGGGCGGCGCGGATGTGGTTCTCTGCGCCTCGAACCCGCTTTCGACTCAGGATGACGTTGCGGCCGCTCTCGTCTCCGAATACAGCATCCCGGTCTTCGCGATCAGGGGCGAGGACGACGACACGTACTACTCGCACATCACGGCCGCGATCGACCACCGGCCGCACATGACGATGGACGACGGTGCCGACGTGATCGGCGTCCTCCACAAGGACCGACGCGACCAGCTAGGCGACATCATCGGCGGCACGGAGGAGACCACCACCGGCGTGATCCGGCTGAAGGCACTCGAGGCTCAGGGCGACCTCGCGTTTCCGATCGTGGCCGTGAACGAGGCGAAGACCAAGCATCTCTTCGACAACCGCTACGGCACGGGGCAGTCGACCATTGACGGCATCATCCGTGCCACCAACATCCTCCTCGCCGGGCGGAAGTTCGTCATCGCCGGCTACGGCTGGGTGGGCCGCGGCGTCGCCATGCGAGCCCGCGGGATGGGCGCGCACGTGATCATCACCGAGGTCGATCCGATGCGCGCGCTGGAGGCGCTCATGGACGGCTACGAAGTGCTCGCGATGGAGAAGGCTGCTGAGATAGGCGACATCTTCTGCACGGCTACAGGCGACAAGAACGTGATCACGCGCCGCCACGTCGAACGAATGAAGGACGGCGCCGTCCTCGCCAACACGGGGCACTTCAACGTCGAGATCGACATCCCCGGCATCGCGGAGCTGGCGGAGTCGCGTCGGCCCGCCCGGACGAACGTCGAGGAGTTCACGCTGCCCGACGGCCGCAAGATCAATCTGGTCGCCGACGGCCGCCTCGTTAATCTTTCGGCCGCCGAAGGCCATCCGGCCGCCGTCATGGACATGAGCTTTGCGAACCAGGCGCTTTCGGCCGAGTACGTCGCCCAGCACGCGAACGAGCTCGAGCCGAAGGTGTACGTCGTGCCCGAGGAGATCGACCGCGAGATCGCCCGCTTGAAGCTGGAGACGCTCGGCGTCGAGATCGACACCCTCACCGGGGAGCAGGAGAAGTACCTGTCTTCCTGGGACGAGGGTACGTAGTGGTTGGCGGGTACGCCAATTACCGACCAACCTTCTAGCCGGGGACAAAACCCAGAGTGAAGGCGATGGTGATGGCGGCCGGGCTCGGCACTCGGCTTCGGCCTCTCACCGACTTCCTTCCGAAGCCGATGATGCCGATCGCGAATCGGCCGGTCCTCCATCATCTGCTGAACCTGCTCCACAAGCACGACGTCCACGAAGTCGGCATCAACCTCCACTCGTTTCCGGAGATGCTCCAGAGCTACTTCGGCGACGGCTCGGATCTCGGGATGAAGATCCACTGGTCGATGGAAGAGGAGCTGCTCGGCACCGCGGGCGGGACGAAGAAGCTCGAGGACCTGTGGGGCGGTGAGGCGATCCTCGTTACATCGGGCGACGGCTTGCACGACATCGACGTGACGGCCCTCCTCGGCCACCACAAGCGCACGGGCGCGCTCGCGACGCTTGCGGTGAAGCCCGTCAAGGACCCGTCGGCCTACGGCGTCGTGATCCTCGATCGCGACACTCGCGTGCGTGGGTTCCAGGAGAAGCCTCGCCCCGACGAGGCCCGTTCGAACCTGGCCAACTGTGGCGTCTACGTGATCGAGCCGCAGCTGCTCGAGCGAATTCCGGCCGGTGAGCCGATGGACTTCGGCCAGGATCTCTGGCCGATGCTCGTGGGCGCCAACGAGCCGTTGTACGCCTATACGACGATGGCCTACTGGAACGACGTCGGCGATCTCGACGAGCTTCGGAACTCCATCCTCGACGCCGTCCTCGGGCGGGTAAAGGTCGACCTGCCTGGCGACGAGGTCGCTCCGGGTCTCTGGGTCAGCGAGGGCTGCCAGATCGATCCTTCTGCCCGAATCGACGCACCCGTCGTCCTCGGCCGGGAGGTGGTCGTCGAGGCGGAGGCGCAGATCGTGGGCCCCGCGGCGATCGGCGCCGACTGCCACGTCGGGAAGAAGGCGGCGATCAGACGTGCGGCGCTGCTGCCGGGAAGCGTCGTGCCGGATGAGGGGCTGGCGGTGGCGGGCATCTTCGGCGATGCGTCGAAGCTCGCAGACAGCATCCTCCGCTATCCGGGCCGGCGTGAGTCGTAACGCTTCCGGCGCCGCAACTTGACAGGCCAGGCGGCTGGACCATGCCCTTCTGCGAGATCGATCTCCGGCCGGGCGGGGCGTTGGCGCTTCGTTTGGGGCCGCGCCGACAACACGGAGATGGAAATGCGCGGCGAATATCGAGAGGTCACACCGCCCGAGCGGCTCGTCTCCACCGAGTCGTGGGGCGGCGCTGGCCCGAAGCGATCAACACAGTGACCCTTTCTGAAGAGGACGGCAAGACGACGATCACACAGACGGTTCTCTACCCATCGCGGGAGGCTCGCGACGCCGCGCTCGAGACGGGGATGAAGGACGGTGTGTCCCTGAGCTTCGATCGTCTCGCCGAGCACGTCCGAACCATGGCCTGAGGCTGTAGTAACGCTTCCGGCACGGCTGTCGCGAAAGCTGCGCGCCCTCGCGCTCTACCGTAAGAGGGCGTGCAGCTCCTCGACCTGCTCTTGCCGACGCGATGCGTCGTCTGTGGTCAGGGCGAGGAGATGCTCTGTGCCGCGTGCCACGATGGGCTCCGACGGCTCCACGGGCCGATGTGTGCTCGGTGCGGTGCCCCGACCGCGTGGGCGGTCTCCCGCTGCTCCGAATGCGCCGGGCGGCGCATCAGCTTCGCGACTGCGAGGGCGGCGGTCGCCTATGACAGGCAAACCCGGCCGCTCGTGGCCGCTTGGAAGGAGCGGGGGCTACGCTGCCTGACGGGGATCGCCGCGGATCTCGTCACTGAGGTCGTACGTCCTCCGCCCATCCTCGCGCTTGCGCCGGTTCCGGCCGACCGAGACCGCACTCTCTGGCGTGGCCAGGGCTCCGCCGAAGCCCTCGCACACGTGCTCGGGGAGAGCTGGCGCCTGCCTGTCGTGACCACGCTCAGCCGTGCGCGGCCGACCGCTCGGCAGCGCGGGCTCGATCGCGCTGCGCGCCGGAAGAACGTCCGCGGGGCCTTCGGGAGCGCCGGCCCCGTTCCGGCCCGGATCGGGCTCGTCGACGACGTATACACGACTGGGGCAACCGTGCTCGCCGCGGCGACCGAGCTCCGCCGAAACGGCGCTCGCGAAGTGCATGTCGTCACGTTCGCGCGGGCGATCAGGCGCTGAGGGCAAGGGACGGTGCGATAGATTGGCCCAGTCGACCAGGAGGATTACGTGAGGCTTCAGGTCAAGGGGAAGAACGTGGAAGTGACTCCGGCGCTCAAGGGCTATGCCCAGGAGAAGCTCGGAAAGCTCGAGCGACATTTGAGCGACTCGGCCCGGCTCGAGCTCGAGCTCGCGGTCGAGAAGAATCCGTCCATCGCCGAGAACCAGGTCGCGGAGGCGACTATCTGGACGAAGGGTCCGGTTCTACGTGCCACCGAGCGCTCGAGCGATATGAAGGCGTCGATCGACCAGCTCGTCGACAAGCTCGAGCGCCAGGCGAGCCGCTACAAGGACAAGCGTCGCCGCTCAGCCTCCCGGTCGAACCACGACCAACCCGAGGACCGACCTGCTGAGCCCCAGGAGGACGGGCCCGTAATCGTGAAGGTCAAGCAGTTCCCCGTGAAGCCCATGGATCCGGAGGAAGCCGTCCTCCAGCTCGAGCTGATCGGCCACGACTTCTTCGTGTTTCAGAATGCGGAGACGAACGAGGTGAACGTCGTGTACCGGCGCCGCGACGGGAACTATGGCCTGATCGAGCCGCAGCTCGGCTGAGCGAGATCAACGATCCGAGGGCGTTTCGCTGGGTCGAGAGCGGTGTCTCGGGCCTCGCGCGCTCGCGCGACTGGGATGCAACTGTGGCGGCCGAGCTACCGGAGCTGGCGAGCGAGGCGCTTGGGGAGGTCGAGTTCCGGGCGTTCGAGGAGACGGTCCTCGCCGTCGCCGGGGCTCCCCAGGAGATCGTCGAGCGCCTGGCCGCCGTGCTCGACCGGGAGCTCGAGCGCCCCTATACGGCTCAGGCCGTCCGTCGCGGACCGAGCGAGTGGATGGTCGGCGGCAGGCGGACCCATGCGTCCCTTATCTCGCTTGCGCTGCCTGCGAACAACGCCGTAGAGGTGATCGTCGCACCCGACGGAGAGCGAACGGCGGTCCTGGATGGAGAGGCAGTCGCCGGCCTCGTCGAGCCGGCGGTCGACCTGGCGCTCCGGGAGCTCGAGCAGCGCGGGCGGCTTCGATTTCAGGCCTTCGTGGCACGCGCCGATAGGGTTGACGATGACCGCTGGCAGCTGACGGTCGATCCCTTGTGACAGCTACCTTGTAGGCACAGATGTCGAACTATGGTGGTCTAGAGAAGGTCCTTCGCATGGGCGAGGGGCGCCGCATGAAGCGCCTCGCCGAGCAGGCCGCGTACGTCACGACGCTCGAGCCGGAGTTCGAGGCTCTGTCCGATGCCGAGCTGATGGGCAAGACCGCGGAGTTCAGGGAGCGGCTCGCCAACGGGGAAGACCTGAGCGAGCTCGTCTTCGAGGCCTTCGCGGCCGTGCGCGAGGCAGCCAAACGGTCGCTCGGCATGCGGCACTTCGACGTCCAGATCATGGGCGCGATCGTCCTCCACGAGGGCGACATCGCCGAGATGAAAACAGGTGAAGGCAAGACGCTCGTCGCGACGATGCCGCTCTACCTGAACGCGCTCACGGGCGCGAACGTGCATCTGGTCACGGTCAACGACTACCTGGCCAAGCGCGACACGGAATGGATGGCGCCGGTGTACGAGACGCTCGGGATGCAGGCCAAGTACATCCGGAACCAGATGCCCTTCGCGGAGCGCCGAGATGCCTACGCGGCCGACATCACCTACGGCACCAACTCCGAGTTCGGGTTCGACTACCTGCGCGACAACATGGCGACCTCGCTCGAGGCCACCGTCCAACGCGCCCATACCTTCGCGATCGTCGACGAGGTCGACTCGATCCTGGTCGACGAGGCACGAACGCCACTGATCATCTCGGGCGAGCCGGAGGTTGCGGCCAAGACCTACTACGACTTCGCCCGCATCGTTCGCGGGCTCGAGGGCGTCGCGAGCAAGTTCGTGCCCAAGGGTCAGGTCGCGCCTGAGGATGATGCCGACTACGAGTACGACGAGAAGTTCAAGACGGTCTCACCGCGCGAGTCGGCCATCGAGACGGTGGAACGTGCGCTCGGAATCGAGAACCTCTACGACCCGCGGAACGCCCAGCTCGTGAACCACCTGATCCAGGCGATGAAGGCGGAGTCTCTTTACATGCGAGACGACGATTACGTCGTCATGGATGGCGAGGTGAAGATCGTCGACGAGTTCACCGGCCGGATCATGGAAGGCCGGCGCTGGTCGGAGGGTCTCCACCAGGCGATCGAGGCCAAGGAAGGGGTGGCGATCAAGGAGGAGCACATCACGCTCGCCACGATCACCCTCCAGAACTACTTCCGCCTCTACGAGAAGCTCGCCGGCATGACCGGTACTGCGAAGACGGAGGAGAAGGAGTTCCAGGAGATCTACGACCTGACTGTGGTCGAGATCCCGACGAACGTTCCCGTCACCCGCGATGACAAGAACGACCTGATCTACAAGACCAAAGAGGCGCGCTACGACGCCGTGGTCGAGGACATCAAAGAGCGGCACGAGCGTGGACAGCCTGTCCTCGTGGGCACGATCTCGGTCGAGGTCTCCGAGCACCTGTCGCAGCACCTGACGCGCCACGGGATCCCGCATAACGTCCTGAATGCCAAGCAGCACGAGCGCGAGGCCGAGATCATCAAGGACGCCGGCGAGCCCGGCGCGGTCACGATCGCGACGAACATGGCCGGCCGCGGCGTCGACATCAAGCTGGGGGAGGGAGTCGTCGAGCTGGGCGGCCTCTACGTCCTCGGCACGGAGCGCCACGAGGCGCGGCGGATCGACAACCAGCTTCGCGGCCGCTCCGGGCGCCAGGGCGATCCCGGCGAGACACGCTTCTACCTCTCGGCCCAGGACGATCTCGTTCGCCTCTTTGCTGGCGATCGGATCTACAAGATCATCGACCGTTTCAAGCTGCCCGAGGGTGAGCCCATGGAGGCCTCGATCCTTTCCAAGCAGATCGAGAGCGCCCAGAAGAAGGTCGAGGAGCAGAACTTCGTTGCCCGCAAGAACGTCCTCAAGTACGACGACGTGATGAACACGCAGCGCCAGGTGATCTACGAGCAGCGCCGCCGGGTGCTCGAGGGCGAGGACCTCTCGGGCGACATCGAGGGCTGGATCGACGAGCTCGTCGAGTCGATCGCCTTCGAGCACACGCAAGACGAGTACGCCGAGGAGTGGGATCTGGACGGGCTCTTCAACGAGATGCGATCCCTCTACGAGGTCGAGGTGCGTCCCGATGAGATCGACGCGCATGCCATGAGTCGGGAAGATCTCGTGGCCGAGTTCCAGGAAGACGCCCGCGACGCCTACCGGGCGAAGGAGGAGCAGTACGGCGCCGAGCTCATCCGCGAGATCGAGCGCTACCTCGTGCTGCAGGTCGTCGATGTCCGCTGGCGCGAGCACCTCGATGCGATGGAGTACCTGCGCGAGGGCATCCACCTACGCGCCATGGCGCAGAAGGATCCGCTCGTCGAGTACCGGGGCGAAGGCCACGTCATGTTCGAGGAGCTCGGGCGGACGATTCGCGAGGAGGTCCTGCGCTATCTCTTCCATGTCGAGATTGAGGCCAACGAGAGTGAGCACCTCCAGCCGGCGGCGGGTCCGGACGGCGATCTGGTCTACGAGCACGAGTTGCTCGCCGGCGCCGACGCGATCTCCGCTGCCGGAGGAGCACCCGGGGAGGCCGCGTTGGCGGCAGTCTCGACGGCGCCCTCAATCGGCGCGACGAGCGTCGTCACGCAACGCACCGCGAGCGAGTGGGACAAGGTCGGCCGAAACGACCTCTGCCCATGCGGCTCGGGCAAGAAGTTCAAGCGCTGTCACGGGGCCTAGCTCCCCTCAGCCCGCGTCCGACACTTCCGCTTCGAGGATCACAGGCCTCACGGCCATCGCGGAGGGCCCGACGTTGCCTCGGGAAGGACCTTCCAATCCTCGCGGACGGGCGAAAAGACGTCGATGACCACCGCGCCCTCCGGACCAATAACCGCCTCGTGCGGCACGTTGCTCGGGATGCGCCAGGTTCCGCCCGGCCCAAGCGTCTGGCGCTCCGCGCCGATCGTGAACGTGATCGAGCCCTCGAGCACCATGCCGAGCTGCTCGTTCTCGTGCCGGTGCTCCGGGAGGACGGCCTCGGGCTCGAGCTCGATGAGCCCCAGGGTCAGCCGCTCGCCGTGCACGGCGCGGCCGGCGATCCCCTCCCAGATCTGCTGGGTCGGCACCGACCCGATGTCACCCAGCGCGTCCACCTCGACAGTGTAGGCGCGGGGCCTGCCTCGCCCCTGACCTTCCAGGGACGCTGCTCGGTACCATCAACCCGTCATGGCCGAGCTTGCCGCCGTTGAGCGAGACCTCGAGGAGATCGGGACCCAGCTTGCCTGGGTCCGTGATTACCTTTGACCCCGATGTCGTTCGGGCGCGTCTCGCTGAGCTCGAGGCGGCCATGGGGGAGCCCGGCTTCTGGGACGACCAGGCGCGCGCGGCCAGGATCTCGTCCGAGCACGCGCGGCTGAACCGCCGGCTCGAGACCTACGAACGAGTCACCGGCGAGGCCGCCGAGCTGCGCGAGCTCGCCGGGATCGCGACCGAGGAGGGTGAGCTGACCGAGGTCGAGGAGGCTGTCGGCAGGCTGAAGGGCGAGCTGGAGCGACTCCAGGAGGACGCGCTCTTCACCGGTGAGTACGACGCCGGCGACGCAGTCGTCTCGATCCACGCGGGCACCGGTGGTACCGACGCGCAGGACTGGACGGAGATCCTTCTGCGCATGTACCTCCGGTGGGCTGCGGACCGCGGCTTCCAGACCGAGATCGTCGAAGCCTCGCCCGGGGAGGAGGTGGGCCTCAAGTCAGTGACCTTCACCGTTCACGGCGAGAACGCCTATGGGATCTTGAAGGCCGAGCGCGGCGTCCACCGGCTCGTCCGCCTCTCGCCCTTCGACCAGGCGCACCGGCGGCACACCTCGTTCGCACAAGTGATCGTCAGCCCGCTCGTTTCCGACGACGACGCCGTCGACCTCGACGAGAGCGACCTGCGAATCGACACGTACCGGGCCAGCGGGGCCGGGGGCCAGCACGTCAACAAGACGGATTCGGCCGTTCGGATCACGCATGTGCCGACCGGAATCGTCGTCCAGTGCCAGAACGAGCGCTCGCAACTCTCGAACCGGCAGACGGCGATGCGGATCCTGAAGAGCCGGCTGGCCGAGCGTCAGGAGGAGGAGCGCGAGGCGGAGATGGCGAAGGAGCGTGGACAGCTCCTCGACACAGGGTTCGGGAGCCAGATTCGGAGCTACGTCTTGCATCCGTACCAGCTGGTCAAGGATCACCGCACTGACCTGGAGGAGGGAAACGCCCAGGCCGTCCTCGACGGCCGGCTGGATGAGTTCATCCATGCTTACCTCCTGGCCCGGGCGGCCGGTACTGCCGCCTGAGCAGGGAGTCTTCCGACGTTTTCGCTAGACTCGGCACCCGATATCTAAGCTCTTTGACCGGCGCGGCCATACGGCCGCCGTTGATTGACACCGGTGCAGGAAACGACGCAGCCCCCCCAGACGCCCTCTCCCTCTTCCGCGGCCGAGCCCGTGGAGGGAAACGGCGCTGCGCCCGACCAGCGGCAGGCCGGCGCGCCGATGATCGTGTTCGAGAGCGTGACCAAGATCTACGAGCCGCATGTCGTCGCCCTGCGGGACGTCTCCATGGTGATCGACAAGGGCGAGTTCGTGTTCCTCGTCGGCCCGTCCGGCTCCGGCAAGTCGACACTCACACGTCTGCTGCTGAAGGAGCTCGAGCCGACGGACGGCCGCATCATCGTGGGCGGCCGAGAGCTCAACCGGCTGAAGCGTTCGAAGGTGCCGCTCCTGCGTCGGAACATCGGCTGCGTCTTCCAGGACTTCAAGCTCCTCTCCGACCGCACAGCCTTCGAGAACGTCGCCTACGCGCTGAAGGTGCAGGGCGAGTCGCGCGCAGGCATCCGGGCGAAGGTGCCAGAGGTGCTCGGCCTCGTCGGCCTGGCACACAAGACCGGGTCCCTGCCGGACGAGCTTTCGGGCGGCGAGCAGCAGCGTGTCTCGATCGCGCGCGCCTTCGTGAACCACCCGCCGCTCCTCATCTGCGACGAGCCCACGGGGAACCTCGACCCTGACACGTCGGTCGGGATCATGCAGCTCCTCTACCGCATCAACCGCACCGGGACGACGGTCGTCATGGCCACCCACGATCGCGAGATGGTCGACAAGATGCGCCGGCGCGTGATCGCCCTCGAGGACGGCCAGATCATGCGCGACGAGCGCCGCGGGAGCTACGTGTAGTGCGAGTAAAGCTCTTCTTCAGCGAGGCGTGGCGCTCTGTCATGACCAACCTGTCGACCACGGTCGCCGCGACCATGACCGTTCTCATCGGCATGTTCCTCCTCGGGCTCTTCATCGCCCTCGGCACCTGGGTGCTCTCCTGGACGGGCGAGGTGAAGAAGGAGGTGCAGGTGAAGATCTTCTTCGACACGGATGCGACCAGGGACCAGATCAACGCGGTCGGCTCGAGTCTCGCCACGTTCCCCGAGGTGAAGAGCGTCAGGTTCGTCTCTGCCTCCGACGCCCTGGCCAAGATGCAGGAGCGGTATCCCGATCTGACGAGCGGTCTCTCTGGAAACCCCCTGCCGCCCTCCTACGAGGTGCAGCCGAAGACGGCTGAGCAGGTCGACGAGCTCGCGGCACGGTTCGAACCGGTGCCTCCGGGAGTCGAGAGCGTCAAGTACGGCAAGAAGACGACCGAGCGAATCCTCCAGGTCGCCAAGATCATCGGCGGTGTCTTCCTGATCGGAAGCGTCGTCTTGCTGACTGCGTCCGTGATCCTGATCGCGAACACGATCCGGCTCTCCATCTTCTCCAGGCGCCGCGAGATCGAGGTGATGAAGCTGGTCGGCGCGAGCAACTGGTTCGTTCGCGGCCCGTTCATCCTCGAGGGGCTGATCTGCGGCCTTGCGGGCTCGATCATCGCCGTGATCCTGTTGCTCGTCGCGAAGGAAGCAGCCCTTCCTTCCATCCTCGGCCGCATCGAGAGCCCCGGGGACGGCGTGAGCGCACTCAGCTTCCCCCTGATCGCGCTGATCCTCGTAGCAGTCAGCCTCGCGGTCGGCGCCGTGGGCTCGGGACTCACGCTGCGGCGCTTCCTGCAGATCTGACCGGGAAGGCGCTCGGGTCGCGCCTATACTCCGCTGGCGGCAGATGAGACGAGGCTGGATCGGTATCGGAGGCATCGTGCTCCTGCTCGCGGGAGCTTTTCTCGCGGGGCTCTTCCACGACGCGACATCCGGCACCGACACCCTTCCGCGCCCGGTGGCGTCGCCGCGTGCGAGGCCACCCGCGGTGATCGACGAGGTTCGCTATGAGCTCGCGACTACCTACTACCGTGCGGTCGACCCCGAGATCCTTGCCCGCGGGAGCGTTGCCGGGATCGTCGAGGCGCTCCACGACCCCTACACGGAGTACCTGACGCCCGAGGAATACGGCGCCCTCCAGAACGCGACCGCGCGCAGCTATTCGGGAGTGGGGCTGACGGTTGGCCCCTCCAAGGACGGGCTCGTGGTCACCTCGGCCCTGCGCGGCCCCGCGCGGGACGCGGGGATCCGCCGCGGCGACGTGATCGTCTCGATTGACGGCGTCCCGGCCGACAAGGTCGCCTTCGAGCGCTCGCTCTTCCTGATCAAGGGCGAGGAGGGGACGAACGTGCAGCTCACTATCAAGCGTCCGGCGGTCGGAAAGCTCAGGTTTACGGTCGTGCGCCAGGAGCTCCCGGTGCCGACAGTCCGGACTCGGCTCCTGAGCTCGAAGGGGAAGCGGCTGGGATACGTGCGGCTCCTGTCCTTCCCCGAGAGCACCACGGAAGATCTTCGTCGCCGGACGGCGCACCTCATCCATCGGGGCGCGACGGGAATCGTGCTGGATCTCCGCGACAACCCGGGCGGGCTCCTGCTCGAAGCGGTCCAGTCCGTGTCGCTCTTCCTCGACCAGGGCATCGTCTGCAGCACCGAGGGCGAGCACCAGGAACGGCGCGTGTTCAAGGTGAGCGGCACGACGCCTTTCCCGGACGTTCCCCTCGTCGTTCTCGTCAACCGCGGAAGCGCCAGCGCGTCGGAGATCGTGGCGGCCGGCCTGGGCGAGAACGGGCGCGCCGTCGTCATCGGGACGCGCACTTACGGCAAGGCGGCCGTCCAATCCCTCCACGAGTTCTCGAACGGTGCCGCGCTGAAGCTGACGACGGCCACGTACACGACGCCAACCGGTCGGACGCTCCACGAGCACGGATTCCGGCCTGGCCTGAGGGCGTTCGACGACCCCGCGACGCGGGTCGACGAGGCGCTCCGTGCGGCGCAGCAGACGCTCCTGAAGCAGCTGTCGTCGTAGACAGGCCCTTCCTCGTCGGCGAGCTTGCCCGCCGGGGCAAGCTTCTTGCGGTCACACCCTTCTTCGAGGGCGGGGTGCCGGTGGTCGTCGACCGCAAGGGCGCTCAGGACGCCTCGGTCGGCGACCTGGTCCTGGTGCGTCTGGGCCGGGGCCGGGCGCACCTCGAGCGCGTGCTCGGCCGCCCAACCGACATCGAGGCGGTGCTCGAAGGCCTCCTCTGGCACGAGGGAGTCCGCCGGCCCGCGCCAATGCTTCCCGAGGAACCGGGCGACGAGGAGCCGGATCGCGTCGACTTGCGCGAGCTCGTCTCCTTCACGATCGACCCGGAGGGAGCGGAGGATCATGACGACGCCCTCGCACTCCGCGTCGAGGGGGAGGGCATCCGGGCCTGGGTGCACATCGCGGACGTGTCGACGTACCTCCCGGCGGGCTCTCCGCTCGACCGGGATGCGGCCGAGCGCGCCTTCTCGGTGTACGTGCCCGGACGCGTCGAGCCGATGCTCCCGGACGCACTCTCCTCGGATCTTTGCAGCCTTCGTCCCGGGCTCGATCGCCGTTGCGTGACCGTCGAGGCCTTGTTCGACCGGCGCCTCGAGCTCGTCGGCGAGCCGCTCGTCTACAGGAGCCTGATCAGAAGCCGGGAGCGGCTGACCTACGGGCAGGCGCAAAGGATCCTCGCGGGGGAGGAGCGCGCGGAGGACGAGCTGACCGCCGGCCTGCGCCTGGCCGAGCAGGTGACCAAGGCGCTTCGGGAGCGGCGCTTTGCCCGCGGGGCGCTTCGGATCGAGAAGGGGGAGGTGTCGTTTGCCTTCGACGGGAACGGTGGGGTCGAGCGGGCGTGGATCGAGAAAGAGCCGCTCGCGCACATGCTCGTGGAGGAGCTCATGATCCTGGCGAACGAGGTTGTGGCCCGGCTCCTCTCCGGCCGGAAGCGGGACGCGCTCTATCGCGTGCACGAGCGTCCCGATCCGCAGGCCGTGGAGCTCCTGCTGGCGAAGCTCACCGATCTCGAGATCCCGACGCCGCCGGTGCCGGAGCACCTGAGCCCGCGCGACGCAGCGCGCCTCGCGGCCGAGATCTCCGACCGGATCGCTGACTATGCCGAGAAGGCTGGGCGAGGCCGCGAGGCGTTTCCCACCCTCGTCCTCCGGGCCCTGAAGCAGGCGCGCTACGACCCGAAGAACCTCGGGCACTCAGGCCTCGCGAGCCGCGCTTACTGCCATTTCACATCGCCGATCCGCCGGTATCCAGACCTGGTGGTTCACCGCGCCCTCCTCCAGGAGTTGGGCGTCAGCTCGGACTCGGTTCCGGCTGACCTCCCGGAACTCGCTGAGTGGACGTCGCTCAGGGAGCGCGAGGCCGCGCAGATCGAGTACAAGGCGGATGCGCTCTGCCTTGCCTGGTACCTCGAGCGGCGGCTCTTCGAGACCGGTTGGGAGGCATCGTTTCCGGGCGAGATCACGGGTGCGATTGCATCCGGGGTCTTCGTTCGCTTCGACGGCGTGTTCGAGGGCTACCTTCCGGCCCGGCGCCTGCCGGGCGACTACTACGAGCTGAACCCGCTCGGCACGTCGCTCGTCGGCCGACGGAGCGGCTTCGCCTACCGTCTCGGGGATCCCATCGAGGTGCAAGTCGAGAAGATCGAGAAGACCGACGGCAAGGTGGAGCTTCGCCTCTGGGAGAATGAAGGCCGTGGCACGGGCCGCCGGACAAAAGCTGATCGCCGATAACCGCCGCGCGCGGCACGACTACCACCTCTCGGACCGGCTCGAGGTGGGCATCGAGCTGACGGGGACGGAGGTGAAGTCGCTCCGCGACGGTCGCGTCGTGCTCCAGGGGGCATTCGGGGACATCCGAGACGGGCAGGCGTACCTGGTCGGGGCGCACATCGGCGAGTACGCGCAGGGAAACGTGGCCAACCACGATCCGGACCGCGACCGCCGGCTCCTCCTCCACCGGCGAGAGATCGACCGGCTTGCAGGCGTCACGCGCGAGCGGGGAGTGACGCTGATCCCAACCCGGCTCTACTTCAAGGACGGTCGCGTCAAGCTCGAGCTCGCGGTCGCGAGGGGCAAGGAGACGCGCGACAAGCGTCGAGACCTCGCCGAGCGAGACGCCAAGCGACAGATGGAACGGGCGCTCAAGGCTCGTCGCTGAGCGGGAGCCTGGGGGGAAGCTCGTCGGTCGACCTACGCGGCACGCCAGCCGTTGCGCGCGCGAAGCGCTGCCTCGAGCCCGAGGAAGGCGGCGACGAACCGGAGGATGAGGTCGCCGTTACCGTCCGTAGGGAGCCGGCCCGAGAGGAGCCAGACCACGATCAGCGTCGCGGCGAGCGCGCTCCCGACAGCGACGCCGCGCGCGACTTCGCGCTGGCCAGGTCGGCCCGCGACCAGCCACTCGACGATCGCGAGGCCGACCAGGGCGGCTCCGAGGAGCTATGCGTAGAGGGCCGGCTTCGGCACCGGCAAGCCGAGGAATTCGAAGAGGGCGTCCCAGGTCGAGGCGAGCAGAAAGATCGCGAGCGAAGCGTCGCAGATCGCGTCGAGACGCAGGACGAGCCGGGGCGGAAGCCGGAGAAGCACCCGCAGAGGCTATGATTCGACCGAACAACCCGGGGGCGACCTGGTTTCGACGTGGTCGGTTCTCCGGGAGAGCTGCAAGCCGAGGTCCCCGGTCGGCCTCGTAAATCCACCGGGAAACAAGCAAGTGCGAAGAACAACGAACTCGCACTCGCCGCCTAACTTCGGTTAGGTAGCGCGTCGCTCCGGTCTCGGCCCGTGGATCGGAATCCGGCGCCAGAAAACGGGCTAGCCGCGGAGGGAGAGCCACTCGCCCAAAGCGGGACACCAAAGGAGGGCTAGTCCGTCGGTAGGCCGCCTGCGAACCGGTCGGCGGGCGAAACTTAATCGCAGGCTACGCTTGTAGACGCTCTTTCCGGTGCGACCGCGGACGCGGGTTCGATTCCCGCCGCCTCCATAGTCCCCGCAAATCCCGGGTTTCCGATCGGAACGATTTTCGGGTGCCATCCTGTTTAGTCCTCGGCCTCAAGCGCCCGCGGAGCTGCCGGTTGAGGAGCCACCTGAGGCCCAATTCCGCCGCCTAGCCGGTGCTCCGGAGCCGCCCTGGCCACGTGAGATGCGTGCTCTCGCCGCTCGGTTGTACGAGGTGCTCGACGAGCGCGGCCCGCCATGGGCGTCGGTCGCAATTGACTACGTGGAAGACCCGGAGGCGCTTGCAACTCGTGCGCGCGACGTTCTCGGCCTCGCGCTAGACGAGCGATTCGAGCGCTCGGCGTCCTCGTCATGCAGGACGAGCCGGTGCTGGCCGAGGAGTTGCGGGTCAAGGCGATCGAGCTCGGCTAGGACGGCTAGCCAAATAAGGCCTGGGCTGCCCTTTCTAACGTCGAATTTCTACCCCCGCTCGAGCCTCGTTCTCCGAACCCTGCTCCAGCTCGATTTCGGCGCAACTGACGTTCTGGAGCCATCCCTCGTGCGGATTGGGGGTCGCCGATCGGTTCATCCACTTTGGGCGATGAGGCAATAGCGAAAGGCCGAGAGGATGATCGCACACGCACGAATCAGGAGGCACCTATGCCGGACGGCCCGCAGCCACAACGTCAGATCCTGCCGATTCCCGACCCGCAGCACGTCGGGGTCACGACGTTCGACGCGAAGGATCCGGACACATCGTATCCGCCGATCGAGCCGCTTCGGCCGCCCGAGGACGCGCCGAACGTGCTCGTGATCCTGATCGATGATGCCGGCTTCGGGTCCTCGTCGGCGTTCGGCGGACCGTGTCAGACGCCGAACTTCGAACGGCTGGCGGAGAACGGGCTCCGGTACAACCGCTTCCACACGACCGCGCTGTGCTCGCCGACCCGGCAGGCACTCCTGACGGGCCGGAACCACCATGCCGTCGGGATGGGCGGTATCACGGAGATCGCGACTTCCGCTCCCGGGTATAACTCGATCCGGCCGAAGAGCGCTGCACCGCTCGCCGAGACCCTCAAGCTGAACGGTTACTCGACCGCGCAGTTCGGCAAGTGCCACGAGGTGCCGGTCTGGGAGACGAGCCCGCTGGGCCCGTTCGACGGGTGGCCGAGCGGCGGAGGCGGCTTCGAGCACTTCTACGGCTTCATCGGCGGCGAGACGAACCAGTACGCGCCCGCGATCTACGAAGATACCGTGCCGGTCGAGCCTGACCGAACGCCCGAAGAGGGCTATCACTTCACCGAGGACATGACGGACAAGGCGATCGGCTGGGTCCGCCAGCAGAAGGCGCTCATGCCCGACAAGCCGTTCTTCGTGTACTACGCGCCCGGCGCCACCCACGCCCCCCATCACGTACCCGCGGAGTGGTCCGCGAAGTACAAGGGCAAGTTCGACCAGGGCTGGGACAAGCTACGCGAGGAGACGTTCGCGCGACAGAAGGAGCTCGGCGTGATTCCGGATGACGCGGAGCTCACTGTCCGTCCGGACGAGATCCTTGCCTGGGACGAGTCGCCCGACGAGCTGAAGCCGATCTTGGCGCGCCAGATGGAGGTCTACGCCGGCTTCATGGAGCACACCGACCACCACGTAGGGCGGCTGATCGATGCACTCGCAGAGCTTGAGATTCTTGACGACACCCTGATTTATGTAATGGTCGGCGACAACGGCGCCTCGGCAGAGGGAACGCCGAACGGCTGCTTCAACGAACTCATCGTCCTCAACGGCGCGGGCGGGCTGGAGACAGTCGAGTTCATGACCGCGCGCATCGACGATTTCGGCACGCCGAAGGCCTACAACCACTACGCCGTCGGCTGGGCGCATGCGATGGACACGCCATACCAGTGGACGAAACAGGTAGCGTCGCACTGGGGCGGCACGCGCAACGGCACGATCGTCCACTGGCCGAAAAGGATCAAGGCCAAGGGCGAGGTGCGCTCCCAGTTCCATCACGTGATCGACGTGGCCGCCACCGTGCTCGACGCAGCCGGGCTGCCCGAGCCCACGTTAGTGCACGGCATTCAGCAGATGCCGCTGCACGGCGTTTCGATGGCGCCCTCATTCGACGATGCGTCGTCGCCGGAGCGGCGCGAGACGCAGTACTTCGAGATGTTCTGCAACCGCGGCATCTACCACAAGGGCTGGACCGCGGTGACGCGCCATACCACACCCTGGGTGATGGCCGAGACGGGCCCGCTCGACGCGGACGTCTGGGAGCTCTATGGCCCCGACGACTGGACTCAGGCCACGGACCTGGCCGCGGAGAATCCGGAGAAGCTCGCCGAGCTGCAGCGGCTGTTCCTGATCGAAGCCGGCAAGTACAACGTCCTGCCGCTGGACGACCGCCGGGCCGAGCGCTTCAACGCCGACCTGGCGGGTAGGCCCCAGCTGATCCGCGGCAGCCGCCAGCTGCTCTTCGGCGGCATGGGTCGCCTCTCGGAGAACTCGATCGTCGTCGTCAAGAACAAGTCACACGCTGTCACGGCCGAGATCATCGTCCCCGAGGCGGGCCTGGAGGGAGTGATCATCGCCCAGGGTGGCGCCTTCGGCGGCTGGACGCTCTACGCCAAGGACGGCAAGCCAGCCTATTGCTACAACCTCTTCGGCCTGCAGCAGTTCAAGGTGTACGGCGACACGGCGATCCCCGAAGGCGAACATCAGGTTCGCATGGAGTTCACTTACGACGGCGGCGGTCTCGGCAAGGGCGGTGACGTCAACCTCTTCGTCGACGGCGAGAAGGTCGGCGAAGGCCGCGTGGACGCAACCGTCCCGATGGCCTTCTCCGCCGATGAGACGACCGACCTCGGCTCGGATACCGCCACACCGGTCACGGACGACTTCGTCGGGGGCCAAACGGAGTTCAGCGGACGCGTGTCGTGGGTGGAGATCGACCTCGGCGAGGACGCGGTGGACCACGACCACCTGATCACGCCGGAGGAGCGCCTCAGGGTCGCAATGGCGAGGCAGTAGCGGCTAGGCGAACACGCGAGTACGGATGTCCCCGCCGGCCGCGGCGATCTCACCCAGCTCCTGGAGGAAGTCCATCGCCTCGAGGTCCGGGCGAAACTCACCGGGCGCGTTGAAGCCGCTCGACCGGAACGCCAGCGCGAGCTCGAGGAGGCGCCGGACCAGCTCGTCTGCGGCCTCCTGAAGCGAGGAGCCCTCGCCTTGGGCGAACCCGCCGAGGCTGAGGCGAACGCGACCTCCAGTTTCCGTGACGTTCAACGCAGGCACGTCCAGATGTATCGGCCATAGCGCTCCCGTTCCCCACCCCTGGCACAAATCGGCCTGCCCCCTCCGCCAGCACCGGCTCGTCCCGCCGCACCTCGCCGGTCATCGCCTCGGCTGCCCACGCTCGAGGAAGAACTCGACCACCTTCTCGGTCTGGGCGCTGACGACGCCGTAGAAGAGCACGGACCCGACCGTATTGCCTGGGCTTCTTAGCGCGTCTCCCCGAGTGTGATGAGTCCGACGCTAGTCCCCCTAGCGCACTGCAGACCGATCGACGCATGGCGACCGGCAATCTCTCCCGGGGGAACGCCGACCACGTGTTCAGAATGCGCTCAAGCGCCGTGAAGGACAGGTCTCCCTGTTGGATCTCGTCGCCGGTGTCGTGTACGCGCTCGCGATGTCCTTCGTCGCCTTGACGACGGCGTACGTCTACTTCGATTCGCGCGTACGGGAAGCGGTCGAACCCGAACACCCATCCGGCCCCCTACCCGCCGAGATCGAGTCCTCAGCTTAAGCGCCGTCCGCCAGTGGGCGCGCTGCGGCTGGCGAGGGCCGAGGACGTCCGGCGACTCGGCGCGCCTGTGCAGCCGTAGCACGCTAAAGTCATAGCGCGCGCGGACTAGTCTCCGGACCCGCATTGCCGACCTCGATCCGTCCACTCTTTTGCCGCCTGGTTCGCGTTTTCGTCCGCCAACGATGCTGAGCACGGACACCATCAGCTCGATAGTCCGTCGCATCTCGTAGGGTCCGTGACGCGCGACGGCTCTCGCGCGGCGCTGGCCTCGTATGCGCACGCGCTCGTTCCGCGGTCGCTGGCAGAGGCGGCTCCCGGTCTGGCGACGCTGCTCCACTATCCGCGCTCGTTCCTCCGGTCCGATCTCGTGGCCGGAGTCACAGTGGGCGCGGTAGCGGTGCCCTCGTCTCTCGCGATGGCGGAACTTGCGGGCCTGCCTGTCGTCTTCGGCCTCTACGGGACGTTCTTACCGCTTGCGGTCTACGGGTTGCTCGGGACGTCGCGGCAGCACGTCGTCGGGCCGGACTCCACGCTTGCCGCGCTGACCGGCGTGACGGTGGCGCCGCTCGCGATGGTCGGAGGGCAAGTCGACCCAGCCCGCTATGTGGCGCTCGCAGCAGCGCTGGCGTTGGCGATGGGCGTCATGCTCTTCCTAGCGGGCGCGCTGCGGCTGGGGTTCATGGCGGACTTCTTCGGCAAGCCGGTGCTGCTCGGCTATATCAACGGTGTCGCGCTGATCGTGATCGCGTCCCAGCTGGGCAAGCTCCTCGGGATCAGCGTCGGGGTCAACGACTTCTTTGCGGTCGTGTGGAAGGTTCTGTCTGCGCTCGGCGACGCGAACGGGCCGACTGTGCTCCTGAGCGCGGGGCTGCTGGGGGCGGCGATCGCGGTTTGGCGCTTCCTCCCTGCCCTGCCCCCGTCCCTTGTGGTGCTTGCGCTCGCGCTCGTGATCGCGAAGCTTGTCGACCTGGAGAATCACGGGATCGGGGTCGTCGGCGAGGTCAAGGGCGGCCTGCCCTCGTTCGGGCTGCCATCTGTCAGAGCAGGCGACTTCCTCGATCTCGTGCTTCCCGCGGCGGCATTCTCACTCATCGCCTTTGCCGACCTGATCGCGACCGTGCGTACCTTCGCCGAGAAGCACGGCTACGAGATCGACGCCAACCGCGAGCTGACCGCGATCGGCGGCGCCAATCTCGTCGGCGGCCTGACCGCGGCTTTTCCCGTCTCCTCCTCCAACTCGCGGTCCGCGGTCAACGATTCCGCCGGCGCGAGGTCTCAGGCTGCTGTCGTCGTCGCCGCGGCGGTCGTCGGGCTCTTCCTCCTGTTCGCGATGCCCCTGATCGAGCCACTGCCGAAGGCGGCGCTTGGCGTGATCGTCGTCTTCGCCGCCGCCGGGCTGATCAACATCCGCTCCATCTGGCGCCTGCGCCACGTCCGCCCGGCAGAGGTCGCGCTAGCTCTTGTCGCCTTCGGCGGCGTGCTCGTGTTCGGCGTCGTCGGGGGTGTCGTCGTCGCGATTGCGCTCTCGATCGGCCTGTTCCTCTACCGTGCGGCGCGCCCGCACGATGCTGTGCTCGGCCGCGTCGTCGACGTCGACGGCTATCACGACATCGCGCGCTGGGAGGGTGCCGAGACGGTGCCCGGGTTACTCGTATATCGCTTCGATGCGACGCCCTTCTTCGTCAACGCCGCATACCTCCGACAGCGCGTGCTCGCGCTTGCCGACGCTTCCGAGGACGTCAGGTGGTTGGTACTCAACGCCGAGGCGTGGACGTACCTCGACGCCACGGCGATCGACATTTTGACTCGACTCCATGTCGAACTCGAGCAACGCGGCATCGCGCTCTGCTTCGCGCGCCTGAAGGGACGGCAACGCGAGATCTTCGAGGACACGGGCCTCACCGCCCGGATCGGGCCCGACCGTCTCTTCCCCACGGTCCGGGCTGCAGTCGCGGCGTTCGAATCGGCCCACGCGGGCGACACGCGGTAGACCGGCGCCTTACGAAGACTCTCAGACGGGACCGTGAAGGAGGCCCGGATGCCACGCGGCGGTCCTGTGGCGCGTCTTCTACTCGGTCCTCACGTTGCCGCTCGGCGCGATCACCCTAGGCCGCTTCCGCAAGGCGAACCCCGACGTGGCTCCGACGCGTGACGGCGGAGACGCCACTGGTATGACCTCACGCTCCTCATCCTCGCCAAGGAGCCGCCGCGCTTCCGAGCCGTTGCTGTCCGGACAGTGTCCCGTGACATCCACGTCCCGGACATTGTGTTGTTGTGACATCCCGGTCCGGAAGAGATTCACGGGACAGCGGTCTCGTGCCTTCCTTTATCAGCCTGCTCTTGCCGTCGCTCGCCCGAGGCGTGCGGACGTTAGCCCCAAACCCTCCCCGCCCAGGGGGTTCGCACCCCTTCCAGCTTCGGCGACTGCCAGCTGTTCTTATCCGCCTGTGAGGGGCGGCTCTAACCCGTGTATGCGCCCGATGATTGGCCGGACGGTAGGACGTTCGCTGGGGGGCCGTGCGTGGGTGGTCACCCGGCCGCGCTTCTAGGCGCCACGGGCAGCGGCCGTAGCACCCGATCGGAATCGTTCGCGGGTTCGATTCCCGCCGCCTCCA
>Ga0307287_10000018_pt1 | contig 55783 bp, 53 predicted proteins | sample ER_DNA_141_FD_194485 | JGI IMG/M metagenome (GOLD analysis project Ga0307287, IMG submission 194485) | Bulk soil microbial communities from the East River watershed near Crested Butte, Colorado, United States - ER_DNA_141 | ecosystem: Environmental > Terrestrial > Soil > Floodplain | place...
AAGCACGGTCCTCGGCGGCCTTGTCGACGCGGGCGCGGAGCTGATCGTCTCGGGCCACGTCCACCAGGCGGCGGTCGCGGAGCGGAGGGAGTTCGAAGTCGTTCACGGTCAGGTGCACGGCACCACTGTGGTCACGGCGCCCGGACTGGGCCAGCCGCGCCCCAAACGGCGTGGTGAGGCAAGGGGCTTGCATCTCTACGAGGCGGAGGATCGCTCGCTCCGGGTTCTCACGTTCGCCTGGGCGGAGACGTCCTGGGCGCAGATCGCCGACCGCCGGTTCCCGCGCGGCCTCGAGCCGCTCGCCTCACTCGGCTAGCGGTCCAGTTCCGGAGGGCCGGCCTCGCGCTTCGTGGGCCAGAGAACCTAGAGTCGAAGAGACATGCCCCGGGGTCTCGTCCTTCTCCTCGCTGCCGCGGCTTTCGTCGCGGGTTGCACGCCCATGAGCGAGGTTTCGCCGAAGCAGTCGGCGGCCGAACATGAGCTCTTCGTCGGCGTGACGGAGGACGCGCTCAAGCTCGAGCCCGACTCCGCACTGCCGGTCGCCCGCGAGCTCGGAGTCGCGACTTTCCGGATCACGGTTCCGTGGGAACCTGGAGCACGGACGCTGCCGCCGGACGTGGTCGCCCAGCTGGACGCGATGATGACGGCGCGAGCCTCCGAACGGGTCGTCGTAGCCCTTTACGGCCGGGCGGACTCCGCGCCACTCGACGAGACGGCCCGGGACGACTATTGCGCGTACGCGGCGGACCTCGTCGAGCGCTACCCGGCCATCAAAGACCTGGTCGTCTGGAACGAGCCGAACAAGAGCTACTTCTGGCAGCCCCAGTTTGACGAGCTGGGTGCGAGCGCGGCGCCGGCCGCCTACGTCGAGCTCCTCGCGCACTGCTGGGACGTCCTCCACGACCTCCGGCCGAAGGTAAACCTGATCGCCCCCGCAACCGCGCCAAAGGGAAACGACCTCCCGGACGCGCGGAGCAACATCTCGCACTCGCCGGGCAAGTTCATCCGGGAGATGGGGCTCGCGTACCGGAGGAGTGGCCGCGACGAGCCGCTCTTCGACACGGTCGGCCACCACGCTTACGGGGCGAACTCGGCCGAGCCGCCTGCCACCGACCATCGCGGCTCGACGATCGCCGAGGGCGACTACGCCGATCTGATGGCGGCGCTGTCCGAGGCCTTCACAGGGACGGCCCAGGCGGTCCCGGGCGCGTGCGTGGAGGAGCGTTGCACCTTCATCTGGTATCTCGAAATGGGTTTTCAGACGACCGTGATTCCCGAAAAGCTTCCGGTGTATACGGGTGAAGAGAACGTCGAGACGATCCCGCCTGAGGAGCAGAGCGCGCAGTTCGAGCGGGCCGTCGGGCTTGCGTACTGCCAGCCCTTCGTGCGTGGCTTCTTCAACTTCCTGATGTGGGACGAGGCAAGCCTCGAAGGCTGGCAGTCGGGCGCGTTCTGGGCCGACCGGACGCCCAAGCCCTCGTACGAGGGCTTGAAGGGGGTCATCGCGGATGCCACCGCCGGTCGCATCGACTGCTCGACGGTGGAAGGGGCTCCAGCCTCCTAGGCGGCAGGCTCTGCGGCTGCCATGAGCTCCCGTCGCAGGTTCTTGATCTCGTCGCGGAGCTTGGCCGCGTACTCGAACCGCAGTTCCTGCGCGGCGGCGAACATCTCCTCCTCGAGCGTGACGACGAGCTTCTCGAGCTCGTCGATGCTCAGGCCCTCGACCTTGCGGTCCTTCCGCCGGCGCCTGCCCGGAACTGTCGGCGACTCGAGCGAGAGGAACTCGGCGATGTCCGAGACGCCCTTGACGATCGACTCGGGCGTGATCCCGTGCTCCTCGTTGTAGCGAAGCTGGATCTCCCGCCGGCGCGTAGTCTCGTCGATCGCGCCTTTGATCGCCTCGGTCAGCTTGTCGGCGTACATGATCACCTTGCCGTTGATGTTCCTCGCGGCCCGCCCGATCGTCTGGATGAGCGCCGTCTGGCCCCGCAGGAAGCCCTCCTTGTCGGCGTCGAGGATCGCCACGAGCGAGACCTCCGGCAGGTCGAGCCCCTCCCGCAGCAGGTTGACGCCGACGAGCACGTCGTACTCTCCCAGCCGGAGCTCGCGGATGATCTGGATCCTCTCCAGCGTGTCGATCTCGGAGTGGAGGTAGCGCGCCTTGACGGCCGATTCGAGCAGATAGTCGGTGAGATCTTCGGACATCTTCTTCGTTAGCGTCGTGACGAGGACGCGCTCGCCGGCCTCCTCTCTCCGGCGGATCTCGTTCAGGAGGTCGTCGATCTGGTGTGTGGTCGGCCGGAGCTCGACCTCGGGGTCGACGACTCCGGTCGGCCGGATGATCTGCTCCGCGACCCGGGTCGACTGCCGCAGCTCGTAGGCCCCTGGCGTCGCCGAGACGAACACGGCCTGGTTCACCTTGCCGAGGAACTCGTCGAAGCGAAGTGGGCGATTGTCGAGCGCGGACGGGAGCCGGAAGCCGTGCTCGACGAGCGTCTGCTTGCGCGAGCGGTCGCCCTCATACATGCCGCCGATCTGCGGCACGGTCTGATGCGACTCGTCGATCAGGACCAGGAAATCACTCGGGAAGTAGTCGAGGAGCGTGTGCGGGGCCGTCCCGGGCTCGCGCCCGTCCAGAATCCGCGAGTAGTTCTCGATCCCGTTGCAGTAGCCGAGCTCCTTCATCATCTCGAGGTCGTACTCGGTTCGCTGTCGGATCCGGTGCGCTTCGAGCAGCTTTCCCTGCGACTCGAAGAGCTTGACCTGCTCCTCCAGCTCGTGCCTGATCTCGTCCACGGCGCGGTCGATCGTCGGCTGCGAAGTCACGTACTGCGTCGCCGGGAAGATCGCGAGATGCGGGAGCTTCGAATGGATCTCGCCGGTGAGCGGATCGAAGTGCGTGATCTGCTCCACTTCGTCGCCGAAGAACGAGATCCGGTACGCCGACTCCATGTGCGCCGGTTGCACCTCGACGACGTCGCCGCGGACTCGGAAGCGGCCGCGACCGAGAAAGGCGTCGTTCCTCGCGTACTGGATGTCCACGAGCTTGCGCAACATCAGGTCGCGGTCGATCTCCTGCCCGGCCGCGAGCAGCACGGTCTTGTCCTCGTATTCCTTCGGCGACCCGAGGCCGTAGATGCACGAGACCGACGCGACGATGACCACGTCGCGGCGGACGAGGAGTGCGCTCGTAGCCGCGTGGCGGAGCCGGTCGATGTCGTCGTTGATCGAGGCGTCCTTCTCGATGTAGAGATCGGCCTGGGGAACATACGCCTCCGGCTGGTAGTAGTCGTAGTAGGAGACGAAGTACTCGACGGCGTTCTCCGGCAGGAACTCTCGGAACTCGTTGCAGAGCTGCGCGGCGAGCGTCTTGTTGTGGGCGATGACTAGCGTCGGCCGCTGCACCTTCTCGATCAGCCAGGCCATCGTCGCCGTCTTTCCGGTGCCCGTCGCACCGAGGAGCGTCTCGAACTGCTCGCCTGAGTTAATGCCCTCGGCAAGGGATTCGATCGCTCGCGGCTGGTCGCCGGTAGGTCTGTAGGCGCTCGAGACGCGGAAGTCGGGCACGGCTTCCATCGTAGCCCGCGACCCCGGACTCAGAGCCGTCGCCCTGGAGGAATACCATGTCAGAAGTGCGCGGATGGGTCCATCGCCTGCTGGCGCTGCTCATCGTCGGCGTCGCACTCCTTTCCGCGGTGAGCGGAGCGGGAGCCGCGACCCGGCCGAACATCGTGTTCGTCCTGACGGACGATCAGCGCTTCGACACGCTCGGGGCGATGCCGACCGTCCAGCGTGATCTCGTCGGACGGGGCGTGACGTTCACGAACGCGTTCGTCGTGAACGCCCTCTGTTGCCCGAGTCGCGCGAGCATCCTGACGGGCCGCTACTCGCACTCCACCAACGTCTACGGAAACAACGGCCAATACGGAGGCTTTGGATCGTTTCGCGACCGCTCGACGGTCGGTACGTGGCTCCGGTCGGCCGGCTATCGCACGGGCTACGTGGGGAAGTACCTGAACGGCTACAGACGCTCGTACGTTCCGCCGGGGTGGGATCGCTGGGTGGCGTTCACTCGAGTCGGCTACGACCGCTACGAGCTGAACGTGGACGGCTCCCGGCGCCGGTATTGGCCGGGGAACCCGGCCCACTACTCCACGGATGTCTTGACGAGACAAGCGACTCGCTTCATCCGGGCTGCACACAAGCCGTTCCTCCTGGTCTACGCGCCGTTTGCTCCACACTCCCCGGCTGTCCCGGCCCTGCGCCACGCGAATGCGTTCGAGGCCACGGAGCCCTGGCGGCCCCCGAACTACAACGAGCAGGACGTCTCCGACAAGCCAACGTGGATCCGGCAGATTCCCCCCTGGAGTCACGACCAAGGGCTGAATGCGGATCTCTTCCGCCGCCGTCAGCTGCAGACGCTCCTCGCAGTCGACGACGGCGTCAACTCGCTGCTTGGCGAGCTCCGCCGGCGCCGCATCCTCAGGGACACCGTCGTGGTCTTCATGTCCGACAACGGCTACAGCTGGGGAGCTCATCGCGTCGAGGGCAAGGGCGTGCCCTACGAGGAGAGCATCCGCGTTCCGCTCGTCATCCGGTACGACCGCCTCTTCCGCGGGTCGAGAATCGAGACCCGCACGGCCCTGAACATCGACCTCGCTCCGACCTTCGCGGCCGCCGCCCGTGCGAAGCGGGCGCGGGTGGACGGCCAGAGCCTGCTCGGAATCGTCGGAGGCTCCGCGGCTCCAGGGCGGGACGACTTTCTGGTCGAGCACCTCCGTGGGGCGCCGTATCCGGCGATGCCGACATACTGCGGCGTCCGAAGCTCCACCTGGAAGTACGTCTTCTACGGAACGGGCGAGGACGAGCTCTACGACTTGACGGCCGACCCCTACGAGCTCAAGAGTCGCGCCGCGGACCCCGCGTACCGGACCCAGGTGGTGGCAATGCGCGCCCGCCTGGACACGCTCTGTACGCCGACCCCTCCGGACTTCTCGCGCTCGTGGCTCTGCATGGTCGCGGCAGCGCCGGGGGGTGGCCCGCTCACCGGCACCGATCTCGCCGACTTCATCTGTGGCGGGCCCGGGGCGGACTCGGTCGCTGCTTTGGACGGGAGCGATGCCGTCCTGGCGGGCGCAGGGAACGACACGATCGACGGAGGCGCGGGGGACGACGAGCTCCGGGGCGGGTCCGGCTCCGACTCCATCTTCGGCGGCTCCGGGGACGACCGGCTCTTCGCCCGGGACCTCGTCTCCGACTACCTGGAATGCGGCCAGGGATACGACGTCGTCGTTGCCGACCCGGTCGACACGGTCGCGGCGGACTGCGAGCTCCGCCTCGCGCGCCGGCCCTAGGGACTAGGCAGGGCCGAGCTCGTCGCCGTAGGCGCGACGATAGATCTTCTGGAGCTCGAGGACCTCGTCGACGTACTGCCTTGTCTCCGGAAAGCCTATCTCACCCCCGGCGGCTTCCCACTCGTCGACGTTCGCCTGGCCCGCGTTGTATGCCGCGAGAGCGAGGGGCACCTCGCCATACTTGCGGATCAGGCGCCTGAGGTAGAACGCTCCGTACCGGACGTTGATCTCCGGGTCCTCGAGGTCGGAGACCACGAACTTGTGCCCGCCTGTGTGCACGGCGATCCCCTTGGCCGTTTCCGGGAGAAGCTGCATGAGCCCGACGGCGCCGGACGAGGATCGCGCGTTCGCATCGAACTTGCTCTCCCGGTAGATCACGGCCGCGAGAAGAGCCGGATCGAGGTCGTAGTTCTTCGCGTGCCCGACGACGATGTGTTGATACTCGAGCGGGTAGCGCATCCGTGCGTACCAGGCCGGCTTTGTCTCCTCGACGAAGAAGAACCCGCCCGCGAGCGCCCCAAGGGCGACGATGACCGCGAGAGCTCGTGTCATTTCGTAAGCCTCGCCAGCACGTCGGCGGCGAAGGCGTCCAGATCCTCCCTAGACCCGTCGTTTACGTAGGCGAAGTCGGCACGCCGGAGCTTCTCATCGTCCGGGATCAGCCGGCCCCCACGCCGGTCGGTGACGAGAACCTTGCGAGAGGCTCGCACGTCCGGGGACGCAGTCACGGCGACGACCTTGTCGAAGCGGGTCTCGCCGCCGACCTCGTACAGAAGAGGCACTTCCGTGATGCACACCTCGGGCGGCTCGTCCAGGTCACCGAGCTGCTCACGCCAGCGCAGGTAGGTGGCGACGACAAGTGGGTGCAGAAGCTCTTCGAGCCACTTCAGCTGCCGCCGGCTCGAGAAGACGATGCGGGCGACGGCGCCGCGGTCGATCTCCCCGTCTGGCCCGAGTACCTCCTCGCCGAAGCGCTCGACCACGGCCCGCTTCACGTCCGCGTCCTGGCGCAGGAGGGTGTGCACGATGTCGTCGCTCGAGACAACCGCGGCGCCCTGGCGCTCGAACGCATGCAGAAGCTCGCTCTTCCCGGCCCCGATTCCGCCCGTGACGGCCACGGAGACGGGGCGGGAGGATCTAGGCCTGCTCGTCGTCCTCAGGCTGGACGGACGGCTCGGGCTCGGGCTCATCGCCCGCGTCCTGGTCCTCGAGCGCGACTGCCTCGTCGGCAGCCTCGGCCGGAGCGGGATCCTCGGACGCGGCATCCTCGGATGCCGTCTCTTCGGTCAACGCAGAGTCTTCGGGCTGGGTCGACTCGACCGTTTCTTCGAGCGCGGGAGCTTCCTCGGCAGTCGCCAGATTCTCCGCGAAGACTTCCTCCGAGAGGCCGAGCGACTCAGCCGACGCAGTCGTCGGGCCGTCGTCGCCCTCCTCGACACGCTTCAGTGAGAGCGAGAGGCGCCGGCGCTCGGCGTCCATCTCGATGATCTTCGCCTTGACGACGTCCCCCTGCGAGACGATCTCGCGCGGATTCTCGACGTGGTGCTGTGCCAGCTCGGAGATATGCACGAGGCCCTCGACGCCCGGGAGGATCTCCACGAAGGCCCCAAAGGTAACGACCTTGGTCACCTTCCCCTCGATGACATCGCCCTGGTCGTGTGTGTCGACGACCTGCTGCCAGGGATCCGTCTGAGTCTGCTTGAGCCCCAGGGAGATCCGCTGGCGGTCGCGATCGATGTCGAGCACCTTGACGCTGACTTCCTGACCGATCTCGAGGAGCTCGGAAGGGTGGTTGACGTGGCTCCAGGAAAGCTCGGAGATGTGGATGAGCCCGTCGATGCCGTCGAGGTCGACGAAGGCGCCGAAGTCGACGATGTTCGAGATCGTGCCGGTGACGACGTCGCCCGGCGAAAGCCGGTCGAGAATCGCCTGGCGCATCTCCTTACGCTCCTCCTCAATCACAGCGCGGCGCGAGAGAACGACGTTGTTGCGGCTCCGGTTCAGCTCGATCACCTTGGAGCGAAGCGTCTTGCCGAGAAAGTCGTCCAGGTCCTGGACTCGACGGATATCGACGAGCGACGCGGGCAGGAACCCGCGGACCCCGAGGTCGAGGATGAGACCGCCCTTGACCACCTCGATCACGGTGCCCTCGACGGGCTCGCCGCTTTCGGCAGCGCGCTCGATCTTCTTCCAGGCCATCTCGAAGCGTGCGCGCTTCTTGGAGAGGATCAGCCGCCCTTCGGTGTCCTCCTTGGTGAGGACGAGCGCGTCGATCTCGTCGCCGAGCTGCACCTCGCTGGCCGGGTCGACCGAGCGGCGGATCGAGAGCTCCGAGACCGGAATGACGCCCTCGGACTTGTAGCCGATGTCGACCAGCACCTCGTCCTTGTCCACACGGACGACCGTGCCGCTCACCACCTCACCCTCGTTGATCGTCGGGAAGGTGGAGTCGTAATCGGGGATCAGCTCCCCGTCTGGACCGCGCGTCCAGACACCTTCCTCTTCCAGCCTGGGGTCTGCCTCAGTAGCGGTTTGTTCCTGCACCATCGCGGAAGCGCGCATTATAGCTGCAAGAAATGAGACCCCGAGACCTCCTGATCGTGGCTGCGGTGCTCCTTGTCGCGGGATTCGCGGCGGCGGACGCGCTTCGTGGACTGGGAGGCGGTCCAGCCGCTACTCCACCGACCGCGCCCGCCGGGACCCAGAGCAGCGAATCGATCACCGCTCCTCCTGTACGGCGCATCCGCGGCTTTACCCTCGGGCGGCTCCCCGGCCGCATCGTGTTCACCGGGGAAACATGCGTGATCCAGGAGCTCGACCTACCGACCGGAACGATCTTCCCGCTCCCCCGCCTCGCAGGCACGTGCAAGCTCTGGTCGCCGCGCCACTCCGAGCGGCTTGCCTACAGCCTTCCGTCGAGGCGTCGCTCCGTGGTGCCCTTCCGCGTCGTCGATCTGGACCACGCCTATCTGGACCTGGGCCAGTTCCAGGCCCGCATCGACTCGATCGTGTGGACGCCCGACGGCCAGCGTGTGGCCTGGTGCGACGCGCGCGGGAAAGGCCGGGAGCTCGAGATCGGCGAGGCGGTCCCCGCCAAGCTCCCGGGGTGCCCTGCGGGCTACACGGACGTCGGCAACCTGGTCTACGTGCAGGGACGCGAGCTCCGGGTCGGGGACCGCCTTCTCGTCCGGGCGAGCGGGGGCATCGACGCAATCTCGTTCGGAGACGACGGATCGGTCGCGCTCGCGGTCGACGGGCGGACGATCCAGGTCTACCGGCGAACGGGCGGGCAACTTTCGTCCGCCGCGGAGTTCGGACTGGCGCCTCCGCTCCAGGGACGAGTGCCCACCTTTTCGCCCGACAACTGTGGCGCGTTCTTCCGAACCCCGTACGACGACCGCGTGGAACGCATCTCAATCATCGACCTCGGCTGCCTGCCGGGCGACGGCGAACAAAGCTTTCCCGGCCACGCAGCTGCCTGGTCGCCGGACGGCCGCTGGATCGCCGTAGCCGGCCGGGCGGCCATCCTCTTCCATGCGGTCGACGGCCACAGTGACACGATCCGGTTCAGCACCGCGGCGACCGATCTCGCCTGGAAGGGATAAGTGCGAACGTCGACCATCGTCCTGGTCGCCGGTCTCGTCGCGATTGCCGGCTTTGCCCTCGCCGACGCGCTGCGGGGCGAGAACCACGATACGCCGGCGGTGTCGGAGTCCGAATCGACCACCAGCCGTCCGGCAGCGCCTGCGTTCGAGGGGACGCTCCCGCCGGACCTGCTCACCGGCCGCCTCGTCTTCACCGACAGCAACTGTGACCTCGGCGTCGCCGACCTCGCCCGTGCCGTGGTCGTCCACGTTCGCGACGTGGAGACGAACTGCGCGCTCTCGGCCCCCGTTCGCTCGCGAAGGATCGCATACGGATTCGGCCCGCTCGGCCGGGAGACGCTCTCCTACCGCGTCACCGACTTCTCACGGCCCGAGCAAACCCAAGGCGTTCTGCGGGCGCAGCCCGGGTCGATCGTCTGGAGCCATGATGGTGCGCGTGTCGCCTGGTGCAGCCTGGCCGGACGCGGATATGAACTGGAGATCGGCGCGGGAAAGCGACCTCTCGCGTTTTGCCCCGTCGCCTACACACGGAAGGGTGAACCCGTCCGGTCCGACGGCCGCCGCCTCCTCGCAGGGTCACGGGCTCTGATCCCGCCCAGTCCCGGTCGAATCACGGCTGCTTCGATCGGAGTCGATCGGTCGCTCGCCGTCGTGCTTGACGGCGAGCGCATCGTCGTAATGCAGCAGGGTGTGCGCATAGCCGAGATACGGATTCCGACCCGCGTGCGCAACGTCGTCCCGACGTTTTCCCCCGACAACTGTGGTGCGATCCTTCTGACACCCCACCGCGGGCAGCCGCCACGCGTCATCGTGCTCGACCTTTGCGGCGGGCATGACCCCGTGCGCCACCTTCCCGGGCTCAGGGCCGTCTGGTCTCCGGACGGACGGTGGCTCGCCGTCGCCGAAGAGCGGACGATCGTCTTCTACCCCCTGGACGAGCGTGGCTTTCCCTTCCGTTTGCCGGGCACCGCGAACCAGCTCGTGTGGCAACGCTAGTCGCCGCTGCGCTAGGTCTTCGCCTCGTTCCAGTCGTCCCCGGAGCCGATGTCGACCGCGAGCGGCGGGTCGAGCGGATAGGCGCCACACATCTCCTCCCGGAGGAGCTCCCGCACCGCAGGGACCTCGGGCTCGGGAACCTCGAGCAGGAGCTCGTCGTGCACCTGGAGGACGAGCCGCGCCGAGCGGCCCTCGTCGCGGAGCCTGTGGTGAATCGACACCATGGCTGCCTTGATCACGTCCGCGGCCGTCCCCTGCATGACCGAGTTCACAGCCAGCCGCTCCCCCAGGGAGCGAGTCTGGCGATTCGAGGCTTTCAGCTCCGGAACGGGACGGCGACGGCCGAAGAGCGTCGTCACGTAGCCGTCCTGCTCGGCCTGCTCGATCGTCCGCTGGATGAAATCCTGGACGAGCGGGAAGCGCGCCAGATACGTCTCGATGTACTCGGCCGCCTCTTCCCGCGGGATGTCGAGGTTCTCCGAGAGCCCGAACGCGGAGATGCCGTAGATGATCCCGAAGTTCACCATCTTGGCGACGTTCCGCTCGTCCTTCGTGAGGGTTGCCTGGTCCTTGCCGAGCACCTCGGCGGCAGTGGCCGCATGGATGTCCTCGCCGGCCGCGAACGCATCGCGCAGCTTGGGCTCGCCCGAAACGTGCGCGAGAATCCGAAGCTCCACCTGCGAGTAGTCGGCGGAGAGAAGCCGCGACCCGGGCTCGGCCACAAAGGCGCTTCGGATCTCGCGGCCGAGCTCGGTCCGAATCGGGATCGCCTGGAGGTTCGGGTTCGTGGTCGAAAGCCTGCCGGTGGAGGCGACGGCCTGGTTGAAGGTCGTGTGCAGTCGCCCGTCGTCTTCCGAGATGAGGCCCGGCAGGGGGCCCAGATAGGTGTTCAGGAGCTTCGAGTACTCGCGCCACTCCTCGATCACCTCGACGATCGGATTGTCCCCCCGGATTGACCGCAGTACGCGCGTGTCGGTGGAGTAACCGGTCTTGCCCTTGCGTCCCGCCGTCAACTCGAGCTTCTCGAAGAGGATTCGCGCCACCTGCTGGGTGGAGCCGAGCATGAACTCCTCATCCGCGAGCTCGTAGGCCCTGGCCTCGAGCTCCTCGAGCCGGTCGGCGAGCCGGGCGGTGATCTCGCCCATGCGGTAGGTGTCCACCTTCACGCCCGCGTCCTCCATCGCCGCGAGCACGCCGGTCAGCGGCAGCTCGACCGTCCGGTAGAGATGGTCGAGGCCGCGCTCCGCGATTCGCTGCCGCATCGGGCCGGCCAGCCGTCGCGCAGTTGCTGCATGACGGACGAGGGCAGCGGTCTCCTCCTCCGCCTCAGGCTCTGGCCGAAGCTCGACGCCGTACTCGGCGGCGAGGTCGTCGAGGACGTAGCCGGCGCGGCCCGGCTCGATCAGATAGGCCATGAGGAGCGTGTCGTCGACAACGTCCAGCCGGAGGGGCTTGGCGTCGTGCGCGATAAGTGGAGCAGCGCGGAGTTGCGCACGGAGATCCGACGACCACGCAGCGACCACAACCTCGCGGCCGGCGTCGAGGGCGATGCGGCCATCCTCGACCGCGATCCCGGCCTCTCCCTCGGGCGCGGCGATCCGGCCTTCCCGCCACGGAACCTGTACGCCCTCGACCCGCATCGGCGCCGCGGGGAGCGCCTCGTCGATCACGTCGACCCGCTGCAGCAAGTTCCTGAACTCGTACTGGCGGAACATCTCCTTCAGCCGCGACCGGTCGGGCGGGGAGAGCACCAGCTGCGACGGATCGCAGTCGAGGGGCAAGTCGCGCCGCATCGTGGCGAGCACCTTCGAGTCGAGCGCCTGCTGAGCGTGCTCCTCGAGCGACCTGCGTCGCGCGGGCGAGAGCTCGGCGACGTGCTCGAGGACGTTCTCGACGGAGCCGTACTGCGCGATCAGCTGGCCTGCCGTCTTGTCGCCGATGCCGGGGACGCCGGGAATGTTGTCCGAGGTGTCGCCCTTCAGCCCGATGAAGTCGGGCACCTGGTCGGGCCTGACGCCGTACCGGGCCTCGACACGCTCGGGCGTGTAGACGTGCACGTCCGCGACCCCGCGCGGGGTCATCATCAGGCAGACGTTCTCCGAGACGAGCTGGAAGGCATCCCGGTCGGTCGAGACGACCGTCGTCTTGATGCCGGCCTCGTCCGCACGGTTGGCGAGCGTCGCGATCACATCGTCGGCCTCCCAGCCCTCGAACTCGAGGTTCCGATACCCGAAGGCCTCGACGATGGGCCTGAAATGCGGGAACTGCTCCCGCAGGAGGTCCGGCATCGGCCGGCGGTCGACCTTGTAGTCCGCCGAGAGCTCGGTCCGGTGTACCGGGCGTGTGTCCCACGCAACCGCCACGCCCTTCGGCTTGTAATCGGCAAGGAGCTTGAAGAGCATGTTGGTGAATCCGAGCAAGGCGTTGGTCGGGAACCCTTCGGACGTCGCCAGCTCCTCGGGCAACGCGAAAAATCCCCGGTACGCGAGGTTGTTCCCGTCCACCAGGAAGAGATCGGAGTCGCGAGCGGGCGCATCGTCGACCTGAAGCTCGGTACCGGTCAGCGTCTTTGGCACGAGACGAGTCTACGCGGAGGAACCCCTGCCGCCCTGCGCTCTCAGGAGGGCTATCTTGCGACGGTTCAGAGGCACGCCGACGACCTGGCCCGAGTGGATTCGGGCTAGCCGCTCCGCTCCGCGTGAATCCGGCCGCCGGACTCAGCTAACCGGCCTCCTGCCCGCCCCGAGGCTGCGGCCACGATCTCGGCCAGGATCGAGAGCGCCGTCTCGGCGGGTGTCTCGGCACCCAGATCGAGTCCTGCCGGTCCGGCGATGCGGGCGAGCTGCTCCTCGTCGACTCCGGTCTCCTGGAGCCGTTCGCGGCGGCGCGCCTGGGTACGGCGGGAACCGAGCGCACCGACGTAGAACGCGTCCGAGGCGAGCGCCCCGGCGAGGGCCGGAACGTCGAAGCGCTCCTCGTGCGTGAGGACGACCACCGCCGTAGAGGCGTCAGGCGCCAGCAGCTCGATCGCCTCGTCGGGCCATGCCACCACCAGCTCCCCGGCGCTCGGGATCCGCTCGCGGGTAGCGAGGCCCGGCCTCGCATCGACGACGACGGATCGCCAGCCGAGGAGTGCGGCCGCGCGACAGAGAGCCTCCGCCAGATCGACCGCACCGAAGATCACCAGGCGCGGGGGCGGCACCAGGGGCTCGTAGAACACGCGGCCCCCGGGTCGTTCCTCGACACCCGCGCGACCGCGCCGGATCAGCTCGTCAGCACCGGCATCCTCGCCCGAGCGGACGAGCCGCGGCCGGCCGGCGTCTTCGCCCTCGAGCGGCGTCAGACGAAGAGCGCGCGCGTCCTCCTCTGCTTCGGGCAGCGGGCTCTCGGCGGGAGCGAGCAGGACGTCGATCTCTCCCCCGCAGGGAAGGCCGATCCCCCAGGCGGTCTCGTCCTCGATCCCGTAGGTGACGACCTCGGCGCGGCCCGAGGCGAAGACGTCGCGAGCGCGCTCCGCCAGGTCGGGCTCGACGCAACCTCCGGAGACTGAACCGGCCAGCTCGCCCTGCTCGGAGACGGCAAGTCGAGCGCCGACGGGACGCGGCGCCGACCGCCGTGTCGCAACCACGGTGGCCAGCACCACACGCTCTCCCTGCGCGCGCCAGCGCTCGATGCTCTCGGCGACCTCGTCCACAGGGCCAGCCTAGATGGTTGGTCTAGTCGAGCTCGCCGAGGTAGGTCTTGCGTACCTGCTCGTTGTCCTTCAGCTTCGCCGCGTCGTCGGTCAGCGCGATCCGCCCTGTCTCCATCACGTAGCCCCGATCGGCGGCATCGAGCGCCATGAGCGCGTTCTGCTCGACCAGCAGGATCGTCGTTCCCTGCTCGTTGATCTCCTTGACGATCTCGAAGATCTTCTCGACGAAGATGGGCGCGAGACCCATGGACGGCTCGTCCAGCATGAGGAGCTTGGGTCGGGCCATCAGCGCGCGGCCCATCGCGACCATCTGCTGCTCCCCGCCCGAGAGCGTCCCCGCCTTCTGGGACTTGCGCTCGGCAAGACGCGGAAACAGCGAGTAGACGCGGTCCAGATCCTCCCTGATCCCGGACCGGTCGTTGCGCTGGAACGCGCCCATCTCCAGGTTCTCGAGCACGCTCATGTGCGGAAAGAGCTTGCGGCCCTCGGGCGACTGCGAGATCCCCATCTGGACAATGGAGTGCGCCGCCGCGTTCGTGATGTCCTTGTCGCGGAAGACGATCTTTCCCTTCCGCGGGTTGTTCAGGCCGTTGATCGACCTGAGCGTCGTCGACTTGCCCGCGCCGTTGGCCCCGATCAGCGTCACGACCTCGCCCTCCATCACGTCGAGCGAGATCCCCTTGATCGCGTGAATGGCGCCGTAGTACGTGTGGATGTCCTCCACCCGGAGCAGCGGCTGCCCCCGGCCGCCGTTCCCACGCCCGGACTCAGGCTGGACGGCTGTCTCGGGTGAGCTCATGCGGTTGCCGCCTTTCCGAGGTAGGCCTCGATCACACGCTCGTCCTTCTGGATCTCCTTGGGTGCTCCCTCGGCGATCTTCTCCCCGTAGTCGAGCACCGTGACACGGTCCGAGATTCCCATGACGACCTTCATATCGTGCTCGATCATGAGCACGGTCAGATTCCGCTTGGTCCTGAGCTCCCCGACGAACTTCGTGAACTCGGCAGTCTCCTGCGGATTCATGCCCGCGGTGGGCTCGTCGAGGAGCAGGAGCTTCGGCTCGGTCGCCAGCGCCCGCGCGACCTCGAGACGGCGCTGGTCACCGTAGGGGAGATTCCGCGAGAGGTCCTCGTCGCGGCCCTTGAGGGAGCAGAGAGCCAGGAGCTCGCGCGCGTGATCCGCTGCTTTCCGCTCCTCGCGCCTGATGCCCGGTGTGCGAAGGACCGAGCGAACGATGCCACCGTGGAGACGAGCGTGCATGCCCACGAGCACGTTCTCGAGCGAGGTCATCTGCTGGAAGAGCCGGATGTTTTGGAAGGTGCGGCCGATGCCGAGCTTCGTGATCGCGTGTGGCGGCTTGCCGGTCACATCCGTCCCGTCGAAGACGATTTTCCCCCGGGTCGGCTGGTAGACACCGGTGAGCATGTTGAAGAACGTCGTCTTTCCCGCTCCATTCGGCCCGATCAGGCTGACGATGGCGCCGACCGGGATCGTGAAGTCCACGTCGTTGACGGCGACCAGTCCGCCGAACTCCTTCCGCACGTCGAGGGCCTCGAGCAGGTTCTGCGCCGCGGCGCTCATCCGCGAGCCTCGATAAAAGGTTCGTCGTGGACTCCCTCTTCCAGCTCGCGCCTCCGGCGCCCCTCGGGTATCAGCCCGACCGGCCGGAAGAGCATCATCAGCACGATGATCAGCCCGTAGATGCCGAACTGGTACTTCGTGATCTCGATGTTCGTGCCGGCGGCGTCGTTGAACCGGTCGCCGATCACGGCGAGGCCTTCGATGTTGAGCCACCCGAGGAGGAGGCCGCCCGCGATCACGCCCCACACGCTCCCCATGCCGCCGAGGATGACCATGCAGAGCAGGAACACCGAGATGTTGAAGTAGAACTCGCTCGGGAATGCACCGCTCTTGAAGCTCGCATAGAAGGCCCCGGCGATCCCGCCGAAGAACGCCCCGAGAGCGTACGACCAAGTCTTCGTCCTCATCAGCGGAACGCCCATCGCCGCGGCCGCCGTCTCGTCCTCGCGGATCGCGATCCAGGCGCGCCCAAGGCGCGAGTCCCTGAGCCTGACGCTGCAGAAGACCGTGATCAGGAGGAGCGCGAGGATGGTGAAATAGAAGAGCTTCTCGCGGTCGAACGACGCCTGGAAGGAGAGCGGCAAGCCGAGCGACCCGTTCAGTCCTTGGCCGAAGCCGGGCGAGTCGATCGGGTTGATCCCGAACGTGCCGTTCGTGAGGTCGAAGCCCCCGAGGTCGTCGCCGTTTCGGACGAACTGCGGGATGATCTCGCCGAATCCGAGCGTCACGATCGCCAGGTAGTCGCCCCGAAGGCGGAGCGTCGGGAGCCCGATCAGAATCCCGATGAACGCGGTGAAGATCCCGGCCATGATGAGGACGAGCCAGAGCGAGACATGGATCCCGGTCGCCTCCCGGTTGATCCCGACCGAGCCGAGGTGAAAGCTCACCTGCTCGAACTGGCCCGAGGCGAACCAGCCCGCCACATAGGCGCCCGCCGCGTAGAACGCGACGTAGCCGAGGTCGAGCAGGCCGGCGTAGCCGACGACGATGTTCAGGCCGACGGCCATCATCGTGAAGACGAGAATGATCACCATCGAGCTGAGCTGCGGGAAGAAGTCTCCGATCACGGCGAGCCCACGGAGGCTGTCCACCACGGACGGGTAGACCACTGCCACGAGGACGACGACTATGAGCGGCAGGAAGGCGCGGACGCGCCGCGGCACGCGATTCCAGGCCCTGCCGATGCCGCCCGAATCGCCGCCGAGGGCGTTCTTGACCCTCGCGCGGCCGCCGGGCTGTCGGGGCGTTCCCATCAGGCTCCCTCTGGCGTCCGCTCTCCGAGCAGGCCCTCGGGCCGGAAGACGAGGATGGCGATCAGGATCCCGAAGACGATCGAGCGCGTCCAGTCGCTTCCGGGCGCGTTCCACTCGAGGCCCTCGTTGAAAGCCTGGATGAGCCCGATCAGAAGCGCACCGAGCACGGCGCCGCTCAGGTTCCCGATGCCGCCGAGGACGGCCGCCGTGAACGCGATCAGCCCCAGCTCGAACCCGGTGTCGTAGCGCATGTTGAACTGCAGGAGGAAGAGGAGGCCCGCAGCGCCGGCGAGCGCGCCGGCGAGGATGAACGTGAACGAGATCGTCCGGTTCACGTTGATGCCCATCATCGCGGCCGCGTCGGGGTCCTGCGCGGTCGCCCGCATGGCCTTCCCCTGGCGGGTCGACTTGACCAGATAAGTCAGGCCCATGAGCACGGGAATGGTGATCAGGATGATCACAAGCTTGTTCCAAGGAATATCGACGCCCCCGATCGAGAAGGCAGTGGTGCGCGGGATCAGGTCTGTAGCGGACCGAAACCCGACGCCGTAGATAGCGAGGCCAACGTTCTGGACGATGAACGACATGCCGACGGCGGTGATGAGCGCGGCCAGGCGCGGAGCCTTCCGCATCCGGCGATACGCGAGGAACTCGATGGTTGCGTTCAGAACCGACCCGAAAGCCATTCCGATGAGGAGTGTGGCTGCCAGCCCGCCCACGATCACGATGGCGGCGTCCCCCGCCGAGAGATCGAACACCGTCAGGATGAGCGTGCTCGCGAAGAGCCCACACAGCGCGAACACGTCGCCGTGCGCGAAGTTGATGAGCTGGAGGATCCCGTAGACCAGCGTGTAACCGAGCGCGACCAGCGCGTAGACGGCACCGGTGGTCAGGCCGATCACGAAGACGCTGAAGAACTCTGTCGGATCCTGGACGAGGTTGACGCCGAGCCAGACGAGGATCAGGAGGACGAAGAACAGCCCGATGATCGAGGTGATGCTCGGGCGCGGCCGGTTCGAGAGGGCCGCAAGCGGCGACGGAGGTTCGCTACGGGCCTGAACTGAGATCGGCTGATCCTAAACCCAATCGGGGGAGGGCAAAAGCCCTCCCCCGAAAGTGGACCTACCTTTTGCTTACAGTCCCCGAGCGGCGTCCACGGTCTCCGGCTTCGGCGAGAGCGTGGTCTCCGTCACGAGCTTGTCTTCGGCCCGGTAGATGGTGAATCCGACAACGGCTCCGCCGGCCTGCTCCGGATCGCCGTTCTTGCCGATCTCGAAGGTGCCGAGCAGACCGTTCTCGACCTTGGTCGAGAAGATCCCGTCGATCACGCTCTGACGGCTGCCGTCTCCGTTGGCAATCGCGTCGAGGATGATCTGGGCGGCCTGCGCGCCATAGATCGCGTACGGGTCGACCGGCTTGCCTCCGAGCGCCTCCTTCAGCTTGTCAGCGAAGGCCGCCGCCTCGCCCTTGAACTCGTCGATCGGGACGCCGGCGATGCTCATGAACGCGCCCTGCGTGTTCTTGACACCGGATTCGTCGATCGTCTGCTGGGTGGTGAACCCGTCGGGCATGAGCAGCTTGACCTTGCCGTCGTTCGGCCCGAGCACCGCCACCTTGTCCTTGATCACCTGGGCGCCGTTCTCGTCGATGAGGCCGCCGAGGAAGAGCGCGTCAGCGCCGCTGGAGCCGATCTTCCGCATCAGAGCCTCGTAGTTCGACGCCTTCGGATCCCACGCCGCGAAGCCGGCGATCTTGATCCCAAGCGATTCCGCAGCACCCTTGAAGTTAGTCGCGACGCCGAGGCCGTAGGCCTCCTTGTCGTTCAGGATGTACACGCTCTTGATGCCCTGCGCCTGTGCGAACTCCGCCACCGCCGCACCCTGATACGCGTCGTGGGCGACAACGCGAGCGTAGTTCCGCGTTCCGGCCGGGTAGTACTTGTCCGGCTCGCTCTTCTCGCAGCCGGGACCACCCTCGGTGAGGCAGACATACGTGTTTGCCGGCGAGAGCATCGCGAGCCCGCCGCCCGGCGCCTGGTTCAGGACCGGAATGATGATCGCGGCGCAGCCCGAGTTGAACGTGCCGATGACAGCCACGAGCTTCTCGTTCGAGGCGTAGGCCTGCGCGTTCTGGCTGCACTTGCCCGGATCCCACTTGGCGGCCTGAGCCGTCGCATCGTCGCATGACTGGAACGCCACGTTCTGGTCGCCGGCCTTCCAACCGCGGGCCTCGAGCTCGAGGCGGACCGCTTCGACGATCTGCAGGGTCTGGGTTCGCGACGAGCCCTGGAGCGGCAAGTCGGTCGCGATCAGGACGTTGGCCTCGCCGTCGCCCTTGTATTCGATGTCGGAGCAGCTGGACGATGGCAGCGCCTCGATGTCACCGGTGCCGCCTCCGCCGCCGCTCGCGGACGTGTCGCCGCCTCCACTGCTCGACCCGTTGTCGTCGCCGCCACAACCTGCGGCGACAAGGGCGAGAGCGCCGATCAACATCACCAGCAGCGTCAGTAGTGTCTTTCTCCTCACTGATCCTCCTCAGTCGGCCTGGATTTCCGAGCGTCCGCCCCGTGCGGGCGCCTTGACAGCGATACCTACGGTCAGTCGTGCGGGTTCCGCAGAACTAGTCGCTTTCGTAGGGAAGCGGGCATTATCGCTGCGTCTCGGCCTGCCTTCAAGCCCGCGGAGCCGGATACGATGCCCCAGCCTCGCCGAAGTGGCGGAATTGGGAGACGCGCTGGACTCAAAATCCAGTGGGGCCTGGCCCCGTGCGGGTTCGATCCCCGCCTTCGGCATCCCATCGTCCAACTTCGCTGTCATGAATGAAACCGCGGAACCTCTGAGCACCAAGACGACATTTGAGCGGCGAAGTTAGGCATGGTCGATCGACAATCACCGATCAACTACCGACCAACCATCTAGTGGCGAACCGAGTCGGCATCCTGACGGGTGGAGGCGATTGTCCCGGTTTGAACGCCGTCATCCGGGCGGTCACCCGGCGCTCCCTGCAGCGCGGCGCAGGGGTGGTCGGTATCCGCGAGGGCTGGCGCGGTCTCGTCGAGGGGAAGTTCCAGCCCCTGGGCCCGCGTGAGATCTCTGGGATCCTGCCGCGGGGTGGAACCATCCTCGGCACCTCGCGAACGAACCCGTACAAGCAGGAGGGCGACGTGGATCGCGTGCTCGAGCACTTCCGGGGCGAAGGCCTCGACGCCCTGGTCGCGATCGGCGGGGAGGACACCCTCGGAGTGGCCGCCCGCCTGCATGCAGAACAGGAGTTTCCGGTCGTCGGCGTTCCGAAGACGATCGACAACGACCTCTCCGCTACCGACTACACATTCGGCTTCGACACGGCCGTCTGGATCGCGACCGAGGCGATCGACCGGCTCCACACGACCGCCGAGGCACACAACCGCGTCATGGTCGTCGAGGTGATGGGCCGTCACACGGGCTGGATCGCGGTCATGAGCGGCATCGCCGGCGGCGCGGACGCCATCCTGATTCCCGAGCATCCGGTGACCGTCGAGGCTGCGTGCGCCGACATCCAGCGACGACACGACCGAGGCAAGGACTTCTCGATTGTGGTCGTCAGCGAGGGGTACGAGCTCACGTACGAGTCGGGCGAGCGGCACGAGATCGCGCAGGAAGTTCCGACCGACCAGTTCGGCCACGTCCGACTCGGCGGGGTCGGGGACGCGCTCGCATACGAGATCGAGCAGCGCACTGGGTACGAGACTCGGGTCACGGTGCTAGGCCACGTCCAACGAGGGGGGTCACCCACCCCGCGCGACCGGGTCCTGGCGACGCGGTACGGGCTCGAGGCGGCAGACCTGGTGGCCGCAGGCCGCTTCGGCATGATGGCGGCCCTACATGGAGACGACATCGTCGCCGTGCCTCTGCAGGACGCAGTCGCCGAGCTAAAGACCGTGCCACCGGCGTGGTATGACGTGGCCAAGGCCTTCTTCGGCTGAGACGCCTCCCGGCTCAACAACTTCGCGTGTGTTTCCCCCGGGGGAACCCCCTTAGGTACTCCCCCGCGATTGAGCGTAACGCGCCGAGGCGCCCGCGTGGCACACGTCTCTGTGCCAGCTTTGCGCCGCCGGTCGGTTCGGTCTATCGCTCTACGTCGCCGACCAGGTCTGCCAGCGCGCGGGCGAAATCCTGGCCCGTCGCCACGTCGGCGACGAGAATCGCATCGACACCGGCCCGCTCGAGCGCAAGAGCCTGCTGCCGCACGAGCGAGCGAGCCTCGGCAATGACGAGCTTCCCGACGGGAACGTCGGGTAGGACGTCGAGCGTCCGTTCGAGCTCCTCCTGCTCGTCCGCCGCATCCGGACAGGAAATCGCGACGATGTCCGGGTCGACGCGCTCCAGCGCGAGCGCGAGCTCTTCCTCGTCCCGGACCGCGATCGCGCACGCGAAACCGAGCTCGAGGGAGCGCTCATGGAGGTGCTCGAGCAGGTCTCCCTCCTCTTCGAGCTCGCTGAAGACCAACATGACTGCGTCCGCGCCGGCCTGGTGCGCGTCCTCGAGCTCCGCGGGCCGGCGGATGCGCCGGCGCAGGAGTACCGGGAGCGTGACGGACTCGCGGATGCGCGCCACGTCGGCGGGAACATCGACCGCTACGGCTTCCGCACCTGCCTCGGCGGCGGCTCTTGCAAGGCCGTCGATATCACCCGAGAGGAGGGGCACGACCGAGATGCCGTCGCCTTCCGAGATGGCTTGAACGAAACGGCTCACACGCGCCCCTCGCCGGCGTCGGCTCCTACCGAGCGAAGCCCGGCTCCACCCCCGCCTGACACCGCTCGCGGCACGGGGCTCTCCGAGCCCGTATTACCCATGCTGTGACCTCCGGCCCCGCACCGCCGGCGGCGCCCGAGGCGCGCGCGCCGGGCCGAAGTTGATACGGGACGGTTCACGGAAGGATCTTCAGACGCCGATCGGATGCCACACGGTTTTTAGCTCGAGGAAAGCCGCTGCATGCCAGGGGGAATAGCCGTCACCGTTTCGTACGACGCGCTTCACGTTGTCGGCAGCCAGGCGCTCGAGCTCCGTCGAGTCTCCCACGATTCCAGCCAGATCGAGCGCGTTCACGTCCATGTGGCCGGCAAGTACCGGGCAGAGCTCGCTCTTACGCCCCGTCAGGACGTTGACCGTCCCGCCGGGTACGTCCGACGTCGCAAGGACTTCGGCGAGGGTGATCGCGGCGAGAGGCCGTCGCTCCGACGCCAGGACCACGACTGCGTTTCCCCCGACGAGGGCCGGAGCGACGCGCTCGACGAGCCCAAGGAGGGGCGGCTCTTCCGGGGCGACGATTCCAGCCACCCCTGTCGGCTCCGGGATCGTGAAGTTGAAGTAGGGCCCGGCGACCGGGTTCGAGGTGCCGAGCACCTGAGCGAGCTTGTCCGCCCAGCCCGCGTACCACACCCATGTGTCTATGGCAGCGTCGACCTCTGCCTGACTGCCGACCAACTCCTCGAACTGAGCCCGGCGACCCTCCATCATCTCGGCGACGCGGTACAGAACCTGCCCGCGGTTGTAGGCGGTCATCCCCGCCCATTTCGGGAAGGCTTCCCGGGCGGTCCGAACGGCGTCCCGCACGTCCTTCCTCGACCCGAGCGCAACGTTCGCCCCCTCGATCTCGTACGAGCGGCCGGATTCGGAGCGCGGAAACGCGCCCCCGATGAAGAGCTTGTACGTCTTGGCGACCGGAAGTCTCGTCAATCGAACCTCACGTAGGCCTCGAGACCGTGCAGGCCTCCCTCGCGACCGAACCCGGACTCCTTATAGCCGCCGAACGGCGAGGTCGGGTCGAAGCGGTTGTAGGTGTTCGCCCAGACGACGCCGGCCCGCAGCCGCTGGGCCATCGAGAGGATACGGGAGCCCTTCTCGGTCCAGACCCCGGCGGCGAGCCCATACGGCGTGTTGTTCGCCTTCTCGACCGCTTCGTCGGGCGTCCGGAACGTCAGGACCGACAAGACCGGCCCGAAGATCTCCTCCTGGGCGATGCGGTAGCTCTGTGCCACGTTGGTGAACACCGTCGGCGCGAACCACCAACCCTTCTCGGGCAGACGACATTCGGGCTGGAAGACATCGGCTCCCTCCTCCTCGCCGCTTCGGACGAGCTCCTGGATCCGCTCGAGCTGAGCCTTCGAGTTGATCGCGCCGATGTCCGTGTTCTTGTCGAGCGGGTCGCCGACGCGGAGGTTCGACATCCGCCGCTTCAGCTTCTGGATCGTCTGATCGTAGATCGACTCCTGCACGAGAAGCCTCGACCCGGCACAGCAGACGTGGCCCTGGTTGAAGTAGATGCCGTTGACGATTCCCTCGACCGCCTGGTCGAGCGGCGCGTCGTCGAAGATGACGTTGGCGGCCTTCCCGCCAAGCTCGAGTGTCAACTTCTTTTTCGTGCCGGCAAGGGCGCGTTGGATTTCCTTACCCACCTCGGTGGAGCCGGTGAACGCAACCTTGTCGACGTCCGGATGCTTGACGAGCTCGGAACCGGCGCGGCCGTCGCCGGTAACGATGTTGACGACACCTGGGGGCACCTGGGCCTGCCGGAGGACATCGGCAAAGAGAAGCGCAGTCAGCGGCGTCGTCTCGGCCGGCTTCAGGACGACGGTGTTGCCCGCCGCGAGGGCGGGTGCGACCTTCCAGGCCAGCATGAGCATCGGAAAGTTCCACGGGATGACCTGAGCGGCGACCCCGAGCGGCCTCGGCGTCCTGTTCGGGAAGGCGTACTCGAGCTTGTCGGCCCAGCCGGCGTAGTAGAAGAAGTGCGCCGCTGCGAGCGGAAGGTCGACGTCGCGCGATTCGCGGATCGGCTTGCCGCCGTCGAGCGACTCGAGCACGGCGAACTCGCGCGCGCGCTCCTGGAGGATGCGCGCGATCCGGTAGATGACCTTGGCCCGCTCGCCCGCCGGCCAGGACGACCAGCCGTTCTCGAAGGCGTCGCGTGCAGCGCCGACTGCTGCGTCGACGTCCTCGGCACCGCCGTACGCGACGTCTGCAAGCTCTTCCTCGCTGGAAGGGCTGACGGAGGGGTGGAACTCGCCGGAGCGCGGCTCGACGAACTCACCCCCGATGAAGAGGCCGTACCGATCCTCGAGCTTGACAAGGTCCCTCGACTCGAGCGCGGGGGCGTACTCGAACGCAGACGGGACCAGCGAGCGATCCTGCTTCTTGTCGATCTCAGTCAAGCGTGAAGTAGTCCGGGCTCTGGTAACGCCCGGTCTTCTCCTTCCTGATCTGGAGGAGCAAGTCGTTCAGAAGCGAGGAAGCCCCGAAGCGGAAGAGGTCGGGCGTCAGCCACTCGGGGCCGAGGGTCTCGTTGACGACCACGAGGTACTGGACTGCCTGCTTCGCCCGGCGGATGCCGCCCGCCGGCTTGACGCCGATCCGCTTGCCCGTCTCCTCGAAGACGTCGCGGACCGCCTCGAGCATGACCAGCGTGACAGGGAGCGTCGCGGCCGGGTTGATCTTCCCGGTCGACGTCTTCACGAAGTCCGCGCCGCCCGCGATCGCGAGGAGGCTCGCCCTGCGGACGTTGTCGTACGTGCCTAGTTCGCCGGTCTCGAGAATCACCTTCAGGTGCGCGCCGCCGATCGCCTCCTTGACCTGCCGCACCTCGTCGTACACCTTGGCGTAGTTCCCCGAGAGGAAGGCGCCGCGGTCGATCACCATGTCGATCTCGTGGGCGCCCAACTCGGCAGCCCGGCGCGCATCCTCGACCTTGATGTCCGTCGGCGACTGGCCGGACGGGAAGGCCGTTGCGACCGAGGCGACCTTGACGCCCGTGTCCTTGACGCGCTCGAGCGCGTGCGGAACGAGGTTCGGGTAGACGCAGACGGCCGCGACAGAGGGGATCGTCGGATCGACAGGATCGGGCCGGATCGCCTTCGACGCGAGGGCTGCAACTTTTCCAGGCGTATCTGACCCTTCGAGCGTTGTCAGGTCGGTCATCCGGACGGCGAGCTCGAGCGCGAAGAGCTTCGACTCGCGCTTGATCGAGCGCTTGGCAAGCGTGGCTGCCCGCTCCTCGATCGCAACCTGGTCGACGGATCCGATCTTCGGCAGTCGAGGCAGGAGCGGCAGCTCGAAACCGTGCGGGAGAGCGGGCGCCTGCGCCATGGTCAAAGTCTAGCCCCGCAGCTCGAGCCCGCCGGCTACCCCGCGACGACGAGCTCGTCGAGGAGTGGTGCGGTATCCAGCGCGTCGTAGCCGATCCGCTCCGCGACCTCCTCGCTGGACGGACGCGTGCCCTCCAGGAAGAGAACCCGCAGGAAGTCGCCGGTCTCGCTCCGCTCCCACCAGTCGGCCCCGATCGAGTCGCGCAAGTACGCACGAAGCTGCGCCGCGCGGATCCAGGCGCGGAGGTAGTCGGCTGAGTAGAAGCCGTCGTCCATGTCCGCGAGGTAGCCGTCCGGGCGGTAGCGAAACCGGATTGCCTCACGGAGGTTTTGGGCGTACGTGTCAGCGTAGGCCGGCGCGTGCTCGAAGTCCGACCAGAGCTCGAGCTCGTAGTCGAGCTTCGCGGCGTAGCGCCGGAAGAGCAGCACCTCGAGGAACCGCGCGCCCTCAGCATGATCGGCAGCGTCTTCGGCCTCCAGCTCGAAATGCTCTGCGTGCCAGGCCGGCTCGCGCGTGATCGACTCGACCAGGAACGAGTAGATCTCGGTCAGAGCGTGGTCGCGGGAGAGCCGGCGGAAGGTGTACGGCAGGTTGGGGTCGCAGCCCGCGTAGTGCAGAGCGTGCCCCGCTTCGTGGAGGAGTGCCTGGTAGTCGTGCAGGCCGCCCTGCGCGCGGGTGATCAGGTGCACGACCGACGGCGGGTCGGAAGCGATCACGCAGGCACGGGGATTCTTCTGCGGCCGGTCGTCGAGGTCGAGCTGGATCCGCGAGTCTGCGGCGAGGTCGAAGCCAAGCCGGGAGAGGGTCTCGAGGCACACTGGTACGGCGCGCTCGCGGGAATAGAGCTCCGCAAGCGGCGACATGCGCCGGATGTAGGAGACGTGCCAGGACATGGGCTCGTCCTCACGCTCCTCGCCGAGAATGCGGTCTACCCAGCGTTCGCGGAGGGGCGCAAAGGAGGCATCCTGCCGGCGGGCAGCGTCCGCGAGCCGGGCCGAGAGCACGCGCAGATCGATGCCTTTCGTCTCCTCGCTGCGCAGGACCGGATCGGGCACGCCGGTTATGTCAGCCTCGAGCGCTTCCGCCTTCCGCAGGAGCTCGAGCCGCTGCTCGTTGAACCCGGCGGAGCAGTCGGCCGCCAACCGCCCAAGCTCGTCGCGCTCCGCGTAGTCGTCGACCAGTGCGAGCCTCGCCTGCGCAGTCCGGAGCGGAACGGTCTCACCCTTGAACTCAACCCGCGCGGCGAGAACGTCGTTCTCGAGGCGATCCGACTCCTCCGCCAACTCGCGGACGATCAGGCCGCCGCCACAGGTCTCTCGGAGCCGGAAAAGCCGCTCGCGGATGTCTCCTTCGGGGGCCCCGTCCTCGGCGGCGTTGAGCTCCGCGTACTGCTCACGCGTGAACAGATCCTCGTACCGGGCCACGATCGCCGCCTGCTCGCTCGTCTCCTTCTCGCCAACTCGAACTGCACGAGCCTCCTCGGAGCGCTCGAAGAGGAACTGCGCCAGGCGGTCCTCGAATCGATCAGGGGTCAACGCTGTGTCCTTTCCGAGACTTGATTAGATCCCAAGGCGCTCGAGGAGGTTCTCGTCGCGGCGCCAGCGGGGCCGTACCTTCACGATGAGCTCGAGGAACACCTTCCGACCGAGCAGACGCTCGATCTCCGGTCGCGCCCGCGAGCCGATTGTCCGGATCATAGAGCCGCCCTTGCCGACCAGGATGCCTTTCTGGGACTCGGTCTCGACGTAGACGACCGCGCGGACGCGAGCTTCATCGATCTCCTCCACCTCGACTACGACCGAATGCGGAACCTCTTCGCGGGTCGCCTCCAGGGCCTGCTCCCGGACGAGCTCGCCGATCCGCTCGGTGGGCGAGAGATCCGTCACCTCACCGGGCGGAAAGTACTCGGGTCCTTCCGGAAGGACGGCGGCCAGCGATTCGCGCAGCGCATCGACACCCTCGCCGGACCGCGCGCTCACGGGATGCAGCTCCTGGAACGGGCCCAGCTCCGCGGCCCGCGTGATCTGCTCGAGGACCTTGGGACGGGCGACGCGGTCGATTTTGTTGACGGCGATGACGACCGGCGCGGAACCGCCGAACACGCGCTCGGCGATGAAGCGGTCCCCCGCTCCGATCGCCTCGTCGGCCGCGAGCACGAACAGGACGCCGTCCACGTCCTCGAAGGACGAGTCGACGGTTCGCTGCATACGCTCGGTCAGCGCGTCGCGGGGCCGCTGGAACCCGGGTAGGTCTGCCAAGACGAGCTGGAACCCGTCCCCATTCGCTACGCCGCTGACCCGCCTCCTCGTCGTCTGGGGCTTGTCGGACGCGATCGCGATCTTCTCGCCGCAAAGTGCGTTCACGAGGGTCGATTTGCCCACGTTCGGCCTGCCGGCGACCGCGACGAACCCGCTCCTCAAAGATCGAAGGTGTCGGGCAGGAGTTCGTCGGGCCGGCGGACCAGCACCGCCCCCTGGTGGTCGAACACAACGCGGTCGACGCCGAACTCATGCATCCACTGGCGGCAGCCCCCACACGGTGAGGCGGTGACCGCAAGGGCCTCGACATCCCCCGGCCGGATCCCCTCAGCGACCGCGCGGGAGAGCGCCGCACGCTCGGCGCATACGCCGAGCGGATACGACGCGTTCTCGACATTGACGCCGGTGATCACCCGGCCGTCGCGCGCGAGCACGGCCGCGCCCACATGGAACTTCGAGTACGGCGCGTAGGCGGCCTTGGCCGTCGTCCGAGCCTCCACGAGGAGCTCGTCGTCCGTCACTCGACGACCTGGAAGAGGATCATCGATACGAGCGTACCGAGCAGGCCGCCGTAGAGCACTTCGAGCGGCGAATGGATCCCCGACTCGACGCGGGTCTGCGCCACCAGCAGCGCCAGCACGAAGGTCAGCGAGGAGACGAGGACGCGGTACTCGAACGACTGGGTGATGAACGTGATCGCCATCCACGTGCCGAAGGCCAGCGCCGCGTGGCCGGACGGCAGCCCGCCGCGGAGCGGCGTCCCGCGGCCCGTGATCGCCTTCGTGATGATCACGAAGAGCATCGTCAAGACGAGGGCGATCACCGTCAGGCGAAGTGGCGCCTCGCGGATCCGGGTCACGAGCCGGTAGCTCGGCTCCCCGAGCTTGTCCTCGAAGACCAGGTAGCCGACGACGAGCGCCGTCACGGAGGAGATGAGGACGGCGCCCGCGGCCATGTCCTTCGCTGCCTTCGCAAGAGGGTCGAACGTGGGCGTCGAGATGTCGAGGGTGGCCTCGATCGCCGTGTTGATCATCTCCGTGATGAGGACAAAGGCGATCACCACGAGGAGCGCGGCCAGCTCGAGCTTCGTGACGCCGTAGATGAACGCGAGGATCAGGACGCCAGTCGCCACCGCGAAGTGGATTCGCATGTTGCGCTCGCTGCGGAGCACGTGGATGACGCCCTCGAAGGCGTAGTTGAAGCTCTGGATGATCGAGGGCGTCCGGCGAGCCAAAGCGACTACCCCGCCAGCTCGAGCTCGCGGCGCTCCATCTTCGGCCCGTGCTCGTACCCGAGCAGGTGGAGAAGCCCGTGGATGAGCGGCTCCCGCCACTCGTCACCCACCACCTGCGGGCAGAGGACGACGTCGCCGAGCTGGCGTGGTACCCCGTCGGACAGCGGCTCGTGGGCATCGATCGGAAAAGAAAGAACGTCCGTGGGCTCATCCACGCCCAGGTGCTCCCGCTTCAGCCGACGCATCTCTTCGGGAGCGGCGAAGGCGAGCCCGAGGTCGCCCTCATCGAGCCCTTCGGCGGCCAGCGCCCATCGGCAGAGCTCGACCGCGGCGGCGGTGTCCACGTCGACGCCGCTCCGGTTCGACACTTCGACCTCGATCATCGGCGGCGGTTGCCGCCGGTCTCCTCGGCGTGCTGCTTGTAGGCCTCGACGATCCGCTGCACGAGCACGTGTCTGACCACGTCCTCGTTCCCGAGCTCCACGAACTCGATCCCGTCAACGGACGCGAGGATCTCGCGCACGCGAACGAGCCCGGAGGCCTGATCGCGCGGCAGGTCGATCTGGGTCACGTCACCGGTGACGACCATCTTCGAGCCGAACCCAAGGCGGGTCAGGAACATCTGCATTTGCTCGGGTGAAGTGTTCTGGGCCTCGTCGAGGATGATGAAGGAGTCGTTCAAGGTTCGTCCTCGCATGAACGCGAGCGGCGCCACTTCGATCTGACCCTTCTCCAGGTAGGCGTTGACCCGGTCAGCATCGAGCATGTCGTACAGCGCGTCGAAGAGGGGCCGAAGGTACGGGTCGACCTTGGCCATTAGGTCCCCCGGGAGGAAGCCGAGCCTCTCCCCTGCCTCGACGGCGGGTCGGGTCAGGATGATCCTGCTCACCTGGCGCTCGGCCATCGCGTTCACCGCGAGCGCCATCGCAAGGTAGGTCTTGCCCGTGCCCGCCGGCCCGATCCCGAAAGCGATCGTGCGGCGGCGGATCGCCTCCACGTAGCGCTTCTGATTGACCGTCTTCGGCGTGATTTTCTTGCCACGGTGGCGCCAAACCACGTCTTCGAAGACGTCGCGGAGGTCGCGCGACTCGTCGAGCGCCGTCAGGACCGCGTCGACGGTCCCGGCCCCAATCGCATGGCCGCCCGACACGAGCTCGGCGAGTTCGTCGATCACGAGCCGCGCTTCGCCGACCTTGTCCTTCTCGCCCTCGAGCGTCAGCTGGTTCCCGCGAAGGAGAACCGCCAGCCCGAGACGGTTACGCAAGGCTCCGAGGATGCCGTCGTCGACGGTTGCGAGCTCGGCGGCGACCTCATTGGAGACTGAGAGAACTTCCTGCAACGGAGACAGTGTAGAGCCCGTTCCGGCGCTGATTCCGCGGGGAAACCAGTCTGCGGCTAGGCGAGCTTCTCGCGGACGAGCCGGCTCACGGTCGAGCCGTCGGCCCGGCCGGATACCTGTGGCATGACGTCCGCCATCACGCGCCCGAGATCCCGGATCGACGTGGCGCCGGTCTCTGCGATCGCATTGTCGACGATCTGCTCGAGCTCCTCCTCGTCGATCGGCTCGGGCATGAACTCCTCGATGATCGAGTGCTCCAGCTCCTCCTGATCGGCCTGCTCGTCACGCCCAGCTGCCCGGAAGGCCTCTGCCGCCTCGGCGCGGCGCTTGCGCTCCCGCTGGAGCACCTGCAACTCCTCGTCGTCGTGGAGCGGGCGCTGCAGCTCCTTCTCCGCCGAGCGGAGCGAAGCCAACGTGAGCCGAAGCGTTCCGGCTCGCTTGCTGTCCCGGGCTCGCATCGCATCCTTGAGCTCGTCCTCGATCCGGGCGATCAGGCTCATCCGAACCCACCGAGGGTGCCGCCGCCAAGGATGTGCCAGTGCAGGTGGAAGACGGTCTGCCCGGCACCCTCGCCCACGTTCACGATCACGCGGTAGTCCTCGAGCCCGGCCTCGCTGGCCGTCTCGGCGACGAACCGGACCATCCGTGCGACCTCCTCGTCCGGAAAGACGCTCACGTCGCGGAGACTCTCAACGTGCCGCTCCGGCAGAACGAGGAGATGGACGGGCGCCTTCGGATGGATGTCCTTGATTGCGACGAACCCATCTTCCTTGCGGACGTGGTCGCCGTCTCTCGCAAGCGTGCAGAAGAGGCACTCAGACGACACCGACGATCCCCTCCTCGGCCACGGCCACTGCGTGCGCGCGGACGAGCGACCCCACCTGCGCGTCCACGAGCCAGGGCGTGTAATCGTCGGCATAGCCCCGCCCGGGCCGGTCGACGAGCACGACGTCCTCTTCACCCAGCCGCGCGTGCCAGCGGCGCCGGCAGGCCTCGTCGGAGGCACGACGGAGACGGGCGCTCCGCTCCTTCTTGACTCCCGGTGACACGGGGTCGGCCTGCGCGGTCCGCGTGCCCGGCCGCGGGGAGTACGGAAACACATGCACCTTCGTGATTCCGGCCCCGGCAACGGTCGCTAGCGTCGCCTCGAACGCTTCGTCGTCCTCGCCCGGGAAGCCGACCATGACGTCCGTCGTCAGGTTGAAGCCCTCTGCTTTCGCGATGCGGCGGCGGTAGGTCTTGACGTCGTAGCGTCGCCCCATCTCGCGGAGGACGCGGTCGTCTCCGGACTGGAGGGGGACGTGAAGGTGCCTGGAAACGGTGCGTGTCTCTCGCAGAGCGGCGACCAGCTCGTCGCCGAGGTGGTTGACCTCGATCGACGAGAGCCGGAGCCTGCCGAGCCCCGGTGTCTCGCCCGCCTCGCGGACCAGGGCCGCGAGCGTGTAGCCGTTCTGGCGGTCCCGGTAACACCCGAGGTTGACGCCAGTGAGGACGATCTCCCGATGTCCCTGCTCGATGCGCTTTCGAATCTCGGCCAGGACAGCGTCAGCCGGGCGGCTACGTGAGGCACCTCGCACTTGCGGAATGACACAGAAGCCGCACGAGAAACTGCAGCCGTCCTGGATCTTGACGAAGGCCCGGACACGGTCGAGGCCGACGGCAGCGTTCGTGCACCCGAGCACACCGACGTCCGCGGACACCTTCGCGGCTGTCTCCTCGCTGGGCAGCGAGATAACCCGAACGTTGGCGGGAAGCCCGGCGAGCGCGCTGCCTGCCAGGTTCGCCGCGCACCCAGTCATGTAGACCCTTCCGGAGCGGCGCGCAGCGCGCCGAACGGCCTGCCGCGACTTCCGCACCGCCTCGTGGGTGACGCAGCAGGTGTTCACGACCGTGACGTCGGTCTCGCCTCCGGACTCCCTATGGCCGTCCGCGGCCAGCCGCTCGCGGAGCACCTGCGCATCGGTGTGCGAAACCTTGCAGCCGAGGAACTCGACGGAGAACGTCGCCATGGCCGGGCGATCCTACGTTGGCGTGTCCTGGGCGTCCAAGAGAGCCGGTCCGCGTTTCGACGTGGTCCCTCGACGCGCCAGCACGTACGGGATAGCCCCGCCCGCTACGAGCACGAGGCCGGTGACCAGCCAAGGTGTCGAAACCGAGTCCAGAAACGCGATCAGAAGGCAAACTGCGCCGGCGCCCGAGATGATCCCGAGGGTTTCCGGCCATCGGCGTCCGAGACGGAGGGCGAACCAGATCGCGACCCCAGCGAGCGGTGCCACGAAAAGGCCGATCGAGGCCGCCGCAAGCAAGGAGAAAACGACGAGCGCTCCCGCGAGCACCCAGGCCGCGAACACTAGCCATCCCTCTCGTCGCATCCGGCCTCCGCTTGAATCTTAGGGAGGATTGGCAAGACGCCGCATACTTCAACTGGAATGCGGGCGAACTTCGCACCAGTGCGAGAAAGGAGGCCTCTGTGGCGGTGAAGCTTTATCGGTGTAAGAACATCTGGGTGAAATCCCCAGGCCACCCATGCTGGCGCGTGCAAAAGGCTCTCGACGAACAAGGCATCGACTACGAGGTCGTGCCGGGCCCGTGGCCGGGCCGCAGCCAGCGGGGGGAGATCGAGCGCCTGAGCGGACAGCCCAAGTACCCGATCATCCAGTTCGAGGACGGCTCCGTCTACCGGGAGGAGTCCAAGGATATGGCTGCGACGATCAAGGCCGGCAAGCTGTTCGAGAAGCAGGGCGCTCCCGCCTAATCGCGCTCGAAGCGATCGGCGGCCCAGCCGCCGCGAACCCTCCTTCCGGCGTGTCTCCACGCCGGAAGCGCAGGGCGTTCGGACTCGAGGTACCCGGAGGTCACGAGTTGCCGGGAGGTCACCCGGGAGCCGGCCCGCTCGCAGAGGTCGAGTGCGATATTCGCAACCGCGAGCGCCGTTTCGGGAAGGTCGTCGGTGAGCACGTCTGCCTGTGCGACAGTGATGTCGACGCCGTTGGCCGCGGCGTTGTCATGCGTCGCCTCGACCGCCGCCTCGTCGAAGTCGAGGGCGACCACGGGGGCGAAGCCGAGGCGTGCTGCGGCGATGGAGAGAACCCCGGAGCCGCACCCGAGATCGAGCAAGCTTCCGGGCTCGAGCTCGAGGAGGTGCTCCAGGCAGATCTGGGTGGTCGGGTGCGAGCCGGTGCCGAAGGCCCGCCCGGGGTCGATCACGACCGGGATCGCATCGGCATCAGGCTCTTCCCAGGGCGGTCCGATCCAGAGAGCGCCGATGCGGATCGGGCGGTGGAACTGCTTCCACCGCTCGGCCCAGTCGGGCTCGACTTCGGTCACACGGCCGGGCCCAAAGACCTGCCAGAGCCGCTCCTCTCCACCCGCAGTGGTGTAGGCGGCAAGCTCGAGCCCGCCATCCATCTCGACCTCCTCGAAGCCCTGCGGGAAGAGGTCGAGCATGACCGCTCGGCCCTCCTCGGCGCGCTCGTTGGCCATCCGAACCGAGACGCGCCGGAGGGGAGGGTTGCCCGTCAGCGGAACGCCGCCCGGATCTTGTCGAAGAAGCCTGCGTCTTCCTTGTACGTGTGTTCATTCGTGTGCTGTTCGAACTCCTGGAGCAGCCGCCGCTGCTCGTCCGAGAGGTGGCGCGGCACGGCAACGTTGACGAGGACGCGGTGGTCCCCTCGCCCGTAGCCCTGGAGCACAGGCATCCCCCTACTCTTGAGCACCCTGACTGTTCCGGGCTGAATCCCGGGCTCGAACTCGATCTCGAGCTCTCCGTCGAGGCCCGGAACGGTGACGGTGGTACCGAGCGCGGCTTCGCTCATCGTGAGGCTGACACTGGAGATGACGTCGTTTCCGTCCCGAACGAGTCGCTCGTCGGGCCGGATGCGGACGAGGACGTAGAGGTCTCCCGCGTGCGCCCCGCGGCCCCCGGCATGGCCCTCTCCCGAGAGCCGGATCCGCTGGCCGTCGTGGATTCCTGCGGGAATCTCGACCTCGATGGAGCGCTCCTGGTTCACCCGCCCGTCGCCGTCGCACTTGGGACACGGCGTGGGCGTGACGCGTCCGCGGCCCGCGCAGGTCGGACAGCTCTGGGTTCGGACGAACTGACCGAAGACCGAGCTCGAGACCGCCTGGAGTCGCCCCGCACCGCCGCACTGCCGGCAGGTCTCCAGGGCTGTCCCCGGAGCAGCTCCGGACCCGTCGCAGGTCGAGCAGGCCACCGCGGCGGGGAATGGGATGGTCAGCACGGTTCCCTGCGCGGCCTCGACGAGCTCGATCTCGACCTCCGCGAGGAGGTCTGCGCCACGGCTGGATCTCGCTCCAGCCGTGCGGCCGAAGATGTCTTCGCCGAAGAAGGCCGAGAAGAGATCCGAGAGACTCGAGAAGTCGGTCGGGACGTAGCCGCCGGTCTGGAGGCCCTCGTGCCCGTACCGGTCGTACAGCTCACGGGTCTCGGACTTCGAGAGGACTTCGTACGCCTCGGCGGCCTCGCGAAACCGCACCACGGCCTCCGGGTGGTCGGAAACGTCGGGATGGAGCTCCCGCGCAAGGTTCCGGAACGCCTTCTTGATCTCCCGCTCGCCGGCCCCGCGGGAAACGCCCAGAACCTCGTAGTAATCACGTCTTGCGGTCGCCACGCTTCGTAGGTTACTGACGGGCTTCCCGGTCGCTCGGCACCCCGGTTACTCCTCGTACATCTCCTCGACGAAGCGGGAAAGCTCGTGTGCGGCGGACCGGACCGCGTCGATCGCCTTGACGTAGTCCATCCGCGTCGGGCCGAGGAGGCTGACGGTCCCAAGGTTCCGGTGCCGGAGCCCGTACGGGGCACTCACGAGTGAGACGCTCTGGAGCCCCGGATCAGCGAGCTCTGTCCCCATGCGCACGAACGGGCGCTTCGACATGAGGGTCGCCCGCATCAGCTCGAGGAGGGCGGCTCGCTGCTCCAAAACCTCGAGGAGCCGCCTGTAGGCCTGTAGGTCGTCCGCGCGAAACTCGTCCAGGAGCCCCGCCGCGCCGCCCACGTACAGGGTCTGCTCCCCGGTCTCGACGAGGTCGGTGAAGGCGGGTCTGAGCTCTTCCAGAAAAGAGCCCTCGCGCGGGCCCACTTCGGCCTCATCGAAGCGGCTCCGGAGCAGCCGCGGACCCAGGTGGAGACCGGCCAGGCGCTCGTTCAGATACTCGCTCGCCCACTCGGCGAGCCCAGGATCGACTGGATTCGCGAAGGCGAAGAGCCGCTTGCTCACACCTCCCGTCGACGTGATCACGACCACCATGACGAGCTGGGGCTGGAGCACGAGCACCTCGATGTGGTGAACCTGGGTCGCCTCCATGGGAGCGGATACAAGCGCGAGCAGGTGCGTCAGCTGCGAGAGCGCCTCCGTGGTCGCCAGCAGGGCCGAGTCGACCTGGCTGCGAGCGTTGGAGAGATCGAGCAGCAGCTCAGCCGGCTTCGGCTCAAGGCGCTCGAGCAACTGGTCGACGTAGAAGCGGTAGCCGATCTCGGTCGGGACACGCCCCGCCGAGGTGTGCGGATGCATGAGGAGCCCCTGCTCCTCGAGGACCGCGAGCTCGTTCCGAACCGTGGAGGCTGACGCCTCGATTCTCGCGCTCTCGACCAGCTTCTTGGAGCCGACCGGAGCCCCCGTCGACACATATTCCTCGACGACGCGCGCGAGGATCTCCTCCTGCCGCGTCGTGAGCGTTGGACTCGGCTGCAGCGCCATCGTTAGTTAAAGAGTAGCTATTTCCAGGGATTCTTCCAACAGCTCGACCGTGACGGCGCCTCCGAGGAAGCGTCCGCGCCGGGTCAGGACGAGACCGCCTCGGCGCCGCTCGGCGAGACCGAGCCGCTCGAGCCGCTCGAGCGCCTTTTCGTTCAACGCCCCGGCCACGTCCGAGAAGGGCACTGGCTCGTCGAGTCGGAGCCCGAGCATGAGTCGCTCCCGACGATGCGTGTCGTCGTCGATCAGCTCGAGCTCTCTCGCCGGCGGACGTGCGTCCTCGTGCGCACTCAGGTAGCCGCCGAGGCTCGGAGCATTCCGCCACCGGAGTCCTTCGACGGTCGAGACCGCGCCTATGCCGAGCCCCAGGTAGTCCCGCCCGAGCCAGTAGCCCAGGTTGTGTCTGGACTGGCGTCCAGGCCGGCAGAAGTTGGCCGTCTCGTACCACCGATATCCGGCCGTGACCAGACGCTCGACGACCCGCTCGAAGTAGCCCTCCATCGCTTCGGCCTGGCGGGCGAGCTCGTCACCGTAGGCGTGCGTGAACCGGGTTCCAGGCTTCGGCTCGAGTTCGTAGCAGGACAGGTGATCGGGCTCGAGAGCGAGAGCCTCGTCCAGGTCGCGTTCGAGGTCGGAGGGCTCCTGGCCTGGGATCCCGTAGATGAGATCCAGGGAGATGTTGTCAATCTGGGCATCACGAAGATGGTAGATCGCCCGGCGGACGTCGTCCGGTTGAGCCCGGCGCTCCAGCACGTCCAGGAGCCGCGGCTGGAAGCTCTGCACGCCCAGCGAGACTCGAGTGATCTCGTTCTCGGCGAGAACGTTCGCGAGCTCCGCAGTCACCGTCTCGGGGTTCGCCTCGATCGTCACCTCGCTCGCACCGGGCAGTGCGCCAAGCAGGCGCTGGAGCGCCTCCGGCGCGGTGAACGTGGGTGTTCCGCCTCCGAGGAAAACGGTTTCGAGCGGCTCGGACAGGACGCATCGCTCCAGCTCGAGCTCGCCGAGGAGAGCGTCGACGTACCGCGCGTGCTGCTCCGGCCTCCCGACGAGCGTGACGAAGTCGCAGTAGCCGCAACGATGGGCGCAGAACGGCAGGTGGACGTAGAGATGGCGGACGCCTTCGGCCAGGGCCGTCATGAGCGCCGCTCCCCGTTCAGGTTGAGCACGGCGAGAAACGCCTCCTGCGGGATCTCCACCGTTCCGACCTGCTTCATCCGCTTCTTCCCTTTCTTCTGCCGTTCGAGGAGCTTGCGCTTGCGGCTGATGTCGCCGCCGTAGCACTTTGCGAGCACGTCCTTCCGCCGCGCCTTGATCGTCTCGCGCGCGATGATCCGGGATCCGATCGCGGCCTGGATGGGGACGTCGAACATCTGCCGCGGGATTTCCTGGCGGAGCCGCTCGACGAGGGCGCGGCCGCGGTCGTAGGCGAACTCACGGTGGACGATCAGGGAGAGCGCGTCGACCGAGTCGCCCGCGAGCAGGATGTCGACGCGGACGAGGTCGCCCTCCTGAAACCCGGTGACGTCGTAGTCGAAGCTCGCATAGCCCTTGGTACGACTCTTCAGCTGGTCGTAGTAGTCGTAGACGATCTCGGCGAGCGGGAGGTCGTACGTCAGAAGGACACGGTTCTCGCTCAGGTACTCCATGTGGTCGAACTGGCCCCGACGCTCGTTGTTCAGCTCCATCACCGTGCCGACGTACTCCTTCGGGACGATCGTCGTGGCGCGGATGAACGGCTCCTCCACGCGCTCGAACTCCCGCGGGAACTCGGCCGGGTTGTGGACCTCGAGCTCCTCACTGCCGTGAGTGATCACGCGGTAGGCGACGTTCGGTGCGGTAACGAGGAGGTCGAGGTCGAACTCGCGCTCGAGGCGCTCCCGCACGATCTCCATGTGGAGCAGGCCGAGGAAGCCGCACCGGAAGCCGAAGCCGAGGGCCCTCGAAGTCTCGGGTTCGTAGAAGAGCGAGGCATCGCTCAGCTTCAGTCTCTCGAGCGCGTCGCGAAGCTCCGGATAATCGTCGGAATCCGTGGGGAAGAGGCCTGCGAAAACCGTCGGCTTGACGTCCTTGTAGCCCGGAAGCGCATCCGCGGCCGGGCGCTCCTCGCTCGTCAGCGTGTCGCCCACCCGGAGCCGGCTCACGTCCTTCAGGCCGGTCATGACGTAGCCGACCTCTCCCGCCTCGAGAAAGGCCGTCGGAACGCGGTCCGGCGAGAAGAAGCCGAGCTCCTCCGGCTCGAATCGTGTCCCCTGTGCCATGGCACGGAGGCGCCCCCGCGGGAGAAAGGAGCCGTCCACCATGCGGACGAACGCGACGACGCCGCGGTACTGATCGTACGAGGAGTCGAAGACGAGCGCCCGCGCAGGAGCTTCGGGATCTCCTCCTGGTGCAGGGATCCGCTCCACGATCGCGTCGAGGACGGCTTCGACTCCCTCGCCGGTCTTCGCCGAGATCCGGAGGACGCGCTCAGGGTCGTCGCCAACGAGCTCCGCGACCTCGGCCGCGGTGGCGTCTGGATCCGCCTGCGGAAGATCGATCTTGTTGACGACCGGGACGATCTCGAGGTTGTTCTCGATCGCCAGATATGCATTTGCGAGCGTCTGCGCTTCGATCCCCTGCGCGGCGTCGACGACGAGAATCGCGCCCTCACACGCCTGGAGCGCCCGCGATACCTCGTACGTGAAGTCCACATGCCCGGGCGTGTCGATCAGGTTGAGCTGATGGCCCTTCCACTCGACGCGGACGGCCTGCGCCTTGATCGTGATGCCGCGCTCCCGCTCCAGGTCCATCGTGTCGAGCACCTGGTCGCGCATCTCCCGAGCGGTCAAGGTGTCCGTCACCTCGAGAATGCGGTCGGCCAGAGTCGACTTGCCGTGGTCGATGTGGGCCACGATGGAGAAGTTGCGGATGCGGTCGAGACTCATACAGAGGGTCGAGAGCGGCGCAGCAGGGAGAGCAGCGCATCGAGCTCCTGGATACGAAGGATACGGGCCGCGCCCAGGAACGCTGCGACTGCGAGCGTGAGGCCGAGCCCTACCGAAACGATCTGGGCTCCGAGCGACCGGCCGAGCCACTGGTCGAGGCCGTACCACGTGCCGAACGCGACCGCCGCCGCCAGGCCCGATGCGACCGCGGTCCGCACATAGGCGTCGATCGTCTGGCGCCCCTGGAGCCGTCCCAGGCGCCGGCGGAGAAGAATGAGCAGGGCGACGGTCCCGGCGATGTTCACGATCGAGGTCGCAAGCGGAATTCCCCAGATGCCGACGCGAAACAGCGCAGCGTCGAGCGCCGCGTTCAGGACGAGATTCCCGAGCGCGACTGCAGTTGGGATCCAGGCGTTTTGCAGGCTGAAGAAGGCGCGGTTCAGCATCAGCATCGTCCCGTTGAAGGTCAGGCCGATAACGAACGCGGCGAGACCCTGGGCGACGATGGTCGTCTCCTCGTCACCGAAGGCGCCACGTTCGTAGAGGAGCCGGACGATCGGGACGGAGAGGACCGCGGTGACGGCGCTGGCGGGCAGCAGGAGGAAGCCGATCTGGCGGAGGCCGCTCGAGACCGTCTCTCGAAAGCCGTCCGTGTCGGCGCGCGCGGCGAGCCGCGAGAGCGCCGGGAAGAGCACCGTCGCGACCGCGACCGCGAAGATCCCCTGCGGCAGCATGTAGATCCGGAAGGCGGCGTCGATCGCGCTTGGCGCCAGGAGCGGATCGATGTAGCGGGCCGCAAAGAACGTGTCCACGAGCAGGTTGAAGTTGATGAGCCCGATCCCGAGCGTCACGGGAAGCATCAGCGCGAAGACGCGCTTCACCGCCGGGTCGCGGACGTCGATCGCGACTCTGAGGCGGCCGTCGAGCCCTCGTAGCCACGGGATTGGCACGAGGAGCTGGATCACCGTGCCGGCTACGACGCCGCCCGCGTAGACGTAGAGCGCGGCGGACTCGGTGTCCGTGCGCGGGACGCCGACGACCAGGGCCGCGATGATCGCCAAATTCCAGAGCACCGGCGTCAGCGCAGGCACCGTGAACTGCTCGTAGCTGTTCAGGATTCCGACGATGACACCGGAAAGCCCCAACAAGACGACGATCGGGAAGAGCACGCGCGCGAGCCCGACGACGAGATCCTGCTCCGCTCCCTCGTATCCGAACGGTCGCATGACCCAGGGGGCGAGGAGCATGAAGAGGGCGGTGATGCCGCCCAGCCCGAGCAGCATGAGCCAGAAGATCGTCGAGGCGACGCGCCACGCTCTGGCCCGGTCGCCCTTCTCGAGCATCTCGCTGAAGATCGGAACGAAGGCCGCCGAGAGGGCCGAGTCGGCGACGAGTGCCCGCACGAGGTTCGGGACCTGGAACGCGACCGTGAACGTGTTGATCGAGCCCTCAACGCCGAAGTAGCGGCGGACGACGACCTCGCGGAAAAGCCCGACGAAGCGCGAGAGAAGGGTTGCGAGGGAGAAGAGGGCCGTCGACCTGGCGAGGCGCCGTCGGCGTGCCCCTCCTGCGAGGTCGACTGCTGCGGAGCGCTCGGCCGCAGGGTCTTCGGGGCGATCGACCATCCCGGGGAATCGTAGGGAAGGGGCCGCCCGGAGCCGCCGGCGGCCCGGTACGGCCGGGAGCTGTGCCGACGCTCGGGGGTCAGGGCTTCGGCGGGACCTTTGCTAGCATGCGAGCGCCCGCAGGACGGGCTCTTTTTCTGCCATGCCGAATATCAACCAACAGAAGCACAGGGTCCGAAGCGCCGCCCGACAGCGGCTGGAGAACCTGCGCTGGCGCTCGACGGTGAAGACCCTTCAGAGGCGCCTCGAGACCGCTGTGGCCGACGGAGACAAGGAACGCATCGCAAGCGAGCACCGCGAGCTCGTCCGCTGGCTCGACAAGGCCGCCGCCCAGGGCGGGATGCACAAGAACCGGGCCGCCCGCAAGAAGTCTCAGGCAGCCAAGCTCGTCGCCTCAACCTAGGGGCGCGCGACCGCCCTCGGGCAGCCCTGGCCTGGGACACCCGCGGCCCACCTCCCGCTTTTAAGCCTAATGAGGAAAATCGCGCGGGTGGCGCGCGACGTGTGACAGCTTCGTCACGAGCTGTCTCGGATTTCAGGCCTGGTTTCCCGGGAGGCAGCGATGGTGTGACCGAGCTCGCGTTCCTAGTGGTGTGCGAGCTCCGAGGTTCTCGTGACGTCGACGACTCCGCGGATCAGCTCGAGCTCACCGGCCAGGCGGCTCGCGCCTTTCAGCGCCTCGTCCAGCTCGGCGAGACGCACGATCGCGTCGTCGAGCTCCGCGCGTGCGTAGTTCCGGGAGTGGTCAAGTGCCTTGCGGACTCGGAACTCGTGCTTGCGGACCTTCTTCGCGATCTCCTTTGTGGCCAGACCTTCCTCCGCGAGAACCTGGACGGCGCGAACGAGCTCGACCTGGCCCGTCAGCTTCATGGCGACCACGAACGGGTCGTTGTGCTCCAGCGCGGCCTCGCACGCCTCCAGCGTGGCCTGGAGGTTCCGCGATCCCCAGGCGTCACCTAGCGCCCACCCCGGCGGCTCATGCGCAGAGACGGCGAGGTGCTCGACCTCTCGCCGGCTCACCGGCTCGGTTCGGGCCCACGCGGAGATCTTCTCGAGCTCGGTGGTCAGGGCTGTCGAATCGTCGCCGACGATCTCGATCAGCGCGCGCACCGCCTCTCCATCCAGTTGGAGGTGCAGCCCTTCGAGCTGTGCCCGTACCCACCCCGGTAGATCTCGCGGCTTCGGGATGTCGAACGTAAGCACCTTCCCGCCCTTCTTCAAGGTATCGGCGAGCGTCGAGGCTTTCGGCGGCTCCTCGGTCACGAGTGCCAAGATCGATCCGGGCGCCGGATCGACGAGATACTCGGCAATCGCCTGGGCGTCCTCGGCCTTCCAGCGCTCGACCCCCTCGACCACGACCAGTCGGTCGGCTTCCGACCCGAAAAGACCCATCGCGTTGCAGGCCTCAACAGCCGCCGCACCGCTCGTGTCGGAGGCATGCAACAGCTCCAGGGTCTCGTTCCCGATCCTGGTGCGGAGCCTGCTCAGCGCCCGCCGCACCTTGGACCCGTCAGTCCCGGTCAGGAGATAGACAGGGAGAAGCGGCTCGCGGGACATCCGGACGGAGCATAGTCAGCGGTCGGTCCGGACCGAGAAGCTACGCCCGTCCGATTCGATCACGACCCGCCCGTCCTCGTCTGTGCGATACACCTCGAGCCCCGGCTCGCGCGCCAGTGCCGCGAGCGTCGAGGGCGTCGGGTGGCCGTAGTCGTTGCCCCTTCCGACCGAGATCACCGCAATCCGGGGATCCACCACGTCGAGAAGCTCGGGGAGTCCCCGGTCGGACGATCCGTGATGGGCGACCTTCAGCACCTCGACCGTGGGCGGCCGGAGCGGCAGGGTCACTTCGGACTCGGCGTCAGCCGTGAGCAGAACGTCGAACGAGCCGTAGGTGGCGAGCAGGACGACCGCGTGCTGGTGTGGATCCTCACTCTCGACGCCAGGCCCGTCCGGCCAGAGGACACGTAGACGGAGCCGGCCCAGCCGGTACACGAGCCCGGCTCGCGCCGGGACGATCCGGACGTGCTCTTGCCGCGCCTCTGCGAGCGCCACGCGCTCGTCGGAGCTTTGCGTCGGCTCGAGCGGGTCGAGGATGAATCCGACCTGAAGACGATCGAGGATCTCGGTTGCGCCGCCCACATGATCCCGATGCGGATGGGTGAGGACGATGGCCGCCAGCCGGGAGACTCCGAGCGTCCGCAGCTGGGCTGCGACCTCGGCTTCGGGGGAGCCCTCGTCCACGAGCACCGCACCCTGCGCCACCTGCAGCAGGATGGAGTCGCCCTGCCCGACGTCGAGAACGGTCACACGAAGCCCACCCGGCGGCGGGGGTGGAGCCTCCTCGCCGGCCGAGCGCCAAGCCAGACCGAGAACCGCCGCCATGGCCACGAGTGCCAGGACGCGCCTGCCATGCGGAGGACGAATGCGAGTGGCGAGGACGATCACGATCAGACCGGCGGCGAGGACGGCAACTCCGGCCCCGGAGGAGACCTGGGCATGCGGGAGCCCGCCCACGAGACGAGCGCTGAGCGCGAGGTAGGCGGCCAGCCAGCCGTTCAGCCACCCGAGTGCAAGCGCCGCCGCCGGGAGAATCGGATCGAGCAGTGTCGCTGCGAAAGCGAGTGCCAGGAGCGGCGCGACGACCGGTTCCGCCAAGGCGTTCCCGAGCACGGAATACACGGGTATCGAGCCAAACTCGAGCCAGAGGATCGGAGCCGTCACGATTCCGCAAGCGGCGGAAACCGCGAGTGCTGCGACGAGCCGGCGTGGCAACGGGTAACCCTCCAAACGCCGCTCGACTCTCGGAACGGCGACGAAGATTGCGGAGACGGCCGCGAACGACAGCTGAAAGCCCGGCTCGAGCAGGGCATACGGCGTCGCCGCCATCAGCACGGCTGCTCCCACAAGGAGCGCGTACCAACGGTCGGCGGGCCGCGAAGCAAGCCACGCCAGAGATGCAAGCGATCCGGCGACTCCCGCCCGTACGACTGAAGGCTGCCATCCGACCGCGGCAACGTAGGCGAGCACCGACAGGAGCGCAGCGACCTGGCCCGCCCACCGAGGAAGGCCGAGGCCCCAGGCAAGCAGAAGCGCCCCCGCGATCACGTACGCGACGTTCTGGCCGGACACTGCCAGGAGGTGGTAAAGACCGGAGGCGCGGAAGTCATCGCGAAGCTCCTGGTCGAGCCCCTCGTCCTCTCCGAGCACGACGCCGGCGACAACTGCTCGGCGCTCGCCGTCGAGCCCTGGTGCGAGTGACCGGTCGACACGTCGCCGCAGGACGTCAGCGAGCCCCCCGATCCCGCCGCGGTGGCCGACGATGCGGTAGCCATCAGCCCGGAGCACGACGTGGATCCCCTGCCGCCTCAGATACGCAGCCTCGTCGAATCGCTCTCCCTTTTCGGCACGACGGGGATGCCGAACAGTGGCGACCACCTCGAGCAGCGATCCTTGCGGTGGCGCGCGGCCGCGGGGAAGCTCGAGGCGCGAAAGCTCGTCCGTCCGCTCGGACCTGAACCTGTGCACGCGGATCGGGACCCGCACAGCGAACGCGCTACGGCGTGCCGGGCCCGTCACCTCGACCAGCGCTGCCCCGGCTTCTCCGGCGGCGGGAGCGAGCTCGCTCCGGTCGATCTGGTCGAGTCGAGCGCTTCCCCACCAGAGGCCTGCAAACAGGAGAGCCGTACCCAGGGCCACCGTACGTCGTGCCCCGAGCCAGACCGAGCCGACGGCCAGGACACCTGCAGCAAGCGCCAGAGCAAGAGTTGGGGCACGGACGACGAGCGATAGGCCGAGGCCCGCGCAGAAGCAGCCGAGGACGAGGTGCGGCGCGCGCAGCCGGCTCCGACTCCTCACAGGTCGACGAGCGTTTTCAGTTCCTCGAGGCGAGCAGGCCCGATGCCCGGAACGGCGTCGAGCTCCTCGACGGCCTGGAAAGCGCCGTGCTCCGTTCGATAGGCCAGGATCTTCTGGGCGGTCACCGGCCCGATCCCAGGAAGCGTGTCGAGCTGCTCGAGCGTCGCTGAGTTCAGATGGATCTTCTGGCCGGCCACGGTGGGACCTATGGCACCGCCTGCCGCAGCTGCGGTCGGCCCAGGATCGCCACGGGCAGGGACCAACACCTGCTGCCCGTCCGCAATCGGGGAGGCGAGGTTCACGAGCTCGAGAGCCGCTTTCGGCTTCGCTCCTCCCGCCCGGCGAATCGCGTCCGCGGTGCGACTGCCTTCCCGCAGTCGATAGAGGCCTGGCTTTCGCACCGCGCCGACCACGTGAACGAGGAGAGTCCGGGCGGGGGTTTTCTCAGCCGCGAGCGCCCCTGCGGGAGCCCGCGAGGTTTCTCGAGGAGTCCGATCGTCTTCCCCACCCAGCGCGAAGCGACCTCCGATCGCGAGGAGAAAAAGGACGGCGAGAGCGTAGGCGGCTGCCCGCCGGCGCGAGATCGTCGGCATCTGCACGCGATCGATGCTTGCGCGGAAAGACGCGCGAGTGGCGCACCGACCGTGCCGGAACGAACACGAATTCCTTGCCACGCGAACCTGGGTGGCACAAGATCGAGCGCGTGACCAACCAGCTCGTGGGCTTTCTCGGCGTCTCGCTGCTCGTGATCGCGGTCCCCGGACCGGATACCGCATTGACGATCCGGAACACGCTCGCTGGGGGGCGGGGAGCCGGTGTCTTCACTGCACTCGGGGTTGCAACGGGGCAAGCAACGTGGACGCTCGCGACGTGCACGGGCCTCGCAGCGCTCCTGCTGGCGTCGGAGCCGGCGTTCCTCGCGCTCAAGCTCGTGGGCGCGGGCTACCTCGTATTCCTGGGAGCGCAGGCGCTGCTCGGGGCCCTGAGCTCAGCTTTCGGCCGATCTCGCGCCGTGGCGATCGCCGCTCCCTCGCGCCGGAGAATCGACCGCCGCGTCGCACTGCGCCAGGGCGTGGTCAGCAATCTCGGGAACCCGAAGATGGCGGTCTTCTTCACCAGTCTCCTGCCTCAGTTCGCTCCTGGCTCCGGCACCTCGTTCTCCGCGCTCCTCCTTCTCGGCCTCGTCTTCTGCTCGCTGACGCTCGCGTGGCTGGCCGCTTACGCGATAGCTGTCGCGAAGGCGGGCGACTATCTGCGCCGGTCCGGCATTCGCCGTGCGATCCAAGGGCTGACCGGCGCCGTTCTCATCGCACTCGGGCTCCGCATCGCAACCGAGCGCTGAAAATCTCTAGCGCTTCGCGGCCGGGCTGGCCGGGTCGAACTGGTCTTCCTCGGTCGAGCCCTTGAGCGCGAGTGTCGAGCTTGCGCCCGCAGAAGCCGCCTCGGAGACGCCGTCGAAGTACCCGGCGCCGACCTCCCGTTGGTGCCGTGTCGCCGTGTAGCCGTCGGATTCCAGCTCGAACTCCCGCTCCTGGAGCCTCACATAGGCGGTCATGCCCTCCTCGGCATAGCCACGCGCCAGCTCGAACATCGACTCGTTCAGCGCGTGGAAGCCCGCCAGGGTGATGAACTGGAACTTGTAGCCGAGCACTCCTAGGTCGTCCTGGAAGCTCGCGATCGCCTCGTCGTCCAGGGCCCGCCTCCAGTTGAACGACGGCGAGCAGTTGTAGGCCATGAGCTTGCCCGGGAACTCGGCGTGGACGGCCTCGGCGAAGGCGCGGGCCTCCTCGAGATCCGGCGTCGAGGTCTCAAACCAGAGGACGTCGGCATAGGGCGCATACGCCAGCGCGCGAGCGATCACCGGCTCGAGCCCCGGCTGCACGTGGAAGTAGCCCTCGGCGGTCCTCTCTCCGGTCACGAACTCGCGGTCGCGCTCGTCTACGTCGCTCGTGAGAAGGGTTGCGGAGAGCGCATCGGTCCGGGCCACCAGAACCGTCGGGACACCCATGACGTCCGCCGCCAGCCGGGCGGCGTTCAACGTCCGCACGAACTGGCTTGTGGGGACGAGCACCTTGCCGCCCAGATGTCCGCACTTTTTCTCCGACGCGAGCTGGTCCTCGAAATGCACGCCTGCGGCGCCCGCCTCGATCATCCCTTTCATGAGCTCGAACGCGTTCAGCGGCCCGCCGAACCCGGCCTCCGCGTCGGCAATGATCGGGGCGAGCCAGTACGTGTCGCTCTTGCCTTCGGCCCACTCGATCTGGTCGGCTCGCGTGAGCGCGTTGTTGAGGCGCCGGACTGCCGCGGGGACGCTGTTCGCCGGATATAGGCTCTGGTCGGGATAGACCTCGCCCGCGAGGTTCCCGTCGGCGGCAACCTGCCAGCCGGAGAGATAGATCGCCTCGAGCCCGGCCTTTACCATCTGGACGGCCTGGCCGCCCGAGATGGCTCCGAGCGCGCGCACGTATCCGTCTCCGCTCAGGAGCTCCCAGAGGCGCTTTGCGCCAAGCTCTGCCAGCGTGTGCTTGACGTGTACCGAGCCTCGAAGCCGGACGACGTCCTCCGCTCCGTACGCGCGCTCGATGCCCGCCCAGCGCTCCCCCTCCCACGCTCCTGCCAGCGTGTCGTCCTGCCCGTTTAACTGGCTCATATTTCTCCCCCTAGTCCTGTTACGTACGACGGACGGCGCCTCAGGCGCCGTCGGGCCCAGCTCGAGTCGAGCGGCGCCGGCCTAATCCGTATCGTGATCACGCTCGCACCATTCCGGACAGGTGCACTCCGCCACCTCGGCGGTGCAGAGTGTCGTAACCGGCCTAAGGCCGGGCACGACGGGCGCGTCTCTCTCGACGATCTCGTAACTCGAATGCAGCATCGTTCGAGTGTAGGCCCGAGTGCTCCATTCGTATAATCGTTTGCTTCGATCGAATGCATAGATATGATCTATGAGTGCGTCTAGCGCAGATCGAAGGCTTCGTCGAGGTCGCACGGAGTCAGAAGCTCGGGCAGGCGGCGAGCGAGCTCTTCATCACGCAGCCGGCCTTGACGGCGCGCATCCAACGTCTCGAACAGGAGCTCGGGGTACCACTCTTCGTCCGCACTCCGACCGGCATGCGCCTCACCGACCCGGGGCGAACGTTTCTCCCGTGGGCCGTGCGCGCACTCGACGCCGTCGACGAGGGTCGCCGGCATGTGGAGGAAATCGCCCGCGGCGGCGCGGGAGAGCTTGCGATCGGGGCAGCGCCGGCTGTCAGCACCTACGTCCTCCCCGCGCTCCTGAAGAGCTTCTCGGACGACCTGCCGAATGTGAGCCTCGTCGTGCGCACCGGCCACTCGGAAGAAATCCTCGACATGGTCTTGCGAGGCGAGGTCGAGCTCGGCCTCGTACGCGCGCTTCTCCATCCGCAGATCCAAAGCATGCCGTTCTACGAGGAGACGCTCGTCCTGGTCACCGACCCTTCGCATCCGTTCGCCGCACGCACGCGCATCTCGATCGTGGAGATCGCCGAGGCGCAGCTCATCCTGTTCGACCGCACCTCGAGCTACCACGGGCTTACGAGCTCGTTCTTCCGTGAGGCGGGAGTGACACCGCGCGGCGTCATGGAGCTCGACAACATCGACGCCGCGAAAAAGATGGTGCAGCAGGGGCTCGGCGTCGCCCTCCTCCCTCAGACGGCGGTCGCGGGGGAGCTCGCCGACGGCAGCCTCGTGGCCGTTCGGATCGCTAATGTCGAGCCCGCCCGCCGCCAGATCGTGGCGGTGCGGCGAAAGGACGACGGCGAGCCGACCGGGCTCGTGGCGGCGTTCATGCAGAAGCTCTCGGGCGCCGAAGTCGGTCGCTCTCGCGGCCGCAGGCCGCGTCGCCGCTAACCGACGACGAGGTTCACGAGCTTCCCGGGCACGACGATCCGCTTGCGGATCTCTTTGCCGTCGAGGTGAGCCCGAACCTTGGGCAGCTCGGTGGCGCGCGCGACGAGCTCGTCCTCCGAAAGACCGGCGGGGACCTCGACCTTGTCGCGCACCTTGCCGTTCACCTGCACGACCAGCGTGAACGTGTCGCGTTCGAGCATCGCCGGATCCGGCTCCGGCCACGTCTCCTCCCAGAGCCGCTCGTGACCCAGCCGCTCCCAGAGCTCTTCCGCGACGTGCGGCGCGTACGGCTGCACGAGCGAGACGATCGTCTGCGTGGCGAAGCGAACGGCGGCCGCCTGGTCCGGGTCGTCCTTCGCGTGCTGGGCCTGGTTCAGAAGCTCCATCAGCGCAGCCACCGGCGTGTTGAACTGGAAGCGCCGCTCGATGTCGTCGGTGACCCTCTGGATGGTGGCGTGCGTGCTGCGAACGAGCGGGCCGTCGCCGGGCGCGCCAGTGTCGCCGCGCTCGGCTACCTCGAGCGCCAGCCGCCACAGCCGCGCCAGGAAGCGGGAGGTGCCTTCGATGCCGGTGTCCTGCCACTCCTTGTCCTCGTCGGCAGGCGCCATGAACAGGATGTAGAGCCGCGTGGCGTCGGCTCCGTAGTGCGAGATCATCTCGTCGGGGGGAACCACGTTCCCCTTCGACTTGGCCATCTTGGCGCCGTGGCGATAGATCATCCCCTGGTTGAACAGGCGGGCGAAAGGCTCCCGGAAGTCGACCAGGCCCATCTCCTGCATGACCTTCGTGAAGAAGCGGGCGTAGAGCAGGTGGAGGATCGCGTGCTCGATCCCGCCGATGTACTGGTTGACGGGCAGCCAGTAGTTCGCGATCTCGGTCGAGAAGGGCGCTTCGTCGTTGTCCGGGTCCGTGTAGCGGAGGAAGTACCAGGAGGAGTCGACGAAGGTGTCCATCGTGTCGGTCTCGCGCCGCGCCGGACCACCGCAGGACGGGCAGGTCGTCCGAACCCAGTCCTCGGCGGCCGCGAGCGGCGAGCGCCCCTTCGGGAGGTAGTCGTCGACCTCCGGCAGGAGCACAGGCAGGTCCTCGTCCGGGACCGGGACGATGCCGCAGTCATTCTCGCAGTAGACGACCGGAATGGGCGCACCCCAGTAGCGCTGGCGAGAGAGGAGCCAGTCGCGGAGGCGGTAGCCGACCGCAGGGCGGCCCAGGTGGTTGGCCTCGAGCCACTCGATGATCGCCTTCTTCGCTTCCGGACTCGTCATCGCCGTGAACGGGCCCGAGTCGACGAGCCGCTCGCCCTCGGTGTGCTCAACGAACGCGCCCTCCTCGGCCGGCTCGCCTTCCGCCGGTGCAACCACCGTGCGAATCGGGAGCCCGAACTTCTGCGCGAACGCGTAGTCGCGCTCGTCATGGGCCGGGACAGCCATGATCGCGCCCGTCCCGTAGTCCATGAGGACGTAGTCCGCGACCCACACCGGAATCTGCTCGCCGTTCACCGGGTTCGTCACATAGCGGCCGGTGAAGACACCCGTCTTCTCGCGGTCAGGGTCTGCCCGCTCGACCGCCGAGCGAGCGGCTGTATGGCGCACGTAGTCGAAGACGGCCTCCTCGTACTCGGTGCCCTCGACCAGCCGGGGCACGAGGGGGTGCTCGGGTGCGAGCACGAAGAACGTGGAACCGAAGAGCGTGTCCGGCCGCGTCGTGAAGACCGGCAGGTCGATGTCGAGCTCCTCGATCCGGAAGATGGCCTCGGCGCCCTCGGAGCGGCCGATCCAGTTTCGCTGCATCGTGAGGACGCGCTCAGGCCAGGACTCGAGCAGATCCATCTCGTCGAGAAGGGCGTCCGCGTATGCCGTGATGCGGAAGAACCACTGCTCGAGGCTCTTCGCCTCCACCTCCGCCCCACACCGCTCGCAGCGGCCGTCGATCACCTGCTCGTTCGCGAGCACGGTCTGGTCGTTCGGGCACCACTTGACCAGCGCCTCCTTGCGATACGCGAGCTCGCGCTCCAGGAAGCGCAGGAAGAGCCACTGCGTCCAGCGGTAGTAGCGCGGATCGGCCGTCGAGACTTCGCGGGACCAGTCGACCGCCCACCCCATGCGCTTCATCTGCTCGCGGATCGCAGCGATGTTCCGCTCGGTGATCAGTCGCGGGTGCCCGCCCTCACGGATCGCCGCGTTCTCCGCAGGCAGGCCGAAGGCGTCGTAGCCCATCGGCCGCAGCACGTTGAAGCCGCGGCGACGGCGTACGTGCGTCACCACGTCGCCGAGGGTGTAGTTCAGGACATGACCCATATGCAGCTCGCCCGAGGGGTAGGGCAGCATCTCGAGGACGTACGACTTGTCCGCGTCTTCGGGCTTTATCGGCAGGGTCGGATTCGGGACCAGAAACGCCTGCTCCCGCTCCCAGACCTCTTGCCATTTCTGCTCGACCTGCTCCGGCTCGTACCGCTCCATCACGCTCCTAGAAAAGCTCCTAAAACGAAAAAGCCTCTCGTGCGAGAGGCCAGGGGAACACGTACGGGCGCTGTCGCCCGCTAGTCCCCGGTTGGATTGCTAAGTCCACGAATCACCGGTTCAACTTTACCGGATCGGCTCTCACGGCTCGCGAGCGGGATCCGGGAAGCCGTGACCAGGCGGCCGCTCCCGCTCGAGCTCCTGCTCCTCTTCGACCTTCGGGCCCGGGATGCCGGGGTCCTGGGGCAGATCGGGGTCGGTCGGGTCGTCCTCCCCCGGAGGCCGTGTCTGCTTCTCGGGACCCTCGGCCATGCGAGCCACCTACCCACTTGCCGGTTGGCGGAACCCCGGAAGCAAACGCTTGACCAGGCGCCCGCGAGCCTCCTAGGCTGGCGCCGAAGCGACGTTCGGCAAATTCACACGAGTCGGGAGGAGCGATGACGGCGTACCCCCGCCTGTTCTCCGAGTGGCAGATCGGCAAGACGACGATCAAGAACCGGGTCGTCTTTCCGCCGACCTGTCCCAGCTGGGTCTCGGACCCCTGGAACGGCCTGTTCACGGATATGGCGACCGCCTACTACGCCGAGCGTGCCAAAGGCGGCGTCGGTCTCATCATCATCGGCGCCACGCACGTCCACCCGAGCTCGATCATGGCACCGCTGCTCATGCCGCAACTCTTCGACGATCGACAGATCGAGCCACTGTCCAAGATCGCGGACGTCTGCCACGAGCACGGCTGCAAGCTCGCGATCCAGCTTTGGCACTCCGGGGTCCGCGGCTTCCCCACATTCAAGCAGGAGCCTTCCTACGACCCTGACGCTACGTGGTACACCGTCTCCCCAAGCCAGGTCCCGCTGGGAGAGTTTCCTGCCGGATCGATCCCGAAGGAGCTGGACGAAGAAGAGATCGAAGAGATCCTCACCGCCTACGGCACCGCGGCGGCCCGGGCCGAAGCGGCAGGCTTGGACGGCGTCGAGTTCCACCTGAGCCACGGCTACCTGCCGTGGCAGTTCCTCTCCCCCCTCTATAACAAGCGCACCGACCGGTGGGGCGGCTCGTACGAGAACCGGCTGCGCTTCCCCGTCGAGGCGTTGAAGCGAATGCGCCAGGCGGTTTCTGAGGACGTGTTCGTCGGCTACAGGATCAACTCGACGTCGTTCTGGCCGGGCGATCTCGAACTCGACGACGTCAAGCAGATCGTCCAGGACCTCGAACAACAAACTCAGGTCGACTACGTCAACGTGTCCGCGGGCGTCCACCACGCCTTCATCCACACGCCGATGGAATTCGAGCCGGGCTGGGAGCGCGGGTACGCCCGCGGCATCAAGGACGTCTCGTCGAAGCCCGTCCTCCTGGTGGGAAGGATTACGACGCCCGACGTGGCCGAGATGCTGCTCGAGAGCGGGGATGCCGACGCCATCTGCCTGGCGCGGCAGCTCTTCGCCGACGCCGACTGGGCGCGCAAGGCGGAGGAAGGGCGCGAGGAGGACATCCGGAGGTGCGTCGCGGCCAACTTCTGCTGGAAGAGCGTCAGTCGCGGCGCCCGCGTCCAGTGCGTCTACAACCCGGAGGTCGGGCGGGAAGCGACCTGGGGAAGCGGGACGCTGACGCCCGTCTCGACGCCGAAGAAGGTCCTCGTGATCGGAGGCGGGCCGGCAGGGCTCGAGTTCGCACGCGTGAGCGCGGCGCGAGGCCACGACGTCGTCGTGCTCGAACGGGAGGCTGAGCTGGGCGGGCACGTGCGCCTCCAGTCGCTCCTCCCGAGCCGGGACGAGTTCGGCCGAATCGCCACCTGGCTCGAGACGCAAGCGCGGAAGAACGGTGCCGAGATCCGGACGTCCTCCCCGGTCACCGCCGAGAACCTGGGAGAGGTCCTTGCCGCGGAAGCGCCGGATCACGTAGTCGTCGCGACGGGCTCGAAGTATCGAACCGACGGCTTTCAAGGCTGGACGGCGGACCCGCTGCCCGGCCACGAGAGCGGCAGGTGCATCAGCTGGGAAGACGTGGTCACGGGGAAGGAGCACCCCTCCGGGCACGTCGTCGTCCTCGACGACGACTGTGGCGTGATCGCCCCACTCTGCGCGGTGGGCCTGGCGGAGAACGGCACCGACTCGGTGAAGATCGTCACGCGCTGGCCGATGATCGGTCTCGACACGATCCTCGACGTCTACCTCGATTGGATCTTGCCCAAGGTCTACAAGGCCGGCGTCGAGATGGTCACCAGCCACTTCGTCAAGACGATCGAAGACGGTCGGGTGACGCTCTACAACGTGCACGACGAGGAGTCAGAGCTCGTGCTCGATGCGGACTGGCTGATCATGGTGACGGCGAGAACGTCGGAGAACCAGCTCTATGCGCTCGTGAAGGACCAGGGCCTGAGCGTCGAGATGGTCGGCGACGCGACCGCCCCCCGAGGCACGTACGAGGCCGTCTACGAAGGTCATCGCCAGGCGAGAAAGGTCTGATGCGCCTCGCCAGCGTGGTTGTGGGCGGCGAGCGGTGGGCCGCGGTCGTCGAGGGCGACCGTGCGTTCGTGACGGAGGTCCCCGGGCTCGATGCTGCTCTCGCGGCGTCGATCGACCTCATGAGCGCGCCCGGAGAATGGCGCCCGTTAGCCGACCTCCAGCTCGACGCACCGCTCCGCCCCCCGGTCGTCTTCTGCGCTGGGCAGAACTACCGCGATCACCTCGCCGAGAAGGCGCCGGTCGAGGTTGACGAGCCTGAGTTCTTCCTCAAGGCGGGTCAAACGATCGCCGCCCCTGACGATCCAGTCCTGATCGAACGCGACGTGACCGAGAAGCTCGACTACGAGACCGAGCTCGGGGTCGTGATCGGCCGCAGGGGCCGACGAGTGAATCCGAGCAACGCGCTCGAGCACGTGTTCGGCTACGTCGTGCTGAACGATCTGACTGCCCGCGACCGGCAAGTGAAGTTCTCCGCAGATGGTCACACGACCTTGTCGCTCGGAACAAGCAAGAACTTCGACGGCTCAACTCGCCTCGCGCCCTGTGTGACGACGGCGGACGAGGTTGGAGACACGCGGGATCTCGCTCTCACGACGCGGGTGAGCGGGGAGCTCCGGCAGTCGAACACGACCGCGAACATGCTCTTCGACGTCGCTTCGCTGATCTCGTTCGTCTCGCGACTTCTGACCTTGCGTCCAGGCGTGGTGCTTGCGACCGGAACCCCAGGAGGCACCGGCTGGGGACAGGACCCCGAGCTGGGCGGAACGGGAGTGACGCCGGAAGGCTGCGAGCCGGCTCGCTATCTCGAGCCGGGCGACACCGTCGAAAGCGAGATCGAACGAGTCGGTCGGCTGACCTTCGAAGTCGTCGAGTAAGAACGTCGCCGCGCCGGGCTTGGCCCGGTGCGGCTCGTTGATAACCGAGGTACGGAGATCCGAACGAAGTCGTCATGCCCGCGAAGCGGCGGACTTCGTTCGGGGGATGGAGCCAGCCGGGCTCGAACCGGCGACCTTCTGGCTGCCAGCCAGACGCTCTCCCAACTGAGCTATGGCCCCGCGGCCGCCAACTTTAGCGAACTTCCCGTTTGGCATCAGGTTCTGCGGGGCACACCGAGGCCGTGGAGAGCGAGCATCTCAGCTCGAACGAGCGGCGCCAGGTGCGCCAGGCCGTGCCGGCGATCATCTTCATCGGTGGCCTGCTCCTCCTCGCTGCGATCGTGACCGCCGTGATCATCGTGATCTGGTCTGCCGGCGGGTTCGGCGGCGAGGGAACCGAAGGGCTCGGCCCGTCGTTCTAGCGAGTTCTAGCGGGCCGCTGCGACCTCGACCGACGGCACGTCGCCCCAGAGCTCCTCGAGCCGGTAGTACTCGCGTGCCTCCGGCGTGAAGATGTGCACGACCACGTCGAGGTAGTCGGCGAGGATCCACTTGCCCTCCTGGACGCCGGCCGTTTGCCGCGGGCTCACCTGCTCGTCCTTCTTGAGGCGGCCGTGGATCTCGTCGTAGATCGCCTTCGCCTGGCGCGGGTTCTGACCCGTGCAGATGACGAAGTAGTCGGTGTAGGCACAGACCGGCCGCATATCGAGGATCGCCACGTCCCTCGCCAGCTTCTCCTGGGCGAGGTCTGCGATGCGTATGGCTTGCTCGAGCGGCGTCAGCGGTTCAGAAGCTCCTTGGATTCGACTCTCTCAGAGTAGCGTTCCAAGTCGGCGGAGGCGAGAGGCGCGCCGCGGCGCTTGCGGCTGTGGCTCGCTCTCGCGAAGGAACGAGGCGAGCCGGCCCGCCTCGGCCTCGTCGATGGAGATCGCCGCTTCCGTCCTGGTGCGCTCCGAGCCGAGGTCCTGCCACACGCTGAGCCGCACGTGCCGTTCGTCTTCGCGGTCGCCGAGATAGCGCGAGATGCGAAGGAGCCTGCCGTCGCTGTCGGCGATCGCCGGATGTGGATGGAAGAACTCCGTGATCTTCAGTCGCTGGGGCGCGGCGCACCAGGGGCAGTACCGAAACGTCTGCTCCATCACCGCGCCGCACGAGCGGCACGATTGGGTGGCGATCTTCTCGTCCGTCCCCGAATTCTAGCCCTGGTCCTTGCATATACCAGCCCCAGTCGGGATCTTTCGCGCCTCTTCCGGCGTGAGAAAGCGGCCGTCGACGAGCGCGACGCATCTGAGCAGGCCATCCTCTGCCCCACCGTGCGGGATGCACCTATAGAACGTCACGAGCTTCTCGCCGAGCCGCCACGTGTGATCAGCGTCGCACGAGACCCGATCGACCTCTTGCCCCTCGCGCAAGAGCTCCTCGTGGACGGCGCGCTCGGCCGTGTCCTCGTGGCGATACCAGGCCCACGTCACTCCGCCGGCGAAGAGCAGCACCAGCACGAAGGCGACCGCAACCAGGCGGGGCCTGGTCAGGATCCCTCAGACGTCCGGTAGAGGCCGAGCTCCTCGATCAGGTTGACGACGGCCGGCAGGACGAGATCGTCGATCGGCTCGCCCCTCGCGACGCGCGAGCGGATCTCACGGGAGGAGATCGGCAGGGGCTGGATTTCGAAGAACTCGACGCGCTCCGGCCGTGCAAGCCCTGCAAGCACGCGATCCAGGCGCTCGTGCGGAAAGCCCGGACGGCTCGCCACGAGCAGGCGGGCGTGCTCCAACAATCCGTCGGGATCCTTCCAGTCCAGGAAGTGGCAGAACTCGTCGGCGCCGACGACGAACGCCACATCGTCCCAGCGATCGTTCGCCCAGCGGACCGTGTCGACCGTGTAGGAGGGATCGGCGCGGTCGATCTCCCACCGCGACACCTCCACGCCATCGAGACCGCCGAAGGCTGCCTCCGCGAGCCTCAGCCGCGTCTCGGCACCGGTCTCGACCAGCTTGTGCGGCGCCCGGCCGGTGACGACGACCACAAGCCGCTCCAGGCCAAACCGCGAAAGCGCGTCGCGCGCGAGCTCCACGTGGCCGCGGTGAGGCGGGTCAAACGCGCCGCCGAGCAGACCTACGGTCATTCGAAGACGAACGTCGAATCACCGACGTCCACCTCGTCACCCGGACGCGCCCCGGCCGCCCGCAGCGCGGCACGGAGCTCGTCGTCGGGAACCTTGGCTCCCGAGATTCGAAAGCCACGGTCGCCACGGAAGATGCGGTACGGCCTCCGGCGCGGCGGGGGCGGCCGGTAGACGAGGAAGTCGGCAAGCTCCGCTCGTTGAGGCTCGGCTTCGGTCTGGGTGTCGGGGACGAGCTCAAAAAGGCTGCGGCGCAGCTCCTCGACTCCAGCCCCCGTGACTGCCGAGACCGGGAGCACACGCAGGACGCGGGGATCGTCGAACTCAACCTCGGGTGAATCGGGGACGAGGTCAACCTTGTTCAGGACGACGATCTGGGACCGCTCGGCGAGGCCGGCACCGTAGGCGCGCAGCTCCGCGTCGATCGACGCGAACCGCGA